>Ga0315338_1000649_pt1 | contig 67732 bp, 43 predicted proteins | sample ASW8metaG_FD_204518 | JGI IMG/M metagenome (GOLD analysis project Ga0315338, IMG submission 204518) | Ammonia-oxidizing marine archaeal communities from Monterey Bay, California, United States - ASW #8 | ecosystem: Environmental > Aquatic > Marine > Coastal | place: USA: California | collected...
GCTCCACGGCGCCCGCTGCCGCCGATTGGGCCAACAGCGTCCCGCCATTCGCGCGGAAGAGATAGTTTGACGACGATACAGCCGCGCTGGCGGCGATCGCGCCCTTGATGAAACCACGTCTGGAGACGCCGGTCGGCGCCGACGCATCCGTCACTTCAATGATTCCTTCAGTCATGACGCAAACTCCCTCTGTTGCGACGCCGATGTGCTGCCGTCGCAACCGCGAATCGTAGGTCTCGTGGAGCGGCGAATACGCTCCGGCTGGAGCATGATACAGCGCCGGCGCCGACAACGCACTCGCAGACCGGCGGGGCTCATCCAACGGGTCCGCACCGCGGTCCCCCGTGGGCAGGTATACTGCGTGGCCTCACCCCCTTAAATAGAGAGAATCCGATGAAGCTGAAGAAGCACACCACGTCCATCGTCGCCCTCGGCCTGGGGTCGTTCCTGGGCCTGGTCATGACACCGCCGGCGGCCGCCCAGGCCTTGGATCCGGCTACCCGATTCGTCGAGGTCGCGGGCGGCTACCGGCTTGTGCCCGACATCACGTATCTGCGAGCCGGCGGAATAGATCTGAAGCTGGACCTCTATCAGGCTCGGGGTTCTGACCCGACGCCAACGCTCATCTATATTCACGGCGGCGGGTGGACCAACGGAAGCAAGGAGAGCTCCGCGCTGACATTCCTGCCGTATCTCGAAATGGGATGGTCCGTGGTCAACGTCGAGTACCGCATGGCGGATGTCGCACATGCCCCAGCCGCCGTCGAAGATTGTCGCTGCGCACTTCGTTGGGTCTACCGGAACGCGGAGCGGTACAACTTCGACCTCGACCGCATCGTCGTCACCGGCAACTCGGCCGGCGGCCATCTGGCCCTGACGACCGGCATGGTGCCCGCGGAGGCCGGGCTCGACCGACAGTGCCCCGGCGACCGCAACCGTGCCTGGTCCACCGGGACGACCTCGATGGACGAGTTGAAGGTGGCCGCCATCATCAACTGGTACGGCATCACCGATGTCGTGGGGCTGATGCACGGTCCGCCCGGGTCATCGGGCAATTTCACCGAAGCATGGCTCGGGAGTCGTAGCGACCGGGCGGACGTCGCGGCGCGCGTCTCACCCCTGACCTACGTCAGGACGGGACTGCCGCCCATCCTGACCATCCACGGCGGCGCCGACCCGATTGTCCCGTATGACCACGCGGTGCGCCTCCATCAAGCGCTGGAGGGCGCGGGCGTGCCAAACCAGCTCGTCACCATTTCGGAGGGCGGACACGGGGGATTCAGCCGCGATGACAGCGTGCGGATCTACGAAACGATCCGGGAATTCCTTCGCCAGCATCAGGTCTTGTAGGCCTGTCGTAAGATACCGGACATGTCGCAAGCCCCAGTCGATGTGATCGAGCTGCGGGCCGGGACCGCCACGCTTGTGGTCTCACCGGTCGCTGGCGGCTCCATCACCCGTTACGCCTCGGCTCACAACGACCGGGTGTTCGAATGGATGCGTCCGGCCCTAGCCGACGCGGTGCGGACCAGGTCGGCGAGCTCGACGTCGAGCTTTCCGCTCGTACCGTTCTCGAACCGCATCAGAGACGCGAGATTCCGCTTCCGTGGTCGCACCATTCAGCTGCCACAGAACTTTCGGCCTGGTCCTCACGCGATCCATGGGCACGGCTGGCGCCAGCCGTGGAGCGTCGTTTCGCAGGCGGCCCCCAGTCTCACCCTCGAGTACCGTCATACGGCCGACGCGTGGCCCTGGGCCTACCGGGCCGAGCAACGCTTCGCACTGAGCCCCGACCGGCTGACAGTCCGGTTCGCCGTCACCAACGAGTCGGCCGACCCGATGCCGGTCGGGTTCGGGTTGCACCCGTATTTCGTGCGGACCCCAGCGGTGCGCTTCCGGGCCGCCGTCGGTCAGATGTGGCAGACGGACAGCAACGCGATGCCCACCGCGTTGGTCGCGGCCCCGCCCGGGCTCCCACTCGACGCGGACGGCCTCAGTCCCGACACGACGGTGCTCGACAACAACTTCCTCGGGTTCGGCGGTCGCGCGAGGGTGGAGTGGCCAGAATGGAACGCCGGGCTCGACGTGGCCGCCGACCCAATCTTTTCGTGCCTGGTCATCTACACGCCGGAGGGACGCGATTTCTTCTGTGCGGAACCGACCACGATCTGTATCGATGGCTTCAACCTCGCCGACCAGGGACACACCGACACGGGGATCATCGTGCTCGACCCCGGCGATACCGCGGCGGGCGACGTGACATTCACCCCGACGCTCGGGGTCTAGTACCTAGACGGGGCGAAGCCCCGCATAAATGAGGTCCGGTTCGCGGACCGAGATTCCCGCTCCCGCCGCCCGGCACCACACCTGATCGGGCGCCGCCTACCGACTCAAGTCGCATGCCTCACTTCTGTCTCCCACGGGCGGCTAGACCACCCGGTGCAACAGCTCCGCTCCTGCCGCGAGACGCCGGCAGTTCTCGACCGCGACTACGAGGCTCCGTTCCAGCGTCTCCCGTGTGAGCCATGCGAGGTGCGGGCTGACGACCACGTTGTCGAACTCGAACAGGGGGTTCGTCGCCGGGGCGGGCTCGGTGGAAAAGACATCCAACCCCGCCGCACCGATTCGACCTGACCGGAGGGCGGCGACGAGAGCCGGCTCGTCCACCAGCCCCCCTCGAGCGGTGTTGACCAGAATCGCGCCCGGCTTCATACCGGTGATGGCGTCGGCATCGATGACTCTCTCTGTATCCGGAGTCAGAGGGAGGTGCAGCGACACGATGTCACTCTCGGCCAAGAGCTCCCGCAAGGACCGCGGCTCCCCCACCGCCCCCGGCTTCGGGCTGCGGCTAGTGAACAACACGCGCGCCCCCATGGCCTGCAGCATCGGCGCGAGACATCTCGGCACAGCGCCATACCCGACCAACCCCACGGTGCGGCCATGCATCTCGCCGAATCTGTCCTGCAGCGCGGGTGGCAGGGCCCACCCGCCGCCGGCCCGAGTGGACGAATCCAGGTGCGCGACCATCCGGAGCGCACCGAGCATGAGCAGCAGGGTCACCTCGGCCACCGCCTGGGTATTGGTGCCGGGCATGTTGCAGACGGCAACTCCGTGGCGCTGCGCCGCGGCGAGGTCGATCGTATTCACACCGACACCGATCTTCTGAATGAGTCGCAGACGCGGTGCCGCCGCGAGGGTGGCAGCGGTGACCGGCTCGATGAGATGCCAGAGAACCTCCGCATCGGCCATCAGCGCGTCGAAACGACTCTTGTCGGGAATCGGACAGACAGACACCGCAAGCCCTTGGCTTGCGAGCTCGGAGAGCCGAGTCGTGAACCCGGCGCCAGCGGCGTAGTGGAGAACAATCTGCATCAGCGGCGACGCCGCTATCATAAGGTGACGTGTCCGAGCCCGACCCCACCATTCTTGCCGCGCTCCGCCGGATGCGCCTCGTCGAGGCGGACGCGGTCCCGACGATGACCACACTGCCGGGTGGGGTCTCGTCCGACATCTGGCGAGTTGACCTACCCAACGGTCCGGTGTGCGTTAAACGGGCGTTGCCCCGCCTCAAGGTCGACGCGGTGTGGGAGGTGCCGATCGAACGGAACCGGTATGAGTGGGCCTGGATGCAGGAGGTCGCGCGTATCGCACCGGACAGCGTCCCACCGTTCGTGGCCCAAGATACCGCATCCGGATGCTTTGTCATGGGCTTTCTGGCACCCGAGACATATCCGGTCTGGAAGTCGCTCCTCCAGCGCGGGATCGCCCTGGCGGAGACGGCCCGCGCCGTCGGACATCGTCTGGTCGCAATTCATGCGGCTACGGCCGACCGGCCGGACCTCGCCAAACGGTTCGACACCGAGCATATCTTTCACGCGATCCGTCTCGAACCGTATCTGCTCGCCACCGCCCGTCGTCACCGTGACCTGGCGCCGAGGTTGCGTGACCTGGCGTCGCAGACCGCCGCGACCAAACGCGCGCTGGTGCATGGCGACACCAGCCCCAAGAATGTGCTGGTCGGCCCCAACGGCCCGGTACTGCTGGACGCAGAGTGTGCCTGGTATGGCGATCCGGCGTTCGACCTCGCGTTCTGTCTCAATCACCTGCTGCTGAAGTGTCTGTGGACACCGAGGGCAACAGCTGGGTTTCTCGGGTCGTTCGACGCGCTGGCCGACGCCTACATGGCCGGTGTGACCTGGGAGGCGCCCCCAGCCGTGGAACGGCGGGCGGCTCACCTGCTACCGGGTTTGTTGCTTGCGCGCGTCGACGGTAAGTCACCGGTGGAGTACCTCTCCACAGAGGCCGACCGCGGGCTGGTGCGGCGGGTGGCCACGGCGCTGCTCCGCCGCCCCACTGACACCTTGGTATCGGTACGACAGGCGTGGGCAGACGCGCTCGCGGAGGCCGGTCAGTGACCGCCGTCGACGAGACCATCAAGCGAGTGACAGCCCGACGAGTCTGGGATTCTCGGGGACGTCCAACGATAGAGGCGGAGGTGCACCTGCCGAACGGCATCGTGGGGCGCGCGATGGCGCCAGCCGGCGCGTCGACCGGCAGCGGCGAGGCGGTCGATCTGCGCGACGCGGGCCGGTCGCACGGTGGCCAGGATGTGACACAGGCCATTGGAGGTGTCGAGCGAGAAATATCCCCCGCGCTCGACGGACTCGCGGTGACCGACCAGGCCAGACTCGACCAGGTACTCATCGAGCTCGACGGAACAGCGAACAAGAGCCGCCTTGGTGGCAACGCCCTGATCGCCGTCTCGATGGCCGCCCTGCATGCCGCCGCCAGCCTGGCCGGCAAGCCGCTCTGGCGTCACTTGCTGGGAGCCGCACCGCCGATCGTCCCGCTCCCCGAGATTCAGATCTTTGGCGGTGGAGCGCACGCCGGACGGCGGGTCGACGTGCAGGACTTCATGGTCATGGCTATCGGGGCGTCCAGCTTTGGGCAGGCGCTCGACTGGACCGCCGACGTCTACCGAGCCGCTGGGGCCAGGCTGGCGAACCGCGGCCGCCTCCAGGGCGTGGCTGACGAGGGTGGCTACTGGCCGGTCTTCGACACGAACGAGGAGGCGCTGGAGTGCCTTCTGTGCGCCATCGAGGACGCCGGGCGGACCCCGGGTGACGACGTGGCCATCTCACTCGACATCGCGGCATCCGAGTTCCACGTGTCGGGACGCTATCGCCTCGGGCTCGAGGATCGTGAGTTGGATAGCGACGGACTCTGCGAACTCCTGTGCGGCTGGATCGGACGCTATCCGATTGTGTCGATCGAGGACCCCGTCTCGGAAGACGACACCGCCGGCATGCAGAAATTCACCGCCGCCGTCGGCCACCGCGTGCAGGTCGTCGGGGACGACTACCTGGTCACCGATGCGACACGCGTCGAACGGGCGGCGACGGAACAGTCCTGTAACGCCCTGCTGGTGAAGCCGAACCAGGCGGGCACGATCACCGAGACCAGGGCCGCCTTCGACGCCGCCCGCCGAGCCGGATTCGGGACGATCGTCTCCGCCAGGTCGGGCGACACTGAAGACGTGACCATCGCCCATCTGGCCATCGGGTGGGGCGCGGGACAATTCAAGGTCGGGTCGTTCTCGCGCTCGGAGCGGATGGCCAAGTGGAACGAGGTGCTGCGCATCGAAGAGGCGCTCGGTGACGCCGCGGTCTTCGCCGGCCGCGACGTGCTGCCGTAGAAGTCACCTGCGGCTCACGGTGCGTGACCTCTGACCTCTCGTCAGACGGGGCTGCGCCCCGAACCCCACGCGGGGACCCCAAGAGTCCCACTCCGCGTTCGCGAGGCGCGCATGTGCGCGCCTGGGCAACGACCGACAAGCTCACCGCCAAACCCACACCTCTCGCAGAACCGGTTTCCTGCAAACCCACCTTTCCCGCGGAACCGGTTCCCTGGCGAGGTGTTCGGCTAGCAAGGCGCGACGAGGGAGCAGCCAGGCGGGCTGTGACCGCGGAAGCAACGCCGTCCAGACGGGCACCTCGCCAGGAAACCTAGAAGCCCGGCTTTAGGGTGCCCTTCTGCCGGGCCACCTCCAGGAGGGTCGGATAGAACTGCACAAAAGTCCGCTCGACCGCGGTGTGCTCCGTGTGACATTCAATACACCGGGCGACCTGAGCGCCGGCCAGCGGCTCCGCCACCTCGGCCAGTGCGTCGTCCTGTCCGAAGTTAAAAAACGCCCAGCCGTCGGGAAACCGCGCGTCCTTCACTTCGGCCTCTAGCATCACCCGATCTGTCTGGAAGCGCCCGGTCCGGCTGATCTCGGCGTCGGTGGCGGCCCGACGAAACTCCAGAACAAAGGTGGTGCCATCCGGCCACCGCCCGGTCTCCATGAACGCTCGGTGGGACGAGGGGTTCACGAAGACATTCTGAAAGAGCTGCGGCCTCGTGGAGGCGCCGGCGGGTTGGTCTTCGTTGTAGGCCATCGCCAGCCCGGAACTCAGGAAAGTCCACTCCCGGTAGTCGTCCGGACGAACGAGGTGGGTACCGTTCTCATACCGGGGACCGTCGTTCGCGGCGGGCTGGCCCGACAGCACCACCGAGCTCACCGTCGCGAAGGTGAGGCAGGCTACACTCAGGCTGACGATACTTTTTCGCATCGTGGTCGCTCCCCTGCTTTTCAGCAACTTCTAGGGCCGCGCCGCTCGTCGGCGAGACGACTGACATGGTATACCCACCGGCATACTCGGTTCGCCACGATCCTGAGCTAGTCTCCCGATGCTTCGTACCCTGACCACGACGGCGCCCGTGATCGCGGCGCTGATGATCGTCGTGCTCCTGTTCGAACCGCCCGCTTTGCACCCGTCGGACCGCATTCCCACACTTCGCGTGCTGACCGGTCTGACCGGCGGCCACCTGGCGTTGACATCGAGCCAGATCGAGGCCGCGCTGACGTTGGGCCGGCAGGGCGAGCCGCCAACCTACGCATTGACGCAGGTAGAGGGTGCGGGCCAGCCAGGGAGCCGGCCGGCCGGAGTCGTCTACACACCGTTCCTGCGCGTGGCGTGGGCGTCGTACGCCAGAGAGGCGACGGGACGTCCGCTCCGCGCCAACGAGGTGCCGGGTTGGATGAGGGCGGCGGTGGTCTACGTTGCCATGCGCGCCCCGGTCGAGACCGCCAGTGGCGCTCCACTCTTCCTCAGCGCGGTGCCGGCCGACACGCCCACCTGTTGTCGACAACCTCAGCCCACCCTCGTCAAACCGCTATGGATGACCGACGACGTCACCGCCTTGACCCGGTTCGGAGCCCACGTGCCGTTCGGCGACCTGGCTATCATTGCCGCCTATCCACCGACCATCCTGCAGCCAGGGATCGATATCGTGACGTTTCGACGCGTCGACGCCATCACCGGTGAGAAGAGCCTGGAAATGCGTGGACGCCTGGACCCGGACGTGGCCATCGACTGGCGCTAGCAGCAACACTCGCGTAAGCAAAGGTGCACCATCACACGTATCATCTGCGTGCGTATGCGTATAGCGTTCGTCGGCGTCGCCGGCCTGAGCCTCTTCTTTACCTCGTCTATCGCGTGGACCGAGCCACTCGCCCCCACCCCGGTTGGGCGCACCCCGGCGCCGGTGCACGCCCAGAGTGCACCGGCCTCGGCCTCTGGCACCGTGGCGGTCGAGCGTTTCTCGAACATCAGCGGCGCGCCCGACGACGCGTGGATGGGGTCTGGTATTGCCGAGACGCTGGCAGCTGCTCTGACCGACAGCGCGAGGGTGGTCATCCTTGTCACGACCAGCCCCGCCGGAGCGTCCGGCGACGACGCCGCCGGGGCCCGCTGGATCGTGACCGGGGGCTATCAGCGACTGGGAGACGACCTACGTATCACCGCGCGCATCGTGGACACCCAGTCGGGCACCGCGGTGCACCGCGTGCGGGTCGATGGACAGGCCGCTGACTTCTTCGCCATGCAGGATGAGCTCTCGGCGCGCCTGCGCGAGGGGCTTCCGTTGCGAACAGCCACCGCGCCGACGGGGACGACCGTTCCTGGTCCCGCGCCAAACGCGGCCTCGCCGCTGGCCCCACCCGGTCGACCCTCGGTCTCGTCCGGGGGCGGCCTCGCCATCACCGGCAACCTCATCGACGGACCAGCTCCCCCGGTGGCTCCCGCCACGGTCGCGCGAGACGCGTCCGAAAATGCGACCGTCCGCGCGGTCCGGCTCGAGGCGCCCATCACCCTGGACGGGGTCCTAGACGAGGCCGTCTATGCCAACACCACGGCGATAGAGGGCTTCATTCAGCAACTCCCGGACGAGGGCGAACCCACCACTGAACGCACCGAGGCCTGGGTCTTCTTCGACACCCAGAACATCTACATTTCGGCCCGGCTGTGGGACAGCGCACCGGAATCGGAGTGGGTCGCCAACGAGATGCAGCGGGACTCATTTCAGCTCATCAACAACGAAACGTTCAACGTCTCACTCGACACCTTCTACGACCGCCGAAACGGGTATGCCTTCCAGGTCAACCCGATCGGCGGCATCTTCGATTTTCAGCTGACCGACGAGGGCAACCCCAACATCGACTGGAATCCGATCTGGGACGTGCGCACCGGTCGGTTCGAAGGTGGCTGGACGGCCGAGATGCAGATCCCGTTCAAGTCCCTGCGGTATCGGCCAGGCCGTGTCCAGATCTGGGGCATACAGCTCGGACGGCGGATCTACCACAAGAATGAGTCCACGTATTTGACCCCGGTCCCGATTTCTGGAGGGCCGGGACTGTTCCGTATATCAGCCGCAGGCACCCTGACTGGCATTGAAGTGCCGGAGGGGAACCGGACGTTCGAGATCAAGCCCTATGCGATCGGATCGAGCGCGACCGACCTCAATGCGGACCCCGCGGTCCGCAACGACGGCGACGGTGACGTCGGCTTCGACGTCAAATACGGTCTGACCCAGAACCTCACCGCCGACTTCACCTACAACACCGACTTCGCCCAGGTCGAGGTCGACGAACAGCAGGTCAATCTGACGCGTTTCAGCCTGTTCTTCCCTGAGAAGCGCGAGTTCTTTCTGGAGGGGCGCGGCACCTTCGACTTTGGCCGCGGTGCGCAATTCGGTGGCGGCGGCGCCCCCGGGGGTGGTGGCCGACCCGGTTCAGGAGGGTTCGGCGGCGGTTCCGCCCCGACCATTTTCTTCAGCCGCCGAATCGGCCTGGAATCAGGCAACACAGTGCCCATTCTCGGGGGCGGCCGCCTGACGGGCAAGGTCGGCGACTTCAGCGTCGGTGCCCTCAACATCCAAACCGACGACGTGCAAGCCGATGACATCTCGGACTCTGGCATCCGTGGCACCAACTTCACCGTGCTCCGCGTTAAACGCGACATCCTCCGCCGCAGTAGCATCGGCGGCATCTTCACAAACCGGTCAATCTCGGTCGACGGCAATGACTCGAACCAGGCCTTTGGCGTAGACGGGACGTTCTCGTTCTACGACAACGTCAACTTCAACGGCTACTACGCGCGAACCGAGACGCCGACCCAAGACGGCGTGCTCGACCGGAACAACGACAGCTACCAGACCGCCTTCACGTACAACGGCGACCTCTATGCCTTGGGCATCGACCACCTTCTCGTCGGGGAGAACTTCAACCCCGAGGTCGGTTTTCTGCGCCGCACGGACTTCAGACGAACCTTCGTCCAGAGCCAGTTCAGCCCGCGACCTTCCTCCCTGGCACGCGTCCGGCAGTTCAAGTTTGGCGGCAGCTACGACTATATCGAGACCGTCGCGGGTCAGGTCGAGTCGCGGATCGCGAGAGGAAGTTTCGAGACCGAGTTCGAAAACAGCGACCGATTCGTGGCCGACGTCCAAAAGAGCTACGAATTCCTCTTCGACCCGTTCTACATCGCTGATGACGTGACCATCCCGGTCGGCGGATACGAGTTCCAGGACTACTTCGTCTCGTATGCGATGGGCGCCCAACGACGCATCGCCGGGACACTTTCGTTGCAACGCGGTGAGTTTTTCGGGGGGAATATCACGACCGTCGGGTACACGCGTGGTCGGATCGAAATCACGCCGCAGTTCTCGTTCGAGCCCAGCGTCTCGGTCAACCGCGTCGAGCTACCGCAAGGGAGCTTCACCGCAAGATTGGCCACCAGCAGAGTCACCTACACCTTCACCCCGCGGATGTTCTTCGGTGGTCTCCTGCAATACAACTCGACCCGCAACACGCTCAGCACCAACCTGCGTCTGCGCTGGGAATACCAGCCAGGCAGTGAACTGTTCGTCGTCTTCAATGACCAGCGCGATACGGAATTCACCAACACGCGCGGCTTCCCGATGCTCGAGAACCGCGCCTTCGTCGTCAAGTTCACCCGGTTGTTCCGGTTCTAGTACATAGACGAGGCCACGCTCCGCCCCCCCCGCGGCCGCTCCGCGGAGCCCCCAAGCCCCACTCCGCAACCGCGGGGCGCGCGTTATCGCGGGCCTGAGAGTCATTCAGTACCGACTAGCCTCTAGCGCCCTGTACCCATGATTCGCAGCATAAGTCGCCAGCCGGGCATCGCCGCGCTACCAACTTATGCTGCGAATCATGGAAGGCATTACACTAGTCTCCCGGTGTGCGAAGGCCGTAGCCTGTGGTCTTCTGCTCGACGGTGTGCAGCGTCGTTTGCCTACTGCGAGCAGACGCAGTGAGGATCAGGCGACATGAGTCACCAACAGACTGAGCCGCCGCGGCTCGACCTGGCCAGGCTCCCCACCCCGATCGAACGTGTCGAACGCATTCGCAAGGGGTGGACGGTACTGGTCAAACGGGACGATCTGACCGGCACCTCGCTCACTGGCAACAAGGTCCGTAAACTCGAGTATCTGCTCGCCGACGCCCAGGCGGGACACGCCCGGCGGGTCGTGACCTGCGGCGGTGTCCAGAGCAACCATTGCCGGGCTACCGCCATCGCGGCGGCAAGGCTGGGCCTCGACTGTGTCCTGTTTCTCAGAACGGCCGAGCCGACTCCGGGCCCACCCACCGGCAACCTGCGGCTCGACCGGCTGGTCGGTGCCGACGTCCGGTTCATCACACCCGAGCAGTATCGCGACCGCACCGCCATCATGACGGAGGCCGCGGGCCCGGACGGCTACGTCATCCCCGAGGGCGGAAGCAACGCGCTCGGCGCCTGGGGCTACGTCCGGGCCGTAGACGAGATGGCGTCACAGTGGCACGCACCACCCTCCGCCATCGTGTGCGCGACCGGCAGCGGCGGCACACTGGCCGGATTGGCCATCGGGGTCAGACGCCGAGCGCTCGACCTCCCGGTATACGGCGTGGCGGTATGCGATAACGCGGCATATTTCACAGACATCATCGACAACATCAGTGCCGACATGACGGAGCGCTGGCCCGCTCTTCCGAGAGTCCGGGCCCACGAAGTCGCGGTGATCGAAGGGTACAAGGGCCGGGGCTACGCCCTCTCTACTCCCGAGGAGATGTCCGACATCGCCTCGGTCGCCCGACGCAGCGGATTAATCCTCGACCCCGTCTACACCGGCAAGGCGTTCCGCCCGTTGCTCCACGAACCGGACCGGTTTGGCCCGCGCCCGCTCTTCATCCACACCGGCGGCATCTTCGGCCTGCTCGCATAACCCGCACGGGCGGCGGGAGCGAGCCATCTAATCGACCCGCGCCCCGGTCGACTAGATGGCCCGCCCCACATCCTTGCGCGCGTCTCCCGACGGAGGCTCGTTGGTTCCGCGTAGGCGCCGCGTGGAGTCCGGGGCGGAGCCCTGTTGAGAAATGCCCCTACAGCCCCTCCAGAAAGACAGCGAACTGGTCGTTAAACAGCGCTCCAGGGCGTCTCTCTCGCAGTCGGGTAATGACCTCGGTTCCGGACATGCCCAGCTTGTGAAGGATCAATCCCGCCACCAGCGCCGATCGGTTCAACCCCATGCCGCAGTGTGACAGGACGCGATGATTGTGGCTGATAAGCGAGGCGCACATCGACGCTACGCCATGCAGCTTATTCAGATTCGGAAGACGCTCGTCGAAGATCGGGAAATAGACGTAGAGGCATTCGTTCGGCGCGGTCGGCACCCCCACGTCCAAGCCGCCCTCCAAGTCGATCACCGTGTCGATCCCACGCTGCGTCACCACCGTCCAATCATGGATCACCGGCGAAATGAACAAGTGCCCGCCATCGTCGACTTGCACCGGGCTCAGGTCCACCACGTCCCCGAAGCCCAACTCTGAGTCGCCCATCGTCACCCCGAAGTCTCCCGCATTCGATGCCCCGCTCGAGCTAAAGCTGTTCGCGAGAGCTCGACTCGGACCATACTATGCGCTCATCGAGACACGAGGAACCGTCATGGCTATCCTGACCCACGACTCATGCTACAGCCGCCGCGAAGCCTTAGGGCTCCTCAGCGCCGCCGCCGGCGCCGGCATGGTCGCTGCCGGTACCGGTGTGCTGCCCCTGCAGGCTCAGCAGCGCTTCACCAGCGTCGAACCGCCGAGCTTCCCGGCAGGCGCAATCATCCGAACGCTGCAGGGCGACCTCGACCCGAGCGAGCTGGCCGACGGCGCCACTCTGTTCCATGAGCACGTCGGCCGGGACGACGTCGACCTGGCCGTCAACGAACTGCGTGAGTGCGCATTCAATGGGCTCGGCTGTATCGTCGATGCCGCGACCGGTCGCCGCAGCGCTAGCCAGGTGCGCAACCTGAACGCCATCGCGAACCAGAGCGATGTGCGGATAGTGATGGCCGGCGGCTACTTCGAAGACATCGGCTTCTCGATTTACCCGGTGCGGGTGGCGGAGATGTCAGAGGACCAATTGGTCGAAGAACTGGTCAGCGACGCCGCGGCGCAGCTCTGGGGCGCATTCGGCGAGATCGCATCGTCTCTTGAGATGCGTCCCGATGAGCGCAAGGTGCACCGCGCCGTGGCCCGCGCCCACCTGCGCACCGGTCTCCCGATCTTCACGCACACGCCGCATGAGAGCTGTCCGAGTTGCGCCATGGACCAGATGGATACCATCGAAAGCCAAGGCGTCGACTTCTCGCATGTCGTCATCGGGCACATGGCCACCATCAAACCGGAGCACGACCCGCTCGGCACCCACAAGGAAGTGGCGCGGCGTGGCGCATTCATCGGGCTCGACACGCTGGGACACGAAATGGGTCGGTCGGACATTCCCGCTCACGACAAGGTGCGAATGGTCCAAGACCTGCTCGAGGCTGGCCTCGAAGATCACATTCTGCTCTCGTCCGATCAGGGGAACGAACGCCAGTTCAACCGGTACTACGGCCACGGATGGGCGTCGGTCTTAATGCAGTTCGTCCCCAAGCTGCGATTCGCCGGTGTCCCGGAAGAGGCGATCCGCAAGATTCTGGTCGACAACCCCCGACGGTTCCTCGCGTTCGTTCCGCAGGATTGAGGACAAAGACCATCTCACCGCCCGAGTCCCCAATTCCGTGCTGGACACATCAGACGCCATCCGACCGCCCTTGCCGCCTTCTGCATTGACCGGCATCCTCGTGACCGCCCTGGTGGCCGTCCTGGCCGTCTCCGCCGGTCGCGCCTGGGCTCAGCCTCCCAGAGAATCGGACGCCGACCCATCGCTCGTCGTCGTCACGTTCACCAGCATCGGCGGTGCTCCTGAAGACGACTGGATCGGCGAGGGCATTGCCGAAAGCCTAGCGACGGCATTGGGCCATGGGGTCCGAGTCGAGTCGGTCGTGCTCGCCGAACGACGCGGCGCGGCGCGGGTCGCCCAGGGCACTCATGAGCTGATCGGCTCCAGACTCCGTATCACAGCCCTCGTGACAGAGGCCGACTCGGGCCGGGTCCTGGGCTCGGCCCTTGTCGACGGCGAGCTCAGTCAGCTTTTTGCGTTGCAGGACGAACTGGCCACGCGGCTGGCCGCGCAACTGACCCCCGGTCCTGACGTCGGACCGACCTCGATGAACCACGAACGCCAGGCTCCGCTATTGCCACCCCCGACCGGCGGCGGTGTCCAATCAGATGTGGCGACGCGACCCGCTGACAGGGGACCGGGTGTCGCCGGTTTTGCCCTGTCCCCGCGCGGAATCATCGACGGACCGGCCCCCCCAGAGTTGCCGGCGATGGTGGCCCGCAACGCCCGGGGCCAAGCCACGATTCGAGCGACACGCATCCGGGAGCCGATTGCGCTGGACGGACGACTCGATGAAGGCGTCTACCGTTCCGTTCCGGCCGTCAATGGCTTCATCCAGCAGGAACCAGACGAGGGCGCGCCCGTCACCGAGAACACCGATGCGTGGATTTTCTTCGACGACGACACGCTCTACGTCGCGGCTCGGTGCTGGGACTCGCAGCCCGACCGGATGGTCGCCAACGAGATGAGACGGGACAATCTAGGCATCTTCCAGAACGAGAACTTCGCGATCGTCCTGGACACGTTCTACGATCGACGCAACGGGTACATGTTCCATACCAACCCGTTGGGGGGCAGGTTCGACGGGCAGATCACCGCCGGGAACATGAACCGCGACTGGAACGGGGTGTGGGACGTCAGAACCGGCCGATTCGACGGCGGATGGACGGTTGAAATCGCCATTCCGTTCAAGACGGTGCGATTCAGCCCCGGCGCGGCCCAGACCTGGGGTGTCAATCTGCGGCGCATCGTCCGGTGGAAGAACGAAATCTCGTATCTCACGGCGGTGCCGGCCGCATACGGCCTGTCCGGCATCATGGAGTTGGCGGTCGCGGGCGCCGTGGTCGGCGTCGAGACGCCTCCCAGCGGCGGCAACCTTGACGTCAAGCCGTATCTCATTTCGGACCTGACCACCGATCGCCTGGCAACCCCGGCCTTCGCGAACGCGCTCGACGGTGACGCCGGGTTCGACGTGAAGTACGGCGTCACGCAGGGGCTGACCGCCGACTTCACCTACAACACGGATTTCGCGCAGGTCGAGGTGGACGAGCAGCAGGTCAACCTGACCAGATTCAGCCTGTTCTTTCCTGAGAAGCGGGAATTCTTCCTCGAAGGCCAGGGTATCTTCGACTTCGGGGGCGGTCGCGGTTTCAGCGGTGGGGGATCCGGTGGCCTGAGAGTGGGCGGGTCAGGGGGAGGCGCGAGTAACACCCCCATCCTGTTCTTCAGCCGGCGCATCGGACTGGATGGCGGTCTACCGGTTCCGATCGACGCCGGCGGACGCCTCACAGGGAGAGTCGGCGCGTACAGCATCGGCCTCCTCGACATCCGGACCGGCAACGAGAGCGGGTCCGATACGCGCCCGACGAACTTCGGGGTGGCCCGGATCAAGCGCGACATTCTGCGCCGCAGCAGCGTCGGCGCCATGGGGACCTACCGCTCGGTCGCGATCGACGGCGACGGATCGAACCAGATGTACGGCGTGGACGCCACGTTCGCGTTCTACGACAACCTCAACCTGAACACCTACGTCGCCCGAACCGAGACACCGGGCCGCGACGGCGACGATATGAGCTACCGGGGGCAATTCGACTACACCGGCGATCTGTACGGACTCCAGGTCGAGCGGCTGGTGATCGGGGAAAACTTCAACCCGGAGGTCGGCTTCCTGCGCCGAACCGACTTTGAACGCACCTTCGCCTCGGCCCGGTTCAGCCCGCGTCCAAGCGGCATCGCCTCGGTGCGAAAACTGAGGTGGGAGGGCAGTTTTGACTACATTGTCAACGGCGCCGGGCGGGTCGAGACTCGGATCGCCAGCGGCGCGTTCGGCGCCGAGCTGGAGAACAGCGACCGATTCCTGGTTAACACATCGCACAACTACGAATTTCTGACCGACCCGTTCGACATTGCCACCGGTGTGGTCATCCCCGTGGCCGGGTATACGTTCACGGACACCCGCGCGTCGTATAGCTTCGGAGCGCAGCGCCGGATCTCCGGTAACTTCTCGGCGTGGCACGGGAGCTTCTTTGGGGGCACCAAGACGGGCGTCGGTTTCAGCCGCGGTCGGATCGGCCTCTCCCCCCAGTTGTCAGTCGAGCCGAGCGTCGAAATCAACCGGGTCGACGTCCCGTCCGGTCGGTTCACCACGGCGCTCGTGACAAGCCGGGCCACGTTCACTCTCAACCCTCGGGCGTTCGTCAGCGCGCTGCTGCAATACAATTCGAGGGCCGCATCGCTGTCGACCAATATCCGGCTGCGGTGGGAATACCAACCAGGCAGCGAGCTATTCGTGGTGTACACGGATTTGCGGGACACCCTCGGGCCCCACTTTCCGGAGCTGGAGAACCGAGCCGTGGTCGTGAAGGTAAACCGCCTGTTTCGGTTCTGACCCGCCCACCCCCCACCGAGAGGCAAAGCAAATGAGGCCGGTGGGAGTCAGGCCAAATGTGCGATCACCAAGGTATCCTTGTGACGATGAAACTGTTGTTGGCAAATCCACGCTGCTATTGCGCCGGTGTCGATCGCGCGATCCAGATCGTCGAATTGTCCCTGGAACAGTTCGGGGCGCCCATCTATGTGCGTAAAGAGATTGTCCACAACCGCCACGTCGTCGGATGGCTCCGTGAGCGGGGCGCAGTGTTCGTCGACGAACTCGACGAGGTACCAGAAGGCGCGCTGGTCGTCTTCAGCGCCCACGGGGTGGGTCCCTCGGTGCACCAAGAGGCCGAGCGACGGTCGCTGCGGGTGATCGATGCCACGTGCCCGCTAGTGAGCAAGGTGCACGCCGAGGTGGAGCGATTCGTCGACGAGGGATATCACATACTCTTGGTCGGCCACGCCGGTCACGAGGAGGTGGAGGGCACGATGGGCCACTCGCCCGATCACACGACGTTAATCGAAAACGTCGACCAGGCCCGCTCGACACCGATACCAAAGCATCACAAACTGATGGTCTTGACGCAGACTACGCTCAGCATGGACGACACCCAGCACGTCGTCGACACGCTGCGCGATCGTTTCGCCTATCTCGAGTTGCCACCCGCAGACGATATCTGCTACGCCACGCAGAACCGGCAGAACGCCGTCAAGGCGATGTGCGAAGGCGGTATCGGACTGCTGTTGGTCGTGGGATCCGAGAACTCCAGCAATGCCGCCCGTCTGGCCGAGATCGGGGCCATGCGTGGGATTCCCAGTCATTTGATCAACAGTCACAAGGACGTGAACCCCGCTTGGCTGGACGATGTCGTCAGGGTGGGCGTCACCGGCGGAGCCAGCACGCCGAGTTCGGTGGTACATGATGTCGTGGCGCGGCTGGAAAAGCTCGGCGTGTCCGACGTCGAACCGTGTATCACGGCTGAAGAAAACACCGTATTCCAACTGCCCATGGTGCTTCAGCGCTAGCAAACCGTCGTGAACGTGCAAGCAAAAGCATCGCTCCTTCGGATACAGCCAGATCGCGAGTCCGCGGTTGGCTGGTGGACGCCAGACGGCGTCCGTGCGCCTGAGGTAGGCGGGGATGCCGTGACGCGGGCGGTCCACCATGTGGCCTCGCCAGTCCGGCTCGTCGATGTGGACGGACAGCTTGCGGTCGCCCACGGCGGCACCGCGACCTTGGAGGCCGAGGGTGCAGCCACATCAGGCGCGCGGCGGCTTGTGGGCTACGCGCCGGCGCTCCGACCTGACCAACTCGGCGACCCCGGATTCTGCGCCACCCATGGGCTGACCTATCCCTATGTCGCCGGCGCCATGGCCAATGGCGTCGGGTCCGAGGCGGTCGTCGAGGCAATGGCCCGGGCGGGCATGGTCGGTTTCTTCGGCGCCGCCGGTCTGTCGCCCGAACGCATCGAAGCGGCCATCGACCGCATCCAGCGCACCGTGGGCGACCGTCCCTACGGGTTTAATTTGATCCACACCCCAGCCGAGCCACAAAGCGAAGCGGCGGTCGTCGCACTCTATCTTCGTCGTGGCGTGCATCTGGTCAGTGCGGCGGCCTACATCGAGCTGACCCTCCCACTAATCCGATATCGCGTCGCCGGAATCCATCGTGATACGGAGGGCACGGTAGTCACGCCCAACAAGGTAATCGCCAAGGTGTCGCGGGTCGAGGTGGCGCGCAAGTTCTTCGCGCCGCCCCCAGTCGAGCTGCTGACGGTCCTGGTCGCGGAGGGGCACATCAACGCCGGCCAGGCGGACATGGCGGCAGAGATCCCGGTCGCGGAGGACCTGACGGCGGAAGCGGATTCCGGCGGGCACACCGACAACCAGCCAGCGATCTCCCTGGTGCCAACCATGCTGGCCCTGGCCGACGACATGCAGACCCGACACGGCTATCGAACCTCGTTACGAGTCGGCGCTGCCGGCGGTATCGCCACGCCGGAGTCGGTGGCGGCCGCCTTCGCCATGGGGGCCGCGTTCGTGCTCACGGGCACCATCAATCAGTCCTGCGTGGAGGCTGGCACGTCGCCGGTGGTGCGCGAGATGCTCGCGCGCTCGAGCCAGGCCGACGTCACCATGGCCCCAGCCGCGGACATGTTCGAGATGGGCGTGCAGGTTCAGGTCCTCAAGTGGGGTACGATGTTTGCGGTTCGAGCCCGCAACCTGTACCGTTTGTACCGAACGCATGCGTCGCTGGACGAAATTCCCGCCGCGACCCGGCAGGTTCTGGAGCGAGACTACTTCCGCGCGACCCTGACCGAGGCCTGGGCGAGCACGCGGGCATATTTTGCTGTCCGCGACCCGGCACAGGTGGCGCGAGCGGAAAGCGATCCGAAGCATCGGATGGCGCTCGTCTTTCGGTCGTATCTCGGCCAGACATCACGCTGGGCAAATTCTGGCGAGGCCTCGCGCAAGGGCGACTACCAGATCTGGTGCGGACCGGCGATCGGCGCGTTTAACGAGTGGGCCCGGGGCTCGTTCCTAGAAGCGTCGGAGCGACGTGACGTGGTGACGCTGGGGATGAACCTGCTCGTAGGCGCGGCAGCGTTGGCGCGGGTGGGATGGCTACGGACGCAGGGGGTGTCGTTGCCACGTGCGGCACGGCGGTTTTTGCCACGCGACCGGGCGGACCTTGCCGCCCTTGTTGCTTGCGAATGAGGAAGACAGCTGTTGGCGCCACCGGGAGACAACGAGATGGCCAACCAGAGCCCCATCGCCATCGTCGGCATGGGATGTCTGTTTCCTCGGGCGCAGGGGCTCCAGGAGTACTGGCGTCTGATCCGCACGTCGGAGGACAGCGTCACCGACGTGCCCCCGACTCACTGGTCGCTTGACGACTATTTCGACCCCACCCCCGACCGGGCCGACCTGACCTACTGCCGCCGCGGCGCGTTTCTCTCACCCACCACATTCGATCCGACCGAATTCGGGATCCCTCCGACCGTACTGGAAGCGACGGATACGGCGCAGTTGCTCGGCCTCATCGTGGCCAAGGCGGCGCTTGAGGACGCGGGCTACGGGCCCGAGAGCGACTTTGACCGCACACGGGCCAGTGTCATTCTCGGGGTCACCGGCACGCTGGAGCTGGTCATTCCACTCGGCGCACGATTAGGCCACCCGAAATGGCGCCGCGCGATGCGTGACGCCGGCATCCCCGAACACGTCGTGGAGACGGTTGTCGACCGTATCGCGGACGACTACGTGGGGTGGCAGGAGAACTCGTTTCCCGGTCTCCTCGGTAACGTGGTCGCGGGCCGCATCGCCAACCGACTCGATCTCAGGGGCACAAACTGCGTCGTGGACGCGGCCTGCGCGAGCTCGCTCGGCGCCATCCACCTGGCGATGCTCGAACTGGCGAGCGGACGGACCGACATGGTCATCTCAGGCGGCGTCGACGCGCTCAACGACGTCTTCATGTTCATGTGCTTCAGCAAGACCCAGGCCCTGTCATCGACGGGGGACGCCAGGCCGTTCGCCAAAGACGCCGACGGCACCGTGATCGGCGAAGGTCTCGGAATGGTGATCCTCAAGCGTCTGGCTGACGCTGAGCGGGACGGCGACCGTATCTACTCGGTGATTCGCGGAATCGGTACCTCGAGCGATGGCCGCTCGCAGAGCATTTACGCCCCTCGCGCGTCGGGACAAACCAGAGCGCTTCGCGACGCCTACGCGGTCAGCGGGGTCGACCCGTCGACGGTGCAACTGTTGGAGGCCCACGGAACGGGCACGACAGTCGGCGACGCCGTCGAGTTCGACGCGCTCAGATCCGTGTACGCCGCGGCACGATCCGACGGACAGTGGTGCGCGCTCGGATCGGTGAAGTCGCAGATCGGGCACACCAAGGCCGCGGCCGGTGCCGCAGGACTGATCAAGGCGGCACTGGCCCTGCACCATAAGGTGCTGCCGGCGACGATCAAGATCAGCGAGCCCAATCCACGCCTCGAGATCGACGACAGCCCGTTCTACCTCAACACCGAAACCCGGCCGTGGCTTGGGGCGCACGGCCATCCGCGCCGGTCGAGTGTGAGTGCCTTCGGTTTCGGCGGAAGCAATTTTCACGCGGTGCTCGAGGAGTACACCGGCCAGGACGCAAGTGCGGCGTGGGACGGCTCGACCCAGCTCGTCGCCCTGTCGGCCGACACCATCGAGCCGTTGCGAGACAGCCTGAACCAATGGCGCGCGTTCATCGATGAGCCCCCCTCGGCGGACGCCTTGGCGTTCCGCGCGCTCGAATCACGGGCAACGTTCTCGCCCAATCATGTATTTCGCCTAATCATCGCGGTTGCCGCAGGTGCCGACCCGGTCCGCCTCTTGGCCACCGCGACCGCGGCGCTAGCGGCCGAAGGGCACGAGCAGTCGTGGACCCGGCCGGGGGTGTTCTTCGGCGGCCCACCGCGTCCAGGCCGACTCGCATTCCTCTTTCCTGGACAGGCCAGCCAGTACGTCGGCATGGGCCGGGACCTGACGTGCATCTTCCCAGAGGCGCGGGAGGCGATCGTCCAAGCGGATGCGGACGCCCTGGCGCATGGCGCGGGGTGCCTGAGCGACCGTATTTTCCCGAACCCGGTCTTTGACGCCGGCACCCGCTTGCAACAACAAGCGGCGCTCACCCGAACCGATGTCGCCCAACCGGCCATCGGGGCCGTGAGTCTGGCCATGCTAAGAGTCCTCCACCGATTCGGGGTGCGACCCGACTGCACCGCCGGCCACAGCTACGGCGAACTGGTCGCGCTGCGGGCCGGTGACCGGATGGATGACGATGCCCTACGGAGCCTCTCGACGCTCCGCGGCCAAGTGATGGCGGCGGGACCGAGTGACCGCGGGACCATGGTCGCGGTGCAGGCACCCTTGGCCGAACTGGACACGATGCTCGCCCACGAGAGCATCCACGCGGTGCTGGCCAACCGCAACAGCCCGTCGCAGGGAGTGTTGTCTGGCACCCGAGACGCGATCGCTCGGGCAGTACGGGCCTGCGCCGATCGCGGCTGGCGGACCACGCCGTTGCAAGTGGCCGCGGCATTCCACAGCCCACTGATGCAGGGCGCCGTCAACCGATTCCGACAAGGTCTCGACGACATAGAGTTCTCCGCTGGGACTGTAACGGTGTACGCGAACTGCTCGGCGGAACCCTACGCCACGGACGCCGCGACCGTCCGCGACACGCTGGCCCGGCAGTTGGTGACCCCGGTGAATTTCGTCGACGAGCTTGAGCACCTGTATGCCGCTGGGGTCCGAACATTTGCGGAAGTCGGTCCTGGCAACGTGCTGACCAGCCTGGTTCGCGCGACCCTCGGCGACCGGCCGCATGACGTCATCGCGATGGACGCCACGTGCGGACGAGGGTCCGGAATGACCGACCTAGCTCGGCTGCTCGCGCACCTGGGTGCCCTGGGTCATCCCGTCGATCTGACGGCGTGGGAACCACACGCTCGCGAGCCCCGTCAGCCCAAGATGAACATCTCACTGCTGGGGACGAACTACCGTTCGCCACAGCCCTCAGCCCCCGAGACGCGGCCCACCGCGGACGTGTCGGAGCCCCATGGACCCCTCGACGTGAGCAGACACCCTGACCGCACTACCGACGGTACGGCGCCCGGCGTCCTCGCCGTCCCGGCACCGCAGCCATTGCCCACGCGCCGCACCCAGTCCACCCCAGCCGCGTCTGTGTCGACGGAGCCAGTCGCGCCGCCGGGCCAGTCTCACCCAGCGGTGCCGGTGGCGGGTGTCCTGGAGGTCGTGCAGGAAGGGCTGCGGGCCATGCAGACGCTTCAGCAACAGACCGCCGAGGCGCATCAGCGATTTCTTGAAGGACAGGAGTCGGCGCACAGAACCATCCAGATGGTGATGGAGAGCCAGCAACGACTCGTCGACGGCGGCTCGAACGTTCTGTATCCGGTCGTGGCGGCTACCCACCACCCGGCGGCCGGCGCGCCGGTGGCGGTCGAACCCGCAGCGGTCTCGAAGCCCGCGCCCACCCCTTCCCTGCCCGTTTCGCCGGAGGCCGCGGCGGGTGACCCGCCCGACGAGGGTGGCGCGCGTGGCCGCGTTGACCCGGTGGACGAGGTCGAGCCGAGCACATCAGCCACGGTCAGCGAGGCCGCGCCGCCGCCCGCCGCGGCGGTCGCCGCGGATACCTTGCTGGAAGTCGTCGCGGAGCTCACCGGTTACCCCATCGAGATGCTGGACCTGGACATGGATCTCGAGGCCGACCTCGGCATCGACTCCATCAAGCGTCTGGAAATTCTGGCCGGATTGCAGACCCGGCTCCCCGAGATGGCCGCGGTCGACTCCGCGTATGTCGGCAGCCTGCGCACGTTGCGCAACATCATCGACTACATGAGGACTAACGATGTGTCGGTCGTCCCGCCGCCAGCCGATTCCACCTCGGTCGAGGCGCCCACACCGGGCGCCCACGCCGTCCCGGGTGTGGATCCGGGCCCGGTGAGCCAGGACCATACGGCACCGACTTCCCGGCCCACCCGGCGTGTGTTGCGCGCCGTGGAATTGCCGGCACGCTCTGACCGTGGCCGGATCGAGCTGGCCGTCGGACGCGAGGTCTGGATCGTCGACGACGGTACCGATTTGCCGCAGGCATTGTGTGACCAGTTCGCCGCCCAGGGCCGCACCGCCCACGTCGTGTCAGCGGACGGTGACAACGGGAGGCCTAGCACGGCCCGTATCGGCGGCCTCATCGTGCTTGGGCGTCCCGACTCGGCCGCCGCCGCGATCTGGCGCGAAGCAGCCGAAGCACGGCTCAAGGCCGCATTTGCGTTGACCAAGCGGGTGGGCCCGATGCTGCGCGAAGCGGCAGCTGGTGGCGGCGCGCTGTTCGCAACGGTCTCCCGCCTGGACGGTGCGTTCGGCGTGGCTGGCGGCGAGTTCGACGCTGTCCAGGGCGGTCTGGCCGGATTGACCAAGACCGTGTCTCGAGAGTGGCCGGCGCTCCTCTGCAAGGCCCTGGACGTGTCCGCGGCCTGGGTTGACCACGAACAAGTAGCGATCGCGATCGTGGACGAGCTGGCCGCCGACGGCCCGATTGAGGTTGGGTTGGACGGACGAAGTCGTCGCGGTCTCGACCTGATACCGGTCACCATCCCGTCCGGGCGACCACCATGCGGACCGGGCGATGTTGTGGTCCTCACCGGCGGCGCCCGCGGCGTGACCGCGGCGGTTGCCCGGGCGTTCGCCGCCGAGAGCCAATCGACGCTCGTGCTGCTTGGACGCTCCCCCGCCCCGGGGCCCGAACCGGCGTGGCTGGACGGCGTGACCGGCGAGGCGGACATCAAGCGCGCATTGCTTGAGCACGGGTTCACGCACCACGAGACGCCGGCCCCGCCCGACCTTGAAGTGGCATATCGACACCACATCGCGAATCGCGAAGTCGCCGATACCATCGCCGGTATCGAACGGGCCGGTGGCCGCGCGGTGTATCGCTCGATCGACGTTCGCGACGGCGAAGCCGTCGCCACGACGCTCGCCGACATTCGCCGCAGCCTCGGTCCGATCCACGGACTCATCCACGCCGCGGGTGTGCTCGAGGATCGGTGGATCGACGACAAAACGGTCGAGCAGTTCGCACGCGTGTTCGACACGAAGGTCGCCAGCCTCCGGCACCTCCTCGAAGCCGTCGAGCCGGAGGAGTTGGCGTTCCTGGCCCTGTTTTCCTCAGTCAGCGGGCGTTTCGGCCGACAGGGGCAGGTCGACTACGCCATGGCCAACGAAGTACTCAACAAGGTGGCGCAGCGTCAGGCCTCGCTGCGTCCGTCCTGTCGCGTAGTCGCGATCGATTGGGGCCCCTGGGACGGCGGGATGGTCACCCCGGCCCTCAAGCGAGACTTCGCCCGAGCCGGCGTCGGCGTCATCTCGCTCAAGGCTGGTGCGCGGAGCCTGCTCGACGAACTTGCGTACACCGAGACACGGGCGACCGAGGTGGTGATCGGCGACGTGCTGCCGGAACCAGCCGACGATGACGCAGCGCGCCGCGCGCAGCCGGCATCGGCTGCCCAACCAGGGCTGTCCCCGGTGTTCGAACGCCGCCTGGACATCGATCGGCACGCGTTCCTGAACTCTCATGTCATCGGTGGGTATCCCGTGTTGCCGGTGGCGGTCATGCAAGAGTGGCTCGGTCACGGAGCGCTGCACGACAACCCGGGGTTGCTCCTGGGCGGATTCGCGGAGTTTCGCGTGCTCAAGGGCGTGATCCTGAGCAACGGTCCGCGCGATCTCCGGGTGGTCGTATCCAAGATTCGCCGTCATGACGAGTGCTTCGAGGTTGACGTCGAACTGCGGAGCGGCCCGGACGAGGAGGAGACCGCTCACGCTCGGGCCCGTGCGATCCTGTTGTCAACGCTGCCCACGGCACCGGACTATACACAGCCTCCACGGCTCAACGAGGAGAACTACGGCTACAGCGTCGACGCCGCGTATCGCGAGGTGCTCTTTCACGGTCCGTATTTTCATGGCATCGAAAGCATCGACGGGTACTCGTCGGACGGGATCGTCGCGCACGTACGCTCGGCCCCGCCTCCAGCGGACTGGATGGACGACCCCCTGCGAACCGCGTGGTTGGGTGACCCGCTCATCGTGGATGCCGGACTCCAGATGGGCATCCTGTGGTGTCACAAGGCGCTCGGGTGCGTGTCGTTGCCGACCTTCGGGGCCCGATACCGCCAATACACGGATGCTTTCCCGACCGACGGGGTCGTGGCCGCGCTGGAGATCCGAGAGCAGATCCCTCATCGCGTGACCGGCGACATCACTTTCGTCGATGCGAGCGGGACAGTCCTCGCCCGCATGGAGGGGTATGCGTGGACGGTAGATCCGTCCTTGCGCGACGCCTTCCGGCCACTGGCGGCCCAGTCTGGCGGTTCTCGAACCTCCGACGCTCGATGACCGGCGCCGCCCCGATCGCGGTGGTCGGGCTTGGCGGGTTGTTTCCGCAAGCGCCCGACCTCGATACCTTCCAGCGGCATATCCAGACGCGGCACGACGCATCCCGAGTCGCGCCCCCGGGACGCTGGGTGCTCGACCCCGAAGAGGCGTATCACCCCGACCTCGCACCGGACACCGTCTACTCGACACGCGCCTGCTTCGTCGAGAACTTCGCTTTCGATGCGGCCGGACTCAACCTGGACGCGGAGACGTTGCGCGGACTGGATCCGCTCTACGAGATGGTGCTCCACGTCGGTCGCCAGGCGTTCGCCGACGCCGCCACCGAAAGCCTGGACCGCCGGCGCGTCGGCGTGACACTGGCCGCGATCGCACTCCCGACCGAGGGGGCGTCCGCCATCACGACCGAAATACAGGGCCGGGCGTTCGAAGACGCGTTACTCGAGCCGGCCGGCACAGGGACACGACGCCGCGCGCCGCTCTCTTCTCCGCTCAACGCACGCGTGACCGCGCGGCCGGCCAGTCTGCTGGCGCAGGCTCTGGGGCTGGGTGGCGGCAGTTGCACACTCGACGCAGCGTGCGCGTCCAGCCTGGTCGCCGTGAAGCTCGCGTGCGACGAACTGAGCGCGGGTTACACCGACGCCATGCTCGCCGGCGGCGTGTCCCGACCCGAGAGCCTCTACACGCAGATGGGTTTCTGCCAGTTGCGCGCGCTCTCCCCCGCCGGCGTGTGCCGGCCGTTCAGCGCCGACGCCGACGGCCTCGTCGTCGGCGAGGGCGCGGGCATCGTGGTGCTCAAGCGACTGGAAGACGCTCGTCGTGACGGCGACAACATCTACGGCGTGATCCGCGGGATCGGTCTGTCCAACGACATCGCCGGCAGTCTTCTGGCGGCCAATTCCGATGGACAGCTTCGGGCCATGCGAGAGGCCTACCGACAGGCGGCGTGGGAGCCTGTGGACGTCGACCTCATCGAGTGTCATGGAACGGGCACCCCGCTCGGTGACACGGTCGAACTCGAGAGCCTGCATACGCTGTGGCACGAAGCGTCGTCAGCGTCATGGCGCCCCGGTCAGTGCGCAGTCGGGTCCGTGAAATCCAACATCGGGCACCTGCTGACGGCCGCCGGGGCGGCCGGGTTGATCAAGACCCTGCTCGCCATGCGTGACCGGAAGCTGCCACCCTCGGCCAACGTCGACCTGGCACGGATCGCGCCCGCCCTTACGCGGGGCCGGGACCAGCCCCGGAGCCCATTTCGCGTACAGACCGTGGTCGCGCCGTGGCCACGGCGCGACCGCGCGACCCCGCGCCGTGCGGCCGTCAGCGCCTTCGGATTCGGCGGTATCAACGCGCATGTACTGATAGAAGAGGACGGAGAGAATGATGTCGCGGCACCTCGCCCGACGCTCCGCCGACGCGACGAAGCCGCACCGGTCGCCATCGTGGGCATGGACGCTCACTTTGGTCGTCTCGACTCGCTGCACGCGTTTCAGGAAGCGATACTCCGGGGCGATTCAGCGATCGAGCCGTTGCCGCACAGCCGGTGGTGGGGAGGCGACGGTGTCGCCCGAGACGTCTGGGGTGACCAACCGCCATCCGGCGCGTTCATTGACGCAGCATCTGTAGCGGTTGGCGCGTTCCGCTCGCCGCCGAACGAGATCCCCGAGACGCTTCCCCAGCAGTGGCTCATGCTGCAGTCGGTCAGCCGGGCGCTGACGGATGCCAGAACGCCGGTGCCGCGCGGAGACCTCAGAACCGGCGTGATCATCGGGATGGGGCTCGACCTCAACACCACGAACTTCCACCATCGCTGGGCCGTGCCTGGACTGGCCCGTCAATGGGCCACATCTCTGAATCTGCGACTCGACGACCGGCAATTCGACGCGTGGGTCGCCACGCTGCGAGAGGAGTCCGGTCCCGCGTTGACCCCGGGCCGCGTGCTCGGCGCACTGGGCAACATCATCGCCAGCCGGATCGCCCGAGAATTTGGGTTCGGCGGCGCCAGTTTTGCCATCTCGGCCGAAGAGGCGTCTGGGATTCGCGCCTTGGACGTGGGTCTGTCGGCGCTTCGCCGGCGCGAGATGGATACGGTAGTCGTGGGTGCGGTCGACCTGCCGGGTGACCTGCGGGCGATGCTGGCGACCGACGCGGTCCGGCCATATTCACAGCGGGGCGAGGTGCGGCCATTCGACATGGCGGCAGACGGCACGGTCGTGGGAGAGGGGGCCGCCACACTGGTGCTCAGGCGGCTCCAGGACGCCGTCGACGCGGGCGACCGAGTCTATGCGGTCATTCGCGGTCTGGGTGTCGCTGGAGGGACGGACCCTGGCCCCAGCGCGGAGGCCTATACCCGCGCGCTCGAGCGTGCGTATGCGGACGCGCGTCTCGCGCCGGGCCGGGTCAGCTATCTGGAGACGCATGGGAGCGGCGATCCGGGCGAGGATGCCGTGGAGACCGAGGCCCTGGCAGACTTCTTCGGGGCTGACCATGACGCCGACGCGGAGGCGTCCTGCGCCATTGGTTCGGCGAAACCCACCATGGGCCATACCGGTGCGGCGGCCGGGCTCGCCTCCGTCGTCAAGACGGCGCTCTGCCTGTATCAGGAACTGATTCCACCGCTGTCCGGCTTTCGCCAACCGACTGCGCCGGCTGCCTGGAGCCGCGGACCGTTCTACATGCCAATCCGGCCGCAGGCTTGGCTGCACGACCGAGTTGCGGGGCCCCGCTGCGCCGGCGTCAGTGTGATGACGTGCGACGGCGGGAGCGCCCATATCGTGCTGCAAGGCGTCGAGCGCCACGGCGCGGCGCAGACCGCGGAGCGTCGACAACCACTGGGCAGCAGAGAACAGGCCATCTTCGGCGTGTCAGGCCATGACACCAATGAACTCCTCTCCGGTCTGACCGCGTTGCGGACGCTCGCCGCTGACCATGCCGACGCGGACATCGAGGCGCTGGCCCGGCGCGCGTACGCCGCGCGGCGTTCGGCGTCGGCCCCCGGCACAGTCGGTCTCGCGATCCACGCCACCGGCCCCGCCGATCTTGGTCGCGCCATTGGCGTGGCCGACCGCGCGCTGCGCGCCGAACCGACAGCCGCGATGACCGGCCAGCAGGGCGTCTTCTACTCGCCGAGCCCGCAAGGACCACGAGGTCAGGTCGCGTTCGTGTTCCCCGGGTCCGGTAACCACTATGTCGGGATGGGCGCCGGTGTGGGCGTCGAATGGCCGCACATCCTCGGCAACCTGGACGAGGAAACCTCGTATCTCGAGGGCCAGCTGTTGCCACGACTGGTCGCGCCGCGTCGGCATGACTGGGGCGATGGGTGGCGGCACGCATCGGATGACGCCCTCAACCTGGACTTTCTGGCCATGCTGCTCAGTCAGGTCGCCCATGGCGTGGTAATGAGCGACCTGCTTCGCCACCTCGGTCTCCAGCCGTCTGCCGCGATCGGATACAGCCTGGGAGAGTCGACGGCCCTCTTTGCGATGCGGGCCTGGCCCGAACGCGACGACATGTATCGCCGGATGCGCCGGTCGTCACTGTTTCAGACCGAGCTCGTGGGCCGGTGTGACGCCGCTCGCAGGACCTGGCGCGTCGGCGCCGACGAGCGGGTCGACTGGCGGAGCGTCGTCATCAACCGCCCCGCCAGTCTGGTGCGCGATGTCGTCGCTGGCGTCGACCGCGCCTACCTGCAAATCGTGAATACAACGGACGAATGTGTGATCGGTGGCCAGCGCACGGCGATCGACACCGTCATCGGCGCCCTGAGGTGCGAGGCCATCGATCTGGCCGGCGCGTCGGCGGTCCATTGCACGGTCGCCAGAGCGGTCGAGGATACGTATCGCCAGATACACCTGCTACCCACGACCCCGGTCGACGGCGTCCGCTTCTACAGTGCCGCCCAGCAACGAAGCTACACCGTGGACCGCCCTTCGGCCGCCGATGCGATCGTGGCCCAGGCCGTCACGGGCATAGACTTCGCGGCGACCATCGAGCAGGCCTATGCGGACGGGGTTCGTGTCTTTGTCGAGGCCGGCCCGCAAGCGTCGTGCTCGCGCATGATCGGCAAGATCCTCCACGGACGTCCACACCTGGCTCAGTCGGCCTGTGTGAAGGGCGAAGACGACGTGACGACTGTGCTGCGTCTCGCCGCGTCGCTGTACGCCGAACGGACGCTGGTCGATCTCGGTCCTCTGTATGCGAACGCCACGACCGCGCTCGGCCATCAGCGGCCGGACGTCTCGGGCGCGGCCGAGGCACCGCCGACATACATCGTCGTACCCACGGGAGGACGGGCCCCGCGGCCCCGGCTGCCGCGACCGCGACCCACGCCACAGGGACCACCAACAACGATGACCGCGGCACGGCACAGCGTCGCGACGCAGCGCGCGGGTGGCCACGCCAGGCTGGCCACCGCGGTGGCGGAAGCGGCGACGGGCGGTGCGCACGCGCACGACGCGTTCTTGCGCTACTCGCAGACGGCGATGACAGGGCTGAGCGAGACGCTGGCGTTGCAGGCGCGGCTGCACAGGATGCTCGGTCTGCAGGACACCCAACCGCACCCGGCCGTTGTTAGTGGCTCGCCATCTGTGGTGGCGTATGACCGTGACCAATGCCTGGAATTCGCGGTCGGTTCGGCCGAGACGGTGCTGGGTCCCGAGTTCGCGGCGGCGGACCATTATCCCGTCCGGGTGCGTCTGCCGGACGAACCGCTGATGCTCGTTGACCGCATCTTGAGTGTCGAGGGCGTGAAGGGCTCGATGACCGGCGGCCGGGTGGTGACCGAACATGACGTGCGACCGGATGCATGGTATCTCGACGGTGACCGCATGCCCGTCTGCATCACGGTCGAAGCGGGGCAAGCTGATCTGTTCCTCTGCGCCTATCTGGGAATCGACCTCGAGGTGCAAGGCAAGCGGTCCTACCGATTGCTCGATGCGACGGTGACGTTTCATGGCGGACTGCCGCACCCGAATGACGTGGTCCGCTATGACATCCACATCGACCGCTTTGTCCGCCAGGGTGACACCTACCTGTTTTTCTTCGGATTCGAGGGCACGCTGGCGGGCCGGACAGTGTTGACCATGGAGCACGGTTGCGCGGGCTTTTTCACCGAAGAGGAGACAGAAGCGTCCGGCGGCATTCTGCTGACCAGCGACGATCAGGCGCGGACACCCGGACGCCGCGCCGACGACTGGCGTGAACTGGTGGCAATGCGGGCCGAGTCGTATGACGCATCCCAGGTCGAGGCGCTACGCCGCGGCGACCTGGCCGCCTGTTTCGGGTCCCAATTCGACGGGCTCGGTCTGCGGGCGCCGGTGGGACTACCCAGTGGACGCATGCACCTGATCGACCGCGTGGTCGACGTGAATCCAACCGGCGGACGATTCGCCCTCGGGCTGATCCGCGCCGAGGCGGACATTCGTGCAGACGAGTGGTTCCTGACCTGCCACTTCGTCGACGACATGGTCATGCCGGGGACGTTGATGTACGAATGCTGCCTCCACACCCTGCGGGTGTTCCTCATGCGAATGGGCTGGGTCACCGAACAGCACGGCGTCTACTACGAACCGGTGCCGGGCGCCGCTAGTGCGCTCCGGTGCCGGGGACCCGTGACCCAAGCGACACGGGTCGTGACCTACGAGGTACACATCACGGAGCTCGGGTACCGTCCCGAGCCGTATGCGCTCGCCGACGCACTGGTCTACGCCGACGGACATCGGATTGTCCAGTTCACCAACATGTCGCTGCAGATGACCGGGGCCACGCGCGAGCAGATGGAGACTACCTGGCGACATACGCGGGCGACAGTGTCGGTGGTCCCCACGGACGCGGCGCCGGTCACCGCGATTGGCGAGACCGCGGTCCCCGTGGGCCCGCGGCCGGCCCTCTATGACAACGACCGCATTCTCGCCTTCGCGGTCGGGAAGCCCTCGGAGGCCTTCGGCGAACCCTACTGCGTGTTCGATGCCGACCGACGGATTGCGCGACTGCCGGGGCCACCCTTCAAGTTCCTCGACCGCATCACCGCGATTCACGCCAACGCGTGGGAACTGGCGCCGGGCGGATGGGTTGAAGCGCAATACGACGTGCCGGTCGACGCCTGGTATTTTCGAGCGAACCGACAGCGGTCCATGCCCTTCGCCGTGGTGCTCGAGGTCGCGCTCCAACCGTGCGGATGGCTCGCGGCGTATCTGGGCTCGGCGCTGCGCAGCCGGGACGATCTGTCGTTTCGCAATCTCGGTGGAACGGCCACCTTGTACGAGGAGGTATTCAGCGACGCCGGAACGTTGACCATACGCGTCCGGATCACGAAGGTCTCCGAGGCGGCGGGGATGATCGTACAGTCGTTCGACATGCAGGTCTGGCAGGCCGGCCGGGTCGTCTACGACGGCGACACGCAGTTTGGCTTCTTCTCCTCGACCGCGCTCGCCCGCCAGGTCGGCATCCGCGACGCGACTGACCGGCGGCACGTCCCGGACGCCGACGAAGTTCGACGAGCGCGGCGGTTCCCGCTGGACGCGGTGGCCCCGTTCACACCCGAGGACAGTGCCGACGCGCCGTCCCGCGGTGAACTCGTGCTTCCGGCTCGCGCGCTGCGTATGGTCGACGAGATCGAGCTTTTCATACCCGATGCGGGACCGGCCGGGCTCGGATTCATCCGGGGAGTCAAACAGATTGACCCGCACGAGTGGTTCTTCGCCGCGCACTTCTACCAGGACCCGGTCTGTCCCGGCTCTCTCGGCCTGGAGTCATTCCTCCAACTCCTGAAGCTGGCCGCCCTCGACCGGTGGGGCGAGGGAATACGACACACGCATCGCTTCGAGCCGATCGCCCTCGGCCACACGCACACCTGGATCTACCGAGGCCAGATCGTCCCCCGGAACCGTCGGGTCGAAGTCGACGTGGTCGTCACCGGCGTCGAGGAGGGGCCGACCCCGATGATCACCGGTCGCGGGTTCCTCTCCGTGGACGGGACCCCGATTTACGAAGTGCAGGCGTTCGGGATGCGGCTCGTCGTCTGACGGGGACGCGCGTTGCCATGCGATATTCACACGTCAACATCGAATCCATCGGCTACGAACTGGCCCCGCATGTCGTCACGTCGGCCGCCCTCGAAGACCGTCTAGCGCCGATCTACGACGCGTTGCGGCTGCCGACGGGTCAGATCGCGGCGCTGACCGGTGTGCGCGAGCGCCGTTTTTGGGATGCCGGGCAGCGGATGTCCGATGCCGCCGCCAAGGCCGGCCGCAAGGCACTGTCGGCGGCGGGCGTCGCCCCTGACGAAATCGGCATGTTGGTCTACGGTGGTGTCTGTCGAGATAATCTCGAACCGGCGACCGCCTGCGCCACGGCCGACGCGCTGGGCATCCGGGGCACGGCCATCGTGCACGACACCTGCAACGCGTGCCTTGGCGTCATGAACGCCATGTTCCAGGTGGCCAATGCCATCGAGCTCGGACAGATCCAGGCGGGCCTGGTCGTCTCCTGCGAGTCCGCCCGCCAGATCGTCGACCTGACCATCGCGCGTATGGCGGCGGCTCCGAGCATGGAAGTGTTCAAGAAATCCATGGCCACGATGACCGGCGGGTCCGGCGCCATCGGCATCGTCCTGACCCGCGCCTCGCGCTCAGCCGATGGCCATCGTCTGGTGGGAGGCGTCGTGCATGCCGCCCCAGAACACCACGCGCTGAGCCACTGGGGCGCCGACCCAGACGACGTCTCGGACGGCCACTCGCTGGTCATGGAGACCGACGCCGTCGGGACGCTCCACCACGGCGTGGCCCTGGGCACTGACGCGTTCCAGGCGTTCGTCAGCGAGCTCGACTGGCCCGGAGGACCGGACCGGGTGATCTGCCATCAAGTCGGGGCGCCCCACCGCGCCGCCATCCTATCCGCCATGGATATTCCGGTCGAGCGGGACTTCTCCACGTTTGAGCATCTCGGGAACATCGGTACGGTGTCTATACCGATTACGGCGGCCATCGCCGACGAACGGGGTGAGCTCCAGCGCGGCCAGCGGGTCGGTTTCTTCGGGATCGGAAGCGGATTGAACTGCCTACTGCTTGGCCTTGAGTGGTGAGGGCCGCGTGGACCTGTCTTCCTGTCGCCCCCTCTATCCCTTCAAGAGCCACTGGCTCGATGTCCAGGGCCATCGATACCATTACCTCGATGAAGGCGCCGGCGACCCGATCCTCCTCGTGCACGGCAACCCCACATGGTCGTTCTTCTTTCGGCGCCTGATCACGGAGCTCCGTGACTCGTATCGAGTCATCGCGGTGGACCACATCGGATGCGGGCCTTCCGACAAGCCTAGCGATGCCGAGTACCCGTACTGTCTCGAGCGCCGGGTGGCTGACCTCGATGCCCTCGTCGAGCATCTCCAAATCGGAGACAACCTGACGTTCGGAGTGCACGACTGGGGTGGAATGATTGGGATGGCGTGCGCGCTGCGCCGGCCGGCGCGGGTCACGCGTCTGGTGGTCTTCAACACGGCCGCGTTCCGGTTGCCGCCCGGCAAGGCTCTCCCGCGGCGTCTGTCGATGCTCCGCAACCTCAGGACGCTCGCGACACCGCTCGTGCGTGGCTTCAACGCCTTCTCTTATCTGGCGACGCACATGGCCTGCGTGACCCCGCTGCCGGCGGACGTCAGCCGGGCCTATCGAGCGCCATACGATTCGTGGGCGAATCGAATTGCGACGCTCCGATTCGTGCAAGACATTCCGCTGTCCCCGCACGACCGCAGCTACGCGCTGGTACGATGGGTCGAGGACCACTTGTATCAGCTGCGCCACCTGCCCATGCTCATCTGCTGGGGCGAGCGTGACTTCGTGTTCGACGCTGACTTCCTGGTTGGCTGGCGTACGCGGTTCCCGGAGGCGGTGGTGCACACCTTTCCCACCGCGGGGCACTATGTCCTCGAAGACGCGGGCGACCAGATTTGCCCCCTCGTCCACGCATTTCTGGACGCGCATCCGAGCCCGGCGCCCTCAGCTGTCCCCGTGCTGCTGGACACGGCGCAAGGACCCCGACCGTGACACCACCCGCCTCGTCAACCGACCGCCGGGCGGACGACTATACGGTGAACATCGCGAGGCAGCTCACGGCGGTGGCCGCGCGAACCCCGGACAAACACGCCGTGGTCTGGACGGCCGGTCGGGGAGCGTCGGGTCGCACACGTTACGGCCACGTCACGTTCAAGGAACTCGAGCAGGAGACCGATCGCTATGCCCACGGTCTCAGCGCCGCCGGGATCAGACAGGGCACTCGCACGATTCTGTTCGTGACACCCGGTCGGGACTTCTTCGCGCTGGTCTTCGCCTTGTTCAAGATTGGTGCGGTCCCGGTGATGGTCGACCCCGGTATCGGGCGGCAACAGATGCGGCGATGCCTGACGGATGTGCAGGGCGAGGCGTTCATCGGCGTCCCACTCGCGCATCTGTTTCGCACGTTGTATCCGGGTGCGTTCCGCTCGGTCCGTGTGGCCGTCACGGTGGGGCGCCGGTGGGGCTGGGGCGGACTGCGGCTCGAGGACGTGCGCGCCGATCCGTGGACGCCCTACGAAGCGGCGCCCACACGGGAGACTGACGCGGCTGCCATCCTCTTCACCAGCGGCAGTACCGGACCCGCCAAAGGTGTGTTGTATGAACACGGCATGTTCGATGCGCAGGTGCGCTACCTGCGTTCCCACTTCGGGTACTCGGCCGCCGAAGTCGACCTGCCGACGTTCCCACTGTTCGCCCTCTTCGATGCCGCGCTCGGCATGACGGCAGTGATTCCAGACATGGACTTCTCACGTCCGGGCTCGGTGGTTCCGCGCTCGATCATCGATCCGATTCGCGATCACAGCGTCACGCACATGTTCGGATCGCCCGCGCTGCTCGACCGGGTGAGCCGCTACGGCGAAGACCACGGCACCTCCTTACCCACCCTCAAGCGGGTTATGTCGGCCGGCGCCCCGGTCCCCCCCACCGTGCTCGAGCGTATGCACGCGCTGCTCGGACCAGATGCGGAAGTGCACACGCCGTACGGCGCCACCGAGGCGCTACCCGTGGCGTCGATCGGCAGCCGCGAGATCTTGGGCGAGACGGCCGCGAAGACCGCTAGCGGCGCGGGCACCTGTGTGGGTAGACCGATGGAGGGGCTTGACCTGCGCATCATCCGCATTGACGACGGGGCGATCACCCATTGGGACGACAAACTGGAACTTCCGGCTGGAGAGATCGGCGAAGTCACGGTCACCGGCGCCGTCGTCACGCGTGGGTATCACGACAACCCGGATGCCACGGCCCTGGCCAAGATCGCACACGGCAGCGTCACTCGGCACCGGATGGGGGATGTCGGCTACCTTGACGACTCGGGCCGACTGTGGTTTTGCGGCCGCAAGGCTCACCGCGTGGTCACTACCACCGGCACGCTCTTCACGGTGCCGTGCGAGGCCATTTTCAACCAGCACCCACGGGTCTTCCGCACGGCGCTGGTGGGCGTGGGCGAATCTGGTCGACAACGCCCGGTGCTCTGCGTTGAACTCGAGAATCGCGCCACCCGCCGCCACGCCACGACGCTGCGGGGCGAGCTGCTGCAGATCGCCGCTACCGCTCCAATCACCGAGGACATCACGACCGTCCTGTTCCACCCCGGCTTCCCGGTGGACGCGCGACACAACTCGAAAATCGGCCGAGAGGGACTGGCTGTCTGGGCCGCGGGACGGGTGTAATGACACGCCACGCGCCAGTCACCGCACACACACCGACCACCGTGCTAGTAACCGGCGGCGGCGGGTTCGTCGGTCGAGCCGTTGTCAAACAGCTGCTGGCACGCGGTGACCACGTCCACAGTTTCGCCCGCGGCGTGTATCCGGATCTGGCCGAGTCGGGCGTGGAGGTTTTCAGCGGCGATCTCGCGGACGCGGCCGCTGTCGGACGCGCCTGCGCCGGGTGCGACGTCGTGTTTCATATCGCGGCGAAAGCCGGTATCTGGGGTGGCTACGGCGGGTATTGCGACACCAACGTGCGTGGCACCGACCACGTCCTCGCCGCGTGCGCCGAACACGGCGTGGGACGGCTCGTCTACACAAGTTCCCCCGCCGTGGTTTTCAACGGCCGATCGATGGCCGGCGTGGACGAGTCGGTCCCCTACCCCCGGCGACACCATTCGCATTACGCGGCGACCAAGGCGTTGGGCGAGCAGGCAGTGCTGGCGGCGAACGGCTCGACGCTGCGTACCGTGGCGCTACGGCCCCACCTCATCTGGGGCCCGGGAGACAACCACATCGTGCCCCGGCTCGTACGCCATGCTCGCGCCGGCACGTTGCGGCGCGTCGGCGACGGCTCCAACCGAGTCGACACGACCTACATCGACGATGCGGCGCGCGCGCACCTGCTGGCCGCCGACGCGCTCCAGACCAACCCCGCCGCCGCGGGCCGGCCCTTCTTCATTAGCCAGGGAGAGCCCGTACCGCTGTGGGAACTGGTCGACCGCATCCTGGCCGCCGCCGGATGCCAATCCCTGACCCGCGCTGTACCAAGACCCGTCGCCTGGGCGGCCGGTGCGATGCTAGAGGCCGCCTACACGCTGTTCCAACTGAAAGGTGAGCCCCGCATGACCCGGTTCGTCGCCAACGAGCTCGCCACCACCCATTGGTTCGATATCACCGCGGCCCGGCGCGAGCTCGGCTACGAACCGGGGACCTCCATTGCGGAGGGCCTGAGACGACTGGAAGCCTGGCTGCGGCCGTCGGGGGCCTAGTGCCCTGTAACCGTGGTATAGCTCGGTATAATCGGCCATGCACTGAGTGGCCCTCAGCGCCGGCGCCGTCCTCGGCCATTGATGACCGGTACGCGCGGGAGTGCCGCGGCGAAATCGAGATTCGCTTAGTGTCCTTAGGAGGGACCTATGTCAACGTTACGATCCCTGATATCCGTGCTCGTTAGCGTTACGATGCTCGCGGCGTGCGTCGCGGAGTCCGAGCCGCCGGTCGCCATGCCCAACGCGGAGATTGACCCGGGCATGGCAGCGAATCCGGTCACGGGTGAGGGACTCCCGAACCCGAACCCGACACGTATCGGGAGTTGGGCCACCTTGCCCGAGGGACGAGAGTGGGGCTCCACCGCCGGTCTCGACATCGACCCGACCGACGGGCATGTCTGGGGCTACGAGCGCTGCGGATCCGGCTCAGCGGGTGGACCCGGGGTCAACTGCGACAACAACCCCGTGGACCCGATCTTCAAGTTCAACCGAAACACCGGGGAGATCCTCGCCAACTTCGGCGCCGGAGTCTTCGTGACGCCCCACGGCATCTACGCGGACGGTGAAGGCAACGTCTGGGTGACGGACTTCGCCGTCAACGACGAGGGCACGAAGGGTCACCAGGTCCACAAGTTCAGCCCGACCGGCGAATTGCTCCTGAGCCTCGGTGTCGCCGGCCAGCCCGGGAACGGGCCGGGTCACCTCAACCAGCCCATCGACGTGATCGTCGCGCCCGACGGGAACATCTTCGTCGCAGACGGCCACACCGGACAGAACTTGACGACCGACGAACAGATGGCCGAGGCCCGCGCGGCAGGGCTAACCGGCCGCATCGTCAAGTACTCCCCCGACGGCGAGTACATCATGGAGTGGGGCGAGATCGGTACGGATCACGGGCAGTTCCGCACGCCACACGCGCTGGAGTTTGACGCTCAGGGCCGGCTCTGGGTCGCGGATCGGGGCAACCACCGCCTCGAAATCTTCGACCAAATGGGCAACTACCTGGACTCGCGCTATCAGTACGGGCGCATCAGCGACCTCTTCATCACCGAAGCCGAGATGGTGTACGCCATCGACTCCGAGTCCAGCCGGCTCCGGCACATCAACTGGATGAACGGCGTGCGCATCGGACCGGTCGATCGCGACGTGCTCGTGGGCTTCATTCCGCCGTGGGAGTCCGACAGCCGGCCGAACCATGGCGTGACGGGAGAGGGCGTAGGAGTGGACGAGGACGGCAACGTCTTCGTGGCCGAGGGACCGGCCTCGCTCAGCGATGCGGGCTCTGCGTTCACGAAGTACTTGGTAGCCGGTATGTAAGCCGGGCAGACCGCTTTCGCTCCGACCCCAGATTTCCGTGTCCACCTCCGTCGCATGAGCTTCCCGACGGCGACCAGTGGCTATCCGACCCGACACCGACACGTCGGGCAGTCGGAGGAGAGTAGGCGCGCGCTGGCAACCCCGACCTTTCATCCGGAGGGCCACGAAAATGTTCCACAAAACCCTGACCGCCGCCGTGGTGACAACCGTTCTCGTGGCGGTCGCGTGCTCTGTCCTTGTCTCCGCCGACCCGTCGGTGTTTCCGGCCGGCACGACCATCTACCGGGCGGAGGAGGCGCACGGCGCCGACATCTATAAGATCAATCCGGACAAGGAGATCGTCTGAGAATGGCATGTGCACGATCATCTCGACCTCCATCGCTTTTCGCCGGCGACACCCGAGGGCGACTGGCTCCACGTCAACTCCATCGCGCCCCTGCCCGAGAACCGGTGGTATGACGCGGGTGACACACGCTTCCGCCCCGGCAACCTCCTCGTCAACGCGAGAAACATCGACACGATCTACCTTGTCGACAAGGAAACGAAGGCGGTCATCTGGGAGGCAACGCACTACTACAAGGGCGGGATGGCGCACTCGCACGAGTCGGAGATGATCGAGAAAGGGCTGCCGGGCTCGAGCAATATCATCCTCTTTGACAACGGCCTCTTTCCGCGCAACCGCACCCACAGCGGACAGACATTCATTATGGAGATCGATCCGATTACCAAGGACGTCGTCTGGACCTACGAGATCGAGGGGTACGCCGACATCAAGTTCTTCAGCAAGGCGATGGGGTCGCAGAAGCGGCTCCCGAACGGGAACACGTTCATCGCCGAGGACAACACGGGGCGGCTGTTCCAGGTGAAGCCAGACGGCACCATCGTGTGGGAGCACGTGAATCTGAGCGGGACGACGCGACCCTCGCCGGTGCCATACGATTTCACGCCGCAGCTGCGGCCGTTGAGGGCCCCGCCGGAGTACGCAGTGACTCCACCAGGCACCCTAGAGTGGCGAATCCAGCCAGACGCGTTCCGATGACGGCATGAGTTCGGCGACAGGCTTCGCGGGTTTGACGGCCCTGAGGAGCAGCACCACGACGATGGCGAACACGATGCCTGCACTCGTCAGCCCGTGGCGCAGGCCGCGGGACTGACCGGTGTCCTTACGTAAGAACGTCGTTCACGACGTTGCCATGAACGTCCGTGAGGCGAAAGTTGCGGCCCTGAAACGGGAATGTCAGTTTGGTGTGGTCGACCCCGAGCAGGTGCAGCATGGTCGCGTGCAGGTCATGGATGTGCACCGGGTTCTTGGTGATGTTGAAGCCGAAGTCGTCGCTTTCGCCGTAGGTGAGGCCCGGTTTGACCCCGCCACCCGCCATCCAGATCGTAAAGCACTTCGGATGGTGGTCGCGCCCGTAGGTCTCTTCGGTGAGCCGGCCCTGGCAGAAGACGGTCCGTCCGAACTCGCCGCCCCAGACGACTAGCGTCTCGTCCAGCATTCCGCGTTCCTTCAACTCGTGGATCAGCGCCGCTTGCGGCTGGTCGACATCCTTCGCCTGGGTTTGAATACGTCTCGGCAGCTGCGTGTGCATGTCCCACCCGCGGTGGAAGACCTCGATGAAACGCACGTCGCGTTCCGCGAGACGTCGGGCCAACAGGCAGTTGGCGGCAAAGGTCCCCGGCGTGCGGGAGTCGGGTCCGTAGCGTTCGAAGACGCTGTCCGGCTCATCGGACAGATCGGTCAACTCCGGCACCGAGGCCTGCATGCGATAGGCCATCTCGTATTGCGAGATGCGGGTGTTCGTCTCAGGGTCGCCGCCGGTCTCGTGATCCAGTTTATTAAGCGCGCCCAAGTCGTCGAGAAACCGGCGCCGCGCGCTGCGAGTCACGCCCGGCGGGTCCGACAAATACAGAACCGGATCGCCGGTCGACAGGAACTTCACACCCTGGTATTCGCTGGGCAGAAACCCACTGCCCCAGAGCCGGTCGTAGACCGGGTTTCCGCCCCGGTTCGACACCATGGCGACAAACGTTGGCAGGTCGTCGTTCATGCTCCCGAGCCCGTACGACAGCCAGGCGCCGATGCTGGGTCGACCCGCCAGCTGGGCGCCCGTCTGAAGGAACGTCACGCCGGGGTCGTGGTTGATCGCCTCGGTGTGCATCGTCTTGATGAAGCACAGCTCGTCAGCCACCGTGGCAGTGTGCGGCATCAGCTCGCTGATCCAGGCCCCCGACTGGCCATGCTGCGCAAAGGAGTAATAGGACGGGATGATAGGAAAACTCTCCTGCGTGGCGGTCATACCGGTGAGACGCGTGTCTCCGCGGACCGACGGCGGCAGCTCGGTGCCGCGCAGCCCCGCGAGCTTCGGTTTGTAGTCCCAGAGCTCGTGCTGCGATGGCGCGCCCGCCTGGAACAGATAGATGACTCGTTTCGCTTTGGGCGCGAAGTGGGGCAAGCCCGGCAGCGCGCCGGTCGCCGCAGCTCCGGCGGGGGGAACTTGGGCGAGCAAGTCCCCGTTCCAGAGCGTCGCGAGGGCGGCCGCGCCGACCCCGGTGCTCGACAGCTCGAGAAAACGCCGGCGCGTGAACGGGAGCAAGGGATCGGGCGTCAGGTCCATCTTCTGGTCCATCGGTCAGTCCTTCGTAATGGTCCGGTCGAGGTTCAAGATCAAATTGGCGACCATGGTGTACGAGGCCAACTCGGCGATGTCCAGCGTCTCGTCACGCGGGGATTCGCCCATGTTGACGAGTTGCAGCGCTGCCGACCGATCGTTCTGGAAACGGTCCAGATGATGGCCGTGGCCCTCGAGCAGCAGCGCTTGTGCCTCTCGCTGCGGTCGGTGCGCCGTCGCCAGACGGTAGGCATAGGCGATGCGGTCATCCGGTGTCGTGCCACCTTCGGTCATCATCCGTTCCGCCAACCGGCGCGCCGCTTCGACATAGGTGACGTCGTTCATCAGGTTGAGCGCTTGGAGCGGCGTGTTGGTCAGGCTCGAAACGACGATGCACGTCTCGCGTGTCGAGGAATCGAACGTCAGCATCGCCGGCGGCCCCAGCGTACGCTTCCAGAAGGTGTAGAGGCTGCGGCGATACAGGTCGTCGCCCTCGGCCTGCTGGTATTGCTGGCTCGCCTGGTCCCACAGCCCCTCAGGCTGATACGGCTTGACCGACGGGCCGCCGATCTCGTCGACGAGCAGACCGCCGATCGAGAGCGCCTGGTCGCGGATCACCTGAGCCGGCAGACGCTGGCGTGGGCCACGCGCCAGGAGCCGGTTCTCGGGGTCCTGCGCCAGCGCGTCTGGCGCAATCGTGGATTCCTGCCGATAGGTCGCGCTGGTCACGATCGCCCGTTGCATCGCCTTCACGTCCCAGCCGGAATCGACAAAGCTCGTCGCCAACCAGTCCAGGAGCTCCGGATGGCTCGGAAACTCGCCTTGCAGCCCGAAATTATCGGCCGTCTTCACCAGGCCCGTGCCGAAGTACCGCTGCCAGAATCGGTTCATCGTGACCCGCGCCGTCAATGGATGGTCCGGGTCGACCAACCACTGCGCGAACGTCAGGCGGTTGGCTGGTTGCCCGTCGGCCAAGGGCGGCAACACGGCCGGAACGCCTGGACTGACCGACTCCCCGGGTACGTCGTAGGCCCCGCGAATCAGCCGGAATGTCTCGCGCGGCGGGTTCAATTCGTCCATCACCATCACGGTCGGGAAGCTGTCCCAGAGCTCGGCGCGCTCGCGCTCGAGGTCGGCCACGAGATAACGAGCCTCCTTGACCGAGGTCGGCGCGTACTGGTCGAGAAACGCGAGGCGGAGCTTCTCGGTCTGACCGGCCGTGCGGTCGGCAGGGGCAATGCTCGCAATCTCGCTCAGCGACTCACCGGTGGCTGCCACCCCGGCCTGGGCCGGAGTCAACACGGTCGTATAGATGCGGACATCGTCGATGTCCCCTTGAAACCGCGGGCGCAAATCGACACCGCCAGAGTTATCCGGCGGCGGCCCACTGGCCCCGATCCTCAGCGGCTCACGCGTCCTGATAGGGTTATTGATGCCGTCGATCTGGGCCACCAACGGCAACGACCGCCCGTCGACATACACCCGGAAGCTTGCCGGTAGCTTCTTGCCGTCGTAGGTCACGATCACGTGCCGCCATTCGCCGAGCGGCAACACCTCCTGGGCTTCGACCCGCACGCCGTCGTCCAGCCAGCGGTTGGCCATATTGAACAGGAGCTTGCCGTCCGCGAGATACAGCCCCCAGCCTCGCTCCCCCTCGTCGCCCGCCAGCGCGCGCGACACGATCACGCCGTCGGGTGCCGTGGGACGAATCCAGGCCGACACGGTGAATGGGTCGTTGTAGGTGAAATCGGCGACATTCCCCGCGTTGATGAACCGGCGTCCGTCGAAGCTGGCCGCTTCGCCGACCCGACCGGGGACAAACCGCGGCTCGCCCTCCTCCAGCGTAACGTCGGCCGGGAATGTGGCGATCGCCGGCGTCGTGTTGACCACCCGCATACCGGAGCTGACCGATGGGGAGAGTGTGACTACCCCCCCGGCATATACACCGCCGATGTCTCCGTCGAGCGGGTGATGCACCAGTAGCCCGTCGCGCTGTACCCAGTCGACCCGGCCAGCCGAACTGAGCGAGTCTTCCCACTGCGTCTGGGCGGCGGCGATCTCGCTCGACAGGTAGGCGAAGGACTCGATCGCCTCGTCGAGTTTGACATCCAGCTCTGCCAGCTCCGCGTCTTGATCCGCGGTCGGCGCGGTGAGATACGGCGGAGAGTTGCCGTATTTGAAGGCCTTGTCACGCTCCGGCACATTGTTGAAGTAGGCGAAAACCTCGTAAAACTCCTTCTGCGTGATCGGGTCGAACTTGTGGTCGTGACAGCGGGCGCACCCGAGGGTCAGGCCCAGCCACATCGTCGAGGTGGTCGACACGCGATCGACCACGTTCTCGACCTGAAATTCATTCTCGATGATGCCACCCTCGCCGTTCTGACTGTGGTTCCGGTTGAACGCGGTGGCGATGCGCTGGTCGAGGGTGGCGTCAGGCAACAGGTCACCAGCGAGCTGCTCGATGGTGAACTGATCGAACGGCATGTTGTCGTTATAGGCGTCGATCACCCAGTCGCGCCAGCGCCACATGGTCCGCTCCGCGTCTGTCTGATACCCGCTGGTGTCGGCGTATCGGGCGCCGTCCAGCCACTCGGTCGCCATTCGCTCACCGTAGCCGGACGATTCGAGCAGCCGGTCGACGGCCTTCTCGTAGGCGTCCGGTGAGTCGTCGTTGAGGAAAGTGGCCAGTTCACCCTGGTTCGGCGGCAATCCGGTGAGATCGAGCGTGACGCGCCGCAGCAGCGTGTTGCGATCCGCCTCGGGGGCCGGGCTCAACCCGTCGCGTTCGAGCCGAGCCAAGACGAAGTTATCGATCGGACTGCGCGGCCAGTCGGCGGCGGCGATCGGCGGCAGCACGGGGCGCTGGGGCGGAATGAACGCCCAGTGCGACTGCCACTCGGCGCCCTGGTCAATCCACAGACGCAGCGTCTCGACCTCGGCCTCGGTCAGAGCATCGTTCTCGTCACCCGGCATCACGGAGGAGACCACGCCCCGCTGGAAGGGCATACGCACCGAGAGGTCGCCGGCGGTCACGCGATGCACCAGCAGACTGTCGGCCGCGTTCCCCGGGATGATGACCGGGCCACCAAACTCGCCGCGATCGGCGAAGGGGCCTTCCGCAACGTCCAGACGCAACCCGCGCTGGCGCGCCTGCGCGTCGGGTCCATGACAGACGAAACAGTTCTCCGACAGGATCGGCCGGACCTCGCGCGCGAAGTCGACCGTGCGGGCCACGACCGACCTCGCACCGGCATCAACGACCGGCTCGGTGCCCCACTCAGCCCCACTGTCGATCCACCGGCGCACGACGTCGATCTGATCGGTCGCCATGGTGCGGCCGGACGAGACCGGTGGCATACGAATGACCCGGTCATCAGACGTCAGGCGCTGGAACAGCGGGCTCCCCTCCGCGTCGCCGGGGACCACGACGGTCCCGATGAAGTCGCGAGTGTCCAGCCGCAAGTCCGCCTGGCGGGTGATCTCTGAAGCGCCGTGGCAGGCGCCGCACGCCTGGGCGAGGATCGGTCGCACGTCGCGAGTGAACTCGAGGGGTTGGGCGGGTTCCTGCCCGGGCGCGGCGCGGAGATCGCGAGACGAATACGCGCCAACCCCCAACGTGATCATGGCGACAAGAGTCAACGAGCGAAACAGTATGATCCTCATGTCATTTTCTCGAGCGCATTCGGGCCTACGCGTCGGCCGCGAGGCCACCCCGCTGTCCATCCTTTGGTCGACCGGGCCGTCATGTCGGCGCCGTGGTCGCGGACCGTATTCTGATACTCGGTTCGGTTGTGACAAGCGACGCTGTACTGATGGAGGGGAGCGGGCTGAAGGTGCCCAGACTGCGTCACTCGTGGAGCGGTCGCAGCGGCCAGCGGTGCCACACAAGCACCGACATACACGGGTCCGGTCGCGCGCCGCAGGAGCCTACCTCTCATCGGGCGTCAGGCCTCCGGGTGTCCACGGGTTGCCGGCTGCATTGTATACCTATTCTGACGCTCTGGACGACGCGAGAGTGAGCGGCCGGCGTCGCGGTCCACGAGTAGCCCGTGCATCCTGCCCCGCCGCGTGGGACAGACGTGTCCTGGTCATGGCGCCGCCGATGTCCGTGCGATTCTCGGGGGTCGTTGCATCGCCCGTAGGGCCGGCGGGTCTGCGGACCCGCGGCGACGTGGCGGCGGCGAGCACGAACATCCACCTCGCGGTAATGACGGCGACGCCGAAGGACCGTTGCTCGGGTTTACGAGAGGTCCCTTCATTCGACAATTCCTCTGCGCCGGTCTGAGCGACGACGATGGACGATGGAGGCCATCTAGGTCCACGACCCGGGCGGTGGCCATCAACGTGCGGAACAGCTCTCACGACACGAGCTCGGTGTCGGTGGCCACCAACAGCGCCATCGATGCCGAGTTCAGCACCGGCGCGGCCTTCACGCTCGACGCCACGTCGGGGTCCGGTTCGGTCAAGACCGAGAACCTTGTCGTGCGAGGCGACACCGACAAACGCCGCGTCGCGAGATCGATCGATGGAGGGGGCACCGCCGTATCTCTCACGAGCCGGAGTGGGTCGATCAAGTTGACGTCGGCTGCTCCGCGCCGTCCGTAGAGAACAGAACAGAGGACGCATTCGAGCGTCCGCGGGGTGCAGGTGTGCCGACCGTCAGAACGCTCACTATCGGACCCAGCCGCGCGCCACAGGTCAATTTTCCTGGGCACAGACGGAGTTGCGAAGCTCCGGATGAGGGAGACAGGTTGCCGCCGCAGGCAGCCGGCACGCGCACGACCGGCGGTAGGCGTGCGGCGCGGGCTTCGGGGAAGATCTGGGTCGACGGCCCAGGGGGGCTCAGGCGGCCATCAAGGGACCAGCGAGACCTGCACGGCACCCAGCACCCGCTTGCTGGTTGCCTCTTGGATGAACCCGACGACACGGAGCTGGTCTCGGTTCCAGATCGGATCGAGCGGCACCACGATGTCGGTCTCGTAGGATGTCGGCATCACCACGGGCAGCGTCTCCAGGCACTCCAGCCGCCGGGCCACGGCGGCGTGACGCAAACGACGTCTGGCGTTCTCTCCGCGCAGGACGTTGGTGGCGAGCCCCGTCTCGCTCACCGCGACCCACACCTCAGCCCTCTCGCCGTGCCCAAGCCGGGGCAGGTTGGTAATCCGTATCTGAAGCGCCACGGCGTCCGACGTCGTCACACCTGTGTGACGGATATGCATCTCCGCCTTCGGTGACGCCACCGCCTGCGCGATCGCCCGCCGAGCGTCGGACTCGAAACTCCCGACGAACACGGTCCGGCCATCCACGACCATCTGTGGCGTGTAGCTGGCGGGCTCCCCCAACGCCTGCCGGTAAGACTCCTGCCGGTCAGTGAACGTTCTCGACGAGAACGGATCGCGCCAGCCGAGCCGGTCCCAGTAGTCGACATGCTCGCTCAACACGATGACCTGCGCGCCCGGCACCGGTCGATCGGCGTCAAGCCGCATCAAGAGGGCATCGGCCGGTGGACAACTCGAGCACCCCTCCGAGGTGAACAGCTCCACCAGCACCGCAGCACCAGGCGCAGCACGGTTGGGCCGATCCTGGTGCGACGCTGTCCGCGCCAGCGAGACCATGCCACTGGCGACCACGCCAGCCACCGCGGCCACGCCAACCGTCAACCTCAGAGCGCGTCGCGTTCGGCCACTCATCACCGTCCGGTATCATCTCATGTCAGCCACGCCGCGGCGGCGGGCGACCGGCCAGAGGAAAGGACCGCCAGAGGCCATGTCATCGCACATCTCCGGTGTCATCGTCCTGTTGCTCGTCGGCTGGTCCAGTGAGGCGGCCACGGCGCAACCGGAACGCCCCATCGTGTTCTCGCGCGTGTGCAACATCGACCCGGACCAAGAGCCTGCGGCCGAAGCCCTCGCCGAGGAAATGGTGGCGCTCGTCACCGCGCGGTACCCAGGCGCCGAGATGACGTCCCGCTCGGGTCGATGGATGACCGGTTTCCAGTCGCTCGCGGTGCCGGTCAACCAGATCCGCTTCACCGAACAGCACCCGGATGAAGAGAGCCGCGAGGCGTTCACCGCGATCCTCCTGGGTGACGATGACTTCGTGGCGATCCAGCGTCAGCTTGCCGAGGTCATCGATTTCAGCCGCTGCACCGAGACGCAGTTTCTGGCCAGACCGTAGTGCCTCGCTTATCCCGTGGAGAGGTCGGATACTAGTAGCACGTCACCTTGAGGGGGAGCCCATGGACAAGCAGTTACTGGTCGCGTTCGCTGCTGTCCTCGTGGCCAGTGTCGTCGGAATCGCGCAGTCGGATGAGATCGATTCGGAAGAGGACTACGACGCAGCCATGAAGGTAGTCGGCACGACATTCCGGGCGCTCACCAGCGCCATGGACGCGCGTGACGGAGACACCGTCCTCTCCGGAACCGCCACGCTGGTGGGGCTCTTCGAGCAGGTCGAGGGGTTCTGGGAGGCTCAGAATGTGCCGACCGCCGCCGCGATCGCGACTGCGGCGGCCGACGCGGCGAACGCGATCAGGTCGGCACTCGAGGCCCAGGCGTTTCAAGAGATCGCGCCCGCGCGGGACGCGCTCGCCGCCACCTGCCAGACCTGCCACAACGAGTATCGCGAACAGGTCGACGGTGGCACGCGGATCAAGCCCGGCGTGCTGTAGCGCTCATCCTTGTGCCGCCGTCCGACGGTCCAAGGTCAAGTTCTCACGTTGCCGGCACACGCCCCAGGGGGTTTTCTGACGAGGCGTCTGTCTGGCCAGGCGCGAGGAGGGAGCAGCCAGGTGGGCTGTGACCGACGAAGCAACACCGCCAGACGGGCGCCTCGTTAGACAGCCTACGGTAGCGCGAACACGAAGATGCCACCGCTGGTTCGCGGGTTCTTCTTGTCAGGCAGCAGCTCGGCTGGAATCAGCGTGGCCCAGCTCGCGCTGATCGATGGGCCGGTCCCGATCGCGACATACTGCACACCGTCGACGGCGTAGGTGATCGGGAAGCCGTTGGTCATTTGCGGCAGCCGGGTCTGCCAGAGTTCCTCACCACTGTCGGCGTCATAGGCCATGACATACCGCTCCCAGTCCCCCACAAAGACGAGGCCTCCACCCGTCGCGAGCGCCGCGGTGTTGAAGGGGGTCCGCCGCCGCTGCCGCCAGCGGGTGGCGCCCGTGCGCAGGTCCAGCGACTGGAACTCGCCGATGTGGTCCGGACTCTTCGGATGGAAGTGATACACCTTGTCGCGGACGCTCCCGGCACCCCCGCCCCCCGGTCGCCGCTCGACCGGAAGAAACGCGGCGGACTCGCAGTTGAGGTTGAGCGGCACGTAGAACGCCTCGATACCCGGGTGATAGGCCATCGCTCGCAGACTCTTGAACCCCCCAGTGCTCGGACAGAAGTCGACCACGTCGCCGATTTCTTGCACCATGCCGTCCTTGTAGATCGCTTGCCCACTGTCGAGATCGAACAGATTCTGATAGCCGAGGTCCGTGGCCCGCACCAACTCCCCGGTCTCCCGGTCGTTCTCCCACAAGATGGCGAGTTTGCCCATAGTGAAAACCGACTGCCGGCCGTCGTAGTCGACGAGAATGCGCTCGAACGTTTCGTCCATGTCGTGTGAGTCGCCCGGAATGTGCTGGAAATACCACTCAAGCTCGCCAGTGGCCGGGTTCAGCGCCAGTGTCGAGTTGGTATACAGCGCATCGCCGGCGGTGCCCCGCACGGCGCGCGCCCACGGCTTGGCTTGTGCTGTCCCCCAGAAGAGGAGCCCGGTATCGGGGTCGAAACTGCCCGGGATCCAGGCATCCCCGCCGGCTCGGAACATCACCGGCAGGTCACTCCAAGAGTCGCCGCCACGCTCGCCAGGCAGCGCCACCGTCGAGGTGCGCCAGAGCTCTCGGCCGGTGCGGCCATCGAGACCGACGACGTAGCAGGTCTCTTCGCGGTACCGGCCGCACCCGGTCAACCCCGTGACGATCGTGCCATTGGCGACGATCGGTCCGCTCGTGAAGGTGTAGCCTTCGGCGGTGCCGACCGTGGCATTCCAGCGCTCCTCACCGGTACGAGCGTCAATCCCGATCATGTGGGCGTCGACGGTGTTGAGCAGAATGAGATCCTGATAGATGGCGAGGCTGCGCATCTGCGCGCCAGCGCGGCGGCGCTCTTCGATCTCATACCGGTACTCCCAGAACAGCTCGCCGGTGCGGGCATCGAGCGCGTGCACGACGTTGCCGGGGTTGACGATGAACATCACTCCGTCCCGGACGATCGGCGTGGTCTGCGACACACCGGGCTCGAGCCCCCAGGACCAGGCCAGGCGCAGGTCTCCGACGTTGTCGGTGTTGATCTGGTCGAGCGGGCTGAAGCCAGACCCATCGAGCGTGCGGCGCCAGCTGAGCCAGTCGCTCGGGTCCGGGTCTTGTAATGTGGCGTCGGTGACCGGCGTGATGTTCGGCGTTTGCGCCAATCCGGGCGCCGCGGGCACCAGACCACCGAGAACGAAAACGAGCAACGTGTGTGTCAGGCAAGTCTTCAACGGTAGCCCCCCAGGTCGCGCCAATATCGTCGTCGCTCGACGATGTGAGCATCGAGGAACGATCCATATAGCGAGACTATCACCTACGGCCGATCGGGCCACACCGGCACCTCCTCGACGCTGGTCGACACATCTCACCTGACGACCTCCCTTCCTCAGGAATCGGTGGTCCCTGCCGCTTCGAAACCACGCGCTGGCACGTCGTGCGAGCGGGCGCAGAGTTCTAGCGCCGGCTCTTGGACCAGCTACGTCCTTCCGTGTCGGAACCAGGCACTCCGTTAGCTCGTGCCAAGCGCTCTGGGGCCAAAGCGAGGAGGGTTGGACTCGTCGACCGGTTCGGGGACCGAGATGCCCGCTCCCACCACCCGCCTGCATCGCCGCCTCGGTCACCCAACCGACGCAGCACGCCGGCGCTGGCGAAGCACCCCCAGTTCCGGTTGGAGTACGCGCATGCGCTCGGCCTGGGTGACCGAGGCCCGAGCCATTCGCAGCGTCAGGGGGAAGAGGGCAGACGCGCCAGCAGCGTCACGATGAGAATGCCTCCACCGAGATTGCCTCCACAGGCCTGGCGTAAACAAGAATCGAGCCTCTGAGAATTTCGACCACCTATTCCCACATACCCACGCCTATTCCTGACCGATGGCTCTATTCGGCCTTGCTACCAACCGCGTCCCGGCAACGGGCGGGTCGGCGCTAACGCGCCAACACCGCCCCGACGATCATGCGGACCGCGAGGACCGTGATCAGGCCCTTCAACGTCCGACGAAGCGCGCGCTCTGGAAGGTGTCCCCGCAACCTCGTACCGACCCAGGAACCCAGGACGACCGCCGTCACCATGCCGGCGACCAAGGAGAGGTACGGCGCGAACACGAACCCGGCCACCGCGAAGACCAGCAGCTTGAGCACGTGTATCACCATCATCACAGTGCCGAGGGTCACGACAAGCTGGTCCTTGGACAGGCCACGGCGGAGCAAGAACGGGCTGGCCAGCGGACCGGTGGCGCCCATGAACAGAGACACATACGTCTGAATCGCACCCAGGATCGCGAACTGGCCGCGGAACGCCATCACGCGCGACGGGATCGGAATCCACGTCACCACGAGCACGAAGAGTCCTAGATAGAGCGGGAGCTGTTCGAAGCTGAAGCGGGCCACCATGCCAACCCCGGCGGCGGCGCCCAGGATCGATCCGCCGACGAACGGCCACACGACCCGCCAGTCGATGTGTCGCACCCCCATCAGCACGCGACTCGAGTTGGATGCCAGCTGGACGGCTCCGTGCACCGGGACGATGGCGGCGGCCGGGATGAGGCCGGGCATCACCGAAATCAGCAGAATGCCACCACCGAGACCGACGGTGGCGGTGAGGGTCGAGGCCACAAAAGAGACCCCGATGAGAAAGACGGTCTCCATGTGACGGGGTCGAACCCTTTCTGTGCGGGGAAACTCTGATCGTAACCCGAAGCCCACTACAATGGGGATTCGGACCGACTTTCCAGACATCGACATGCCTCTTGAACGAGGACGCGGCGAGGACCCATTGTGGACGGCGTAATCGCGTGGTTTGCCCGCAATCCGGTCGCTGCCAATTTGACGATGGTGTTCATTGTGGTCGGCGGTCTGTTCGCCACGACGTCGATCAACCAGGAGATCTTTCCGGAGATGGCGCTCGATATGGTGACGGTCAACGTGACCTATCTCGGCGCCAGCCCGACCGAGGTCGAACAAGCGGTAAGCGTGCGCCTCGAAGAAGCGATTCAAGGGCTCGACGGCATCAAGCAGGTGACGTCGACGGCGTCGGAAGGGGTGGCATCACTGGTCGTTGAGCTCGAGCTGGGGGCTGACCTTCGCAAAGCCGTCGACGACATCAAGGGCAACGTCGATGCCATCGACACGTTCCCCACCGAGGTCGAGCGGCCGGTCATTCGAGAAATCACCACCAAGTTTCAGGTGACGCACGTCGCAGTCTGGGGCGACGTCGACGAGCTGTCGTTGCGCCGCTGGGCGGATCAGGTGCGGAATGATCTCTCGTCGCTCCCAGGTGTGAGTCAGGTCGAGTTGCTGGGCGCTCGACCGTACGAGATCTCGATTGAAGTATCGGAGACCGCGCTTCGACGCCACGGTCTGACCTTCGACCGCGTGGCCGATGCCGTGCGTGGCGCTTCGCTGGACCTGCCGGGTGGATCGGTGAGAACGGACGCCGGGGAAATCCTGCTCCGCACCGTCGGTCAGGTGTATCAAGGCACCGAATTCGAATCATTGGCGCTGCTCACGAGCGCCGACGGCACCTACGTGAGACTCGGCGACGTCGCGACGGTCATCGACGGCTTTGCCGAGACCGATCAGGCGGCCCGATTCAACGGGGTGCCCGCCATAGTGCTCCAGGTATTCCGATCCAACCAGGTGAATGCCCCGGAGGTGGCCGCGACGGTCAACGGGTATGTCGAGCGAGCCCCCACCTTCCTGCCTCCGGGAGTCTCGCTCACCGTCTGGCAGGACCAGGCGACCCTGCTCGAACACCGTCTTGGTCTGATGGTCCGTAATGGATTGACCGGATCGGCTCTGGTCTTCGCTTTTCTCGCGGTGTTCCTCAGACCGAGACTCGCGTTCTGGGTCGGTCTCGGTATTCCGATCTCGTTCCTCGGCGCGTTGATGCTCATGCCCAGCCTCGACCTGTCGCTGAATATGATGACCTTGTTCGGCTTCCTGGTCGTGCTCGGCATCGTGGTGGACGACGCGATCATCGTCGGCGAGAACATCTATACCCATCAGGAGCGTCACGGCGACCGGCTGCGGGGGGCAATCGAAGGCGCGCAGGAGGTGGTGGTCCCGGTCACCTTCGGAGTGCTCACCACTGTGGCCGCCTTTCTCCCGATCATGCTCGTCCAGGGCATGATGGGAAAGTTCTTCGCGGCGGTGCCGATGGTCGTGATGTGCTGCCTGGGCTTTTCGCTCATTGAATCAACGCTCATCCTACCGGCCCATTTGGCGCACTCTGGACGTGGTCACCGGGGGCGACCGACCGGCCCCAACTCCGGCTCCGAGCGCGGGATGCGTTGGTTCACGACGACGGTCTACGCCCGTGTACTGGACGCCGGCATCAGATGGCGCTATCTGACCGTGGCCGGCAGCACCGCCGTCCTGTTGCTCACCGTGGGGGCGCTGCTGTCGGGACGGGTACCATTCGAGTTCTTCGCGGCGCCAGAGAGCGACTACGTCACGGCCGATGTCGCGCTGGCTCCGGGCGCCCCGATTCAGATGACCCAGGAGGTGGTGGCTCGGATCGAGGCCGGCGCCAACCAGCTCGCCGCGCGGTATCGGGAACGCTCAAGCGGGGCTCGCGTGCGTCATGTCTACGCGGCGATCGGCGAGCAACCGTTCGGCAGCGCGCAGGCCGAAGCGATGATGTCCGGCGGGATCGCGCTGGGAGCGAGCCATGTCGGGGAAGTGACCATCGAGATCGAGTCAGGACCGGACCGCACCCTTTCTGGCGACGAGATTGCCGCGCAGTGGCGGAACCTCATTGGACCGCTCCCAGGGGTCGAGGACCTGTCATTTCTCGCCTCCTCGTTCAGCCCGGGGATGGACCTAGACATCCAATTCACCGGCCGGGATCAGGCCACACTGGAGTCGGCTGCGGCCGAGGTCCAAGACCACTTGGGGCGCTATCCTGGCGTGTATGACGTCAACGATTCGGCGCGCCCGGGCAAGCAGGAACTGCGGATGCGGATCAAACCGGCCGCCACCCTGCTCGGTCTGTCGCAGCGAGACCTCGGGCAACAGGTCCGGCAAGCGTTCTACGGCGAAGAGGTGCAACGCATCCAGAGGGGACGACACGATGTGCGCGTCATGGTGCGCTACCCGCGAGAGGGGCGACAGTCGATCGGCGACGTGGACCGCATGCGTATCCGTACCCCGGACGGCGCCGATGTTCCATTCACATCCGTGGCCGATGTGGAGACGGGGCGAGGGTTCTCGATCATCCGACGGGTCGACCGACAACGCGCGGTCAACGTGACCGCCGCCGTCGGAGCCGAGACGTCCACCGGCAGCGTCGTGAGCGACCTGGAAGCAGCCGTGCTGCCGGGGATCCTGGCCTCCCATCCCGGCGTTGCCTACAGCCTGGCCGGAATGCTGGCCGAGCAGGCGGATAGCATGGAAGGGCTGGCGCAGGGTTTCCTGCTCGCACTGCTGCTCATCTACACGCTGCTGGCGATTCCGCTCAAGTCCTACATCCAGCCGTTGATCATCATGGCCGCCATCCCGTTCGGTCTGGTGGGGGCCTTCTGGGGGCACGTCATCATGGGGGTGCCGCTGACCCTCATTTCGTTGTTCGGATTGGTCGCGCTGGCCGGCGTGGTGGTCAATGACAGCCTCCTGATGATCGATTTCATCAACCGGAAGCGGCTGGATCACGCCGACGTGACGGCAGCCGCCCGGGAGGCCGGCGTGGCGAGGTTCCGGCCGATCCTCCTCACTTCGCTGACCACGTTTGCCGGACTGCTGCCAATTATCATCGACAACGACATCCAGGCGCGGAGTCTCGTGCCGATGGCGATCTCACTGGCCTTCGGGGTGGTGTTCGCCACCGTCATCACACTCATCCTGGTGCCGGCCGGCTACGTGATCGTCGAAGACGTGCGGCGGCGGCTGACTCGCCGGGCGCAACCCACTGACCGACAGTTCGCAACACCACAGACGTGAGCGGCCCGTCTACCGACCTCCCGCGCTATCGCGCTCGCGGCGGATACCAAGCGGCATCACGGAATTCAATACCCTCGCCGGCGATGGCAGCCTGGAACGCGCGGATCGTGGCCGGCGTGTCCTGTGTGTCCGGCGGCGGTGCACCCTCGGGATTGGAGAGCCATCTGGTGTACGTCTGGTCGTAGTGGTTGAGATAGACGACCTTCGGCCTGAAGGTCTTGACACATTCGGCCAGAGGAATCGGCCGCATCCGATCAACCGGGAGGTTCATCGGCATGAAAGCTACATCGATACCCTGCAGCGCCTGAATCTCCGGCACGCACTGCCCCACCCCGGAGAAAAACAGGCGCTTCCCTCCCAGCGTCACCACATAGCCGTTCGCTTCCCCACGCGGATGGAACGGGCGCCCCGGCGTCATGTCGTAGGCGCCCACTGCCTCCACCCGAATGTCTGCGAACAGACCACTCTCACCGTTGGAGAGCACGGTACCATCGGAAAACCGCGCGTGGGCGGTCGCGGTCAGGACGACGGGCGCCCCGGGCTTGCGCAATTGAGCGATGGCCTCCGGGTCGAGGTGGTGCGCCGGATCATCGGTAATCAGAATGAGGTCGGCTGGCTTCGCCGTGGACAGGTCGCCGACGCTCCACGGATCGACCTGGACCACGACGCCAGCATGCTCGATCTGCGCGCTCGAGTGAATGATCGGGGTAATGACGATATCGCCGCCCTCGGCGGCGACCCGACTGGATGACTGCGCCGACACGGACGCAGCACCCAGCATCACCAACACGGCGGCGACGGAGGAATTATGTAGACGCATGGCGAGTCTCCCGTGGAAGCAGGCGGCACCATCGTGACGCGGTCGCTGGACAGTCGATTGTAGCAGTTGCGGAACGAGTACCCGCCGTGGCCATGACACGCGTCGTGCAGGTAGACGGGACCTGCATCGACATCGTTGAGTCGCTCGACCCGGTATACGGTCTTGACGATGAAGCGACCACCACCCTCGCCAAATGGCGTTTCGAACCGGATACACGGCACGACGGGCCGGTGCCAGTCTCCGTCACATTGGAGATGACCTTCACATTGCGGTAGGCCGACCTCCACGTCGGGGACGCAGACCGACCCCAACGCTCAACTGGCCAAGCTGGCTCCTAGCGTTGCTCGGCGTCGCGGGCAGCGACCAGCAGGTTCTGCATGCCGTAGTTGCCTTCGTGGCACGCGTACTCATAAACGTTCGCGTCCGACTTGCGCATGGCGGTCCGGACCGACCACGGTTGCACAAATGACGCGGGGTCGCTGACGGTGTACTCGTAGACAAGCGTGTCGGCGTCGGCGCGGGTGAAACGCTCGACCAGCCGCATCTCCGGGCCGGATCCGCGGAAGCTGGTCTCTGCGGTGAAGTTGCGGGTCTCCACCACCAGCGTGTCGCCGTCCCAGCGACCGCGTGAGCCGCCCATCCATTGGCGGACCTCGCTTGGGAGATGGGCAGACCCATCGAGCGGGATGATTCGCGAGTCGTGGACCATCTCGTTCAGGATGACGATGTGATCGTCAGTCTGAAACAGCTGCATATTGTTGTTGTAGGCACTGGGATTCATCGGGGGACCGGAGTTGAACCCGAGAATACAGCGCTCGAAAGCGCCTCGGTCTTCCGGGCCAAACGCGTCACGACCCAGGAGCCTGCCCCGCTCGGTGCCTCTGGCCCGCGCGGCCTCGGTCCGGGCCGGCAGCTTGCCGTCGGGCGGGTCGACCACCAGCGACGTGCGACGCTCATCGCCCAGCGAGTTCCCTCGGTCGTACCAGAAGTTGTTGTAGCCCCCCGACAGAGGCACTCGGCCATTCTCGTCACGTCGCAGGTCAACATTGAGCGCGTCCACGCGCTCCTGGGCGAACGCCGCCGCCTCTTCCGGGTTCAAGGTCTCTTTCCCGACCAGATCGTCAGGTCGTTCGAATGGCACCACGCTTCGAAAATCCCAGACGCCCTGTAGGTCGCGGGGGCCGGTTTGACCGACCGCCGTGGAAGGCGCGATGAAGACCGCCGCCAGCACCGGTCCCGTCATGCCGCCGTACACCATCGCTCTCACCATCGACCATGCACCGTTAGTCCGCGTCCTCATGTGTCTCTCCCTGGAACAGAACGCATCCTCAAGATCTCGACACGATTCTCTCACGCCCAGCGCCTCTGGCCGTGAACGGCATCACCCTCGGGGCAGTGTTGCAGGTGGAAATGGTATCGTGAGCGGAGTCAGATTCGTTGTCACCGAGCGTCCCGCGCCCTCAACCCGTATTTCGAGGAGAGTTGCCATGCCACGCCTTCCCAAAAACTCGCGACCGGCCCTGAGCGGCGGTCTCGTCGCGGCCCTGCTGGCGTTCGCCGTCGGTCCCATTACCCTCGGCGCCCAGGACCAGGCCCCGGAAGGCGTCGTGAACTACACCAGGATTGACGCCACCGTGGCGTGCGCGGGGGCGACCCCGGCCGAGGCGATGCCGGCCATCAAGGCGCTGGGCTTCGCGTCGGTCATCAACTTCCGCACCGCCGAGGAAGAAGGTGCGAATATCGGGGCCAGTCAGACGGCGGCGACCGCGGCCGGGCTGAACTACATCCACATCCCGTTTCGGGCGCCGAGCGACGAGACAACCGAAGCGTTCCTGTCGGCCATCGCCGACGGCGCGAACCAGCCGGCCTACATCCACTGCGCCTCGGCGAACCGCGTGGGTGCCATGTGGTTCATCAAACGTGTGAAGCAGGATGGCTGGGCCCAGGACCGCGCCATGGCGGAGGCCGAAGGCATCGGGCTCCGTAGCGAACGGCTGAAGGAATTCGCCGTCGACTACGTCACCCCTTGAAACAACGCCACGCGACGAGACGCGCCATGGGCTGCTGCGAGGCGACGAATCCCGACCTGCTTGGCGTCGTGTCGGACACCGCCGTCTCCGACCGGCAACCGACTCAAACCAAGCCAGGCGCCACCTGGGACCGTCGCACGGCGCTCAAGAGCCTGCTGGGTGCGGCCGGGGTCATCGCCGTCACGGGCTGTCGCTCCACACCGGACAGCGGTGCGACGCCGGTCAGTCTGGCCTTCTGCGGTCAGTTGCTCTGCGTCGTACCCTACGAGGTGGCCCAAGTGCGGGGACACTTCGCCGACCAGGGCCTGGACGCGGAACTCGTCTACACCCGTGGCGGCAGCGCCGCGATGCAGGCCCTCGTCGGGGGCGCGGTCGATTACGCCGGCACGTCATTCGATGTCGCCTTGCAGGCCGTCGCCAACGGGGCGCCGATCCGACGAGTCGCGTCAACCGGCCGTCTGCCGCTGTTCGCGCTCGCCGTTGCACCCGCACAGACCGGCACCATCAGCTCGGTGAAGGACCTCGAGGACAGGACGATCGGGATTTCCGGACTCGGCAACGCGGACCATGCGCTGCTGCTCTTCCTGCTCGACCAGGCCGGCGCCGACACCAGCGGCATCCAGTTCGCTACCATCGGCACCAACCTCTTCGACGCCCTACGAATCGGGCAAGTCGACGCGGCCATGCTGCAGGAACCGGCACTGTCGCTCATCACGGCCGACGGCGGCCGTGAGCTCGTGAACTTCATGGAGCTCGAGGAGGCGCACACCCACCTCGGCGGGGCCTACGAGTTCATGGGCGTATCGGTCCGGACGGCGGAACGCGACCGGCGGCACGACGAGATCCAGCGTCTCGGCACGGCACTCGCAGCCGGGCTGGCCGAGACCAGGACCCTGCCGCCAGCCGAGATCGTGGCCTCGCTGCCGAGCGAGCTGGTCGCCGGCGGTGACGTGGCCCAACTCGAGCGGATCATCGACCGATATCGGCTCTCGCTGTACCCGGAAACGGTCACCATCGATGTCGACGCCGCGGCGCGGGTCGTACGAGCCCAGGAAGTCGCCGGCCTGCTCGAGCCGGGCCAGGTCGATCTCGGCACGCTCCTGGACACCGCCGCACTCCAGGGATAGGCCACGGCACGACGGCAACGACCCACTGACACACACGATGCTTCGCGTTCGCGGGCTGACGGTCGGTTACGGTGGCGAGCCGGTGATCGACGGGGTCGACCTCGACCTCGAGGCTGGCCGATTTGCCAGCCTGATTGGCCCCTCCGGCTCCGGCAAGACCAGCATTCTCCGTGTGGTGACCAGTCTGGTGCAGCCCCTGCACGGCTCCGTCGAGCTCGACGTGGACGGGCGTGAGATCGGATTTCTCTTTCAGGACGACGCGCTCCTGCCCTGGCGGACGGTCCGCCAAAACGTGACCCTGGGTCTCAAAATCCGAGACGTCGCGTCCGGCGACGCTGACACCCAGGCCGACGACTGGTTGACACGACTCGGGCTCGAGGGCTTTGGCGACCGCTATCCGGGACAACTCTCGGGCGGCCAGCGGAAACGCGTGGCGATTGCCCAGGTGCTGGCCCTGAGCCCCAAGCTGCTGCTGATGGACGAACCGTTCGCGGCGTTGGACGCGATCGTCCGAACCCGGATTACCCAGGACCTGCTCGACTGGGTCGAGCGCGAGCAGCTCACCGTGCTGCTGGTCACGCACGACCTCGAAGAAGCCATCAGCGTCTCTGACGAAGTGCATGTGCTGGGTCAGGGCCCACGCGCCACGATCCGCGCCCGTCACGCCATCGACATCCCCCGTCCCCGAAACGTACTAGAAGTGCGGCGGCATCCCGACTTCGGACCACTGCTGCAGACCCTCTGGGACGAGCTGGCCGGCGAGGTGGTCGAGGAGGGGTTCGCAACGTGACCGGCGAGACACAGAGGAGTGGCTCTCGGGTGTCGACGGCGTCCGCCCAGAAACCCGGCCGGACACGTGCAATCCGACGGGCGTTGGCCCTGCTGATATTGCTCGCCGTCTGGGAGACGCTGTCACGTATCGGCTGGCTGGACCCGTTCTACGTGCCTCCTCCGTCGAGCGTCGGTCGGGTGGTCGTGGACCTCGTGGCCACCGGCCAGCTCTGGCCCCATCTCGGCGCCACCGCCACGGCGGCGTTCGCCGGTCTGCTCGTCGGACTGGTTCTGGGCATCGGACTTGGCTTCGCGGCGGCGCTGTCCCCCCTGGTCGCCGATCTGCTCGAGCCGGTCATGATCCTGCTCAACGCCATCCCGCGCGTCATTCTGGCCCCGCTGTTTGTCATCTGGCTCGGTATCGGATTGGCGTCGAAGCTTGCGCTCGCCACGATCCTCGTCACGGTGCTCATCTTCTTTGCCGTCTACAACGGCATCAAAGAAGTAGACCGACGCCTCGTGGAACGGGTCCAGACCCTGGGCGGCGGACGGAGCGTCCTGGTGCGCGAGGTCTACGTGCCCTCGGTCACCGCCTGGGTCATGGGTAACTTCAAGGTCGCCGTCGGCTTCGCCTTCACCGGCGCCGTGGTGGGCGAGTTCGTAGCCTCGAGCCGAGGCCTTGGTTACCTGCTGCAATTCGCCCAGAGCACCTACAACGCCGCCCTGACCATCGCGCTGATCATCATCATCATGACCTTCGTGCTGGTGCTCTTCGCCGTGGCCGAGCGACTCGAGCGACGACTGCTCGCCTGGCGATATCTCTAGCCGGCGGCCTCGGATATCAGGGTGCTGAAGGACGACGCGACCCGGTTTTCGGAACGCGCCCAGCTGGCTGGCTCGCAGGCTGCGAAAAAACGATCCAGGACGGTTTCCTGTCGAGGTGTTCGGCTGGCAAGGCGCGACGAGGGAGCAGCCAGGCGGGCTGTGACCGAGGAAGCAACGCCGTCCAGACGGGCACCTCGGCAGGAAACCGCTAGGCCAGGACGTCCTGCACGACGCGGCCGGAGACGTCGGTCAATCGGAAGTTGCGTCCCTGGAACGGATAGGTCAGCTTCCGGTGGTCGATACCGAGCAGGTGCAGCATGGTCGCGTGCAGGTCGTGGATGTGCACCGGGTTGCTGGTGATGTTGTAGGAAAACTCATCGGTCTCGCCATAGGTGACGCCCGGCTTGACCCCACCACCGGCCATCCAGATGGTGAACGCGCGCGGGTGGTGGTCGCGCCCGTAGGTTTCCTCGGTCAGGACCCCCTGGCTGTAGGCGCTACGACCGAACTCGCCCCCCCAGACCACGAGTGTGTCATCCAGCATCCCGCGATTCTTCAGGTCTTGCACCAGCGCCGCCTGAGCCTGATCAACGTCCTTCGCCTGCCGCTCGATGCCCTGAGGCAGCCGGGTGTGCTGATCCCACCCACGGTGGAAACACTGCACAAAACGCACGTCGCGCTCGGCCAGTCGTCTGGCTAGGAGACAATTTCGAGCGAAGGTGCCGGGCTCACGCGCATCGGGCCCGTAGAGCTCGAACGTGCTCTCCGGTTCATCCGACAGGTCGGCCAGTTCAGGCACGGACGTCTGCATGCGATACGCCATCTCGTACTGGGAGATACGCGTGCTGGTCTCCGGGTCGCCGAACTCCTCCTCTTTCAGACCGTTGAGGGCGCCCAGGTCGTCGAGAAAACGGCGACGCGTGTCCTGATCGACCCCTGGCGGATTCGACAGATAGAGGACCGGGTCGCCGGTCGAAAGAAACTTCACGCCCTGATACCGCGAGGGGAGAAACCCGCTGCCCCACAGCCGGTCGTAGAGCGGCTGGCCGGTTTGCGCCGACCCCTTCGAAACCATCGCCACGAAGGTCGGCAGGTCGGAATTCAGACTCCCGAGGCCGTAGGACAACCAGGCCCCCATGCTGGGGCGACCGGCCAACTGTGCTCCGGTCTGAAAGAAGGTAATGCCGGGGTCGTGATTGATCGCCTCGGTGTGCATCGACTTGATGAAGCACAGCTCGTCGACGATCTTCGCGGTGTGCGGCATCAGGTCGCTGACCCAGGCCCGCGACTGGCCATGCTGCGCGAACTTGAATTTGGATGGGACCAACGGAAAGCGCTCTTGCCCCGCGGTCATGGTGGTCACGCGCTGATCGCCACGTACCGAGGGCGGCAGATCTTCGCCCATCCGCTCCTGCAGCGTCGGCTTGTAGTCCCAGAGCTCGTGCTGTGACGGCGCCCCCGACTGAAACAGATAGATGATCCGCTTCGCCTTCGGCGCATGGTGCGGCAACCCGGGTAACGCCCCGACCCCGGCCGATGCCGCGCCTGGCGTCTGGGCCAACAGATCCTGGCCGAACAGCGAGGCCAGAGCGGCTGATCCGATACCGGTGCCGGCCAACTCGAGGAAGCGTCGACGGGCGAGCAACTGGTCGAAGCGCGATTCCATCGTCATTCCTTTGTAATGGTTCCGTCGAAATTCAGAATGAGATTGGCCACCATCGTGTAGGAAGCCAGCTCCGCAACGTCGAGGGTCTGATCGCGGACGGACTGTCCCTGGGTCACCAGCGCCAGCGCCGCCACCCTGTCTGCCTGGTAGCGCTCGAAGTGACGGCCGTAGCCTTGGACGAGAATGTCCGCCGCCCGGGGCGGGGGCCGATGTGCCGTCGCCAGCAGGTAGGCGTAGGCGATTCGCTCGTCTGGCGTCTCGCCCCCCTCGGTCATCATGCGCTCTGCCAGCCGACGTGCCGCCTCGACGTAGGTCACGTCGTTCATCAGGCTGAGCGCCTGCATCGGCGTGTTGGTGATGCCGGTGCGCACGATACAGACTTCGCGCGTGGACGAATCGAAGGTCATCATCGTGGGCGGGCCAAGGGTCCGCTTCCAAAAGGTGTACAGACTACGACGATAGAGGTCGTCCCCCTCGGCCTCGACGTAGTCGCCGTAGCCACCTTCCACCATGTCCGTCCACAACCCGCCAGGCTGGTATGGCTTCACGGACGGGCCACCCACCTCCTCGACGAGCAGACCGGACAGCGACAACGCCTGGTCACGAATGATCTCCGCGTCGAGTCGAAGACGCGGGCCCCTCGCCACGAGACGGTTCTCGGGGTCGCGCTCGAATTCCGCCGGGGTCATTTTCGAGTGCTGCCGGTAGGCGGCGCTCGTGACAATCACCCGTTGCAGGGCCTTGACGTCCCACCCGGAGTCGATGAACGAGGTCGCCAACCAGTCCAGCAACTCGGGGTGGCTCGGAAACTCGCCTTGTGTCCCAAAGTTCTCGGCGGTCTTGACGATGCCGGTGCCGAAGTACATCTGCCAGAACCGATTCACAGTCACCCGCGCGGTCAATGGATGCGCCGGATCGACGAGCCACTTCGCGAACGAGAGCCGGTTGGCTTCGGCACCCACTGGCAACGGCGGCAACACCGCAGGAACCCCCGGGAAGACCTCTTCCGCCGGGCTGTCGTAGGCACCACGATTGAGCCGGAAGGTCGGACGACGCTCCGCCATCTCTTCCATCACCATAACGGTCGGATAGGTGGCCCACAGTGCCTCGCGCTGACGCTCGAGGTCGCCGACGGCGCGCGACGCGGCCAGAATTTCGGTTGGCGCGTACTGGGTCACAAAGGCCAGTCGCAACTTCTCGGCCTGTGGGGCGTTGCGCTCGGCCGGCGCCATCGCCGCAATGTCACTGATCGGCTCCGGGGTCGCTACCACGGCGGCGTGGAGCGCCGGCAACACGCGGTCGTAGATACGCAGGTCGTCGATGTGTCCCTGAAAGCGTGCCTTGTCCGAGCCGCTGGCCCCGATGCGAAGTGGATAGCGCGTCGGCAGGCGGTTGCCGACCAGGTCCAGGAGCGGCGTCAGGGGTTCCGCGACGCCATCGAGATACACCCGCATCCCACCCGGTGCCTTCGACCCGTCGTAGGTCGCCACGACGTGCTGCCATTCATTCAGGACAACATCGTCGGTCGTCTCCGCCGCGACGCCGTCGTCGAGCACCCGTGTCGACAGGCTGAGTCGCACCTTGCCGTCCTCGAGGTAGAGGCCCCACCCGACCTCGCCCTGGTCTCCGGCGCTCGCGCGAGAGACGATGACGCCGTCGGACGCGGTCGGGTAAATCCACGCGGCCAGACTGAACGCGTCGTCATAGCCGAGGTCGGGGCTGGTCCCGGCGTTGACAAACCGCTCGCCATCGAAACTGGCCGCGGTGCCGATCCGGCCCGGCACGAAAGATGGCCGCCCGTCTTCGAGCACCGCCGGAATGTCGGCCGTCGTCTGCGTGCCCGCCAGGTCGCCTTCAAACGCGTGATAAGCGAGCAACCCATCGCGGAGCGACCAATCGACCCGCCCGGCGGACGCCAGCGACCCCTCCCACTCCGCCCGGGCTGCGGCGGCGTCCGTATCGAGCGCCGTCAGTGCCGCGCGGGCCTCGAGAAGCTTCGCATCAAGTTCGTCGATCTCCGCCTGTTGTTCGAGTGTCGGGGCGGTCACCAGCGGCGGCGAATTGACATACTTGAAGGCCTTGCCGCGTTCTGGAATGTTGTTGAAGTTGGCCAGCACCTCGAAGAACTCTTTCTGCGTGATCGGGTCGAACTTGTGGTCGTGGCAACGTGCACACCCCAGCGTGATCCCCATCCAGACCGTCCCGGTCGTCTCGACCCGGTCGACCGCATACTCGAGCAGGAATTCGTCGGCGACGATGCCTCCCTCGCCGTTCTGGCTGTGATTCCGGTTGAAGGCGGTGGCGATTTTCTGCTCGAGAGTCGCGTCCGGCAGCATGTCACCCGCGAGTTGTTCGATTGTGAACTGGTCGAACGGCATGTTGTGGTTGTAGGCGTCGATGACCCAGTCCCGCCAGCGCCACATTTGCCGTTCTCCGTCGGTCTGATACCCATTCGTGTCGGCATAGCGTGCGGCATCAAGCCACTCGGCCGCCATCCGCTCGCCGTAGCGCGGTGAGTCCAACAACCGGTCGACTACCTCCTCGTAAGCGTCAGGCGCATCGGTGTTCAGAAATTCGGTCAGTTCGACCGGGGTCGGCGGCACACCGCTGAGGTCGAGGGTCACCCGACGGAGCAGCGTCGCGCGATCAGCCTCGTCTGACGGCGCCAGCCCTTCCTGTTCGAGCCGCGCGAGCAGAAAACTATCGATGGAGTTCCGAGGCCATTCGGCATCCGCCACAGCCGGCGGCGCCACGCGCTCCGGTGCGATGAACGCCCAGTGGGGCTGATACTCCGCCCCCTGGTCGATCCATCGACGCAGCGTCTCGATCTGGTCGGCCGGCAGCGCGGCGCGCCCTCGCGGCATCCGGGCGCTGTCACTCTCATGGGTGACCCGCTGCACCAGCAGACTCTCATCGGCATTGCCCGGCACGATGACCGGACCACCGTAGCGTCCACGATCGGCGAGCGGTCCTTCGGGAATGTCCAACCGCAGCCCGTCCTGCCGGGTGGGGGCGTTCGGCCCGTGGCAGTTATAGCAGCCCTCCGCGAGGATCGGCCGAACGTCACGATTGAACGTAACGGTCGAGTCCGGCCCCTGCGCCGCCACGACACCCAACCCGCCGCCCAAACCGAGCACCAGCGCGGCAAGCAGCGCCGCACACCGTCGAAGGCTCATCAGCATAGCATCTCCCAAGTGGATGGTAAGATGCCCGCCCCTGCCACGCAAGAGGGCAGCCACATCACCTCGGCCCGGACCGTCAAGACTCACGCAAGTGAGGCGACTTTATAACGGCGCCACGTCGTACAGCAGCTTGACCCCGATCACGAATAGCGAGGCATGCACGACGCGGAAGAACAGGTCGTCGTTGACACGTAGATGGATGCGGCGACCGATCCAGATCCCAAGCGGCGCCAACGGCATCAACACGAGCGAGGTCTGGAGATTGTCCGGCGTCCACTGCCCGAGCCACGCGTACGGCACCACCTTGGACCAGTTCACCACGAAGAAGAACACGACGCTGGTGCCCTGAAACAGCGTCCGGTGCATCTGCTGCGGGAGCAGGTAGGCCTGCAGCGGCGGCCCTCCGGCGTGGACCGAGAAACTCGTAAAACCGGACAACGCCCCCCAGAAGAGCCCCGCCGGGGCCCACGCCGGTCGTTTCCCGGTCGGCCCGGGCGCCGCGAAGTATCGAATCGCGTAGGTCAACGCCACCGCCGCCACCAGCACGCGGAGACCGTCGTCCGACAAAAAGCCGAACATCAGGAACCCCAGGGTCGTGCCGAGCAGCGCACCGGGAAGCAGGACACGCAGATTGCCGCGGTCCCATCGACCCCAGTATGCGTGGAGGGCGAGCACGTCCATGACCATCAAGATGGGGAGGAGAACCGCGGCGGCCTGCGCCGGGCTCACGACCATGGCCATGAGCGGCACACCAACCACCGCGATGCCACCGCCCAACCCGCCCTTCGCGATGCCGGCGATCAGGACGGCGATCGAAGCCGCGAGATAGAACCAGGGATCGACGATCAAGGCGTGTTACTCGACCTCGATGAAGATCGGGTTCGAGTAGAACCAGAGGTCGTGCCAGGGATTCTCGCCCGGCTCATCTGGGGCTGGCTCGAGCGCGTCGGTGCTTGTGCCCCGCACGCGAAGGTAGCGGGCCTCGTCAGACGGCGGCAACGAGGTGGTCACGGTGTAGCGGTCGCCGTCACGCATCCAGTCCGCCGGGCCGAAACGTGCGACGACTTTCGTGGTCAAGTTCCAATCCCGGTGTGGGGCCGACGCCGGGCCTCGCGTCTCGCCGACGATCAGGTCGACTCGTCGGACTGTCGGGTCCTCCCCTGCGGCGTTGTCTATCTCGGGATCCGTGAACCGTATGGTCACATCTACAGAATCTGACGCGGCCGCCCCTAGCGTACCGCCGACCGCGGCCTGCCGCCCACCAGCGGCAGCGGAGAGGTCGAGGCTGGTCACCAGACCACCCGCCGCCGCGAAGATGCGCCCTTGGCGCAAGCCGTCGAGAACATCGTCATATGTCGGCCGGGCCAGCACATAGGTCTTATGGAATTCACCTGGCCAGAAGTCAGACCCCCGCCGCACGGGGTTCGTGTAGTGCGCGTGCGAATCGGACGAGGCGACGATCCAGAACCGGCGTCCCTCGCCCAGTAACGAGTCCCAGAACCCGCCCACCCTGGCCGTCATTTGGTCAAACCCCCCGAACGTCGGCGCGTCGCGGTTGCGATAGCCGCCCCGGCCCGGAGGCGCCCCTCGGGGTGGATCGGGCCGTCGGCTGCCATCGGCTGACAGCGTCGCCGCTTGATGCCCCGGTGCCCCCTCCATCCCCATATACACGTCAGGTGCCAGATCGTTGTTCTCGCGGATTTCCCACGGCTCGTCGAGGCCGTACCTCCCAATCCCGGTCGCCGACCGAGACGGATGATTCGCGAACAGCACCGGCAACCGCTCCAGCGATCGCAGATGTGCCAGCGCCCTCCGTCGCGCGGCGGCGGACCGCCGCCCCGCATCCGGCGGCAGCTGCCAGTCCTGGTTCGCGTCGAACCGGCTCTCGATCTCACGCAGCACCGTCGCTTCGTCGTCGGCGTTGGGGATGATCAGTGTGTGGTGATCCATCCCGGGCATGTTCAGCTCCATGCCATAGAACTGCAACAGGCCAGGGATGAGTGCACGCGAGAGGATGAGCTCTTGATACGCCTGCAGGAAGTTCAGCTTCGCGTGGTCGGGGCCACCATGGTCCGTAGTCACCATCCAGGCAAGTCCGAACTGACGCGCCATGGCCGCGTTACGCGGCGTGGAATACAGCGCGTCCTGCCCCTTGATGGGGGTCGGCGGTGTCCGACGTCGGTCGGCGCCGGCGCTCCAATGACTATGGATGTGCGAGTCACCCGGCAGCCATGCCCGATCCGTCGTCGGGGCGCACAGCGCGGTGCTGAACGCCGCACCCATGACCAACGACCAGGCGAGATATCGGCTCACCGCTGGCCGTCGGCCGCCTGCCGGTCGGCCAGGCGTGCCCCTCGCATGGTGTTCCGCATGCCGTAGTTCCCCTCGTGACAGGTGTACTCGTACAGTGGACCTTCCGACTGCATCATCGGCATCTCGACGGTCCAGGGCCGAGTCCAGGTCGTCGCGTCATCGACCGTGAACTCGTAGCGAATCTGGTCCGCGGCAACCCGCGTGAACCGCTCGACCACATGCAACGCGTCGCCAGAGCCCTGGAACCCCGTCTTCATCGTGAAGTTCGTGGTGTCGACCACGAGGGTGTCACCGTCCCATCGTCCCACCGAGTGCCCCGGCCATTGACGGATCCGCTCCGACACGTGGGCACGGTCGTCGGTAGAGATGATGCGCGCCGGGTTGTTCGCCATTTCGGGGAACAGCACGACATAGCCGGGCGTCTGAAGAATCTGATACAGGTCGTTGTAGGGCGGCGGCATCATCGGCGGACCCTCGTGGGTCCAGACCAGGCACCGTTCCTGGGCGGGCCGGTTCTCGTGGCTGTCGAAGCCACGGGCCTCGCGTCGCATGGCGGCCAGTACCGCGGCGTCCTCTGTCCGGGCCGGAAGGCGGCCATCGGGGGGATCGATGATCAGCGACGTGCGTCGGCTGGACAGGCCTTTGGGGTCCAGCGTCCGCAGCCACACCGCGTTGTCGTAGTGGGTCGGATCCGCCTGCACGGTGGCCCCGTCTCGCGCCTCGGCGTCATCGTCGAGCGCATCGGCGAACGCGCGGCCGCGTAGCGGGTCGACCCCGGGCGCGGTCAACACGTCGACCAACGACGCCGCCTCATCCTCAGTCAAGAACTCCCGGTCGGCGAACTGGGCCGGACGCTGGAGCGGCGTGAACGTCTGCGTCGTCCAGATGCCTTGCA
>Ga0315338_1000651_pt1 | contig 67281 bp, 61 predicted proteins | sample ASW8metaG_FD_204518 | JGI IMG/M metagenome (GOLD analysis project Ga0315338, IMG submission 204518) | Ammonia-oxidizing marine archaeal communities from Monterey Bay, California, United States - ASW #8 | ecosystem: Environmental > Aquatic > Marine > Coastal | place: USA: California | collected...
GGAGAAGAATGCGGAAAGAACCACGAACACCACCAACAGCACAATGTTGGTGGCCCCAATATCGCCGCCCATCGATTACCCCTTTTCCGCCTCGGCAACGCGCCTGAGGCCAGACCCATGCCCGGTACAGCCAGATCCTCGGCGTGAACAGGAGGTCATAGCATACCCATTCGACCGGCGATCGGCGCGACCGGGCGACAAGCGGCGCGCCGATCGCCGGTCGACACAGTGTGCTAGCCTGTCCGCGCCATGTTGGTGTTGGGCATCGAAAGCTCCTGCGATGAGACCGCGGCCGCCGTCGTGGAGGATGGCACGCGCATCCTGTCGGATGTCATCTCCTCGCAAGTCGCGCTGCATGCGCGCTACGGCGGCGTCGTGCCGGAGGTGGCTTCCAGGCAGCATCTGCTGCAGGTCGTCCCCGTGCTGGAGGGGGCGCTTTCGGAGGCAGAGGTCACCCTCGACGATATCGATGCCATTGCCGTCACCAATGGCCCCGGCCTCATGGGCGCGCTCATGGTGGGCGTCAACGTCGCCAAGGCCATCGCCTTCGGTCGAGGGCTCCCGCTGGTTGGCGTCCATCACCTCGAAGGCCACCTGTACGCCGCGTGGCTCGACCACGACGACCCGGGCACCGACCCCGGCTTCCCACTCGTCATCCTTATCGCCTCGGGTGCGCACACCGACCTCATCCTCATGCGGGGCCACGGCGATTACGAGCTTCTCGGCCGCACTCGAGACGACGCGGCGGGAGAGGCTTTCGACAAGGCGGCCCGGCTGCTCGGCCTCGGCTTCCCCGGCGGCCCAGCGATCCAACGCATCAGCGAGGGTGCGAACCCGACGGAGCGGCTGCCGCGCGCCAAGCTCGGCGACTCGTTGGACTTCAGCTTCAGCGGCCTGAAGACAGCGGTACTGCACCGGGCGCAGGAGCTCGGCATCTACCCACCGCCCGAGCGGGCGCCGGAACCTGAGCTGGTCCGCAACCTTGCCGCGGCGTTCCAAGATGCGGTCGTCGACGTGATCTCCGCCAAGGCCGCGGAAGCGGTGCGCCGCTTCGGCGCCAACGGCCTGGTCCTCGGCGGCGGCGTGTCGGCGAACACCGCGCTACGGGCCGCATGCCGTGAGCGCTCACCGGTACCCGTTCTGATCCCGGCGCCGAAGCTCTGCACTGACAATGGCTCCATGATCGCTGCCGCGGGCTATCGCCGCTTCAGGCGCGGCATCGTCCACGACCTGAGCCTCGACGCCTCGCCGTCCACGGCTCTGGCATAACAGATTTTCGCAGGGCCGCGAGCCCCGCATGAGACAGGAAGCATGTACGTAGGACGCATAGTCGCCATCGGCCGGAGCACGTCAGGGAGCAACGCTGTCATGTACCGCGTTTCCAGCCGCTCGTTTCCCAATCGCGAAGCCGTCGATACCGGCTTTGCGCTCGCCATCGTTCCACGCGCCGGCTTCGAGGCCGACGTGTCCAAGAACCCGTACATCGCGTACAACGCGCTACGGCTCGCCGGCGATTGGGCCATCGCCACCAACGGGAGCCACACCGACCCCATCACCGAGAAAATCGACGCGGGTATGCCCGTGCGCGAGGCACTCGTCCTGACCCTGATTGCCATGGATTACGAGAAGGACGACTTCAACACGCCACGCATCGCTGCGGTGGTTCCACGGCGCGGAGACACCGGCTGGCTCGCGGTCGTGCGCAAGGACGCCCTGGTCGTGAAGGAGCTGCCGTTGAAGGCGGGCAAGGTGGTCTACGTTGCGACCTACGAAGCGGACGACGTACGAGGGGAGCAGAGCAGTGAATTCGACGCCTCGACTGCTGCGGAGGCCGCGGCCTTTGCCGTATCCGGTGGAGCATTCGCCGATTTCGAGAAACCCGTCACCAGCGTCGCCGCGCTCACCAACGAAGCGGGCTTCGCCCTTGGCACCCACATCGTCATGTAGGGGCGTGGCGCTCTCTTCCGTGGGCAGACGCTAGAGGAGGCGCAACAGCCGCCGGTTGGGCGGCAACGGCTCGGTCTCCTGGGGGATGGCCCGCTCGCTGATCGTCCGGATGTTGGGCGAGAAGGGCAGGGGATTGGCGGAGGCGATGTAACCCGTGTCGTGGAAAACGTCTACCGGTGCATCCGCGTCCAGCAGCATCTGGATGCGCTCGGGGCTCATCCTGCCGCTCAGCACGATCGTCACGCTGCGGGCGCCGCCTTCGTCGAGCCGCTTGCGAACCTCGCGCAGCGTCTCGGCCCCGATCGGCTCGCCCCCAGGCACACGTGCAAGGCGAACGCTGTTCAGACGATCGCGCATCGTGCGTGCGACCGCCACCGATTGCTCAACCACGTTCTTGCGCGGGTCCACATAGGCCACGCGCTGCACGTCCGGCGCGACCGCACGGTCGAAGGCGACCATCGCTTTCACCGGATCGCCCATCAACTGCACCAGCGCCCCGGATACCGTTGCGATCGGCTGCGTGTTAGCCAACCGGGCCCCGAGCACCGTCGATCCGGCCGAGCAACCGCCAACCACAGCGGCGTAGTCCATCACCGGGGCGACCGACGGATGAACATTGTGCGCGCCCACCGAGACGACCGGCTTGTGTCGCGCCGCTCTAGCGAGCGCGTGGGCTGCGGTTGCCCAGCCGCTCTGGTGTGCGAGCACGCCGCAGATCGCCGTTTCGTACAACCCGAAGGACGAATACGGAGCCTTCACCTGAAGGCAGACCTCGCCCTCGCTGATCTCCAGGCCTTCCTCCACCGCCCACACTTCGCGGTTGCCTTCGGAAGTTACCTTGCTCAACACCGCGCGGACTTCCATCGCTCCGCACAGCACGCCGGCGGCGGCGGCCGAGAACTCCATCACCACCGTCGGATTCAGGCCTTCGTTGCGCAGGATCCGCTGGGTGCGATGCAGGTAGACGTCGGCCGTATCCCCGGTGATCACCGAGGGGCGTACTTCGAAGGATGGGTTGCTCTGTGCCATGCTACCGGTAGGTCTGGACGACGGTTGCGTTGAGGGGCCGTAAGCATGCTACGCACGGGGAGGCCGGCGCGCAAGCGGCTCCGTCAGTCTCTACTACGCTGGGTTCTGTATGGTCGGATCTTTCCGCTCAATCCGAAGGCGAAACCCGCGGGATACCGCGCAAGCGCAAGCGAGCCAATCCCTTGAGGTCTTCCATGCTCGTCTGCATGATCTTCACTCGCGAGTCCGGATCCTCCCGCCAGGTCACGGGAATCTCCTTCATACGGAACCCGCGCTTCTCCGCAATCACGAGGAGCTCCGTGTCGAAGAACCATGCGTTGTCCACTATCGCCGGCACGATGGTCTGTGCGGTGGCGCGGCTCACGGCCTTGAAGCCGCATTGCGCGTCCCGGAAGTGCGTTCCCACGCTGAGGCGGATGATGGCGTTGTACGCCCGGGAGATCAGCTCTCGCTTCAACGACCGCGTCGTCCGAGCGCCGGGAGCCAACCGGCTTCCGAACGCTACGTGGCACCCCTCCGTCACGATTGCGTCCACTAGCTTGGGGAACGCGTCGAGGCCGGTCGAGAGGTCGACGTCCATGTAGCTGAGCACGTCCGCGCGACTCTCGATCCACGCCTTCCGGAGCGCCCGCCCGCGTCCGCGGACGTCGAGGTGCGTCACGGCGACCCTTCCAGGCATCCTGCTTTCGTACTCCTGCGCCACGCTCAGTGTGCCGTCGGTCGAGCCGTTGTCCGCCACCACGATCCGGCAGGCATGCTGCGCGAGCTCCTGCCCTAGGAATCGGGCAAGCGTATCCAGGCAAGCGGGCAGCGCATGCTCCTCGTTCAGCACGGGTATGACCACGTCCACCGATGCCAACGCTACACCCCCGCCTCGCTCAGCGCCTGATGGACCGCGAACGGGTCCGACGCCACCACGCTCTCCGCGAACATCTCCATCCCGCCGATATCGCTTGTCCTGGTGCCCAACGAGCCACGGTCGACCATTCGGATCACCACGGGGAAACCCTCCCAGCCGGTGGCGTCCCCGGTCATCGGCGCGAGCAGCACGCCCATGTTAAACGACCGTACGCCTAGCGCGTCCCTGAAGACCGCCAGCGTGTCGTGGATCGCCCACGCCGCCGCATCATCGAACGCGTCCGCGAGCAGCACGACCTCTTTCTCCTTCAACGGGCTCAGATGGGCCAGCCGCCGTACGCCATCCCGGTCCGATGCGAGGCCGAGCGACGTGTGGACCGCGGTCAGATCGCCGAAATAGCCGACCCCGTGATTTGCTTCGTAGGCGGCCGCATCGGCGCGTAGCCGCTCGATCTTCCCGTAGTGCCGGCCGCGCGCCAGGGTCACCTGGGCATGGCCGTGCACGATCGATCCACCGGCGCGCCACAGGCAGTTCCACATCACATAGGGGAAGCGGGCTGCGGGCTCGTCCCGGTTCGCTGTCGCGATCCATTGACGCGCCAGCTCCATGTGACCGGCCACCGATTCCCTGGTGAACGCCAAGGGGCTTGGCTCCGAGAACACGATGATACTGTGCGCCGCGTCGAACCTCGCTACGTTTGCGGCGCTTACGCCGTGCTCGTTCCGCACACGTCCGAACGCATCTTCCGGCGTCGACGTCAGCGGGTCCGCCCAGGCGTCGTTGCGGAGCTCTTCGGTGAGATCGTCCGGCTGGCGGAGGGACGCGCCAACCGGACGGCGCGCGCGCAGACCGTTGAACAGCGTACCCTCGCCCGTCACCCGATTCGACACACGCACCACCGTCTGCGTCTCGACCTCGCCGACGGGACCGAACGTCCGCTCCACCCACGGTGCCATCTCGGTCGGCACACGCATCCGGCCCTCGGCCACGCGCACGTCATAGATGCGATCGAAGCGCTTTCGATCGGCTGCGCTCAATCGTGCCAACAGCACAGGGAGGTTCGTTATCGTACGTTCCGTATCGTCGGCGAGGGCCATGGGCGCGATCGCTACTCGGTGGGGCGAACGATCGTCCGCTCCAGCGAAAGCTTGTCCAGCTGCAGTTGCACTGGGATGGGGTATTGGCCCGTGAAACATGCGTCGCAGAAGCCCGTTCCCGAGCGATTGTCGCTGACCGCCTCGTGGAGACCCTCGACGCTCAGGTAGCCGAGCGAGTCGGCACCGATCAGCTCCCGGATCTCCTCCACCGACCGATCGGTGGCGATGAACTCAGTCTTCGTCGCCATGTCCACGCCGAAGTGGCACGGATTGCTGATCGGCGGAGCGCACACCCGGAGGTGCACTTCGGCCGCACCGGCGCGACGTAGCAGCGCGATGACCGGCGGCGTCGTGGTGCCGCGCACGATGCTGTCGTCCACCACCACGATCCGCTTGCCCATGAGGACTTCGGGCAGGGGATTGAATTTGGTGCGAACGCCGAGCTCCCGGAAGTGTTGGTCCGGCTCGATGAACGTTCGCCCGACGTAGCGGTTCTTGATCAACCCATACCCGAACGGGATACCGGATGCCTGGGCATATCCCACCGCCGCGGAGTTCGCCGACTCAGGGATCGGTATGACGATGTCCGCTTCCACCGGATGCTCACGCGCCAGCGCCATACCCATGTTTGTTCGGGACATGTGCGTCAGCCGGCCGTCGAGGATCGAGTCGGGACGGGCGAAGTAGATATGCTCGAACACACAGTGTGCGCGGCGCGCGTTGGGCATCGGCGAGGGGATACTCGTAAGACCCTTCCGGTCTAGCACCACCGTCTCTCCGGGATCGATCTCGCGCACGAACTGAGCGCCGATGTGATCGAGCGCGGCGCTCTCGGACGCAATCACCCACCCGCCGCTCGGGTACCGGCCCATGCAGAGCGGGCGCACGCCGTGCGGGTCCCGTATGCCGACCACTGAGTCGCTCGTGCATACGACCAGCGAATACGCACCCTTCAGTGCCCGCATGAGGTACGCCGTCTTCTCGCCCCAGCTCTCGCCTGGCGCCCACGCCAGTAGGTGCGCGACAACTTCGGAGTCGGTTCCCGTGGTGCAGGTCACGCCCCATTCGCTCAGCCGCTCCCGCAACTCTGCGGCATTGATCACGTTGCCGTTGTGACCCAGCGCCAGCTCCATGGTGGGGCTCTTCGACACGATGGGCTGTGCGTTGAGCGCTCCCGTCGAGCCCGTCGTCGAGTAGCGCGTGTGGCCGATGGCGAGGTGGCCGGGGAGCCGCTCCAGGTCCTCTCGGTGGAACGCGTTGGAGACCAATCCCACATTGGTGAAGTTCCGCAGCGTGCGCCCGTCGGCCGCGGCGATGCCGGCGCTCTCCTGCCCTCGGTGCTGGAGGGCGTAGAGACCGAAAAAAGCGACGCGTGCAGCGTCGCTTTCGGTAGATGTCGGGAGATATACCCCAACCACCCCACATGCTTCATGAGGGACATCGGAGCTGTTGCCTGGGAAGCCGTCTGTCTCGGTCATGTGACCGTCCTGCAGTAGGCGATGGTGACCTGGACACTACTATTCTACAGCATGAGGAACAATCGATTCCTGCGTGCCCGCCTCCAATTATTCGTATTCGACTGCTTCCAGCAGCACGAAATATTCCTGGTTGCCCGCGTTCCCTCGCAGCACCGAGGGACGTACCCCCAGCAGCCGCAGCGCCCTCGCCGCGTCGATCGCCCACAGGCAGAAGCCGCCAACCACCGCGGCGTGCTCGCGTTCGTCCCTGACGACGCCCCCCGGGCCGACCTTCCCCTTGCCCGCCTCGAACTGCGGCTTCACCAGCGCCAGAAGCCTGCCACCCGGCTTCAGATGCACCAGCGCTGGCGGCAGCACCAGACGCAACGAGATGAACGACACGTCGGCTACCACCAGGCCCACCGGCTCCGGTATGTCGATTCCATGGCGAGCGTTCACGCCTTCCATGACGACGACGCGGGCGTCCCGTCGCAGCGGCTCTGCTAGCTGGGCGCGGCCCACGTCCACCGTATATACGCGCCGAGCGCCGTGTTGCAGCAGGCAGTCCGTGAAACCGCCGGTGGAGGCGCCCACATCCAGGGCCGTCACCCCCTCCACGTCCAGGGCGAACGACTCCAGCGCTCCTTGCAGCTTCTCGCCGCCCCGACCGACGTACCTCGGACGGGCGGCCAGGCGCAGCTCGGCATCTCCCGCTATAAGCTGCCCAGCCTTCTCGATCCGGCGCTCCCCGGAGAACAGCTCGCCGGCGAGGATCAAGGCCCGCGCCTTTTCCCTGGTCGCGGCCAACCCTCGCTCGATCATGAGCTGGTCGGCCCGGGCCTTGGTCGGCTTCGTTTTGCGCTTCGCCATGGGCCTTCCGGTGCGATATCGGGCCGCTCCGCGGTGGCCTCGCCGAAGGCCGGGAACGGCTCCATCTTCAGGCGCGCGGGTTTGACACTCATGCGCCGCGGCCATTATACTCAGCCTTCGGGCGACGGCCCTCAGCAAACGTGGAAAGGTACTGACTGGCTGTGCCCAAACGAACGTGGCAACCAAAGAAACGGCGCCGGCTCCGTCGGCACGGATTCATGGCGCGGATGCAAACACCTGGTGGCCGAAGGGTCATCAGCGCGCGTCGTTTCAAGGGCAGACACCGCGTAGCGGTGTAGACGACTGGCAGGCGGGCGACCGGCGTCCGCATATGGCGAATCAAGCCTTCCCGCGGGAACAGCGGCTTCGGCACCGGAGCGACTTCCAGGCGCTCCGAGAGCGGGGATTCTCCCGCGCGCACCCTCTCTGCATACTCCGCGCAGCCGCAAACGGTCTACCGTACCCTCGTATCGGCTTCATCGTCGGGCGGCGCGTCGCCGCGCACGCGGTCGATAGGAATCGGGTGCGGCGGCGCCTTCGGGAGATCGCGCGTCGCTCTGGCGTGAGCGCCGGTTGGGACGTGCTGTTGATTGCACGTCGAGACGCCGTTCCGGCTGACTTTCAGGCCCTGAGGGAGGCCGTATTGGACTTGGAGCGGAGAGCCGGGGTTCTCGAGGCGCCCGTGCCGGAGACGGAGGGGAAATGATGAGCGGGGCTGCGATTCGGCTGATCTCTTTCTATCAGCATGCATTGTCACCCATCTGGCCCGGCGCATGCCGCTATACACCCTCCTGCTCGCACTACGCGCAGGACGCCATCGAAGAGCACGGCGTCCTCCGCGGAGGCTGGATGGCGCTCCGGCGCATCGCCAGCTGCACGCCCTGGGGTGGTCAGGGATACGATCCTGTACCCCACAGGCACCGCACGCAGTCACCGGCGCGGCCCGGCCGCGGCCAGCAAGGGATGCAGCGTTGACCAGCTCCGAGGCGAACACTGGCTCCTTCACGTACCGCCTGACCGTCGCATTGATGCTCGCGGCCGTCGCATTGCTCGTGTTCGGCGGCTGCGCTCGAGGTCGTACCACGGCTTCGCAAAGCTGGTCGGGGGTCGCGGTCGTCGAGAATGCCGGCGGTGGGGCTACTGCATTTATCGGCACGAAGGAGGGCCGGCTCGTCCAGCTCACGCTGGCAAGCGCCGCCGGCGGCGGCCAGCTCGTGCAGCGGGGCAGAGCGTTCGGACCTCCGGAAGCCGAAGGAGACACGGCGCCCGCATTCTACGGAACTCCCACGGTAGCTAGCGGGAGGGTTTTCGTTGGGGGCTACAACGGCGTCGTCTATTCCCTGAACGCTGAGAGCCTATCCGACGAGCGCACCTGGGCCGTGGACGGCAACCCGCTCGCCCAGGGCATCGCTGGCGGAGCCATACCCGTGGAAACCCCGGGAGGTCTGCGGCTCGTGGTCGCCGCCTCCGAGGACTCCGACGTGGGCCGGCTCTACGTCCTCGATGCGCTTTCCTTACAGGAGCATTGCCGCTATCCAGGAGAGGGACTCCCGGGCATCGGTCAGGTGTGGACCACGCCGAACGTGGTCGACGGAATAGCCTACTTCGGTGACCACAACCACCAGGTGCATGCCGTGTCGATCGACGACTGCGTCTCTCGGTGGGACCGGCCTGTAGAGCTCGGCGGGGCCGTGGCCGCCTCTCCGGTAATCGTGGGAGACGACTTGTACGTCGGCGCATTCGACCGCACGTTCTACGCCATCGGGCGCTCAAACGGCCAACCACGGGTGCTGCTAACGGCCGAGAGTTGGTTCTGGGCGGGCGCGGCCACCGACGGCTCGCGTATATACGCACCGAACCTCGACGGTCGGTTGTATATCTACGACATCCGCTCCAGGTCACCAATCACGGCGGCTGAGTTCGACGACGACGACCCCATCCTTTCCACACCCGTCATAGTTGACGGGCGCGTGGTCGTTGCATCCGACAGCGGCGCGGTCCGCCTGCTCGACCGCAATGGGGGTCAGCTGCATAGCATCAGCGTAGGCGACAAGGTGCGAGCGCCGCTCGTCGCCGTCGGCGACATCGTGTACGTGCACGCCCTGGACGAGGGCGTCAGCGCTTTCCGTGTATCGGACCGCTTCCTCGATGACGAATGGGAGCGGGACCTGGACGATATCGACTAGGAGCATGATGGAGTTTTTCGGACTCCTCTGGAACGAAATCATCACTAAGCCCATGACCAACAGCCTCCTGCTGTTGTACGTGATGCTGGCGGGCAACTTGGGCCTCGCGATTATCGCGTTCACCGTCGTGGTCAGGGGGCTCACGTATCCGCTCGTCGTCCGGCAGCTGCGATCCACCCGCAAGATGCAGGAGCTACAGCCGCTCATCAAGGCCGTCAACGAGAAGTACAAAAACAACCCGCAAGAACGCGGCCGCCAGGTCATGTCCCTGTACAAAGAACAGGGCGTCAACCCGGTCGGCTGTCTGGGACCGCTCGTGATCCAGATGCCGATCTTCATCGGCCTGTTCTGGGCGATCAACAACGTGTTGCCTTTTACGCCCGAGAACCTGGCGGGCCTGTCGAGCAAGCTTTACAGCTTCCTGCCGAGCCTCGACTCTGTGGTTCCGGTGAACCGGCACTTCCTGGGCATGGACCTCGCCCTGGATCCGGTGAGGTCGGGCAGCGTCATCGGCTTCGCCCTGGTCGGATTCTCCGGCATCAGCATGTACGTGCAGCAGAAGATGACGCAGGTGCCCTCGTCCGACCCCGCGCAGATCAGTCAGCAGCGGATGATGACCCTCATGTTCCCGGTCATGTTCGGCATGTTCAGCCTTTTCTTTCCGATCGGACTCGTCATCTACTGGGTGGCTTCGAACGCCATCGGGATCGTGATGCAGTATTTCATTACCGGTTGGGGGGCTTTGAAACCCACCACGGCGCCAGCGTCCAGCGGACGCTCCCGCCTGGGTCCGCAGCTTCCCGGTTCACTACCGGACAAGGAGCAAGTCGACGATGGACGACCAGAGCATCGTACGGACGGCCAAGACGGTGGAAGAAGCGATCGAGCTAGCGACCCTCGAGCTCGGCGTCGACCGCGACGAAATCGAGGTAGACGTCGTTAGCAGAGGACGCGCCGGCATCCTCGGAATCGGAGCCGAGCCCGCGACGGTTCGTGTTCGGTTACTCGGAGAGTCCGGCGGCAGCGCCAGCATTGCCCTGGGCGTCGTGGGCAACTTGTTACGCGGCATGCTCGTCGAAGCAACGCCTACCATCCGCAGCACAGGGACGGGCCCGGACGACCCGGCGGTGATCGACATCCAGGGTGACGACGCCGGCCTGGTGATTGGCAGGCGCGGCGAAACGCTTCGTGCTTTGCAGTTCCTCGCCAACGTCGTCTTGAGCCGCCACGAGGATCAGCCGACACGCGTTGTCGTCGACGTGGAGAGCTATCGCGAGCGTCGTCAAGGCCAGCTAGAGACCATCGCGAAGCGCATGGCTCAGCGTGCCATTGCTGATGGGGACCCAATTATGCTCGACGCCATGCCGGCCGGCGATCGCAGGATCATCCACATGACCCTGGCCGACAACTCCGGCGTCACGACGGCAAGCTCCGGCGAAGGGAGCCAGCGGCGCGTCACGATCACCCCGACGGGCCAGCCGGGACCACGGCAGTCGCCTGGGTCGGGTGGCGGAAGGCGGAGGCGTCCACCGGTCCGGAGCGACGACCGCGAGTGATCGAGGCCCCGTGAGCGCGCAGCAAGCGAGCCATTCGGCGCTCCGACTCTCCAGGGAACGTCTGCTTCCGGTGCTGGCCCTCCCGTACGTGCTCCTCGCAAGCGCATCACTCGTCGCGTGGCCCTGGCGAGCCTGGGGCCTTCCCGGCGTGCTGGGAACGCTCACACCCATCGGCTTGATGCTTCTGGTCGGCGCCGTCGGCCTGACCATCTTCGCGCTCGGCCGGCGGCTGCCTTTGGGCATGCTTACCTGGGTGCCTGCAGGACAGGGCGCGCTGGTTCTCCTCACGACCGGCTTCGTGGCCGGTACGCCGGATGCCGCGGTCGGCATCGCGCTCATCGTCGCCTACGTCTTGATTTTCGCGATGGTGCTCGCCTTCGCTATGCTCGTGGCAGCTCGCGGCGCACACCTGGCCATCGTGCTCGTCGCCTTCTTCATCATGACCCAGGCGGCGAGGTTCCCCGTGTTCGAGCAGGCGTCGGCGCACGTCGTTGCCGGCGCGAGCTGGCTAACCCTCATCGCCGCGATCCGCATGCTGCTCGAGCTTGGCTTGCTTGCCTTCCTCGCGCGCCGCCTCGTGGAGGCGCCGCCGGAGCACACGACGCGAGTTGTGGTCTCGATTGTCGGACTCACCTTCGCCCACGGCGTCTTCGCGAGCTGGGAGGATCCGCTCCTCAGCGGTGAGCTGTCGCTCGTTCAGGTCGTCGAGCATGCGGTGCGCTGGTTCGCGCTTGTCGGCCTGCAGTTCGGGTTCGTCGTGGCCCTCGTGCGGCTGCGCAGGTCCCTCTCGCAGGAGCCACGCTGGGCCGAGCCTTCTTCCCCATCGCAAGAAGCTCATGTGGTACTACAGGAGCAAGACCCCGCACCCGCGCGACGCAGCGGTCGTCCCACCCGCCGCCGCCGCCGCCGCTAGGTAGCACTCGCTGCCGCTCAGCGATGCCGGCTAGGCATTCCCACCCTCCTGCCCACGGACGTCGCCCTGCACTGGCGAGTTGCTGCACGTTTTCGCTAAGCCGGAGCGGCGAAAGCCGCGATCTTTAGTCCGGGTCCGTATCGAAGCGCAGGCGCATAGTCAAACCAGCCAGGCGCACAGTTAGACAACCAGGCGCGCCCTGCGCTACTATCGTCCGACAGGCTACGACGGAGACACGCCAGCGGTCACGATGCGCCCAGCGAGCCGGGGAGATGGTGTGAGCCCGGTGCGCGGAGCCCGCAAGCATCCCTCCCGAGCTGCCAACCGAACGCCCTCCGAACGCGGTAAGGAGGCGAGTAGGCTTGGCCGGACCAGCCGCCCGTTACGCGGCCCAGCGAGAGCCCCCGCCAGCCGGGGGAATGGTGGTGGTACCGCGGGTGTATGCCCGTCCGCCGAGGCGGACGGGTTTTTTGTTGCCCATGCCAGGCAGGTGAGGAGCGAATGGTAGAAGAGAAGCGACGTTTCGAGCCGGTAGGCAGCAAGGTCGACTTTCCTCAGTTGGAGGAGGCCGTCCTGCAGCATTGGCGCGACGCAGACACCTTTCACGAGGTCGAGCGGGTGCGGGCCGATGCGCCCATGTTCGTCTTCTACGAAGGGCCGCCGACCGCCAACGGCAGCCCCGGCATCCACCACGTGCTGTCGCGATCCTTCAAGGACGTCATCCTCCGTTTCCAGACCATGAAAGGCTTCCGCCCCCTGCGCAGGGGCGGATGGGACACTCATGGCCTGCCCGTCGAACTCGAGATCGAGAAGGAGCTCGGCTTCACCACCAAGCAGGAGATCGAGGAGTTTGGCGTCGAGGAGTTCAACCGGCGGTGCCGCGAAAGCGTATTCCGGTACGTCAAGGACTGGGAGGCCATGACCGAGCGTGCCGGCGTGTGGCTGGACATGGATCACGCGTACGTCACGTACGAGAACAGCTACATAGAGACCGGCTGGTGGGTGCTTAAGCAGCTCTGGGACAAAGGGCTGATCTACGAGGGGTACAAGGTGACGCCGCACTGCCCGCGCTGTGTCACGAGCCTGTCGTCCCACGAGGTGTCGCTCGGCTACCAGGAGAACACGCCCGACCCGTCCGTCTACGTCCGTTTCCCGCTGAAGGATGTGCAATCCGCCGATCATGGTGCGGACGCCGGCGTGCTCGCGAGGCTTGGCTATGCCGGTGGCGCGTGGTCGGCGCTGAAGCCGTCGTTCATGGCATGGACCACGACCCCGTGGACGCTCACCGCCAACATGGCGCTCGCCGTCGGTCCGGCCGAGAGTTACGCCCTCGTCGAGTCTGCGAAAGGTCCGGAGCGTGTCGTGCTAGCGGCCAGCCTCAGCGAGCGCGTACTGGGCGAGGGTTGGCGGACCCTCGAGACATTCACCGGCGAAGAACTCGTGGGCATCCTCTACGATCCACCGTACGTCGGGCCCGAGCTTGTCTCCCACGACCATCGCGTGCTGTCTGCCGGATACGTCACCACCGCCGACGGCACCGGCATCGTGCACACAGCACCGGCCTACGGCGCCGAAGACGCCGACCTGGGCAGGGCGCACGACTTTCCCACTGTGCATACCGTCGATCTGCGCGGTGTGCTCCAGGGCGACTTCCCCGGTGCGGGCATGTTCGTTAAACAGGCCGACCGCGACATCATTCGCGACCTGGATGAGCGCGGCTTGCTGTTACGCAGTGAGACGCATCACCACACCTACCCATTCTGCTGGCGGTGTGGCACCCCGCTGCTCTACTACGCCAAGGCCTCCTGGTACATCCGCACCACCGCCGTGAAGGACCAGATGGTGGCGGGCAATCAGGGGATCAACTGGTATCCGGACCACATCAAGGAGGGGCGCTTCGGCGAGTGGCTCCGCAATAACATCGACTGGGCCGTGTCCCGCGAGCGCTACTGGGGCACGCCGATCCCCATCTGGCGATGCGAGTCGTGCGAGGCAACGCATTGTGTCGGTGGGACCGCGGACCTGGCCCGGCGCGTCACCGATGCGACCCGTCCGCTACTCGACGGCCTGGACCTCCACCGCCCCTTCGTAGACCGCATTGAGCTCACGTGCACCGAGTGCGATGGGGTGATGAAGCGCGTGCCCGAGGTGGCTGATGCCTGGTACGACTCCGGCACCATGCCCTTCGCCCAGTGGGCGTATCCCGTGAGCACGCAGGGCCCGGGCGGGGAGACGCTCACGCTTGAGTCGGCCAACGACCTGATCGCGAGCCCGCTGTACCCCGCCGACTTCATCACTGAGGCCGTCGACCAGACCCGGGGCTGGTTCTACAGCCTCATTGCGCTGGCCACCCTCATCACGGGCAAGCCGTCGTACCAGAACGTCATCGTGCTTGGCCTGATCCTCGACGGCAAGGGCGAAAAGATGTCCAAGTCCAAGGGCAACGTGGTGGACCCGTGGGAGGTCATGAACAGCCAGGGCGCAGACGCCTTGCGGTGGTACCTGTACACCGCCGCACCCGCCGGGGTCGGTCGCCGTTTCTCGCAGGATCTGGTTCAGGAGACGCTTCGCCGCTTCCTGCTCACGCTGTGGAACACTTACAGCTTCTTCGTCACCTATGCCAACATCGACGGTTTTGACCCGGATGCGCACGCCGCGATGTGGGATGGCGAGGTCGGCGGCCCCGCGATGAGTGAGGCGCCGCCGAACGAGCTCGACCGCTGGGTGATCTCCGAGCTGAACGACCTCGTCCGCACCGTCACAGGCCACCTCGGTGGCTACAACCCAACCGACGCTGGCCGGCGCATCGAGGAGTTCGTCGACCTGCTCTCCAACTGGTACGTGCGCCGCAGCCGCAGGCGTTTCTGGCGCTCGGAGAGCGACGACGATAAGACATGGGCACACGCCGTGCTCTACTCCTGCTTGACCACCCTCAGCAGGCTGATGGCCCCGCTGACGCCGTTCGTCGCCGACGCTCTCTACCGCAATCTTTCGGCTGCCGGCTCCCCGGACAGTGTGCACCTCGCCGACTACCCCGTCGCCGACGAAGCCCTGATTGACGATGGCCTGGACCGGGCCATCCGGCTCGCCATGCGCGTCGCCAGTCTCGGGCGTGCCGCTCGCAGCAAAGGCAAGGTGCGCGTTCGCCAGCCCCTCGCTCGGATCTTGGTACGCGTGCGTCCGGACGATGTTCCACTGCTGTCCACCATCGAGGCGCAGGTGCTCGACGAGCTCAACGTGAAGGCGCTTGAGACGGCGCCTGGCGACGAGTTCAACTTCACGGTGCGGCCGAACCTCCCGCTCCTGGGCCCACAATACGGCCAGCGCATCGGCGCGCTCCGGGCGGCCTTGGAGGTGGCGGACCCGTCGGCGCTCGTCGCCGAGCTTCGCCAGAGCGGCTCGGTCACCCTCGACGAGTTCACCCTCAGCGCAAGCGATCTGCTCATCGACGTGCAGGATACGCCGGGCCTGGTCACGGCAATGGAGGGCGCCAGCGGCCTGATCGTTGGCATCGATACGACGCTCACCCCCGATCTGAAGGCCGAAGGCACGGCTCGCGAGATCGTGCACGTCGTGCAGAACATGCGGCGCTCCGCCGGCTTCGACATCGAGGACCGTATCGAGATCTACGTCGGCGGCGCCGACGATGCCATAGCCGCGGTGCTCGATGTGCAAGGGGCGTATATCGGGCAGGAGACACTCGCTGAGTCGCTGTCGCGAACGAGCGCACCGGCTGGCGCCCACGTGGAGGAGCAGGCGATCGACGGTGTCACGCTCACCCTCGGCGTAACGAGGAGGCAGTCATGACTGTCCTTATCACCGGTGGTATGGGGTTCATTGGCGTGCACACGGTACGTGCGTTCCTCGACGCTGGCGTCGATGTCGTCGCCACCTATAGGGAGACGTGGCGCCCGCCCAGCTTCCTGGCTGACGAGATCGGCAAGCGGGTGCTTTACGAGCAGGCCGACGTTGGCGAGCCGGGCGTCTTGCTAGCCCTCGCGCGCAAGCACGGGGTCGACGGCATCGTGCACTTGGCCATCCACGGCCGGGCGATGCCCGACCCTGGCGACGATCTGCGCGCGAACATGGAGAAGCTCTCTGCCGTCCTCGACGCCGCGCGCGCTGCTGAGGTCCGGCGCATCAGCCTCGCAAGCTCCAGCGCACCCTACTTCGGCCTTCCCCACGGCCCCTTCCGCGAGGACGACTTGCTGCCCATGCCGTCGATCATCTCCCCGGAGGCCTTCAAGAAGGCCTGGGAGATACTGTCCATGAACTATGCCATGCAGTCAGGGATCGACCTGGTGAACATGCGCCTGTCCGGCGTCTACGGCCCCATGTACGCCTCGATGTTCAACCTGCCTAGTCGCCTCTGCCACGCCGCCGCCAGGGGCGCTGAGCCCGATTTCTCCGCCGATCGCGGCGGCGTGCCATTCGCCGAGGACGCCGCCGACATGACCTACGTGAAGGACATCGCCCATGGCATCCTCGCGGTGCAGCAAGCGGACACGCTCCAGCACCGCGTCTACAACATTGGCAGCGGCCGCGCTACGTCCAACGGCGAGTTCGCCGCAGCCGTCAACGCCGCCAAGCCCGCGGCCAACATCGCGATCCAGGACGGCAGGAGCCCCAGCTACCGCGCGGAGGCCCGGCTTGACGTGTCACGCGCTCGCGACGAGCTTGGGTTTACGCCCGCCTACACCCACGAAACCGGCGTCGCCGACTACATCGCGTGGCTTGAAGCGGGCCACCCGCAGTAGATCTGAGACGTGCTGCCGGTTAGCGACAGGGGCGGGGCTATTCGTCCCCCCCTCCGCCCTCGGGTCGTTTGGCATGAAGAGGGACACCCCCCTTCGGCCCCCGGCAAGGCACCGCCCTGCACCATTCGTTGCCGAACCAAGGCGGTTGCGCCGGAGCGGGAACAGCCGCGACGCTTTGGTCCGGGAGCCGTAGCGAAGCGCAGGCGCAGAGTCAACGGTGAGAGGGCTGTATCCCTCAAGAAGCGTCTCCCACTGGCCCGCGCCAGCCGGATGCGCTACCCTGCACCCCGTCCGTCAGCGGACCACCCAACACCAAGCGGAGGTGCTCCATGGCCGTCCTTATCACGGGAGGCATGGGTTTCATCGGCCTGCACACGGCGCGCGCATTCATCGACGCAGGTGAAGACGTCATCATCACCTGGTACCAGACCTGGCGCGAGCCCGACTTCATCAGGGACGAATACGGCAAGCGCGTCATCGTCGAGAAAGCGGACGTCTCAGACACCAAGGTGATCGGCGACCTCGCCAAGAAGCACAAGGTCGACGGCATCGTCCACCTCGCCGTTCCGGGCCTCGGCGCGCTCGATGCGGCGGGCGACTATCGCGTGAACATGGACGGGCTCATCGGTGCGCTCGAAGCCGCCAGAGAAGCCGAGGTCAAGCGTATCAGCCTCGCCAGCTCCATCGGCGTGTACCACAGCATGGGTGACGGCCCCTACTACGAGACCGACCGCCTTCCCGTGGAATCAGCCAACCCGACTGAAGCGTACAAGAAAGCCTGGGAGATTCTGTCGCTGCACTACGCAGGCCGCACGGGCGTGGAGGTCATCAACATGCGCATCGGCGGCATCTGGGGCCCCCTCTATCACTCCGGCATGAACCTCCCCAGCCGCATCACCCACGCCGCTGTGAAGGGCGTCGATCCCGAGTACATCCGCGGCAACGTCCCCTTCGCCGAGGACATCGCCGATATCTGCTACGTGAAAGATACGGCGCAGGGCATCCGTACCGTGCACATGGCCGACAAGCTCGACCACACTGCCTACAACATCGGCAATGGCGTGGCCACCACCAACGCCGAACTCGAGTCTGCGTTGAAGAAGGCAGTCCCTGAGGCGAACGTGGCCTTCCAGGTGGGGAAGAGCCCCGCTCACAAGGCGAACTCGTACATGGACACCGAGCGCGTAAGCGCGCTCGGCTTTAAGCCTGCCTGGAGCATCGACGATGCCTTTGCCGACTATGTAGCCTGGCTGCGCGCCGGCAACGAGAAGTAGGCTCGGCAGGCTCATGCCCACCGCAGCGCTCGAGGGTGTCAATCTCTATCTCGAGGCGCCCGACATGTTTAGCAAAGCCGTGATCAACTTCCTGATCGCGTCTGGAGTAAGAGACTAGGAGGAACGTCGTGAGATCCATTGGCATCGTCGGCTGTGGCGCCATCGGCAAGGCGATCCTCCATGCTGTCGACACGGGTGTGCTCGACCTCGAGGTCGCTGGCGTGGCGAGCCGGACCGAGGACACTGCTCGCGAGTTCCTCGCCGGCCTCGACAACCCACAGCCCCTCATGAGCACGGGCGAGTTGATCGAAGCTTGCGACATGATCGTCGAGGCGGCCGGAGCTGCCGTCGTGCCGGGCTTGGCCACGGCGACGTTCGACGCCGGCAAGGATCTGATGCTGATCAGCGTGGGCGCACTCATCGCGCATCCGGAGATACTCGACCGCTCCCGCGAGACGGGGTGCCGCCTGCTCATGCCGTCCGGGGCAATCGTCGGGCTCGACGGGATCAAGTCCGCGACCATGGGCGTCGTCGACCACGTGACCATGACGTCGCGCAAGGGCCCAGCGGCCCTCGACGGCGCCCCCCACATCTTGAACAACAATCTCGACCTGTGGGCCATGACCGAGGAGACCGAGATCTTCTCTGGCTCGGCCCGCGAGGCGTGCGTGGGATTCCCTGCCAACCTGAACGTCTCGGCCGCAGTCAGCTTCGCCGGTATCGGTCCCGACCGCACCACGGTCAAGATGGTGCTCGTGCCCGAGCTCGCTCGGAATTGCCATGACATCGAGGTCGAGGGCGAGTTCGGCCTGCTGCGCATTCACCTCGAGAACATACCCGGCGAGAACCCCAAAACCGGCCGCCTTACTGCGATGTCCATCATCCGCACACTCCAGCAATCCCTCGACCCTGTCCACATAGGAACCTAAGCAAGCAAAGTGCGACCCTGCATCCATGCGTTGCCGCACTGCGGTATGGGCGCTTCTTTCCCAACCTCCCACCCGCGGAGTGCTTGGACACGAAGCACCCTCTCTTACTCCTCCGGCAGAGAGCACGGGCGTGCCCCATAACCAAGCGTCCCCCGGCGGGAGGGTAGAAACGCTCATGCATGCCGAGCCAACTCGACGAGTACCTCCCGCGTAAACTACCCCCGCATGAACAACGTCACCCTTATCGTCCGTATGCTCGAGCGAGCCGGCGTACGCCACGTCTTCGGCGTGCCCTCTGGCCCTGTCCTACCTCTAATCGAGGCCCTGCGCGAGAGCGTAACGGCCAATTTTGTCCTTACCGCCAGCGAAACATCCGCCGGATTCATGGCCGAGGCCACAGGACGCCTAACCGGCGTGCCGGGCGTCTGCGTCTCCACAGTGGGTCCAGGTGCCACCAACATGACCACCGGCGTCGGCGCTGCCTGGCTCGACCGCTCGCCGGTCATCGCCATCACGTGCAACTACGTCACGTCCCAGCTTTCGCGTCGTACGCAGATGCTCATCGACCACCACGCTCTCTTCGCACCCATCACGAAGGCCTCGTATCGTTTGGAAGAGGGGCGCGTCGCGAGCATCCTCGCCCAGTCAATCGGCGTGGCGCTCAGCGAGCCGCCTGGCCCGGTCCACCTTGACCTGCCGGAGGATGTGGGCATCGCCGACGCAACGGAGCCGGTCCGAGACATGGTGCCCTCTGTTGCTGTGCCGTCGCCTTCACTTGGGCTGGCCGGCGAGGTCGAGGCACATCTTCGCGGTGCCGTGCGCCCGCTCGTGGTCACGGGCCTCACGTTCACCCGCGCGCCGCAGAGTGCGAGGGACGACCTGCTTCGATTCATCGACACCCAGCAGGTGCCCTTCGTCACCACGCTCAATGCCAAGGGCTTTCTGCCCGAGACTCATCACAACTCGCTCGGCGTCATGGGTCGCGCTCGGCGCACCGACGTTCAGCGCATGATCGATCGGGCCGATCTGATCCTCGCCGTCGGTTTCGATCCGGTGGAGATCGACTACGAGGACTGGGCCGGCGACACGGCGCTGGCCCACCTCAGTAACGAGCCGGTTCAGCCCGGAACTCGTGCCAACGTGATTTGCGAGGGAGTGGGGAGCCTCCGCGACATGCTTAGCGCGCTCGCCGCGCTGCCATCTGTTGCGAACCAGTGGGACACCGCTTCGTGGGCAGAGCACCGCTCGTCCCTCGCCGCGGCGTTGCGCCCGCGGTCCCAGGGCATGGCTACCCACCACGTGCTGGATGTGCTCCGCGGCTTGCTGCCGCCGGACGCCATCCTGACCTACGACGTGGGCGCCCACACCCACCAGATCGCCACGCAATGGTCCACGGACCTCTCGCACACCGCGGTTGCCACCAACGGGTGGTCGTCCATGGGCTACGGCATGCCCGCCGCGTACGCGGCGAAGCTGGCGAACCCGGACCGCGTTGTCGTCGCGGTGGTCGGAGACGGCGGATTCCAGATGACCGTTGGCGAGCTTGCCGCGGCGAGGCGGCTCGGCCTGCGCGTTCCGGTCGTCGTGCTGAACGACGGCTGGCTTGGGCTGATGAAGGTAAAGCAGGAGCGTCTCGACTACGGCTCCTCGGGTGCGCTGCTCGGCGAGCAGGTCGACCCTCCCAGCCATTACTTCGGCGTGCCGGTTCGCGTTGCGCGGGACGAGCGCTCGCTCGCCGACTCCCTGAGATGGGCCCTAGCGCTCGACGGTCCCAGCGTCGTCGAGGCCTACGTGGACGTCGAGCCCTACTCAACGACCGTCTTCGACCAATAGCAGAGTGCAACCCTGCACCCACCCGGTGCCGCTCACCGTCGGCAAAGCAACCCAAACCACCGCCCGGTGGCTTTAGTCCGGAGCCGTATCGAAGTGCAGGCGCACAATCAACCCAGGTTTTGTACGTACAGCCTGCCGGGACGCAGGACGACGGCAACGCGTTGCTGCTCGACCATGGCAGCGTCGTACTCGTCCCAGTTGGAGTGCTCCTTGCCGGCGGCCGCTCGATAGACGTCGCGGAGCGTGGTGCTCAGGTCGTCGGGAGAGGTGTTGAACGGCCCACGCACGTCAGCGTCGCCGTCGAGGACCGCAAAGCCACCCCAATCCGCCCGGACCAGCATCATGGCGCAGCGGCCGTCGCGCATGAGGTTGTGATACTTCGCGTTGCGCTGGCGGGTGGTGAACGCCAGGCCACCGTCGTATCTTCCGGCGGTCACTACGCTCTGCTGCGGTCGTCCATCGCGCCGATACGTGGTGAATACGACAACGCGGTGGGTCGCAAGGAGGGGATTGAGCTGTTCGAGTCCCAAGGTCAGCCTCCGTTGTGGGTTGAGCGGCAAGCGTATGCGGCACCTGTGGCATCGGTCAACGAACCTGATGTTGGCGCGAGTCCACGGTTGCACCCTGGTACCATGCGGTGGCCCCAACCTTCCTTGCGTTGACGCGCCGCCGCGCCACCCGCCCAACGGAGCATCGCCTTGCTCGACCCGGATGCCCCGACCGCTGGCGCCCGTGGGCGCCAGCGCGTGTTCTACGGCTGGTACATCGTTGCAGCGAGCGTGGCGACCAACGCCCTATTCTCCGCCGCCTACTTCCAAGGCTTCAGTGCCTTGTTTCTGCCGATCGAAAGCCATTTCGGGTGGAACCGAACCGTCATCTCAGCCGCCATGTCCTTGCGGCAGCTCGAGTCGGGCATCGCCAGCCCGTTGGTGGGTTTCCTGTTGGACCGGATGACCGCCCGCCGCATGATCCTCATCAGCGCGTGGATCTCGGCCATCGGTCTGATCGGTCTGGGCCTCATCACCGGCATCAAGACGTTCTATTTGTTCTTTGTGATCGTGTCCCTCGGCTCGTCAGGGGTCAGCCACGTGGTGACGTGGCCGGTGTTGATTTCGCGATGGTTCCGGCGCAAGCGCGGCCTTGCCATGGGCCTGGCCGTGCTGGGTCCGATCTTCGGGTCGCCTTTCGTAATCTTGAACACGTCGCTTGAAGAGACCATCGGCTGGCGGGCGGTACTGATCGGCTATGGGCTTATCGTGCTGATCGGTATCAGTCTTCTCGGGCTGCTCGCGCGGGAGCGGCCGGAGAGCTATGGCCTTCTTCCCGACGGCGACCTGCCGGAGGCCGGCGAGACGGTCGCCACCGCAGCCGCGAGATCCAGGGCCATCGAAGCGGGCCTGCCCCTGCGGGAGGTGTTGCGGACCAAGGAGTTCTGGCTTCTGACCGGTTTTCTCGGTGGCGTGTTCATGGTGAATTCCGCGATCCAGGTGCACCAGATCCCCTACTTCGTGAACGACCATGGCATGTCCGGTGTGGGGGCCGCTGTGACCCTGACGCTGGTCTTCGTAATCAGCGGTGTGGGGCGCATCGGTGGAGGGTACCTGCTGGACAAGATGGACTATCGCATCCTGCTCATGGCCATGGCCGGGATCATGGGTCTGTCGTTGGTGTATCTCCAGATCGCGCCCGTGCACTCGGTGCTGACGACGCTCCCGTTCGTCGCGCTGTTCGGCGTCGGCCTGGGAACAATGATCCCGCTGCGCGGGGCCCTGGGCAGCATGATGTTCGGCCTGCGCTCGCTGGGCTCCGTGATCGGCCTGTTGCAGGGTGGTGCGGTCGGAGCGGGCGTGGTGGGGCCGATCTTCATGGGGATCGTGTTCGACCTGAACGGCGACTACAGCTTCGGCATCTGGGTGCTGGCCGCGGTGAGCTTCGCCATGATGCCCATGGCGCTCCTCATGTCGGCACCCGACTACCTGCGCCAGCGCACCGCCGCGGCGGTTGGGCGAGAGGAGAGGTAGCCGCCGCCCCGTGTAGGTGACGTCCAGCGAAACAGCTGCCTAAGGCTCCACCTTGGCCAGCACCATCTCGAATGTGAGCGTCACAGCGCCGCGCACGATCGTAACCGTCACCGTATCGCCGATCGCATAGTCCGTCAGGAATAGACGCACCAGCGCGCTGGTGGTGGCCACCGGCTTGCCGTCCACCTGCACGATCACGTCGTTGACCTCGATGCCCGCGTTGCTCGCTGGGCCGCCGTCCACCACGAATTGCACCAGCACGCCCTCGTCCACCGAGAGGCCTCGCTCGTCCGCTTCAGCCGGCGTGACATTGATGATGCTCACGCCGATGCGGGGACGGATCACTTCGCCGTGATCGATCAACTGGTCCGAAACGGGGATGGCGGTGCCCATGCTGATAGCGAACCCGATGCCCTCGGCCTGTTGGTTGTTCCCGATGTCCCCACGGATGATCGCCGTGTTGATGCCGATCACCTCGCCCTCCAGATTCAGCAACGGTCCGCCGCTGTTGCCCGGATTGATTACCGCGTCGGTCTGAACGAGATCGTGGAGTTGTGGGCTGCTCTGGTCGACCAGCAGCGTTCGGCCCTTCGCGCTGATTACCCCCACCGTCACGGAGCCCGCGAAGCCAAGCGGACTACCGATCGCGATCACCCAATCCCCGATGCGCATGGCGTCCGTGTCGCCCAGGGGTACCGATACGATCTCCTCGAGGTCGTTCGGGTCCACCTTCAGCACGGCCAGGTCCGTATCTGGGTCCGTGCCCACAACCTCCACGGGCACGCGCTCTCGATCGAACGTCGCAATCTCGACCCGGGACGCATCCTCCACCACGTGGTTGTTCGTCAGTAGGTAGCCGTCGTTGGTGAAGAACACGCCCGAGCCGCGAGAGCGGCCGTCGGTGGTCTGGCCGAACACGTTCGTTTGTTCCACCGTCGCAAGCACCTGTACCACCGCAGGGGCCACGCGCTCGACAACGCCGGCGATGTCCGGCAAGCCCGCCAGAGAGCTCACGTTTGCTTCAGGGGTGGGAGTGGACGGATCGACCGTGGTCGAAGGACCGAGCGTCGGCACTGCAGTGCTCGACCCTGAGCATGCCGCCAGCAGGAGCACGGCGAAGAGAGAATTGGTTACGAACAGACGTCGCATGGGCATCATTCCGTTCGGGCGCACGACGCAGATGTGGATACCTGTTGGATGCGCCGAGCGAGTCGACAGTTCCCGATGGGCTCAGGTTCCGAGGCCTGCCACCGCATCCTTCTGGATCTGCGTCAGCCGCTTGATCCCGGACTTCGCCGTGCCCAGCATCTCGTCCAATGATGCTCGCGAGAAGGGCTTCTCCTCGCCGGTCCCCTGCACCTCAACGAACTCGCCAGACTCAGTCATCACCACGTTGAAGTCAACCTGCGCCCGGGAGTCCTCCTCGTAGCACAGGTCCAGCATCACCTCGTCACCGATGATGCCAACGCTGGTTGCGGCGACCGCTCGGTTGAGCGGCACGTGGTGCAGCACACCCTGGCGCACCAGGCTCAGCAGCGCCATGTACAACGCTACATACGCTCCGGTCACCGCCGCGGTTCGCGTGCCGCCGTCGGCCTGGAGCACATCGCAGTCCAGCGTGATTGTGCGCTCGCCAATCCGCCCCAGGTCGACCACCGACCGCAACGATCGTCCGATCAGCCGTTGGATCTCCGCCGTCCGGCCGGCGCGGGAGCTGCGCTCTCGAGGCGTGCGTGAGAGTGTGGACCGGGGCAGCATGCCGTACTCCGCCGTCACCCATCCCTGGCCCTTGCCGCGCAGGAACTGCGGCACCCGCTCCTCGACGCTCGCCGAGCAAACCACCCGCGTCAGCCCTGTTTCGACCAAGACCGAGCCCTCGGCGAATTGCTGATACCCGGGCGTGATGCTCGTCGGACGAAGCTCGTCGTTCGCCCGGCCGTCGATACGTGGCAAACAGAAACCTCGCAGGCGGTAGCCTAAAGGGAGTATACCAACCCTCCTCGGCACAATCTCCAAGAAACCTTCACGATTGTCGTAGCCTGCACCGACGTTGACAGGAGCGCGCGCCCATGTAGACTCGAGGTCGGCGCATCGCCCGAGGTATTTCGCCTAGTTTGAGTAGCCGAGCCAAAAGAGCCTGTTGGCCTTGGACCGCGCCCCGCGCGCACCGAATCTTCGCGGAGCTTCGCGACTTCGTCGCCCGCGGTTTGGCAGGTATCGCGTTCTACCCTCGTGGTGGCGACATGGGGCACGCTCGCAGCCCCGATGGCGGGGAACCCCCCGCCTAACTTAGCCGCCGAGCACTCACTCGGCGGCCTCGATACGTGGCCTGACTTGGCGCACCGCGGGAAGCTCAAGAGCGCTCGCGGTAGCTGTTTCCATTCCCCCTCCTACGGGTCACCATCTATGACTTCTCCTGGAGAGATTGCATGCCTTCTGACGTGCGCGGTGTCTCGTCACTTTACGGTGGATTCTGGAATTTCGAGATCCAGGACTTCTGCTATATGACGAACCGCTATTTTCCACCGCAGGAGTTCCTCGACTCACTCGCTTCGAGCCTCGGGGCCCTCGTGGGATCCTACCCATCCACCAACCGACACCTTTCAGGGTTGGTCGCGGAGCCCCTCGGCCTGACCCACGATCAGATCGTCGTCGCCAATGGCGCCAGCGAGCTGATCAGTGCGGTCAGCGGCCTGCGGGTCGGGCACCTGGCCATACCCATCCCCGCCTTCGACGAGTACCGCAACCGCGCCGAGACCCAGGGCAAGCGCGTGAGTCCGTTCACCATGGGCCCGGACTTCTGCCTGGACGTGGACGGCTTCATCGCTCACGTTCGAGAGTGCGGGGCGAACGCTGTGGTGATCGTGCAGCCCAATAACCCTGCCGGGACGTTGATCCCGAAAGACGACATGGTTCGGCTCGTCCGCGAGCTGAGCGACCTCGACATGGTCCTCGTGGACGAGTCGTTCCTGTACTTCGCCGGCTCGGACCATGCGGAGCTCAGCGTGGTGGGCCTGATCCACGAGTTCCCGAATGTCGTGATCGTCAACAGCATGTCCAAGGCGTACGGCGTCCCGGGCCTCCGCCTCGGTTACGCCGCGTCGGGCGACCCCAGCTTCATTGCGAGATTGAGGGCGGAGCTGCCGATCTGGAGCATCAACTCCCTAGCCCAATTCTTCCTAGAGCACATGCATCAGTACGAAGAGCGATTCGCAGAGTCCTGCGCCCAGGTTCGGCAAGCAACACAGGCCCTTTATCGCGGGCTACAGAACGTGCCCTTCCTGGAACCCTATCCAACCCACGGCAACTACGTCCTCTGCAGAACCGCCCAGGATCTCACTGGCTCGGCCGTCACGGCGCGCCTCTTCGACGAGTTCGGGGTTCTGGTCAACGATTGCAGCGGAAAGAACGGGCTCGACAGCCGATTCTTCAGGATCGCGTCGAGGACGACGGGGGAGAACGAGCAGCTGATACGCACCCTGCAGGCCATGGGGACACCGCGGCCCGCAACAGAGGGTGCGAGGAGGTAATCGCAATGCAAGCCGTCATTCTGGCAGCCGGACAGGGGAGCAGGCTGCGTCCATTGACCGACCATCGTCCCAAGTGCCTCGTTGAGGTCCGCGGGAAGCCCATGCTGCAGTACCAGCTTGAGGCGCTGTGCCAGGCGGGCGTGCGCAGATGCGTAATCGTCGTCGGCCATCACGCCGAACAGGTACGCGCCTTCGCGAGCACGCGATACCGGAGTCTCGCCATCACCTACGTCAAGAACGAGGTGTTCGATACGACGAACAACATCTACTCTCTTTGGCTGGCCCGCCATGAGATCACCGAAGGCATGCTGCTGTTGGAGAGCGATTTGGTCTTCGAGCCGGAACTCCTCCTCGAGTTGTGCGACACCCCGTGGCAGAACGTCGCCGTTGTGGATCGCTTTCAGCCCTTCATGAACGGAACCGTGATCTTGGGACAAGGTGACACGGCGCGTGCAATGGTGCTCAAGAAGGATCAGGGGCCCGGGTTCGACTACGCATCCGCCCTCAAGACCGTGAACATCTACAAGCTCTGCCATCAGACCGTTCGTGACGACTTGATGCCCGCCCTCGACGACCTCGTCTCCCGCGGTCTGACCGACCACTACTACGAGACGAGCATCTCCCAAGCCGTGGCGGACGGCTCCATGCGGCTGCACGTGCTGCGAACCGGCCCTCATGCGTGGACCGAGATTGACACCGTTGAGGACCTCATGGATGCCGAGTCCACCCACTTCGCTTTTTCGCTTGGCGTGGATGGTCGTCTCGGCGATCGGCTCGCCGGCCCCAGCAGCAAGTGACCTCCGTGCCACTCAGGCCCCCAGCCGGAGTGCGTGCAGGATGGCGATGGCCGTCGAGGCCGCGAACCTCGTGCGCCGCCTGGCCATGCTGAGCCGTCGTGACCCCGCCGTCGTGGGCATACCCATCTGGCAAGCGCTGCGCCTCACCGCTACGCTCACCCTGGAGCCTGTCACGCGGACGATCCAGGGCGTGGGACAGGCTCCACCTGAGGTAAGCTTATTGGCGCACCGCTAGGCTTATCGCGCCGCTCGATCGCTTGAGGCCGCACGCATCGCCGCGTACACCTTCTCCGCCGTCGCCGGCAGATCGGTGATACGCACGCCCGCCGCGTCCGCGATGGCGTTGACGATCGCGGGTGCAGGCGGCGTGTTCGACGCCTCGCCGATCGATTTGATCCGGAACGGCCCCACGCCGCTGTTCGCTTCAAGCAGCACCGTCACCAGCTCCGGGATGTCCGCGATCGTAGGTATCTTCATGTCGCCGAACGACAGCGCAGTCACCTGCCCACCGTCGATGGGCAGCTCCTCGAGCAGCCCGTAGCCGATCCCCATCAGCGCGCCTCCGTTGATCTGCCCCTGATGCCCAATCGGGTTGATGATGCGCCCAACGTCGTGGGCCGTCGTCAGGCGCAGAAGACGCACCTGCCCCGTCTCCGGATCAACCGCCACCTCGGCGACCTGAGCCGTGAACGAGGTCACCTCCGGTGCGCTTGACTCGTCCACGTCAGCCCGGCCCGTGACCGATGTATCGGATCGCGCGACCAGCGCCGCCCAGTCGTGGGTCTCGCCCGTGTCCGTGCGCACCAACGCGTCGCCGCGTAGCTCGATGTTGGGCCGCTCCCAGCCCAGGTGCTCCTCAGCGAGTCCGAACAGCAGACCGCGGGCCTCGCCCGCCGCGTCGTGGGCGGACCGAGTCGCGATCCGCGCCACCCGGTTGGCACCGACGCCCGAGTCCCAATGCACCTCGTCGGTGTCCACCACCTCGACCCGAACGCGGTCGCCAGAAACACCCAGCGTCTCCATTACCACTTGCTTGAGCAACGTATACGTGCCCGAGCCCTGCTCGAAGACCGGCGTGCTCACAATGACCGTCCCATCGCCACGGAACGAAACTGCGGTGTTCGACTCGCCTCCACCAGGAGGCCGGTCGGCGAACGATATGCCGCGGCCGTACTGCCAGCCGGCAGGCACGCTGGGGGGCTTGGCCTGGTCGACCGTCTCTAGCACCGCATCCAGCGTCTCCTGTGCGCGTATCTCCTGGTAGCGGTGTCCGATGGCGGTGGCATCCCCCTCGCGTACGACGTTGCGCCGGCGGAGCTCCGCCGGGTCCATGCCGATCTTCCGCGCGAGTAGGTCGAGCTGGGATTCCAGGGCGAACATCGTCTGCGCCTCGCCGGGCCCGCGCATGTGGCCGCAGGGAACGCGATTCGTGTACACCTGATGGGCGGTGATGCGCGTGTGGGGGATGCGGTACGGCCCACCGGCGGCCGCCGCGCCCACCAGGAAAGACCGTGGCTTGAATCCACCATAAGCCCCGCTGTTGAAGACGACATCGACCTCCTGCGCCGTCAGCGTCCCATCGAGCAGCGCTCCTGTGCGCATGAGGATGCGGGCCGAGTGGCGGGGGTTGGCAGCGAGGAACTCCTCGCCGTAATCGAACGCCATCCGCACAGGCCGCCCCACCCTGCGAGCGAGGAAGCAGCAGAGCGCCATGTTCATTGGCGAGCCCTTGCCGCCGAAGTCGCCGCCGATCGCCACCGGATGCACGCGCACTTGTCCCGGCTCCACGCCCAGCGCTGCCGCGAGCTGCCACTTGGCGTTGTAGGGCGTCTTGTTGTTCGCCCAAACCTGGAACCGCCCATCGCCGTCCACGTAGGCTTGGCAAGCGTGCGATTCCATGTAGGCTTGATGCACCACCGGGACGGTGAAAGTATTCTCCATCACCACCTGCGCCTGCTCGAATCCGGCCACTGGATCGCCCTGTCCCCACGTGTGTACGTCGAACACGTTCGTTGGTGCCCCGGCCGGCGGAGTGACCCCCGCGTAGCCGGACATGTCCGGGTGTACCACCGCGGCGCCTGGCTGCATGGCCTCCGCCGCGTCGAACACCGCGGGTAGCGGGTCGTATGCCACGTCGATCAGCGCCAGCGCCCGCTCCGCTGTCTCCTCGTCCACCGCGGCTACCGCCGCTACCTGCTCGCCGATGAACCGCACCACGCCGTCGGCCAGGACCGGCACGTCGATCACGTACCTGCCGAAGCGCACGCCGCTTAGGTCGTCTCCCGTCAGAATCGCATGCACGCCGGGGAGCGCCAGGGCGCGCGTGACGTCGACCCGCACGATCCGGGCATGGGCATGCGTGCTCCGTAGGGCCTTGCCCCAAAGCAACCCTTGCAGAGGAATGTCCGTCGTATACGCGGTGCGCCCGGTGACCTTGTCACGCCCGTCGACACGCGGCATCGGCGCGCCCATGCCCCGCGATTGAGATAGGTCCTGCACGCGGCTGCTCCAAGAAGTGGTGCCGGAAGGCTAGCACAAGGTGCGATGAGGCTCAGCGGTGAGCCGCTTGGTCACTTGGCATGTGTGCCGGCCTCGCGCACAGCCATGCCCAAGCCGGCAGCATGAACCCTGGCCAGCCCAGCGGAGCTGAGGAACCAACGGTTCCACACCGCACGAGGATCGAGAGCGAGCATCGCCAGCGTGGCGAGGCCGAGTGCGTTGACCGCCACGGACGCACGCCCGGTCCACAGTGCCAGCAGGGATGCCGTGCCCTTGGGGAACATACCTGAAACGCCGCTTGGTCCTCAGGCTCGTCTGACGATCCTCGCCCCGTGGACCACGTTGACACCGGGGGACCGCCATGCCGATAATCGCCGGACGCCTTGGCCATGACCGATACCAAGGCGAGGCCTTTTTCACCGCGACCCTCTGGGGTCACTAGACAAGGAGTTTCGTCATGTCGGCAGTGGCTTTCCTCAACGGTGAATACGTTCCCCTCGCTGAGGCCAAAGTCGGCATCATGACGCACGCCCTCCACTACGGTACCGGCGCCTTCGAGGGCATTCGCGGCAACTGGAACGAGGAAGCCGGTAAGACCTACATGTTTCGGTTGCGTGAGCACTACGAGCGCATGCTAACCGGCTGCAAGATGCTCTGGATCGACGTGCCCCACACCGTTGAGGAACTGTGCCAGATCACCATCGAGGTCGTGGAGCGGTCCGGCTTCCAGGAGGACCTCTACATCCGGCCTATGGCGTTCAAGTCCGAAGAGAAGGTAGCCAACCTGAACCTGCGATCCCTCGGCGATGGGTTCATGTGTCTGGCGATCCCATTCGGGAACTACATCGAGTCGGATGGTGCCTTGAACTGCTGCGTGGCCTCCTACAGGCGGATCGACGACACGATGGTGCCCCCCCGATTCAAGCTGAGTGGCCTGTACCTCAATTCCATCCTAGCCAAGACCGACGCCATCGCCTCCGGCTTCGACGAAGCGATCATGCTCAACTTCGACGGCCACGTCTGCGAAGGCACCGGTGAGAACATATTCTTCGTTCACGGCGACACCGTTGCCACGCCCACGCTGGAGAGCAACGTGTTGCCCGGCATCACCCGGGCAACCGTGATCGAGCTGATCCAGGATGAGCTGGGGATGAAAGTCGAGGAACGCGTGGTCGACCGTAGCGAGCTCTACACTGCCGACGAGGTGTTCCTCACCGGGACCGCGGCTCACGTGCAGGGTGTGGGCACCGTCGACCATCGCCCGGTGGGTGGTGGTGGCATGGGCCCGATGACGCGGCGGATCAGAGAGATGTACTTCCCCATCGTTCGCGGCCAGAACCCGGCGTACATGCACTACCTCTCGTCGGCCACACCACGGGTGCCAGCCTCCTAGCAACGTGCACATGACGGCGTTCATCTTCGACTACGTGGTCTTGGCGTTCGCCTGCACGCTTGGCGTCGTTCAGATCGCAGCGGCGCGCAGCGGCCTCCTCGGCCTGCTCTTCGTTCGTCGTCCCTGGCTCTCCATCTACGCAGGAGGCGCCGTGGTGGTCGGCGCGTTCACCTGGTACTTCGCCAGCGCGCCAAGAAACATCCCCGACACCGCGGGTGGGCTGGACGGCGTGGATCAGACCCTCTGGCTCGCCGTCGGGGCGGCACCGGCAATAGCCCTCACATTCCTCGTGACGTCGGTGCTCAACCACCGATGGGGAGCGGACACCGGCTGGGATCCAGCCAGTGGCACATGGCCTCCTAGCGGCATGACCTGGCTGGACCGTACCACGTTTCTCCGGGCGCTCAGGGCGCGTTACACGGCCGTGCGTGCTCATCGGCGCTCCGCCGAGAACCCAACCTCGGCGGGGATGGACTGCTGATGGACGGCGCCATCGTCCGCTGGCTCAACGACGGCGTGGGCCGGTTCACGCCACTCGACCGATTCATGGAAGTGATGGTGAGCGACTATCTCGTACCGCTGTTCGGCAGCCTGGTGCTGATTGGGCTCTGGTTCTACGGCACCGACAATGCGAGTCGTGCGGCCAACCAGGTGACCGCCGCCATCGGCATCGGCAGCATCGGCGCGGCGAACCTCATCGTTGCTATCGTCAACGCCCTCGTATGGCGGTCACGTCCGGTCCTAGACAACGACCTGACCCTGCTGTTCTACCGTCCGACCGACTCATCGTTCCCATCCAACGCCGCTGGCGTCGGCTTTGCCGTGGCGACGGCCGTCTTCCTGCGGTACCGTAGGATTGGGATGTCGCTTTATGCGCTGGCATTCTTGTGGGGATTCGGCCGGGTTTACGCCGGCGTGCACTACCCAAGCGACGTGATCGTGGGCGCACTCATCGGCGTCGCAGCCGCGTTCATCCTCACGGGCCTGTTCCGGCTCTTGACGATTATCCCGCGCTACATCCAGATGGTGGCTCGCTGGGTGTATCTGGCGTGAGTTGCGAGCGCGGGCGAGTGGTGGAGGGGAAGTAGTGCCTGCTACCGCAGAGCGGCAGAGAGCGGCCCTAGTCGGACTTCGCCTCAGTCTTGTCCTCGGCGGCGGCCGCGGGAGCCTCGGCCTTCGACTCCACCGACGACTTGAACTCGCGGATGCCCTTGCCCAACGCCTTGCCGACCTCCGGTACGCGGCTGGCGCCGAACAACACCAACACGATAACCAACACGATGATCAGCTCAGGCCAACCGATTCCGAAGGGCATCTCGCTCGTTCCTCCCGCCCACGATTGACGTGGGGTGCGCGCGCCCCGGATGCGAGGCGGATTCATGGTAGCACGGCCTCGGAGCCTGGGACAGGTGACCCGCCGTCGCTACCAGCGTGAGCCGCGTGCCGCAACGCGCAGCGACCCCGTTTGCGCTAGCAGCTCCGTCAGCGCCAACTCCTCACTTGTCTCCCCCGTCTTCATCGCTACGTCCGCCTCGAGCAACAGCCTATACAGCGCCCGCACCGCTTCGGGCGGGAAGCGTTGGGCCTGCTCTGCCGTCTTGCGCACCACGAAGTCCGACCCCGTGCCGAGCCTCGGCGCCCACTCTCCCTGGGGTACCCGCTGTGCCGCCAGATCCTGTGCTATCGCCACTAGACGTGCCTGGCGTGCGATCATCGAAAGCAGGTACGGACCGGTCGCTCCGCCGCGCATCAGCCGCTCGGTGGCGCCCTGAGCCACGTCGGGATGGCCGTCCATGATCGCGTCCACCAGCTCGAAGACGCTCGCTTCGCGGGAGCCGGATACCAGAGCTGCAACGTCCTCTTTCGTGATCGTGCGGCCGCTGCAATAGATGGTGAGCTTCTCCAGCTCACCATCTATTGCCCACAGGTTCGCGCCCACCACCTCCGCGAGCTCTGTCACCGCTGCGCCGTCGATCTCAGCGCCCTTCTGCGACGCCCGCTCGCGCACCCATCCCGCCAGTGAATCTCGACGCAATGGAGCGAACTCCCGCACGTCGGCCTTCTCCGGGCCAAGCCCGCGTATGGTGGCCAGCAACGCGTTGCCAGCCGGTAGTTTCCCCTCGAGGAACACCGCGTCCGTCGTTGGCGGTAGCTCGTTGAGCAGCGGCTCCAGGCCCGCGGCCGGTCCGGGGTCCCTGGCCACGTTCGCCTGACGCGTACCGCGCCTGGGCCGCTGCGCCTCGCTTGCCGCCAGCAGACCGCGCACCACCACCACGCGCCGCTCCGCCAGGAACGGCATCACCATCGCGGCCGACCCGAAACGGTTGATGGAGAACTCACCTGCGGAAAGCTGCGTCACGTTCGACTCGCGCAGCTCCGGAGGTCCCGACGCCTCCAGCAGCGTGCCGAGTGCCTCGGACGAGGAGAAGTCGTCATCGCCGTGGAAGACGTAAATCAATGCGGCGCACCTTGCAGCGCTCGGTCGTTCTATACTCTTGGCAGTGGAGGGAGGCAGAACATGGCGTTGTTCCTGTTCCTGCGCCGATTCCTGTCGGTAGCTTATCTGATAACCCACCGAGCGGTGCCCCTGCGCCTCAAGGCGCTCCCGCTGATTGCCTTCATCTACCTCGTCGTCCCGCGCGATCTGATCTTCGATTGGCGAGCAGGCGGTTACTTCGAGGATGTCATCGTCGTGACGGTGCTGTTCGGTATATTCAGCACCAGAGCATGGAAGTACGTCAACGGCGATCGCAAGCGCAAGTCCGGCGCCATCGACGTCGACTACCAGGTACTGGACCGAGACGACGGCTCCGACCCGAACGGCACGGGTGGCTCGAGCGAGCCGCCGGCTGACGTCGCCGAGGCCGACCCCGATGGAGCTCCGCGTTCCGACATCCGCGGCTAGCCCGATAGACCCTCCTCGCTTCCACCCAGCACCCGCTTATTGCTATAGCAGATCTGCCATCATCGCCGTGGCGCCCCTCGCGCCATTCGTCCCCACGGCGCGGCATTTCGCCTTTCTTCTAATCTCCTCCGCCATGGCCTCGGGTCCAGGTGAACGCCGTCCCCGGGGGCGGCCGGATCGGATCGACGAGCTCTTTGATGAGCAGTTTGATCTTGATGGGGTATCCGCCCTGCGTACCCGGCATCCTCCATCCGAACGGACGTCCCGTCTGTTGTCAACCACCGCGTAACGCCGTACGAGGGTAGCCGGTATACAATGCCGTCGATTCGCGCAAGATGCCTCAAGGAGCCCCGACATGGTCAGCGATCCTCTCAAGAAACATTCTGCCGAGATGACCGACGGCCCCTCCCGTGCGCCGGCCCGCGCCATGCTCAAGGCCATCGGTTATACCGACGAAGATCTCGCCAAGCCCATCATTGGTGTCGCCACAACCTGGATCGAAACCATGCCTTGTAACTACAACCAGCGCGAGCTAGCCCAGTTCGTGAAGGAGGGAATACGCGAGGCCGGCGGTACGCCGATGGAGTTCAACACCGTCTCCGTTTCCGATGGCGTCAGCATGGGCACCGAGGGTATGCGCGGCTCCCTCGTCAGCCGCGAAGTCATCGCCGACTCCATCGAGGTTGTCGTGCGCGGCCACTCCTTCGACGGCATCGTCGTCCTTGTCGGCTGCGACAAGACCATCCCCGCAGGTGCCATGGCGTTGGCGCGGCTCAACCTGCCGGGCCTCGCCTTCTACAACGGCTCGATCGGTCCCGGCAAGCTAGACGGCAAGGACCTCACCATCCTCGACGTGTTCGAGGCTGTCGGCGCCCACGGCGCAGGCAAGATCGACGATGCCCGGCTGAAGGCGATCGAGGATGCCGCATGCCCTGGGGCCGGCGCCTGCGGCGGACAGTTCACCGCCAACACCATGGCCATGGCCCTCGAGTTTCTCGGCATTAGCCCTGCCGGCGCCAACGCGGTGCCCGCCATCGGCAAGGCCAAGGCCGATGAGGCCCGCAAGGCCGGCCGCCTTGTCATGGAGCTCCTGCGAAAGGACGTCAAGCCCCGCGACATCATGACCCGCGACGCCTTCGATAACGCCATCGCGGGCGTCGCCGCAACCGCCGGCTCCACCAATGCCGTCCTGCACCTGCTCGCCATCGCGAGGGAGGCGGGCGTGCCGCTCACCATCGACGACTTCGATACCATCTCGTGGCGAACGCCTATCGTGGCCTCCATGAAGCCAGGCGGCGAATACGTCGCCGAGGACCTGTACAACGCGGGCGGCTACGGCCTCGTCTCCAAGGAGCTCGTCGACGCGGAGCTAGTGCACGTGGGCGCTGCCAACGTGGACGGCAGCACCTTCGGTGAGATCGCGGATCAGGCAGTGGCGACCGCTGGCCAGCAGGTGGTCGTGTCCATCGATAAACCCATCAAGGAGAACGGAGGCATCGCCATCATGCGAGGCAACCTCGCCCCCGACGGATGCGTGGTCAAGCTCGCCGGCCACGATCGCACCTTCTATCGTGGGCCCGCTCGTATCTACGAGCGTGAGGAGGATTGCTTCGCCGCGGTCCGCGCTGGAGAGATCAAGGCCGGCGACGTGGTCGTGATCCGCTACGAAGGGCCTATCGGCGGACCTGGCATGCGCGAGATGCTCGGCGTGACGGCGGCCATCGTGGGAGCCGGGCTCAGCGACGACGTGGCGCTTATCACCGACGGCCGCTTTTCCGGCGCGACCCACGGCTTCATGGTCGGCCACATGGCGCCTGAGGCAGCGCTCGGTGGTAACATCGCCTTCGTTCGCGAGGGCGACAGCATCGTGCTGGACGTGGAGAGCCGCAGGCTGGATCTCGAGATAGCAGACGAGGAGCTCGCCGCACGTAAGAAGGGGTGGACGCCGCCACCGCCGCGCTACACCACCGGTGTCTTCTCCAAATACGCGAAAAGCGTGTCGTCAGCCAGCGAGGGCGCCATCACTAGCCCAGGCCTGTCCGGCAGCATCTGGTAACAAGGACTCGCCCTTGTTACCACTCGTGGGCGCGTTCCCAGCAGCTCGCTAGATTGGGGAGAACATGCTACGCAAACTGTTCATGCTCATCGGTCTCATCTGGCTAATCAAGAGGATTCGACACGGCACGGGCGACCCCTCGGAGACGGCCTAGCCAGACACCTGCCCCTGGCGCCATTGGCACGCCACCGGTAGCCTCGCGCACCGTGGATACCATTGCCGTAGCCGTCTTCGCTTTTGCCGTCATCGCGGCCTTCCTGGCTCGCGACATGTTGCGTAGCCGAAGCTCGCAAGCCGCGGCGCCGCCCGGTGGCGTCGAAGATTGCATGGCCTCGATCCGCAACGAGCTCCAGGGCGTTCGCACCGCGGTCGAGCGCTCCGACGCCGGAATGACCGCGCAGCTCCGCCTCTTCGGCCAGCAGACAGCATCGCTCACGGAAACGACCAGCGCGTTGCGCTCGGTGCTCGGCAGCGCCCACGCCCGCGGCCAATGGGGCGAGCGCATGGCCGAGGATGTCCTGCGTGCCATCGGCTTCGTCGAAGGCGTCAACTATGCCAAACAGCAGACGCTCGATGGCTCCGGCGCTCGGCCTGACTTCGTGTTCCCGCTGCCGGGCGGCCTGCGGATGAACATGGACGTAAAGTTCCCGCTGGACAACTACGCCCGCGCGGTCAAGCTTCCGGGCGGTGCTGAGCGCGTCGAGTTGGAGAAGGCCTTCCTTCGCGACGTCCGCGCCCGCGTTCGGGAGGTCAGTTCTCGCGAGTACGTCGACCCGGACGGCGGTACCGTGGCGTATGCGGTTCTGTTCATCCCCAACGAATCCGTCTTCGCCTACATCCAGGAGCACGCCCCCGAGCTGTTCGAGGCCGCGCTGCGCGACCGGGTCGTCTGCTGCTCCCCACTCACGCTGTTCGCGGTGCTGGCCATCGTGCGCCAGACTGTCGACAGCTTCCGTCTCCAGAAGGCCTCCGACGAGGTGCTCTCTCTCCTTGGGCGGTTCGAGACGGAGTGGCGCAAGTTCAACCAGGGCCTCGACGCGCTTGGCAAGCGCTTCGACCGCGCGCGTGCTGCTTACGACCAGCTCGCGGGACCCCGTCGCAGGATGCTTGAGCGTCCTCTGGTGCGCATCGACGAGATCCGTGCGCGGCGTGGCTTGCCGGTCGCTCCCGAGCCCACCGAGTAGCCTGAGCCGGCGGCGCGCTAGTCCTTGCGCGGCTTGCGCGCGAACCACACCGTGGTCGTTACCACCAGCCATACTGCCCACGTGCTGAGGAATGCCAGCGTGTAGTTGCCGCTCAGCTCCCGCATCATGCTCAGCACCACCGCGCTTCCGGCACGAGCCACCGCCGCGCTCGGCAGCATCAGTCCCCGGATCGCACCGATGTGCATACGGCCGTAGTACTCCGCCGTCATCAGGCCATGCAGATAGTTGTACGAGCCCAGCACGAATCCCTGGTACACGGCCCACGCGAACAGCGAGGCGGGATCGCGCACCAGCAACACGAAGCCCACACCCAGACCCGCCGCGATGCTCTGCCCAACGATCAGCGTGTGGATCGACAGCCTAGTGGACGCCCATGCCCAGAACACGCGGCTCACCACGTTCGATGCACCGTAGGTCGAGACCGCCGCCGCGGCGGTCCCCGCGCCGAAGCCGATGTCTTGGAAATACGGCACCCAGTGCGACTGGAACCCCGTGATCGCGAACCCGGTCAGCATGTACGCCGTGCCGATCAGCCAGAAGCTGGACGTGTGCAGTGCGTCATCCCGTGTCAGGCTTGTTTCGAGCGAGGCCGCGGTTGCCCTCGTGCCCTCGCCATACGGCTCGGAAAGCACCTCGCCGTCCGGCAACAGGCCCATGCGCTCCGGCCGCGTCCGCACCGTCAGCCCCGCAGGCAGTAGCAGCACGATGGTGATCGCGCCGTACCACAGCCACGCATCGCGCCAACCGAACTGGAAGATCAACAGCGTCGTCAATAGCGGGAAGATCATCGATGCGGACGCCGTGCCGAAGCTCGTCCACACCATCGCCCGTGCCCGCTTGCGCACGAACCACTTCAGCACCACCGATTCCCACATGGTCGAGTTCAGCATCGCGAAAGCCAGCGAGCCCATGACGCCGTACGTAAGCATGAACCAGAGCGGGCTCTCCACCCAGCGCACCGCCATGAGCGACGCACCTAGCATCAGCGCGCCGGCCGGCATGATGAATCGAGGCGCCAGCTCGCGGTCGATGAGCGGCCCGATGAGCGGCCCTAGCAACCCGCCGAGGAGTTGGCGGAGCGCCAACGCGAAGAACAGCGTCGACCGGCTCCATCCCAAGTCCTCCTCCATGGGCACCAGGAACACGCTCAGCGAGAACTGCGCACTGCCTAGCACGAAGGAGCCGTTCACCGCCGCCGCTCCCACCATCAGCCAGCCGTAGAAAAAGGGGAGCCGTCGCTTGGCCGCAGGCGCCTCTCTCATCGGGTGGCCTCGCGGCTCGCGGGCATCCGTGGCCTACGGGAGAAAAGCATCGCAGCGGCCATCAGCGCCCACCCGCCCAGCACCAATCCGAACGACAGCGTGTAGCTGCCCCGCAGGTCGCGCAGGCCCCCTAGCAAAAGCGCACCCGCGCTTCGGCTGACACTCGACGGCGGCATCATCGTCCCGCGTATGGCACCGATGTGCGCCCGGCCGAAGTACTCCGTGCTCAGCAGCGAATGCAGCGGGAAGAACGATCCCAGCACCAGCCCTTGGTATGCCGCCCATGCGAATAGCGTCGCCGTGTTGGTCACGAAGAACAGCAGGAACGCCACCCCGGCCGCCGCCGCCACCGCATGACCCGTCATCAGCAGACGCAGCTCGAAGCGCCCGGCAAGCGTGCCCCAGAGCACGCGGCTCACGATGTTCAACGCGCCGTACGTCGAAACCGCCCCCGCGGCCACTGCCGCGCTGTAGCCGATGTCCCTGAAGTGCGGGATCCATTGCGCCTGGAAGCCGGTGATTACGACGCCGCTCAGCGTGAATGTCGACGCGAGCAGCCAGAAGCTTGTCGTGCGCAGCGCCTCGGGACGCGTGAAGCTTGCCTCGCCTATAGGCTTCGGCTCGGCCGGCTCGGGAGTCGGTGCAGCTGACGCCTCCGATGGTGCTCCGTCAAGATGCTGTCCCACCTGCTCGGGCCGCGTTTTCACGGCCAGCGCGAAGGGAAACAGCACGACCACCGTGATCACCCCGTACCACAGCCACGCGTCGCGCCAGCCGAACAGCGACACCAACAACGTGATCAACAGGGGGAAGATCAACGGACCGGAGGCTTCGCCGATGCTGCCCATGATCAACGCCCGCGTGCGCCGGCGCGAAAACCATTTCAGGATCACGGCCTCCCACATCGTCAGGTTCAGGAGCGCCGTGGCAAGCGCGCCTAGTACCCCGTAGGCCATCAGGAACCACAGCGGATGATCGACCCACCGGATTGACGACAGGGTTCCGCCCAGCACCAGCACGCCGGTGGGTAGCACGATCCGCGGAGCGCGCAGGCGATCGGCCAGCGGCCCTACAACCGGCCCCAGCATCCCGGCCAGCAGGTAGCGAATCGATAGGCCACCGAAGAAGACCGCCCGACTCCACCCGAGCTCCTCCTCCATGGGGACGAGGAAAGTGCTTAGCGCGAACTGCGCGCTGCCCAGCACGAACGAGGCGTTGACCGCCGCACCCGCAACGACGACCCAGCCATAGAAGAAAGGGAACCGGGGGCCGTTGCCCCCGCTAGTCAATCAACACCACTTCCTGCTGCACCGGCGTCGTGATCTCCAGGCCATCCGACCCGATATGCAGGTCGATCTCCGAGCGGACACCGAAGCTCGGCAGGTATACGCCCGGCTCGATCGTGAATCCGAGTCCGGGCAGGAAAGGCCGCGTGTCGTGGGTCTCCAGGTTGTCGAGGTTTACCCCGCCCGCGTGCACCCGTCGGCCGAGACTGTGCCCCAACCGATGCACGAACCGATCGCCGTAGCCCGCCCTTGCGATGTGATCGCGCGCGACCTGGTCGACCTCCCACCCCTGCGCGTTGCGCCCGCTGTCGATTCGCTGTCGAAGGAACTCCGCCGCGGCGTCTCGCCCGCCCGACACCACGTCGAATACGCGCTGGTGCTCGGCCGGTACGTCCGTGCCCACGTAGGCCACCCACGTGATGTCGGCGTAGATGCCGTCGACGCCAGGTTCGCGAGCCCACAGGTCGATCAGGACCCAGTCTCCCGGTGCGAAGCGTGTTGGGGACCCGGCCGGATCGAAGTGAGGATCAGAGCCGTGGCCGTTCGCGGCGACCACAGGGCCGTGCTCCGTTTCCAGCCCCCCCTTCGCGAAGCGGTCGAGGATCAGCTCGTAGGCGTCACGCTCCGTCACGCCCGCGCTCAGGCGCTCGCCGATATGCGCGAACGCTGCCATGGCCGCATCCATGACCCCCGTCACCGCGCGCCGGTGCGATGCGAGCCCTGCCTCCGTCCACCGCTCGGTGGCGTACTGCAGCACCTCGGCCGACGAGACGACCTCCACGCCGAATGATCGGATCAGCTCGACCGTACCGGCGTCCACCCGTGATGCCCGCGGCAGCTCGCGCATCGGCGAATATTCCATCGCCACGGTGGGGTGCGGTGCCAACAACATCCGGAGCTGCCGGTGCGCATCCTCCATCCCCACATACACATGTGTCTCGGACCGACCCTCCGGAATTTGCCCCGCGTCCACGGCGCTCACTAGCAGAACCGGCGTGGCACCCGGCGTCACCAGCAGGAACACCGGACGCGTTAGAAAACCACCGAGCCCGGTCAGATCGGCGAACGTGGGGTTGAGACCCTGGTAGTCGTAGACGAGCCACGCTTGCACGTCGCTCGCCGCGAGAAACTCCTGCGCCTGCTCGGTGGGCGTCTGTTCAGCCATGCCTGGGATGATACAGTCTCAACCTGATATCGCCAGCTGGTAGGCCCGTATAAGCTCGAGCTGCTCGCATGCGCCGAGCCGCAGGCGCCCGTTCTCGTTAACCGGTGCAGCTCAGCGAAGGTGACGCGACGCTTCCAGCCACCCGTTCACGGGACAGCTGGCTGCGGGGGATACCCTAGTTCCCCCAATGGGGTTGCACCCGGCATCAGCTGCCGGGCGCCAACTGCCGATAGCAACGGCACGCCAAACCGCCACCTCGCTCCCGACGCCAAGTTCCACCGTTTCGCGGTAGACGTGCGCGCCGGCGATCACGTCCTCGACCGCCGCTTGTACGCTCCGGGGCGCGGGCGTATCCTCACCGGGCGCTCATTCACTATCGAACCAACCCAACCACGGAGGTTGTCCGATGGCCAACGCAACGACCGAGTTGAGGACCGGGACTCTGTTCTCGTCGGACTCCCACGTCATGGAGAGCCCAGAGATGTGGGCCGACCACCTACCTGCGTCGTTCTGGCCCGATGGAGGCGGCAGTTTCCAGGGTCAACCCGGTGGCCACGACCCCGAGGCAAGGCTCGAGGAGATGGGGCAGGACGGCGTCACTGCCGAGGTGCTCTACCCGACGCTGGGCCTGAAGCTGTTTGGCATGGACGACGCCACGACCCAGGAGGGCGCCATGCGCGCCTTCAACGACTGGCTCATCAACTACTGCCGCGTCGACACCACCCGTTTGCTGGGTATCGGCACGCTCCCTTGCTACGATATCGACAAGGCCGTGGCCGAGCTGGAGCACTGCCATGCCGGCGGCCTGGGTGGGGCACTGGTCTGGCAGGCGCCGCACCCGGACCTGCCATTTGGCTCCCGTCACTACGATCCTCTGTGGAAGCGGGCAGAAGAGCTGAGCATGCCGATCAGCCTGCACATCCTGACCGGCCACAACTACAGTAAGGATCTCGGGCGCACGGGCAGGGAGGCTTACCGTGGCAGCGTCAACCTCAAGCTTGCTACCGTGCTCGACTCCCTGTTTGAATTCGTCTTCTCCGGCGCCCTCGACCGCTTCCCCGACCTGAAGATCGTCCTGGTCGAGAACGAGATCGGCTGGCTGCCGTTCGTCTTGCAGCAATGGGACTATTATTACCATCGGTTCAAGAAGGCGAACCCGCCCGAGATGGAGCACCAGCCCAGCCACTACTTCGATCGGCAGATTTTCGCCACGTTTTTCAGGGACCCGATGATGGCGCATCTTTTCGACTGGTGGGGCGCGGACAATTGCATGTGGTCCAACGACTACCCCCACCCGAACTCCACCTGGCCGAACTCACGTGACGTGATCGCGAACAACTTGGCCTACCTGCCTCAGGAGATCTACGACAAGATTGTGCGCACCACCTGCGAGAAGCTATACGGCGTGACCATCCCCACGTCGGTCTAGCCGGGCTGCAACCCTGGGTCCACTTGCCACCTACTGCCCAGCGACGGCAGCCGGCGAACAGGAATACCGTTGCCCGGAGGGCCTTGGTCCGGAGCCGTCGCGAAGCGGGGGCACACAGCCGAACAGGCCCTCAGGCGTCCAGCTCCTCCATGCGCAGCTGACCGGGCACTGTCAGTTGGCGCATATTGCTTAACCCCACGCCGATCAGGCGGACCGGCTCGCCAGGCCGCCAATTCGCGTCGAGCAGCCGGATCGCCTCTTCATGGATCACGCCCGCGTCAGCGGTCGCGCGTTCACGGCTCGCGGAGCGCGTCACCGTCGTGAAGTCTGCGAAACGCAGCTTCAGTGTCACTGTGCGACCCACCATCCCCTTCCGCTCCAGCGACCCGGCGAGGCGTGCCGCCATGCGTGTCAGCTCCTCCTTCAAGACATGCTCGTCATCGACGTCCACCTCGAACGTCTCCTCGGCACTGATGGACTTTGTCTCATGCTCCGTGCGCACGGGCGAGGCGTCCTCGCCTGCCGCCCGTCGCTGCAGCGACGCACCCCACGGACCAAGCGTCGACGTCAGGACGTCAACCGAGGCTGCTGCCACCTGCCCGAGCGTATCGAGGCCCTGTGCCTTCAGCCTGGCCGTCGACCGTGGCCCGATGCCCGGCAGCACGCGCACATCCAGGGCGGCGAGGAACGCCGCCTCCGTGCCCGGCCGCACCACCACGAACCCGCTGGGTTTCCCTGTCTCGCAGGCCACCTTTGCCACCATCTTGTTAGCGGCAAGCCCGACGGAGTTTGGCAAGCCAAGCTCCACGCGGATCCGGCCCTGCATCCGGTGTGCGAGCCCTTCGGCCTCCTCGACCGTCGATGCCATGGGGGTGAGCTCCACGTAGGCCTCGTCGATGGACATCTGCTCCACGAGCGGCGATTCCCTCCGCAGCACCTCCATCACTCGCTTCGAGTACTCGCTGTAGAGCGAGAAGCGGGGGCGCAGCACGACTGCCTCCGCACAGAGCCGGACCGCGCGGGCCATAGGCATCGCCGAGTGACAGCCGAAAGAGCGCGCTTCGTAGGAGGCGGCTGCGACCACGCCACGGCCCGTCGGCGAGCCGCCGATCAGAAGCGGCTTGCCCGCGAGCTTCGGCTCCTCCAACACCTCCACGGAAGCGTAGAAGGCGTCTAGGTCAACGAGGACGATGCTGCGTGCCGTCTGTTGGCTCATGGCGGTGATGGTAGCGGCGCAGACGTCGGTACGATAGCGCCCGCAGGCACCAGGGTGCGACCCTGGACCGACTCGCTGCCGCTCATCATCAGGCCGAGGCAAGCTACACCGCCGCCCGGCGGCTTTGGTGCGGAACAGTAGCGAGGCGCAGGAGCACAATCAAACGCCAGATGCAGAGAACCACCCCACGTGTGGGGTGGTTCTCTTGTATCGGAAAACGGAGTGAGGCTGGCTGGCCGCCAGCGCCTCGGCCGCTTACTTCTTGCCGCGGACGGCCGCCGCCAAATCGGAGCCGGGTGTGAAGCCGACGCGCTTGTGAGCGGGGACGGTGACTCGCTGACCGGCTTGGCGGCCGCGGATCGCTCGAACCTGGCGCTCCTTCACCTGCCGCGCTTCGAAAGCGCCAAAGCCTGTGAGGACGACGCGGTCGCCGGCTGCCAGGGACTCGCGGACGCTGTCCAGCACTGCATTGAGAGCGGCGTCGCCCTGTGAGCGCGGTCCGCCCAGCTTGCCTGCAACCTTCCCGGCCAAGTCTCCCTTGCGTAGCGTTGCCAAATCAACACCTCCCACCCTGCAATAGGTGCTAGCACGGATATGCGGGCGGGAGTATAGCACAGCAAAAGAAGCCGTTTCAATGATAACGGCCCATTGGCTTCCATTTTACACGCCGTTTTCTGCTTCCCGCGATTATGCTCTCGAATTGTTTCCCTCTGCGGCAGGCAACGGCCTGCTGCATGGGCGAACGCGGGCGACTTGATTCGAGCGCGAGAAGCTCGGCGCTGAGCCGACCCGGCTGCGCGGCTCTCCGGCTCTCCCAATGAGGCTGTGTTGTGAACCCACGCTCGCGAGGCTTGGTGTTGGTTCGAGGGCCAATCGGCCCCCGGGCGCAGAAGACCGGGCCATGGCCGTGGCCCGGTTCGCGCTCGTCCAGGCCGAAAGTCCCAGAAAATCACAGCACGCAAAGCTATGTACACCGCAGAAGATGTACTATAATGCGCGCCGACTGCCTCATGGCCTCGAAAAGCATGACCAGAGGCAATGAGAAACGCGAAGCCGAACAGCACAGCCTGGAATCGCTGGGAACGATGTGTCCCGTGGTTCTGGGTTTGGCATTAGCCCGAATTCTAGGTCGCGCATAGGAGGCGTAATGCTCATGCGTCGCAAGCTCCCCGTCAGCATCCTTATCGCAGGAATGCTGACATTCATCGCGGTCCTCGGCGTCGGAGCGCAGCAAGCGGATCTCGACGGCTCGGCCAACTTCCGTGACTCCAATGCGGTGAGTGACAGCCTCGTCCTCGCCCTGACGGACGTCCCCGCGCCTCCTTCCGGCTCCGTGTACGAGGGCTGGCTCAAGGGTGGTTCTGGTGCCCTCGTCAGCACGGGCGTGTTGTCGCGCAGTATCGGTGGCGCAGTCAATCAAACGTACCAGTCGCCCACCAACGCCAACCTGTTGGCGACCTACAGCCAGTTCGTGATTACCGAGGAGCCCGCCAGTGACCCGGACCCGGCGACCCCGGGAACGGTTATCTGGAGTGACACCGTACCCGCGGGAGTCTTCCCGCACATCGCTCCCTTGCTTGTCATCGCGACGGATGCAGGAACGCAGGCGCAGGTTGCCGCCGACCACGCTGCGTTGGCCAAGGACGCGACCACGCTGTCCAGCCAGCAGAGCCATGCTCAGCACGTCATCAACGCCATTGACGGACTCGGTGACCCGGGTGACAGCGTGGGCGTCATCGCCCATGCCAACGCGGCCATAGCTCTGGCTGGCGTCGCCAAGTCTGCCACGACCGACGCCGGTGTTATCGAGACGGCCGATGAGGTCATCGCGTCGGCCAACAACACGATCGCGCACGCCAACGCTGCGAAGGCCACCGCGGGACGTATTATCGCGGCAACATCCAGTGGCATGGCTGTCAACCTCGAGCTTGAGAACTTGGTCAGCTCAGCGGGCAGGGCACTCAACGGCACTGACGAAGACGGCGACAGCATCGTTGGCAACGACGGGCCCGAGGGTGGAGCTAAGAGCGGCCTCTACACCTTCTCGCAGGACTTGGGCATGTTCGTCCCCTTGGCGGGCGCACCGACTGGCCCGCCGCCCACGGGTGACGCGCTGATTCCCTTGATGGCGCTTCTCGCACTCGTAGCGGGCGTAGTGCTGACCGCTGGTGGAGGGCTCCTCGTCTTCCGCCGCCGCGCCACCGCCTAGCTTGCAAAGCTCAGCGAACCGAAGAAGCCCCGCTCCACGAGCGGGGCTTCTTGTTTAACTATGCGCCTGACACGGCACCGGACTAAAGCCGCCGGGCGGCGCTTTGGCTTGAGACGGCTGATTCAGGGCAGCAGCGAGTGGGTCCAGGGTCGCACCCTGGCTAGTTGAGTCCTAACGTCGCCTTGAGCTCGCGCCACTCCCGCGGCGACATGCCGGCCGACTCCGCATCGACCTGTTCTCCGCCCAGCAGGCGCCGTGTGGCGGCCAGCCCCGCCGCGGTCAGGTGCGCGCCGCCCATACGGTAGTTCAGGAATGCCGCGTGCGTCAGCGGAACCCAACGCTCCACCACGCCGAGCAGGGCCTCCGCGTACACTCGGATCTCCCATTGTGCGTGCGCATCCGCCCGCAGCCCGAGGAAATGCAGGAGATTGTGCAGGTCCGTCTTCCAGTACCACTGCGTGTAGCTGCTCAGCGGCAGCCCGATTCGCGCTAGCTCCCGGGCTAGACCCGGCCCCTCCTCGTCGATCGCCTCTCCCTGCTCGTTCTCGTTCAGCAGATCGCGGTAATGGGCGAACGCTAGCTCCGCGTCCTGCCGCAGCAGGGCGAGCACGCGTTCGGCTTGTCTGGCGCTCAGCACCTCGTCCCTGCCCTGGCGGTTGGCAGTGGACTGCGCGGCGAGCTGCGCGGGCGCCGGCATGTAGAACTCCGTGTCCAGCACCGAATAGCGGGCCGAGTACTCATTCACGTTCGCCATCCGGTGCCGTACCCATTGCCGTGCGACGAAGATCGGCAGTTTTACGTGCAGCTTGATCTCGCACATCTCGAAGGGCGAGGTGTGCGCATTGCGCATCAGATAATTGATCAGCCCTGCGTCGGTGCGCGTCGTCTTCGTGCCACGGCCGTACGACACGCGCGCCGCTTGCACGATCGCCGCGTCGTCGCCCATGTAGTCGATCACACGCACGAACCCGTGATCCAGCACCGGAAGAGCCTCGTACAGGATCTCCTCCAGAGCCGGCACTGTGGCCCTGCGTGTCGGCTGGAACTCAGCGCGGGCCGCGTCCACCTCGGCCTGCTGATCGGGCGTGAGCGGGCCTTGGGTGCTGTCGCCAGGGGTCCTCTCGTTAGGCGAAATTGGTGATGCCATCGGGTGTGGCCACCTCCACCAGGTGCAGCTTGTCGAGCCTGCCGATGTCGCTGAGCGTATCGGCGAGTTCGTCGATGTTCGTGGCGCGGGCGTAGCCCGCCCCGTACGCCGCCGCGAGCTGCCGGAAGTCAGGATTGGCGAGATCCGTCGCGAAGTATCGCTCGTTCAGGCGCGTGGACTGCAGCCCCTGCAGCACGCCCCAGGCGTTGTCGTTGAAGACCACCACCACCGGCGCGATCCCGTACTGGGCTGCCGATGCCAGCTCCTGCACGTTGTACTGGAAGCCCCCGTCGCCGGTGATGCACACCACCTGTCGTTCGGGAACCCCCACCTTCGCGCCCAGGCTTGCCGCGAAGCCGTAGCCGATGCTGACCCAGCCGTGGGGCTGGTGGAACGTGTTCGGCTCGTACGTTTGGAAACAGCGCGTTGCACGCGAACCTGGTACCGTCGAGTCGAGCACCAGCACTGCGTCGCGGTCCATGGACGCACGAACGCGCTCCCACAGCCGCGCCTCGTTCGGATACTGCTGTTCGAGTCCTTCGCGTGTCGCCTGCTTCAGCGCAGCGACCTCGGCCGCTCTTGCGGTGCCGCCGTCGCCTGCAGCCGCCGCATCGAGGATCGCCCGCAAGACGGGCTTCGCATCGCCAGCTAGTCCGACGCGTACAGGAAAATTTCGGCCGAGCATCTCCGGGTCGATGTCCACCTGGATCAGCTGCTCGGGCAGCTCGAGCCCAACCCCGAGGGTCGAGCGCCATGGCAAGCTGGTGCCCACCGCCATCACCACGTCGCATGTGCCGGCGTATTTCTGCACCGGGTTGTTGCCCCAGATGCGATTGCCCAACACACTACCGAGGCCCAGCGGGTGGTCGTCGGGGAACGCCCCTTTGCCGCCGTCCGCCGCGGCCACCGGGATGCCGAAGCGTTCGGCCAACTCGCGCAGCTCGCCCGTGGCGCCCGATCGCATCACGCCGCCGCCCGCGATGATCAGCGGCCGGTGCGCTCCTGCCAGCATTGCGGCTGCCTCGCGCAGCGCTCCCGGGTCGGGCAGGACCCCGGCATGCTCCCGCGATGGGATGATCTCGAAGTCCGCGTCCGACTCCAGCCAGTCCGTCGGTATCGCGAGCACCGCCGGGCGAGGGTGCTGCGTCGCCAGATGACCGAAGGCCTCAGCAATCTGATTTGGGATCTCGGTTAGCGAAGGCGCTATCGATCGCCAGCCGGTCACCGGCGCGAACATATCCAGCTGCCGAGGAGCCTCGTGCGTCAGGCCGCGGCCCTGGCCTAGCCACTCGCTCTCGATCTCCGTCGTAATCTGCAGCAGCGGGATGGACGAGTGGTACGACTCCCCGAGCGCGCCGATCGAGTCCGCAGCGCCTGGACCGCTGCTGGTCAGCATCACACCGGGCTTGCCCGTCACCCGAGCGTAGCCGTCGGCCATGCAGCCGAGCGCATGCTCGTGCCGCGCTCCGACGAATCGTATGCGGCCCGCCGCCACCGCCTCGCGCAGCGCGTCGTAGATATACAGGGTATGGATGGAGATGATGCCGAAGACGGTGTCGACGCCCTGAGCGATGAGCGATTCGACCACGGCCTTGCCACCGGTCATCTTGCTCATTGCATCATCAGAAGCGACGGATTCTCCAGCAGGCGCTTGATTTCCATGGCGAACTGCGCCGCCTCGGCGCCGTTGGCGGCTCGGTGGTCCGTTGACAGTGTCGCCGACATCATCTGGCGCACCATCACCTCGCCGCTCACCACCACGGGCTTCGCCTGCACCGCTCCTGTTGCGAGCACCGCCACCTGTGGCGACACGATGATCGCCGTGAACGCGTCCACATCGTACATGCCCAGGTTGCTCACGCTGAACGTCCCGGTGTACTCCTCCTGGCGCAGCGTGCCCGACCTGGCCCGCTTCGCTACGTCGCGCGAATCCCGGCTGATCTCCGCCAGCGATTTGGCCTCACACCCCATGACGGCCGGCACGACGAGCCCCTCCGGCAACGCCACGGCCATCCCCATGTTCACGTGCGGATGCACGACCAGCCGGTCGTCCTCAAACGTGGAGTTGAACACGGGATGCCTCTGGAGAGCCATCGCGCACGCCTTCAGGATGATGTCGTTGATGCTCACCCGCTGCCCGGCGCCGAGGGCCTGGTTCAGGTCGTGGCGGAACTCAGCCGCCTTCGTCATGTCCACCTGAATCGTGACGTAGAAGAGCGGAGCCTCGCTGTTGGTCGCCTGCGTGCGGCGCGCGATTGCCTGCGCCATCTTTCCTAGTGGGATTACGCCATCGGCGTTCGGCGTGCGCGGGTCGAATCCGGCCCGCAGGCCCCGTCCTGCTGACGCTGTTGCCTTGGCCGGCGCCGGCTGCGTGCCCGATACGTGCCCGAGCACGTCGTCCCGCGTGATGCGCCCGCCCGGACCCGTGCCGGCGATGTCAGCAAGGGCGATTCCGCGCTCCCTGGCGAGCCGCCGCGCCATCGGTGAGATGGCCAGTCGGTCTCCGGTTATGGGCTCGGCCCCGGCCGCCGCGGCCGCTTCAGCGAACCGACGCACATCGTCCTGTGTGATACGCCCACCCGGACCCGTCCCCGTGACCAGCCGTGGATCGATCCCACGCTCGTCGGCCGCGTGACGGGCCATCGGCGATATCTTGACGTCCTGGTCGTTGGCCGGCGCGGCTGTTGCTGGCGGCTCCGTGGATGGTGCCTGCGCCGGCGCTGCTCCTGCATCCGGGATCGCTTCGTCCGCGTCCCCGATATAGGCGATCACCCATCCGACCGGCACCAGCTGACCCTCAGGCACCACGATGCGGCGCAGAATACCGGCTCCCGCCGCCTCCATCTCCACCGTCGCCTTGTCGGTCTCGATCTCCGCGATGACCTCGTTCCGTTGGACCTCGTCGCCCTCGCGCTTCAGCCAGCGAACGACCGTCCCCTCGGTCATGTCGTAGCCCATCTGGGGCATCGCGACCTCGAGTGCCATACGGGCACCTCCGAGCTTGAATAGCGGCCACAGTCTAGCAGGGCGTGACCCTCGACCCACGTGGCGACGGGCCGAGCCTGCTGCGATTCCACTAGACCCAAACGGAAGCGGCGCCCCGTGGAGACGCCGCTTCTCAATCATGTACGACTGTCGCGGATCTACATCATGCGCTGGACGATCCGCTCCGCCTGTTCCACCGTGATGCCCAGCTCGTGGCCAACCAAGGGGCCGTTCTGGAGCACCGGCTCCTGGTCCGTCAGCGACTCGCGGTCGTCCCGCTGGAAGAACAGGCCAGTGTAGATCGTGTCACCCCACTCCATCGCCTTTTCGCACGCCGACTTCCAGTCAGCTGTGTCATGCCCCTCGTCTTCCAGCTTCTTCACCCGCGATTTGAAGAACGGGTGGTCGTTATCGAGGTTGAATGTTACGCACGGACTGAATATGTCCACCAACGAGAACCCCTTGTGGGTGATTGCGCCCTTGAGCAGTTGCGTGAGCTGGCGGATGTCGCTGCTGTAGCCGCGTGCCACGTATGTGGCACCGTTCATGATGGCCGAGGTCAGCGGGTTCAGCGGGTGCTCCACGCTGCCAAAGGGCGTACTCTTCGTCTTCATGCCGAGGGTGCTGGTCGGTGATATCTGACCCGTGGTCAGGCCGTAGATCTGGTTGTTCATCACCACGTACGCCAGGTCCACGTTGCGCCGTGCCGTATGGGTGAAGTGATTGCCGCCGATGCCGTAGCCGTCGCCGTCACCGCCCGTTGCGATGACCGTCAGCTCGTGGTTGGCCATCTTCGCGCCGGTTGCCACCACCAACGACCGTCCGTGCAGCGTGTGCATACCGTACGAGTTGATGTATCCAGGGAAGTTCGACGAGCAGCCGATGCCGCTCACCGTCAGGATCTGATGTGGCTTCAGCCCGAGCTCTGCGCAGGCACGCTGCATGGCGTTCAGCACGCCGAAGTCGCCGCAGCCGGGGCACCAGTCGGGCTCCACCTTGGACTTGAAGTCCTTGGCTGTCAGCTCGATGAATGGTTTTTCGCCTTGAATTGTCGTCATGAGACCCCCTTTAGACCACGATCTCTTGATACGGGATGTATTTTGCGGACTTGCCTTCCATCTGATCCAGCACCCCGTCCACGATGTGGTGGGGCATGAAGGGCTCGCCGTCGTACTTGCGGATGTGTCCGTCGATGCTGAGCCCGGTCTCGCCTCGCATGTAACGGTAGAACTGACCCGATTCGTTGTTCTCTACCACGATCGTCTTCTTCGCTCTGTTCACGATCGCCGTGATTTCGTCTGCGTGGAACGGGACGATCCACTTGATCGGCAGGTAGTTCACCTTCACTCCGCGCTCGGCCAGCAATGGAAGCGCATCGGTTATCGCCGCGTACGTGGATCCCCAGCCAATCAGCGTCACGTCTGCATCCGCGGGGCCCTCCAGCGTCGGCGGTGCGATGTCGTCCAGAACGTGCTCGAACTTCCGAGACCGCTTCTCCACGCTCGCGCGCCGCTTGTGTGGGTCCGTGAACTCGTCGCTCAGCAGTCCAGAGTTCTCGTCGTGCTCGTCGGTCGCCACCACGTGCACGTAGCCCTCGGTGCCAGGGAGCGCCCGAGGCGATATGCCCGATTCGGTGTTCGCATAGCGGAGGTACTCACCGCCATTCGACGCCTCGCTGATCACCGCTCCCCGGTCGATGGTTGGCTGCAGGTTGATCTGGTCCGGGTCGATGCTGTACCGGCCCTCGCCGATGAGCAGGTCCGTAAGCACGATCCCCGGGCACTGGTACTTGTCGGTCAGGTTGAACAGCTCGGCCATCGTGTTGAACGTGTCGAGCGCTGTGAGCGGCGCCACGATGAAGCGCTGGAAGTCACCTTGGCTCGCCCCCAGAGCCTGCCACAGGTCCCCTTGCTCCGTTTTGGTCGGCACTCCGGTCGACGGGCCGGCGCGCATCACGTCGATGAAGACGGAAGGGATCTCCATCATCGATGCGGCACCGATCGCCTCCGTCATCAGCGCGAATCCGCCCCCCGACGTTGCGCACATGGCCCTCGTGCCCGCATGCCCTGCGCCGATGACCATGTTCGCCACGCCGATCTCATCCTCAACCTGGCGGACCATGATGCCGAGGTTGCGAGCGTTCGCGGCCATCCAATGCAGCACCCCGGTGGACGGGCTCATGGGGTAGGCGGCGTAGAACTTCACGCCAGCCGCCGCTCCGCCCATTGCCGCTGCCTCATTGCCTGACCACATCCCCAGCGGCTTCTCGCCGCTCGGGACCGGCGTGGGGAAAGGCACCACGTGCTCGGCCGCATGGTCGAACCCGGCCCGCGCCACGCGCACGTTCTCATTCACGACGTTTTCGCCCTTACGCATGAACTGCTGCGTCAAGCTGTCCTGCAGGATCTGGAACTCCATGCCCATGATGTGCATGATCGCGCCAATGGCCACGGTGTTTTGGTTCAGGCCCGATCGTGCGCTGCCGGTGAGCTCGGCGATGGGGAGCGGACAGAGCTGCACGCCTTCGGCATGGTCGCCCGGCGTGATGTTGTCGCTGTTGTACACGGCAACGGCACCCGGTCCCAACAGACCCAGGTGCTTGTTCATAGTGTTCTGGTCCAGGCACAGCAATAGGTCAAGCTTGTCGCCGTGGCTATACTTCATCTCCTCCGTCACGCGGAGAGTCAGGAAGATGTGACCGCCTCGTACGATGGACTGGTACGCGTTGTACGTGTTCAGGTGCAGGCCGCGCCGCACGAGTATCCGCGCGAGGATGTCCCCCGGCGTTGCTATCCCCTGTCCGGCCTCGCCTCCGATGGCGAAGGCAAAATCAAATCCGCTCATTCGTCCTCCCTATGCCGCTCTCGCGCGGCAGCGCCCCGTCGTGTCCCGGGCGGCTCAGATGTGCAGTGCGCGGCCCTCTGCGGCGAGCGCGGCTTCCTTCACGACCTCCGAAAGCGTGGGGTGTGCGTTCACGACTGCGCCAACCTCCATGCTCGTACCTTCCATCACGCGAGTCAGGCTCAACTCGCCTAACAGCTCCGTCACCTCGTGCCCAATCAGGTGCGCGCCCAGCAGCTCGCCGCTATTCGAGTCCACCAGCACCTTCGCGAAACCGTCGTAGTCGTCCAAGGCTAGTGCCTTCGCGTTGGCGATGAACGGGAACCGGCCAACCTTCACGTCGCGCCGTTGCGCCTCGGCCTCCTGCTCCGTCAAGCCTATGCTCGCCACCTGCGGGTTGCAGTACACCGCGCGTGGCACCGACAGGTAGTCGATCGGGTAGGCCTCGTGGCCGGCGATCCGTTCTGCCAGGTACACACCCTGGCTCTGCGCCACGTGTGCGAGTGGCATCTTACCTGTCACGTCGCCGATTGCGTAGACGGCATCGCCGTTCGCCCGTAGATCGTCACCGACCGCGATGAATCCGCGCTCGGCCACGATGCCCGCGTTCTCGAGTCCCAGGTCCTCCACGTTCCCCGTGATGCCCACCGCAACGACCACCCGGTCGGCCTCCACGTCGAGATCGCCTTCCGGCGACTCGATCTTCACGATCGCCTTGTTCTTCAGCGGCTCCACCCGGGCGCACTTGGAGCTCGCGAGGATGCGGATCCCCTGCTTGGTCAGCGCCTTGGCGAGCGCCGCGGCGATCTCCTCGTCCTCTTTCGGCAGGATGTGCCGCTCGAACTCCACCACGGTCACATTCGCACCATACGCGTTGTAGACGTAGCCCAGCTCGAGTCCAATCGCACCCCCGCCCACGATCACGACTTCCTTCGGGACCGTGTCCTGGAGGATCGCCTCCCGGTAGGTCACCACCACCACCCCGTCTACATCGACACCCGGCAGCGGCTGCGGGCGTGCGCCGGTGGCGATGATGACGTGCTTCGCTTCGATCCGCTCCTCGCCGACCACGACGGTGTGCGGGTCCACGAGGCGAGCCGTGCCTTCCACGTACTTGACCTCGTTCTTGCGGAGCAAGCTCGCAATGCCCTTGGTCAGCCTGTGCACGATGCGGCGGGAGCGCTGCAAGGCGACCGTGTAGTCCGCCTTCACCTTGCCCGTGGAGATCCCGTACTTTTCCGCGTCGTTCACCAGGCTCAGTACCTCGGCGTTCCTGATCAACGCCTTGCTCGGGACGCATCCCCAGTTCAGGCATACGCCGCCGATGGCCTCGCGCTCGATGCACACGGTACGCAGTCCCAGCTGGGCAGCCCGGATGGCGGCGACGTAGCCGCCGGGCCCGGAACCGATGATGGCGAGATCGTACGATGCCATAGACGAAATCTTTCGCTCGACATGCCTGCGCTAGATGAGCGCCCGGAGGGCGCTCATCTACTCGAAAGGACCAGTCGTTCAGTATAGGTGTTGCGCCTACCCGTCGCAAACGGCACCGGCGGCGCCACGGCCAATCAGGAGAGCCCCGCACCGAGATATAGAACAGACCTATGAGAACGCCGCTGATCTGAGCCTGGGCGTGCGGCTTTGCGGTTTCCGCAAGCTGCGCCAAGCCCTCAGCTCGCTCTAGCGCTTCCGAGGACCAGGCCCGCGAATGGGCCGACACCGTGACGTTGTCCGTGCCTGCGAATGGACCGATTTCCCAACCGCTGTACACGAGGTCCGTGGCTATGCCCTACACCGGCCCGTATACTTTCTCATTGGCATGGACGAACGCGACTTCCAGATACAAAGCGCCGTGGAGGACACCGTCGTTGTGCGCGCCCCCAAACAAGCGCTTGCCACCTTCGGCACCACCTCCGTTCGCTACTACCTCGTCTCGGAGCCCACCTACCGCGGCATCGCCGAACTCGGCAAGTCCGTGGCGCAGGACCCTGACGAGACCGTGGTCCGCGAAGGGACCGTGCTCGCCGAGCGTCCACAGGTCGTCACGCCCTACTACCTGTGGCGCCATGAGGGATTCGGCGACAACGCCCCGCACTACCTGGAATGGCTCATGGAGCAATACGGCAAGGACCAGCCAGGGCTCCTCTACACCTACAGGAACCAGGGCATGGAGACCTCCATCGTGTCAGGCGGTATCAACGAAGTCGCCGCTCGGATCGCTGAGCGCCTGAACCGGGAAGACCGTCGCCTCGAGGCTGTCGTCCAGGGTAGCGACAATCTGTGGGACGTGTCCCTGATGAAATTCATCTACGAGTTCACCAGCGACTCGGCCCGCTCCAACTTCGAGGAGATGAGCACCCACGGCCTCCTCCAGACCGACAGGGGTGTGCCTCGCGAGGCACACATGCGCATCCAGCGGCTCATCGAGGAGGCTCGCCGAGGCAACGTCGACCCCTCCGATGTGCATCGGGAGCTAGAGACGTGGGATCTCTTCGACGAATACCAGGATCGCTTCTTGGCCCTGTTCAAGGGCAGGAGGCGCTGAAGCAGCACGCTCGCTGATCGACCCCAAGTTTAGGCGGCACTACCGGCAGTATCTCGCGCAGGTTCTGCTGGCGACCCTGTCCTTAAGCGCCGTCCTGCTTGCTGAGGTGCTCCTCACCGGCACCGCGGCAGGGTGCCATCCTGCACCTACCCGCCCCCGCGCTGCGACACAGAGGCGCCACTTTGCGCCCACTCCAACTTAGGGCGCGCGGTCAGACAGAGGGTGCAGGGAGTCATACCTGCTGGGCGTGACGAAGAGTTCCCATACCGAGCGAGCTGCAGTCTGGAGCCTAGCGAAGCGCGGGCGCTGTCGCTCAGCACCGATTGCCCGCAAGCCAAACCGCCGGCCGGCGACTTTAGTCCGGGAGCCGAAGCGAAGCGTAGGCGCACAGTTAGACGGGCCCGGCCGTAGCGAAGTGCAGTCGCAAAGTTAAACCAACCGCTAGCGCAATAAGAACCCGGTCGGCGACTTCAGCCGCTCCAGCGCTTCGGCCATGTCGGCCTGCTCCTGGCTGATCCACTCTGCGTACGGCGCGCCGGGCACCACGAACTCGCGGACGCGGGCGACGGCGGAGGCGTGCGGCTCGCTGCGGATGAAATCGCGCATCGACTCGGCGTCCGTCCACACCGTGTACGTCCAGAATTCCTTGCGCCACCACTTCGTCTTCAGCCCGCCCGCGACGAACCCCGGGGCGGCGCGGGCAGCCCGGTAGATTTGCATCGAGAGCCGCATGAAAGCGAATACCTGGCTGTACGAGTGAACTATCTGGTGCGTGCAGACGTGAACCATGGGGCCTGCGGCTTCCCGTAGCCGATCCCGCTCGTCCTGCTCTTCGATCGCCCTGTTGATCCTTCGTAATCGTTCTTGTGCCATGGTGCTACGAGATGTGCGAGGCTCCGTTCACCTCGAGCAACGCACCCGAGACGTAGTTGGCCAGCTCAGATGAGAGGAAAACGATGGGGCCCACGGCCTCTTCGACCTTGCCCACACGCTTCATGGGCAGCGCCTCGACCACCTTGTCACGGTGCGCCTTGGGCACTCCGAGCACCGCATGGCCTAGGCGCTCCTCCTGCGATTCGCGAGCGCGGGTCAGGCGCGTGTCGATCGTGCCGAAAGCCACTGAATTCGCCAGTATGTTGAAAGCCGCACCCTCGATTGCGATCGTTCTAGTGAGCCCGACGATGCCGGCCTTCGCTGCCGAGTAATTCACCTGGCCGAGATTCCCGAAACCCGACTGCGACGACACGGTCACGATGTGCCGCGCAGGCGGCGATTCGCCTCGCTCGCGTTCCTGCTGCGCTCGCTCGCGCATCACCTTGAATGTGTCCCGAACCACGTGGAACGTGCCCGTCAGGTGCACGTCGATGATTGCCTGCCACTGCTCGTCCGGCATGCGATGGGCCATGCCGTCCCAGGTATAGCCCGCCGCCGCGACCACGATCCCGATGTCGCCGAAGCGATCCATTGCAGCCGTCACGAGCCGCTCGCCGATATCTGCGTCGGTGACCGAGCCTACCACCCCCGCGGCTTTGCCCCCCATCGCCTCGATCTGCGATAGCGTTTCGTCCAGCGGCTGCTGCTCTAGGTCGTTCACCACCAGACTCGCGCCCTGCTCCGCCAGAGAGAGCGCCACGCCTTGGCCGATGCCGCGCCCGGCGCCCGTCACGACCGCTACTCTGCCATCGATCCCCAGCAATACCTCACCTCGCGCTACACGCCTCAACCCATCTTCGGGTCAGGGTGGACATTTTAGAGGCTTCGGCGGCGAAGAACAAAGCCTGCTGGTACCATCTAGCCCGTGGTTGCCTCACCTCCAACAGAAAGACGATTGCTCACCCTTGAGCTCAGCGGCCTGGGCCGCCTGGGCGAGGCGCTGGCCGAGGCCGACGGCAAGCAGGTGTACGTCTTCGGCGGCATCCCTGGCGAGACCGTCGTCGCTGAAGTGCTGCGCGAGCGTCGAGGCTACGTCGCGGCGCAGGTCGTCGAGGTCCTGCGCCCATCGCCCCATCGAATCGAGCCCGCATGTGGGTATTTCGGCCGGTGCACCGGATGCCAGTGGCAGCATGTGCGCTACGACCGTCAGCTCGACATGAAGCGCGAGATCATCGTGGACGCACTCGACCGCATCGGCGGCCTGGGCGACATCAACGTGAGGCCTATGCTTGCGAGCCCTGATCAGCTGGAGTATCGCAACCACGCCCGTTTCACCATCAGCCGGCCGCCCCGTGATCGCGAGGAGGCTTGGCGCCCGGGGCGCCTTGGCTACGTCCATCGCGAGACCCGCAGGCACGTGGAGATCGACCGTTGCCTGCTCATGGCGCCGTGGATTAACGAGTCGTTGGCAGCACTCCAGGGTCACGTGGCCGAGACGACCCAGCTCTCGCTGCGGTACGGAGCCAACACTGGAGACTGGCTGCTCCAGCCGACCATGCGAGCCGCCGAAGTGCCCATGGTGTCCGGGCAGAAGCACTACACCGAGTCGTTGCTAGGGCACACGTTCCAGGTCTCTTCGCCCTCGTTCTTCCAGGTCAACACCAAGCAGGCGGAGCAGATGGCGGTCATGATCATCGACGCCCTCCAACTTACCGGTGGCGAGACCGTCGTCGATGCCTATGCTGGCGTGGGCACCTTCGCCGTACTCGTCTCCGACACCGCCGCGCAGGTTATCGCTGTGGAGGAATCGTCTGCTGCGCTGGCCGACGCCCACGTTAACGTCGAGGGCCTGGATAACGTCGAGCTGCAACGGGCCAAGACCGAAGACGTGCTGATGGAGATCTGCACGCCTGCCGCCTCCGCCAACGTTCGCGTCATCCTCGACCCGCCTCGCGCCGGGTGCATGCCTGGGACGCTCGCCGCACTGATCGCAGCACCCCCGGAGCGCATCGTGTATGCCTCCTGCGACCCGGAGACACTGGCCCGCGACCTCAAGGTGCTCACCGACGGTCCCTTTCGGATTGAGTCGGTTCAGCCCATCGACATGTTTCCGCAGACCCACCACATCGAGTGCCTCACCACGCTCGTGCTCGACCCCGAGCGCCAGCGTCGCCTCACTGATCGCAGTTCGATCGTGCTCGCCTCATCGTCGCCGCGCCGTCAGGAGATATTTGCCGCTCTCGGCATCGATTTCGCCATCGAGATTACCGACGTGCCAGAGCCACCTGCTGAAGAGAGCGACGATCCGCTAGAGTTGGCGACCGCTCGGGCGATGGCCAAGGCTCGCGAAGCAGCCACGCGCCGGGGCGTGGGCACCGTCGTGGGCGCCGATACGGTCGTTGCGCTCGACGGCGTGGTGCTAGGCAAGCCGGCCGGCGCCGATGAGGCGCGATCCATGTTGCGTGCGCTCCGTGGGCGCGAACATCGCGTGGTCACAGCCGTCGCCTTGATGGACGCGGCCACCGGCGAGAGCCTCGACGGCCACCGGTCGTCTCGAGTGCTGATGCGCGAGTACAGCGACGAGGAGATCGAGGCCTACGTCGCCTCGGGTGATCCGTTTGACAAGGCGGGTGCCTACGCCGTCCAGAGTACGTCGTTCGCGCCGGCGGCCGACGTGCGGGGCTGCTACCTCAACGTGGTCGGCTTACCCGTGTGCACACTGCTGAAGCTGGCGAGTCGATTCGGGGTCCAGCTTGAGATCGACCGCGGGCGCCTCCCTGCCGGCCTGCACCGCTGCCCTGAATGCTCCAAGCAGGCGGGCGGAGCTGCATGAACCTATTCGGCGTCGGCAACCTCGAGATCATCGTGATTCTGCTCGTGGCGCTGCTCGTTCTGGGCCCTGCGCGCATGGTCGACGCCGCACGCTCGCTGGGCCGGTTTTGGAACGACGCCCAACGCACGCTCCGCGCGGCTGCGGATGCTGCGACCGTCAGGCTCGACGAGCCGCTGACGATGCCCACCCCACGCGACCCGCTACCCGATCCCGAGGGCGCAGTCGACCGCGAGCAAGCCAGCGACCCAGCGCCACCGGCCGAGTCGTCCGCGGAGCCAGAGACGCAATCCCGTGGCCAGTAACACCATGACGCTCAGGGAGCACCTCGACGAGCTGCGCAAGCGGCTCATGTTCTCCTTGGCGTTCCTCGTGCTGGCGATGGTGGCCGCATTCATCTTCCGCGACCGCGCTATCGACTTCCTGCTCGAGCCCGGCTTCGGCCCGCTCGACAAGCGCCCTATCGCAACCGAGGTGCTGGAGACCGTCGGAGTCACCTTCAAGGTTTCACTGATGGCCGGATTTGTGGCTTCGCTACCGGTGATCCTCTATCAAGTCATCATGTTCGTCTCACCTGGCCTCACGGGGCGCGAGAAGTTGTACCTGTTCATGTTCCTCCCTGGTGTGCTGATTGCCTTCGGCGGGGGTGTGGCCTTCGGCTACTACGTCCTGTTCCCGCCCGCCTTCGACTTCCTCTTCCACTTCGGTGCGGCGAACGTGGACGCCGAGATACGCATCGCCTCCTACATGAACGTGATTACCTCGCTGATGTTCTGGATGGGCGTCGTCTTCCAGATCCCCCTCGTCATGTTCGCGCTCGCCCGGCTCGGCGTCGTGACGCCTCGCTGGCTCGGCCGCTTCCGGCGTATCGCCGTCGTGCTGGCCTTCGTGGCTGCGGCGATGATTACGCCGACGTTCGATCCCGTGAACCAAACGCTGGTTGCAGTGCCCATCATCGTGCTGTACGAACTCGGCATCCTGCTTGCGCGCCTCGGCCAGCGCCTGCGCCGCAAGAAAGAACCCAAGCCCGTCCGAACGCGCTGGTTCAGGCGCCTCGGCCGCACGTTGCGAGCACACTGGAAACTGCGATTCTGGCGCCGCGGCTCCGAGCCGCCCGCGTCTGTGGAGTAGACGGCCATCGGCGCGATCCCCCGCCGACTCGCCCACCTGACGCCCTTCTACTACGGTTGGGTGATCGTCGTCGTCGCCGGCGTGGCCAATGCCTCCCGCGTCTCGAGCGCCGTCGAAGTCTCCAGCGTATTCGTTCCGGCCCTCGCCGCGGAGTACGGCTGGAGCCGCACCCTCATCGCCAGCGCCACCACCGTGGGGGGCATCGCAACGTCGCTCACCGGGCCGATCGTCGGCCGCATTCTCGATCGCTTCGGCGCGCGCCTCGTGGTCCCGTTCGGTGCGCTCGTCGTAGGCGTCGGCTGCTTCACCCTTGCTAACGTGCAGACCGCGGCCTTGTTCGTGGCCGTCTACGCCATGGTCCGGATGGGCGGCCAGTCGTTCATGCAATTCCCCAATCAAGTCACGGTAGCCAATTGGTTTGACCGCCGGCGCGGGGCGGCGACGGCGCTGTTGGTCGGCGTAGGCTCAATAGGCCTCATCGTCGCGCCGGTAGTGGTGCAGGCGATCCTTACGCGCTCTGGCATCGCGGCGGCATGGATCTTCCTGGGGGTCATCGTGTTGGTGCTGGGGTTTGCCCCCACGCTCTTGCTCACCGCGCGGCGGCCGGAGGACATCGGGCTTCGCCCCGACGGCGCCGAGGCCCCCGCCGCCGACGAAGCCGGTACGCCGGCTGATGCCAGTGCCGCGGACTGGACGCTGCATGAAGCGTTGTCGACGTCCACGCTCTGGCTCGTACTGGCATCGGGAATCATGTTTTCGCTTGCGTCCACCGGCGTCGGCTTCCACGAGCTTTCGTACTTTCAGGAACAAGGCATCGCGCCGGGTACCACGGCAGCGGTCGTCAGCACCTTCGCCTTCGGCCTGACCGCTGGTGGAGTCGCGTGGGGGTGGCTTGCCGACCGCATCCGCGTGCAATGGCTCATCATGACGCAGTACGCGTTGGGTTCCGTGCTCACCGCCTGGCTCACGACCATCGACGTGGCGCCCTTCGCTTTCGTCTTCTCGTTCTCCTTCGGCGTGCTTGTCGGAGGGGGCCTCGCGCTGCCGACGCTTCTCCTCGCCCGCTACTACGGACGCACCAACCTGGGTGCAATCGCCGGGGTCCTTCAGATGACGCGAGGTCTCAGCCTCGGCTCGGGGCCCCTCGTCGCGGGCCTCTTCTACGACGCCACAGGCGCCTACTACGGGGCCTTCGTGACCTTCTCCATCATGGGTCTGGTGTCGGCCGCCCTGATGACGATGGCGCGCCAGCCAGATCGGCGGCCCGGAGTGCTGATGTGACCAGTGAGTATGGGACGTGGGGGTCTGATCGGCGTGGCGGCTTCCCCCTGCCCTAGAGGTAACCTAACTCCCGCCAGTACGCCTCGGCGCAGGGATGCAGCGGTATGTCCAGTGGTCCCTCCGGCGTGTCGCGGCACATGCGGTCCGTGGGCAACGGCCCCTCGCCCTGGTCCCTGGGAATGATTTCCTTCATGAAGCGCCGGCCTCTCTGTATGCTCGCCGTCGCAGGCCCTCTTCTTTCGCCGAGCGGTATGCTGCCTACAGCGACTTGATCTGTCCCCCGTCGATCGCGATGTTCTGGCCCGTCACGAACGCGGCTCGGTCGGACGCCAGGAACGCGATCAGCTCGCCGGCCTCGTCGGGGAGCCCGAAACGCCCAGCCGGCACCGCGGCCAGCCGCCGGCTCGTCTGCTCCTCCACGTCTCGGCCCGCCGCCTTGGCCTGCGCCTGGATCACCGAGCTCAGTCGATCCGTCGCGATCGACCCAGGCAGCACGCTGTTAACCGTGATGCCGTACGGGGCGACCTCCTGTGCGAGAAGCTTGGAGTATGCGGAGAGCGCAGTGCGCGCGATTGTCGACAGGCCGAGGCGGTCCTCCGGCTCTTTGATCGTCTTCGACAGCACCGAGACGATCCGCCCATGGCCGCGCTCAATCATGCCCGGCAGCACCAAGGCGTTCAGTCGGCGTGCGCTGCTGAAGCTCAGGTCGAAGGCGAGCTGCCACTCATCCTCGGAGAAGCCCAGAAGCTCGCCGGGCGGCGGACCACCCAGGTTGTTCACCGCGATGTCCACGCGCCCGTAGCGATCGAGCGCCTCGCTCACGATTCGCTCGATGTCCTCCGCCAGCGAAAGATCGCCCACGATGGGCAGCACGCCGTCGACGCCAGGCTTGGCCGCCAGCTTGGCCGCGGCCTGCTCCAGCTCATCGCCGTGCCGCGCGACCACCACGACGCGCGCGCCTTCGGCCGCCAGCGCGCCGGCGGCGGCGAAGCCGATGCCCTTGCTGGAGCCGCCGACGAGCGCGATCTTTCCCGCGAGCCCAAGATCCATCGAATGCCCTCCCGCCGCCGCATCTTAGCCCGCTGACGGCTGCGCCGCGATAGCCGACCTCGGCTAAGCAGACCATCTAGCCGGGTTTGTCTCTCGGCAAGCTCGCACGCCGGCCCCCAACCGGTTTGATAGCCCACCCAATCCCAGCTTTCGTACCTTGCGCTGCGGTTTCTCCTAAGCTGGTGACCGTGAGCCAGCGACATGCCCACAAGAAAGAGGTAACCCATGGGACACTTCGGGCTCCTCATCTTCTCCAGCCAGCTTTCGCTCATGGTTGTCGTGCTGATGCAGGCGATCTAAGCTCGGTGGCGTGACCTACGAAAGCCACGACTCCAGCAACCGTGCCTTCGCCTCGCTCGTCCAGCGTGTGCTCGATGCGCGTTGGCGGGCCTACCCAAACGAGGCCGCAACCTTCGGCTTCCACGACTACGACGGCCTCCTGCCCACCGCCTCCGAGCAAGCCATTGCCGATCGCGTCAGCGCGTTGCGCGATTCGCTCGCTGAGGCCGAGGCCGTCGACCCTCCGACCCTCGACGAGCAACAGCGATTCGACCGCGAGCTGTTGATTTCCGGCCTGCGCTACGAGTTGTTTGACCTGACGGAGTGGCGCACCCATCGCGCCAACCCAATGGCCCTGATGGGCCCCATCGAGGTCACCAACTACCTCGACCGAAGCTACGCACCCGTGGAGCAGCGCCTTGCGTCGCTGGCCGAGCTCCTACGCGGCGTGCCCGCCTACCTAGACTCGATCCGCGCCCTGCTGGTGCCTCCCTTCGCCAAGCCCGTGCTCGAGCAGAGCATCGAGGCCTACCAGGGCATCGCCGCCTTCTACCGGGGCGATCTCGCTGCCTTCGTCACGGAGCATGCGTCCTCTGCGCCTGCGAGCGAGGTGAGCGCGGCGGCGGACGCGGCGGCCGCTGCCGCCGATGAGATGGCTGCCTACCTCGAGCCGCACCGTGCAACGGCCACTGACGACTTCGCGATCGGCGCCGACATCTACGCCGGCATGCTGTTGCACGGCGAGATGGTAAGCATCCCGATCGCTGAGATCGAGGCCGCGGGGGAGCGGGAGCTGGCGCGCAATCAGGCGTTGGTGCGCGAAGCTGCTGAGCACATCGCTCCCGGTGCGCCGGTCGTCGAGGCCATCGCGATGGTCGCTCGCGACCACCCGACGGCGGACCGCTTGCTGGACGAGACCCGGGCCATGCTGGAGGAGCTTCGGGCCTTCGTTGTCGACGAGAACGTCGCCAGCGTCGTGTCCGATGTGCGCGCGGAGGTTCGCGAGACGCCGGCGTTCATGCGCTGGGCGTTCGCTGCCATGGACGGCCCCGGTCCCTTCGAGGAGGTTGCTACCGAGTCCTTCTACTATGTCACCCCAGTGGAGTCCGAATGGTCGCCCGAGCAGGCGGAAGAATGGCTCTCCAACTTCAATTACTCTGCTCTCAAGATCATCTCAGCGCACGAGGTCTACCCCGGCCATTACGTCCACTTCCTGCGCCACCACTACGCACCGTCCGACGCTGCCAAGGTCTTCGGCGCCTACTCCTTCTGGGAAGGCTGGGCGCATTACTGCGAGGAGATGATGCTGGAGGTAGGCTACGGCGGAGGCGACCCGCGCCTCGCTTTCGCCGAGGCGCAGGAGGCGCTGATCCGCATCTGCCGTCTGCTGTGCTCCATCCGCATGCACACGCAGGGTCAGACCCAGGCGGAGGCAACCCGCTTCTTTCAGGACAACGCCTACATGGAAGAGCTGCCCGCCTCAAAGGAGGCGCTGCGCGGTACCTTCGACCCGGGTTATCTGAACTACACCCTCGGCAAGCTCATGATCCAGAAGCTGCGCGACGATTGGCAGGCCGAGCAGGGCGCGGCGTACAACCTGAAAGCCTTCCACGACGAGCTCCTCAGCCACGGCGGACCACCCATTCCGCTGCTGCGCCGGGCAATGCTGCGGCACGACGACGGCGGGCTGCTGCGCGGGTAGGTGGATAGGAATGAATCGCTCCTGTCGCAGCGCGGCAGCTACAATCCGCAGATGATCCTCGCCCTCTTTGCCCTCATCCTCGTCGTGATTGCCGGCGCGGCCACTGTCCCGGTCATGGCGCGCCGCCTCGGCCGCATCATCGAGCGCGACGTGGGCGTGCTCGGCGCTTCGGTCCTCACCCTCGGGCTCGGCGGGATCAACCTCGTTGCATTGCTCTGGTTCACTGCTGGTGGGGAAGTGGGCGCGGCCACCCTCCCTTTCGGCGCCGCGCCCATGGCAGCAGGCCTGCTTGGGCTACGCGTCGTGCGAGGTAGGCTTGCCGGGACCCCGCGCACGGTCTCCCTCCTCGCCGCTGCGGCGCTTGCGCTGGCCGGCATACCCGGCTACTTCGCGCTCCTCTTCGCCATCGTCTCCTCCGCCGTCGCGGCCGTGGTGTTCCTCGCGGGCATCGACAACCTGCGCCGTCTCGCCAGCGCCCTCGACCCTCGGCTGTAAGGCAGCGGACGCGGAAGCTCCACGAACCGATACAATGCCCGCAGCCCCCAGCCTCGTGAGGTGTTCCCATGCCCGGACCCTTGGAAGGAATCCGCGTCCTCGATCTCACCCGCATCCTCTCCGGCCCCTTCTGCACCATGGTCATGGCCGACCTCGGCGCCGACGTGATCAAGGTCGAGCAGCCGGGCACCGGCGACCCCGCCCGCGGCAACGGACCCTTTCTGACGATGGACGCACACGGCAACCAGATCGCTGCTGAGGGGCAGGCCGACGATAGCTACAGCACCTATTTCATGAGCATCAACCGGGGCAAGCGCAGCATCGCCATCGACCTGGCCAAGCCGAAGGGCAGGGAACTTCTGTTGGAGTTGGCAGAGCATGCCGACGTGCTCATCGAGAACTTCCGCCCGGGGACCATGGCCAAGCTTGGCCTGACCTACGATGCACTTAAAGCGTGCAACCCCAAGCTCGTCGCGGCCTCGATATCCGGGTTCGGTCAGACCGGCCCCTACGCCTCGCGACCGGCACTCGACGTCATCGTGCAAGGCATGGGCGGCATGCTCAGCATCACGGGAGAGCCCGGCGGTGGGCCCGTGCGCCCTGGCGCCAGCATCGGCGACATCACCGCCGCGCTCTTCGCCGCCATCGCCATCCAGAGCGCGCTGCTCGAACGGGAGCGCTCAGGCGAGGGTCAGTACATTGATATCTCGATGCTCGACTGCCAGGTCTCCATTATGGAGAATGCCTTCATGCGCTACTTTACCCTGGGCCAGATCCCCGAGCGCATCGGCACCCGCCACCCCAGTTCCACGCCATTTCAGGCGTTCAAGACCGCCGACGGCCACGTGGTCGTCGCGATCATGGGCGGCTCCACGGACCAGTGGCCCCTGTTCTGCGCCGCCATCGAGCATGCCGAGCTGATCGACGACGAGCGCTTCGTCACGGGTTGGGGACGCACCCAGCACTACGACGAGCTCATCCCCATCATCAGCGAGGCCATAGCGCAAAAGACGACGGCCGAGTGGGTCGATATCCTGAGCGGCATGGGTATACCCGTCGGTCCCGTGCAGGACATCGCCGAGGCTGCAGCCGACCCCCAGATCGCCCATCGCGACATGTTCGTGAAGCTTGACCACCCCGCCGTCGGGCAGGTGCCCTTCACCGGCAACCCCATCAAGCTCTCGCGCACGCCCAGCGGGCCGTCGCTCGTACCGCCCGGCCTCGGCGAGCACACGACCGGCGTGCTGAGCGACGTGCTGGGCATGGGCGAGGCACGCGTCGCTGAGTTACTCGCCGAGGAGGTCATCGCCTAGATGCTCGGAGTCCTGTTCGCTCTCATCTCCACGGCCTCCTTCAGCTTCAACACCGTCATGGTGAGGCGTGGCGTGGTCCGCGCCTCGGCCTCGGCGGGCGCATTCGTCACAGTGCTCATGGGCGTGCCGATGTTTGCGGTCGCGGCGCTCGCCTCGGGCCAGCTCTTCCGCGCCGCCGAGCTGCCGGGCACGGGCTACATCCTGCTCTCCGTCGCGGGCATCATGCACTTCGGCTTCGGCCGCTACTGCAACTACCGTGCCGTCGGCGCCATCGGCGCAACCAGGGTGGCGCCGGTCCAATCCTTCACGATTCCCTACTCCGTATTCATCGCTTTCCTGTTCCTGGGTGAAACGATCAACTGGGGCATGGCCGTTGGGATCGGACTCATCCTGGTCGGCCCTGCCATCATGATCGAGCGGGCATCGACGCAGGCTCCCAAGCCGCAGGCCACGCCCAGCGGCGGGTCGGGCGCCGAGCCCGCTTTCGAGCTTCGGCAGGCCGAGGGCTACCTGTTCGCGTTGCTCTCCATCGGCGCCTACGGCACCAGCCCACTCCTGATACGCGCGGCGCTCGACGACCTCGACAACATGGCCGTCTACGGCGGGCTCGTCGCGTACTTCGCCGCGGCCACTGCCTTGATCCTCACGCTGGTGATCCCGGCGCGCCGTGGTCTGATTACCGCCATGCGCTTCAGCACCGTGCGCCTGTTCCTGGGCGCCGGTTTCTTCGTATTCCTAGCGCAGATGTTCCGCTTCGCCGCGCTCTCCATCGCCCCTGTCGCCGTCGTTTCCCCGCTGCAGCGCTCCGGAGCCATCTTCACCCTTGGCCTCTCCTGGGCCGTCAACCGCAAGCTCGAAAAGATTACTTGGCGCGTCGTCCTCGGCATCTTCACATCCACGGGCGGCGCCGTCCTCCTCATCTTGGCCCGCTTCGGCTAGCGGACTCCCAAGAGACCGTGACCCAGTGATTGGGTGCGCGCCAGAGGGTAGCGGGACGCACGGGTCGGGATATTTGGGTGCGTATGCGCGCACCTGCCAACATCGCACTTGCACTCACAGTGGCGGCCGGGTCGCTTTCGGATCTAGTTGTTTTTCGCCTTCCTCATTTCTCTCGATTCAATCGCAAACA
>Ga0315338_1000652_pt1 | contig 67267 bp, 56 predicted proteins | sample ASW8metaG_FD_204518 | JGI IMG/M metagenome (GOLD analysis project Ga0315338, IMG submission 204518) | Ammonia-oxidizing marine archaeal communities from Monterey Bay, California, United States - ASW #8 | ecosystem: Environmental > Aquatic > Marine > Coastal | place: USA: California | collected...
CGAAGCAGTCGCCGATCTCCGCGACGAGGTCCGCACGGCGGTCGTCGTCGAGGTCGATCTCGATCATCTCTTTCATGAGCTCGAGCATGCGCGCGCGCTGGACGTCGGTCGCCCGCTCGGTTCCGAGGCGGGCCACCATCGCGCGAAAGGCGCTCATCGCCTCGAGTGCCTGATCGAAGATCTCGGAATCCGCCGGGTCTTCGAGGGCCAGCAGATGTTCGACGACGTCGAGACTCGCCTCTTCGAGCGGAGCGACACGCGCGCCACCCGGCTGGATGGTCGCCACGCCGAGCTGCTCGAGGCGCTTGAAGGCCTCGCGGACGGTGCTTCGATGGACGCCGAATCGCTGCGCCAGATCACGCTCGGACGGCAGGCGCTCCCCGACGCGGTATTGGCCGCGCAAGATGTCGTCGCGCAGGCTCGCTGCGATCGACAGATCCTGGGAGGTAGAAGACATGATTTCGAAGTGCTCCGGCACGGGCGCGCTGGAGAATTGGTCGGACCAATATGGCACGACCAAACGAACCTGTCGAGGTCATTCGGACAATCTGAAGAAAATACTGAGGAAAATCAGCCGTCCCCGGGCAGGGGCCCCGTGAGCGAGGCTCGCTGGGAGATCTCGACCCAATTCCCGTCGGGGTCCCGAACCATCGAGTAGAGCGCCACCTGACCATGCTGCTTCGGCGCCGCCCCCTCTATGCCCCCCTGGTCCAGGATTCGCGCGTGCTCCGCACGACAATCGAAGACCTGGATCGTCAGGTAGCGGAAGCCCTGGCCCTGGATGCCGTGATCGCTCGGCGCGTCGGGATCGTGTTCGACGACGAGGATCGAATCGCCGCAGCGGAATCGATTCTCCGCCAATTCCTCGAACTGCAATCCGTCGACGTAGAAACGCGCCTGGGCCTCGGGATCTCGTACGGCCACGCTGACGCCGATCCCCTCGATCCCGTCTTCTCCCTGCGGAACGAGATAGACGCAATTGCCATCGGGATCGACGAGCTCCTGTCGCGCGTCGATGTCATCGCGAGCGATCCACATGCCGCGATAGCCGCTCCTCGGCACGTCGGGCAAGCCATGTCTCGAGTGGTTGAGCTTGAAGACCGAACCGTTCACACCGTGCCGATGCTGATGATTCCCGCCCCCGGTCGGCAGCAACTCCTCGAATTCGAGCCCGGCCGGTCCCTGCCAGAAAGCGAGCATCTCCTTCAGCCGATCGGTCATCACCGCGACATCGATATGTTGTTTGGCGAGCTTCAATGAACGGGTCTCCAAAGGCTACGGGTTGCGATCGAGAAGGACAGCAGACCGTAACACGCGGCGTACGGCGCCGTCCTTCGCGACCCCATCGCCGACGAACCTCACGGCCGCCCGACCAACACGCCCCCCAAAACACGCCCGACCGACACGCCCGACCAACACGCCCCGTCAGCTCGATCACGAAGCCGCTAGACTGCGCGAGATGAAGCTGCTCAAGCGAATTGGCGTTGCCCTCCTCGTTCTCGTTTCCGCGCTGGTCCTGATCATTCTCTACATGATGGGCAGCGAAGACGTCCCCGAGACGACCGCCTACGAGATCGACCTGCCCGAACTCCGCGCCCTCGCGGCCAGCCTGCCGGGAGAGGCACCGAGCGAGCTGCGCGTCGAAATCATCGCGAGCGGCCAGCTTCCCCGCGGATTGATCATGGCCTGGCAGGGCTTCGAGCCGGTCGCGATGCCACGACCGGTATTCCAGCTTCGATACGACGACGGCGCCTTCCTCCTGATCGATGCCGCCTACGACCGCACGCTTCATGAAATCGGCTTCGAAGATCAGCCCTTCGACGACGACGCATGGGAGCGCCTGGTGCTGGCACTCGAAACCGCGAGCCGGACCGTGATCACGCACGAGCATACGGATCACATCGGGGGCGTGGCGCGACATCCCCGACCCGAGCGACTCGCCAAGAACCTCCTCTTGAACCCGGAGCAGATCTCCAGCGAGGGCGCCATCTTCGCGGACCTCCCGAAAGACCTCGTCGAAGTCCTCGAGCCGATTCGCTACACGAACGCCATCGCGGTCGCGCCCGGCGTCGTCCTGAAGCGGGCGGCCGGTCATACACCCGGAAGTCAGATGGTCTTCGTCACGATGCGCGACGGGCGCGAGCTTCTATTCCTGGGCGATGTCGTCTGGAATCTCGACGCGATTACCCAACTGAAGTACCGACCTCGTTTCATCACCGACGTCTTCCTGGGAGAGGACCGCGCCGCCGTCCTCGATCAGATCCGCGCTCTGCGAACGCTCTACGACAGCGGTGACGTCGAACTCGTCGTTTCGCACGACGCACGGACCTACGCCGGGCCAGGATTCGAAGAGGGATTCGTCCTCGTCACCGAGTGAGCGAGTCGCCGGCCTCGGTCGACGATCACGCGACCGCGAATATCTGGGCAAGAACTCGAGCTACAAGCGTTTGTGGCTCATCGGCGACAACCCCACTTCGAAACGCAACGAGCCTCGCCTCCCGTCCATCCGGGTGATCCCCACTTGCGTTCTGACTGCCTGTACCTGATGCCGACTCAGGTCCGCGCGATTGCATTCGCGTCCGGATGTCGCAAACTCGCGATCCCTTCGAACGTTCATCCGGAAACACGCCCACATGCTCCCGAAGCTGCTCCTCCATACGATCTGCTGCCTCTTCCTGGTCGTCGCCCTGCCTAACAATTCGAACAGTATCGAGCCGTCGTCCCATTCGATCGCGCGCCAATGGAACGACGAACTCCTCGAAGCGATTCGCCGTGACTTCGCGCGCCCGACCGTCCACGCTCGCAACCTCTTTCACGTGTCGATCGCGATGTGGGATGCCTGGGCGGCCTACGACCCACTGGCCAAGAACTACCTGCACACGGAGAAGGCCGACGCACCGGACATCGCTTCAGCGCGCGCCGAAACTCTGAGCTACGCGACCTACCGGATCCTGTCCGCTCGATTCTCGGGATCGCCGGGCGCGACGATCGCGCTCGCCTCCTTCGACGCGAGAATGTCGGAACTCGGCTATGACCCCGACGACACGGGGACCGACGGAGAATCACCGAGCGCACTCGGGAATCGCATCGCCAGCACGGTCCTGGCCTTCGGCGCCGCGGACGGCTCCAACGAAGAGAACGACTTCGCGAACCAACACTACGAGCCAGTGAACCCGGCACTCTTTCCCGCACTCCCCGGCAACCCGTCGATCGAGGACCCCAACCGATGGCAGCCTCTCGTCCTCGAATTCTTCGTCGACCAGGCGGGCATTCCCTTCCCTCTCGGCGTGCCCGAGTTTCTCAGTCCCGAATGGGGGCGCGTCACGCCCTTTGCCCTCACGGAGACCGATCGCACGATCCGCTACGACGGAGACTTCGAGTACTGGCTCTATCACGATCCGGGCGCGCCGCCCTATCTCATCGAGGGTGATGAGGGAGACGAGGCCTACCGAAGCGGCTTCGAACAGGTTCTCGAGTGGAGCGCTCTGCTCGATCCGGCGGACGGCGTGATGATCGACATCGGCCCCGGCGCCCGAGGCAACAACGCCCTCGGCACGAACGATGGACAAGGCCGACCCATGAATCCGAAGACGGGCCTGCCCTACCCCGAGAACATCGTGCCCGCCGGCGACTACTATCGCGTGCTGGCCGAGTTCTGGGCCGACGGTCCCGACTCCGAGACGCCCCCCGGCCATTGGTTCACGATCGCCAACACGGTCTCCGACCATCCCGACCTCGTGAAGCGGCTCGAAGGCGAAGGCCCCGTCGTCGACGATCTCGAATGGGACGTGAAGCTCTATCTGGCGCTCGCCGGTGCAGTCCACGACTCTGCCGTCGCCGCCTGGGGCGCCAAGGGCTGGTACGACTATCTCCGCCCGATCTCGGCGATTCGCTACATGGCGAGCAACGGACAGAGCAGCGACCCCGACCTCCCCTCCTATCACCCCGATGGGATCCGCCTCGTGCCGGGCCGAGTCGAACTCCTGACCCCCGAGAGCATCGCGCCGGGCGAACGACACGCCCATCTCGCCGGGCGCTTCGGCGTCAACGTGGGCAAGGTGGCCGCACGGGCCTGGCGCGGGCCGCGATTCATCGACGATCCGGAGACGAGCACCGCGGGTGTCGGCTGGATCCTTGTCGAGAACTGGTGGCCGTATCAACGCCCGACCTTCGTCACACCGCCCTTCGCCGGCTATGTCTCGGGACATAGCACCTTCAGCCGCGCGGCCGCCGAGGTCATGACGCAGTTCACGGGCGACGCGTACTTTCCTGGCGGTGTCGGTGAATTCCTTGCGCCGCGCGACGAGTTCCTCGTCTTCGAAGACGGACCGAGCGTCGACGTCAATCTACAGTGGGCGACCTATCGAGACGCCTCGGACGAAACGAGCCTCTCGCGCATCTACGGCGGAATCCATCCGACGGCCGACGACATCCCGGGTCGACTGATGGGCGCCGTGATCGGCCCGGATGCGTTCGATCTCGCCCGCGAGCATTGGGGCCCATGGCAGGCGCTGGATCTCGACCAGGTGACGATCTCGGGCGGGACTCGCCTTTTCTCCCAGGGAACCATGCGCGTCGGCGAGCGCGGAGAGAAGGACGCCTTCGACCCCGCAGACGGAGTGAAGCTTCGCGTGACCGCCACGGGCGAGGTCGTCGTGGAGACGGGAATCGCGGCGTGCCAGACCCAGGCGAAGAAGCGCTATGCGACCCGCTGCTCCGATGCATCAGGAGATTTCGTCGCCTGGTTCGACGATCGGACCGCGACGACGGCGTGGCCGTTCCGGTTGATCACTCGAATGCCAGCGTCGGCCTCGCCGGTCGAGGGGCCCATCATCGTCGAGATCTCGTCGGGTGATGCGCGTCGCGCGGGCGTCGCCTCGCGCTGCGTCGCGCGGGGCGATCGCCTCGTATGCCGCCCCGCGAGCCAGGCAGCGCGGCCCGAACCCAAGCCTCGAGCATCCAAGACGGGTCTCGCCTCCCCGAACTAGCGAGGTCCACGACCTCCGGCCGCAGGACTCAGGTCCGTCTTCGATTCGACCGACACGAAGGACTCCCCCGTCACAATCGCAGGCGGCGATTCGGAGTCCTCCATGATCGATCGAAGCGCCTCTCTCGAGCGTCCCCGAACCCCTCGAATCCGTCGATACGGACTCGGCGTGATCCTCGCCGGGCTCGTCGCCTTCGCGTCTCCGGGATGCGACCGGATCGAAGCCGTGAAGCAGGCGGCCAGCCCTTCGGCCGAGGGCGACGATCGGAACCCGGCACCCGCCGATGACCCGACGAAGAGCACGGCCGCACCGAGCATGGATTCGATCGGTCCGGATGAGGCGCAGCGCGTCTACTACCAGTTCATCGACGACAAGGGGCGTGTGCAGTTCGTCGAACGCCTGACCGACGTTCCGACGACCTGGCGTGATCAGGTCGGCTATGTCGAGATGAACCAGCCCCCGCCGCTCTCACCCGAAGAAGCGCGCAGGAGCTGGCAGGTTTCTGAAGCGCGGGCGATGGAGATCCAGCTCGCTGCGCAGTCCGCCACGCCGAACGACAGCTGGGGCGGTGCCGGCGGGCAAGACGTGATCCTCTATTCCGCGACGTGGTGTGGTTACTGCACGAAGGCCCGGGCCCACCTCGACGAAGCCGGCGTCCGCTACGACCTGCGCGACGTCGACATCCCCGCCATCGGTCAGGAACTGCGTGAGAAGACCGGACGCGGCGGCGTTCCGGTGCTGGATTTCTCGGGCGAGATCCTGCGCGGATACAGTCGCGACCACTACGACCGCGTGATCGAATCGATTCGGGGCTGACGCCCATTCGAGCGACGACCACGCAGGCGCGCTCGATGCCGGCCGACGACGAGCGGTTCCGATATCCTCGACCCTTCTGAGCGGATCCCTCTACTCGTCCAATCGTGTCGCGGAGTCATTCGAATGCGTCTGTCTGGAAAACGCGTCCTCGCGATCGGTGCTTCGGGCGGACTGGGTAGGGCCTCGGCGCTGGCGGTTGCCGCCGAAGGCGCCCGCGTCTGCTTCACCGCGCGACGCCTCGAACGAATCGAGGAAGCGGCCAAGGAAGCGGGGCACGACGCTTTCGCCGTGCCTTGCGACGTCCGTGACGAGGCGTCCTGTCGAACGGCCGTCGCCGATGCGGCCGCCGAGATGGGCGGCCTGGATGCACTCGTCTACGCCCCCGGCATCGCGACCTTCGGGCCCCTCGCCGAGACGACCGCCGACGAGTGGCGTGCTGTCCTCGAGACGAACCTGATCGGTGTGAACGTCGCGCTCGCGGCGGCGATCGAACATCTCGAGGCCAGTCATGGCAAGGCCATCATCTTCACTTCGATGGTCGTGCACGACAGCCCTCCGCGACTGAAGCAGGCGCCCTACGTCGTCAGCAAAGTTGCCCTCGAAACACTGATCGAAGCCTGGCAATCCGAACATCGAAGCGTCGGCTTCACGGCCCTCGCCAACGGCGACGCCTGGACCGAGTTCGGCGACGCGCACGACCTCGCCAAGGTCGCGCCCATCGTCCGCGAATGGCAGAAGGGCGACTACATGTACGGCCGCATGATGGAGATCCCCGCGATCACCGAACAGGTCGTGAACGCCCTCGCCTCGAGCGAAACGATCCGCCGAATCGCCATCACGCCGAATTATTCCACGTAGCCGATTCATCGTAACCGATCGGACGTCGCCTCTTCCACCTGGCCTATTCGACGTAGCCGAGACTCTCGAGCGTTCGCAGGGCTTCCTCGGTCAGCTCCGACGGCCCAGCGCTCTCCCGGTTCGTGACGTTCGCCTCGACGAAGGCGTCGAGTTCTTCGCGCAGCTTCGCGGCGCGCTCCGGCTGGCGTTCGAGTTGGTCCGACTGTTCGACCGGATCCCAGCTGAGGTCGTGTAGGACCGGTTCGTGATCCGAGAACCAGGTCATCTTGTAGGGATACCGAATGAGGGAAACCATCTCGCCGTAGACCGGGTCGTTCGGCTGACATCCGTCCCGCGCGAGCATAGGCGGCTCGTCTTCCTTGGCGATGCCGAGTCCCTCGCGAACGAAGTCCGGAACGCTCGTAACCGAGTCACTGTAGAGACTGAAGATCGGTCGACTCTCCGCTTCGGCGAGCTCGCTGGATCCCGACTCGAGCGGCAGCGCCCCCTCGCACGCATCGCCGAGCGCCCAACATCGAAGCGAAGCATGCAGATCCCGCAGCTCGACGGGACGCTCGATCACGGCTGGACGTAGATCGGGCAGTCCGGTCACGACCAGCGGAATCCGAAGTGCCGCGTGCCGGACCGAGAAGCGATGTCCCATCAGCCGGTTCTCGCCGAGATGCTCGCCATGATCGGAGGTCACGACGACGATCGGCGGGGACGCCTCGTCGCGCGCACCCATGATCCGCAGGACCTCGGCGAGTTTGGCATCGGCAGCGGCGACATCTCCGAGATACAACCCATGCAGCAGTTCGAGATGCCGCGCGGTCGGCAATGAATCGCAGAGCGCTTCCGACACGGTATAAGCCGATTGCACATAGTCGAGCTCCGAGCGCGGCACGTCCTCGGGAATCCAGGGGTTCACGTCGCGGACCTCGTAGGGATCATGTGCCTCGAAGAGATTCACGAAGAGGAAGTAGGGACGGCTGTGATCGCGCTCGCGATTCCAGCTCGTGAGGCGATCCAGGAGCCCGAACGGCGGGGGCGTCTGACCGCTCTTCACCATCTTCACGTTCGCGACGAGGCTGGGTGCGCCGTAGAGATCGAATCCCTGCGAGAATCCGAAGTCATCGTGGAGCATCGCGTTCGCCGCCAGTCCCGCCGTCACGTATCCGGCCTCCTGGAAATCCTCCGCCATCATCTGCATCGACTCGGGCGTCACGACGACGCCATCGAGCCCGACCCCATGCTCGTCGACCCGCAGCCCCGTAAAGAGGCTCGCATGACTCGCCGCCGTCCAGGGTGCCGGCGCGAACGCACGTGCGTAGCGGACGCCCTGCTCGGCCAGGCGATCGATCTCGGGGGTCGTCCCCTCGACTTCGCCATACGCCGAGACGGCATCGGCGCGCAATGTATCGAGGACGACCAGGATGACCGACGGCCGTGAGTCCCTGGCGCGTTCGGCCGCCGTCGTCGATTTGTTCGTGGAACGCGCCGTCGCTTCCGCGCCGGAAATGACGACCGAATCCGTGCGCTCAGCGTCGTCGCTGCGCGAACACGCGAGAGTCAATACCAGGGCGGTCACCAGCGTCAGCACGAGGGGCGTCGCGAGCCCGGCGACTCGGCATGGGCCGAATCGGATTCCTCGCGCGGAGGTTCGAATCCCGACCGATTCGGCTGGACCCAATGGCAGGACGAATCGATCGCTCACGACTATCCATCCCCACCCATCGGCCTAGGCCGAGAGCAGTTCCTGCACGATGCCGCGGGCGAGGTTGCCGTCGATATCGGCCTTGTGCGCCTTCATCAGGGCGCCCATCGCCTTCCCCATGTCGCGCGGACCCTCGGCGCCGGACTGGGCGATCGCCTCTTCGACCCAGGCCCGCGTCTGGGCCTCGTCGGCGAGCTGCGGCAGGAACTCCTGAAGTATGGCGAGCTCCGCCCGTTCGGCGGCGGCCATCTCTTCACGCCCGCCCTTTTCGAAGGCTTCGATGCTCTCTTTGCGCTGCTTCTCGAGCTTTCGGAGCAGCCCTTCGCAGACCTCGTCCGACACGGTCTCCGCCCCGTCCTTCTTCATCTCGTTCAGAAAGGCGGTCCGCATCGAACGCAAGGTGGCCAGGCGCACAGCGTCCTTGGCCCTCATGGCGTCCTTCATCTGCTGGGTCACATCGTCCGCGATCGACATCGTCGTCCTCCGAAGGCGGAGGATAGCCGCACCTCGCCAGAATTCAGGCGCGCTGGCTCGAAACGGAGACGACTTCGCCCGTCATGTAGGACGAGTAGTCGCTGGCGAGGAACACGATCACGTTCGCGACCTCCCAGGGTTCGGCGCCGCGACCGAAGGCCTCGCGCGCTTCGAGTTCGTCGAGGAGTTCGCGCGGCGTCGTCTTCTCGAGGAAGGGATGCACGGCGATGCTCGGCGAGACCGCGTTGATACGAACGCCATGCTCGGCCGCCTCGAGCGCGCTGCATCGCGTGAAGGCCATGACGCCAGCCTTGGCCGACGCATAATGCGCCTGTCCCTTCTGCGCGCGCCAGCCGAGGACCGAGGCGTTGTTCACGATGACGCCGCTCCCGCGCTCGGTCATGTGGGGGAGCACGGCGCGCGTCATACGGAACACGCTGTTCAGGGTGATATCGAGGACCGAGGTCCATTGCTCGTCGCTCATGTCGACGACCGGCACTTCGCCCCCGAGTCCCGCGTTGTTGATCACGACGTCGACGTGGCCCATTTCGGAAACCGCCGCCTCGACGAGTGCGCGCACGTCGGCATCTTCACGTACGTTGCAGAGTCGATGGCCGACGGGCTGGCCAGAGATCTCCGCGAGCTTCGCGGCCGCCTCGCCGGTCCGCTTCTCGTGGATGTCGCTGATGAAGAGGCGTGCGCCCTCCTCCGCACATCGCTGGGCCGTCGCGAAGCCGATCCCTGCGCCCGCGGCCGCCGTGATGAGCACGTTCTTGCCGCGCAGCAGGTCGTGGGCGGGTACGTAGTTCGGCGGGGGGATCTTGGACATGGGATTCCTTGCTTCGCGGGGGACCGGGCGGGGCTTCTGTCTTGTCGCGTACCGGACGTCGCGTCGATCGCGCGCCGTCGATATGCGGTCTATACGCGGTCAGCGGGGCTCGCGCGGCAAGCCGAGCACGCGCTCGGCGAGAATGTTGCGCTGGATCTGGTTCGAACCCGCATAGATCGTGTCGGAGCGCGTGAAGAGGAACATCCGCTGGAGCGGCTTCAAGTCGTAGGGCGCCCCGTCGGCGATCTCGGCCTCGGGCCCCATCACGTCCATCGCGAGTTTGCCGAGGTCACGATGCCAGGTCGCCCAGAAGATCTTCGAGATGTTCGCGGCCGCCGGCGGCTCGCCGCCTTCGTCGAGACCGGAGAGCGTTCGCAGAGCATGTTGGCGCTGGATGCGAAGACCGATCCAGGCCTGCGCGATTCTCTGTCGAATCAGCGGGTCTTCGTTCCTGCCGTTCTGTTTCGCGAGCTGGATGATCGCGTCGAGCTCGTTCCGGAAAGCCATCTGCTGGCCGAGGGTCGAGGCGCCGCGCTCGAAGGCGAGCGTCCCCATCGCCACGGACCAACCGCCACCGGCGCCGCCCACGACGTTGCCCGCCGCGGTCCGGGCGTCGCTGAAGAACACCTCGCTGAATTCCGAGTCCCCGGTCATCTGTACGATCGGGCGAACTTCGACGCCGGGCTGATCCATCGGGACGAGCAGGTAGGAGAGGCCGCGATGCTTCGGCTGCGCGTCCGGATCCGAGCGACACAATGCGAAGCACCAGTGCGACGACTCGGCGCCCGAGGTCCAGACCTTCTGCCCGTTCACGACCCATTCGTCGCCCTCGAGTTCGGCCCGCGTCTGCACATTTGCGAGATCCGAGCCGGCGCCGGGCTCCGAATAGCCCTGACACCAGACCTCTTCCCCCGAGAGAATGCCGGGCAGGAAACGCGCCTTCTGTTCGTCCGTTCCGAAATGGATCAGCGTCGGACCGAGGAGTCCCTCACCGATATGCCCGACGCGACCCGGGCCGCCCGCGCGCGCGTATTCTTCGTGGAAGATCATCTGCTGGGTGAGCGTGCAGCCGCGCCCGCCGACCTCCGCCGGCCAGCCGACGCCGATCCAGCCGTGCTCGCCCATGCGGCGTTCCCAGGCGTGCCGTTCGGCGAAAAGCGCATGCTCGTCGCCGGGCCCGCCGCGACCCTTCACGACTTCGAACTCCCCGACGAGATGCTCCGCGAGCCAGCCCGCGATCTCGCGGCGGAAGGCCTCGTCCTCTTCGGTGAATCGCGCGTCCATCTGGCTGCCTCGCCTCGCCTGGGAATCGGCCTTCGCCCCGCGGTTCCGAGCGACGACGGGACGGATTCGCCGCGTGCCGATTGGAGCGCTCCGGGATATTACGATACGCTTCGACTCGTAAGCAAGGGCTGGCAGGATCTTCGCCGAAGCGAGCCCAGGCCCAACAGAGCCCAAGAGAACGCACCCAAGACGCAGCGACCGCGCGCCCACCGCGTCGACCGGACCCCATGATCGAATCCGCTTCCCTCTGGCCGCTGATCGAAGCCCGCGCGGCGGCCACGCCCGACGAGCCGATGGCCGTCGATGCGCGCGACCGGGCCATCTCCTTCGGCGACTATCACGACGCCGCGATTCGGGTCGCCCGGGGCCTCGCGAACAACGGTGTCGGACCCGGCGAGATCGTTTCGTGGATGCTGCCGACGCGCCTCGAATCGCTCCTGCTGGTCGGCGCCCTCGCCCGCCTGGGCTGCATCCAGAATCCGATCCTCCCGATCTATCGCGAGCGCGAGGTCCGCTTCATCGCGGAACAATGCCGGCCGCGCCTGCTCGTGACGCCTTCGGAGTGGCGAGGCTTCGATTATGCGGAGATGGCGCGCGGCGTCGCTCGGGATGTCGCGGGACTCGAATGTCTCGTCGTCGACGAGGCCTTGCCCGAGGCGTCGTCCGAGGCGACAGAAGGCGAGCTGCCGCCCGCGCCGGGAAGCTCTGGGATGGACGCGACGGACGAAGAGGATCCCGTTCGATGGCTCTTCTATACGTCGGGCACGACCTCGGATCCAAAGGGCGTGCGGCATAGCGACGCGACGCTCTGGGCGGGCGCGCTCGGCATGCTGCGCGCACTCGAACTCGAATCCCGAGACCAGGTCGCCTTCGTCTTTCCGCTCACACACATCGGCGGCATCAACTGGCTCCAGGCGGGGCTCGCCGCGGGCTGTCGCTTGATCTTGATCGAGAACTTCGCGGAGAAGACGACCATGCCGACGCTGCGCCGGCACGGCATGACGCTCGGCACGGCGGGAACCGTCTTCCACGAGGCCTACCTGAAGGCGCATCGCGATTACACCGCCGAACACGAAGGAGCCCCACTGTTCCCGGACGTCCGCGCCTTCCCGGGCGGCGGCGCTCCGAAACCGCCCAAGCTGCACGCCGACTTGCGTCGAGAACTCGGCGGCGTGGGAATCGCTTCTGGCTACGGACTCACCGAGGCCCCGATCCTCAGCATGAGCCGGGTCGACGACGAAGACGAGAAGCTCGCGCAGACCGAAGGTCGATCGGCGGGACACGATGTCGACCTCCGCGTCGTCGATCTCGAAGGCCGACCCTGTCGCCCCGGCGAGGACGGCGAGTTCGTCGTGCGCGCGCCGCAGCTGTTCCGCGGTTATGTGGACGCGGCGCTCGACGCGCAGGCGTTCGACGCGAACGGATACTTCCGCACGGGAGACCTCGGGCATCTAGACGCGGACGGATACGTCGTCGTCACGGGACGGCGAAAGGACGTGATCATCCGCAAGGGCGAGAACATTTCGGCGCGCGAGATCGAGGACCTGCTCTATGCGCATCCGAAGGTGGAAGACGTCGCGGTGATCGGGCTGCCGGATGCGGAATCTGGGGAGCGTTGTTGCGCGGTCGTCGTCTGCGCCGATCCGGGTGAGCCGCTCGACATGGAGGAGATGGGCGAGTTCCTCCGGTCGAAGGATCTCATGCTGCAGAAGATTCCGGAGCAGCTCGAACTCGTGGATTCGATTCCGCGGAACGCGACGGGGAAGGTGTCGAAGCATTTGTTGCGGGAGCGATTCGGGGGCTGAACGCACATAGCGTGGCAATACGAGAGATGTCGCTCGGACCCGCCCTCAATCCCGCTTCAAGATCCCGGCCAACGCCAGATCCACGATCGCCCCCGCCATCTTCGGCGAAGGTGCGCGCCCGCGGAAGAACAGCGCGACCGAGATCGGCCCCACCACGAGATCCGCAGCGAGATTCAAGTCGATGTCATCCGCGATCTCGCCACGCGCACGCGCGCGTTCGAAGATTCGCACGAAAGGTTCGCGTCGCGCCTTGGTGACGGGCTCGAGCAACTTCGAGAGTTCCGGGTTATGCGCCCGCTCCCCTGCCAGACTCGGAAACACGGCACCCAGCGACGTCGAATGGAAGTCGTGCAGATACGACTTCAGCGTCTCCTTCAGATCGACGTCGAGACTCCCCGTGTCGACTTCCTCGAAGCCCGGCAGTTGGCCGAATGCCTCGACGACCAGCGGGAGCTTCGAGGGCCAGCGTCGATAGATCGTCGCCTTCCCCACGCCCGCGCGCTGCGCCACGCCTTCGACGGTGAGTGCCGAGAAGCCGACTTCGACGAGCAGTTCGAGCGTCGCGTCGAGGATCGCCTGGTGCGCCTCCTCGCTTCGCGGACGACCGGTGCTGCCGGGAGCGCCGTTTCGGTTCTCCTTGCCTCGTGCAGGCTGGGCCATCGACTCGTCACTCCTTCTCTATCCAGTCCGGCTGCGTCGAACGCCGACCCGAGCGGGACGACCGAGACTGGGACTTCATGCCACACACGCTTCTGCGTCGACCGCGCCGCGTCGGTCCTACGGACGAGAATCGTCGAAAGCGGGAGCGTCCGTCCGCGGCCGTAGTTCGCCACGACGGGAATTACGATACAGTACGTCTCGTTATATTTCATCCGCTCCGCAGAGAGCCGAATTCGGCTCGGCGGACGACATGGAGACCAACAGCGCAATGGTCCAGTACAACCCCTTCTCCGACGAGATCATCAAGGGCGATCCGCTCCCCATCTACAAGCAGCTCCGCGACGAGGCGCCCGCCTACTACCTCGAGGAGTACGACACCTGGGCGCTCTCCCGCTTCGAGGACATCTGGAAGGCCTCGGGAGACATGAAGCATCTGTCGGCCGCCAAGGGCACGACGTCGGCGCATCTGCTGACCAAGGTCCAGCCCGTCACGCCGATGATCAACATGATGGACCCGCCGGACCACACGCGGCTTCGCGGCGCGTTCCGCAAGAAGTTCGCCGCACCCGAGACCGCCAAGCTCGAACCCGTCATCCGCAAGATCGTAGTCGACTGCATCGACCGCACCCTCGACCAGGGCCGGATGGACGCCATGGGCGATCTGTCCTCGCAGGTCGCGGTCACCGTCGCCTGCATGCTGTCGGGACTCCCGCCCGAAGACGGGCCGATGCTGAACGAGCTCGTCTGGCGATTCTTCAAGCGCGAGGAAGGGCACGACGGGATGACCGAGGCGGGTCTCGCCGCGATGAACGAGATGTTCGGCTACTTCCACGAACAGATTGCCGCGCGACGCGCTAGCGGAGCGAAGGACGACGTGCTCCAGCAGCTGATGGAGTTCGAACAAGAGGACGGCACGCCGCTCGACGACGCCGCCCTCGCCTCCCATCTCTCGATGCTGATCATCGGCGGCTCCGAGACCTTCCCGAAGACCTTCGCCTCGATCCTGCAGCGCCTCTGGGAGCATCCGGACCAGCGACAGATGTGCATCGACGACCCGAGCCTGATCCCCGACGCCTACAACGAAGGCCTCCGCTACGACATGCCGACGCAGTTCCTGATGCGCGTCGTGAAGAAGCCGGTCGAGTTCGCTGGCGTCGAGATGAAGGAGGGACAGGCGATCATGTTCCTCTATCACTCGGGCAACCACGACGAGCGTGAGTTCGAGGATCCGGACAAGTTCGACATCCTGCGCCGCCCGCCCCGCATCATGAGCTTCGGCTACGGGCCGCATTCCTGTCTCGGCGTGAACGTCGCCCGCCTCGAAGCGCGCGTCTGTCTCGAAGAGATCCTGAAGCGACATCCGAACTACGAGGTCGACCTCGACGGCTCGGAACGCCTGCTGACGGAGTTCGTGCAGGGTTACTGGAAGCTCCCGATCACCTACACGGCCTGACGACACGGCCGGAAGCCGAACGCCCAGGCAGACGGAGCCGCCTCCGAAGAGTGACCCTGGGAATGCGACGAGCAATCGGAGGATGGACGTGCGGATCGGCTTCCGCGGACCGGCGCTAGGCGTTTCGTTCGACCGCCTCGGCAAACGAGACGCCCTCGGCGATCATTCGGCGGCTCGCGTTCAGCTCTCGCGGTCGCTTGAACCCGACCGCCCCCGTGAGTCGACCTTCGCGCCCGAAGAGCGCGAGGAAGCGATCCTCCTCGAGCCGACCCTTTCCGATCCACATCTCGTCCCCGTCGCGCACCTCGCCAGCGATCGCGATGCGCAGCTCGAATTGATCCGTCCAGACGTAGGGGATCGGCGCGAACTCGACGGGCTCGCCGGAGACGATTCGCTTCGCCACCACGTCCGCTTGTTCGACGGCGCTCGTCCAATGCTCGAAGCGCGGACGCTCGGGATAGTTCGCGTTCTCCCAGCGCGCGCAGTCGCCGAGGGCGAAGATGCCGGGGGAGCCGGTGTACCCGTTCGAATCACAAACGATGCCGTTGTCGATCTCGAGACCGCTGCCTTCGAGCCATTCGACGGCGGGCGACGCGCCAACGCCCACGATGACGACATCGGCCGGAAGCGTCGAACCGTCGGAGAGTCGAACGCCCTCGACCCTGGCCTCGACATTGCCCTCGCCGACGAAGGCGTCGACCCCGACGTCGAGATGGAACGTGACACCCTCTTCCCGATGCCGAACCGCGACGCGCTCCCCGAGAACCGAGCCGAGTCCGCGGACGAGGGGCGCCGGGAGGGGATCGACGACGCTCACCTCGAGACCTTTCTGTCGACAGCTCGCGGCCAGCTCCATGCCGATGAAGCCCGCTCCGACCACGACGACGCGGGGCTTTTCTTCGAGGGCTTCGCGCAGACCGCGGGCATCGTCGAGCGTGCGCAATTCGAAGATGCCCGAGAGATCCCGACCGAAGGGCAGCCGACGCGCGCGCGCTCCCGTCGCGAGGACGACGGCAGCCGACGCCTCAATCGATTCGCCGCCTTCGAGGCGTACGACGCGCGAAGCGACGTCGAGGGCGACCACGGACTGCCCGAGCCGCCACTTGGCGTCGAGACCTTCGAGACCGTCCCGCGCGAGGGCGAGCTTCGACTCTTCCCACCCGTCCACGAGAAACTGCTTCGAGAGAGGCGGCCGGTCATACGGGGCCTCGGCTTCAGCGCCGATGACCGTCATCTGTCCGGCGAAACCTTCCCGTCGCAGCGCTTCGACCGTTCGCAGTCCGGCGAGCGAGGCACCCACCACGACGACATGTTCACTCATCACTTCATTCCCTGATTCGATCCACGTACTTCGATGCGCGATGCTAGCGCCCGATCCACTCTCGCGAGTCCAACCCAAGGAATCCATCATGCAGTTCTGGCAGTCCATTCCCTTCACGCATCCCGACGACATGCTCGAGCTGGCCCCGGTCGCGGAAGAGGCGGGATTCGAGGGCATTTCGATCGCCGACCACCTGATTGCGCCGGAGGAGTTCACCTCGCGTTACCCCTACGACGAGAGCGGCGAGGCGCCCTTCGACGGGACGACGCCCTTTCCCGAGGTCTTCGCGACGATCTCCGCCCTCGCCCAGGTGACGACGAAGCTCCGCTTCCTGACCAACGTCTACATCCTGCCCCTGCGCCATCCGATCGAAGTCGCCAAGGGCGTCAGCACGGCGGCCGTCTTCTCGAAGGATCGCGTCGTGCTCGGCTTCGGCGCCGGCTGGCTTCGCGAGGAATTCGAGAACCTCGGCGTGCGCTTCGAGGAACGCGGCAAACGAATGGACGAAGCAATCCCGCTGATCCAGCGACTGCTCGCGGGCGAGATCGTCGAGAGCAGCTCGGACGCGTACCCGTTCGCGCCGCTTCGCATCAGCCCGATTCCGGCGAAGAAGGTGCCGCTCTGGGTCGGCGGCATGAACCCGGCGGCGCTGCGGCGCGCGGGACAATACGGCGATGGCTGGTCCGGCGCGGGCACGACGTACGATCAGACCCTGGCGCTCCTGACCGAGCTGAATCGTCAGCGCGCACGCTTCGGTCGCGAGGGCGAACCCTTCGACTGCCTCGTGCCCCTCGTCGAGGAACCGAGTCCGGAGCAGATGCAGACGCTCATCGAACTCGGCATGACCGGCACGGTCAGCTGGCCGCTCGAATACCAGCTTCCGCCCGACGCGACGCTGCAGGACAAGAAGGACAAGCTGCGACAGCTCGGGGACGAGATGATCCGCCCTGTGAACGGCTAGCCGCGATCCGTCGTGGCATGGGGTTGCTGTCGTCGCGAGTCCGGCGCGGCGCGATTTTCGCAGAGGGCTCGCCCCTGGAGCGATGGCTTCGCGAACTCTGACCCCGAGGATGTTTGGTACGAACCGCCGGGGCGAACTCCGGCTGCGCTTGATTCTGCGAAAACCGCGCCGCGCCGGCCTCTTCGCATCGAGCAGACGACGAACCGCGGCTAGGCGTTTACGGGCTCATGGCTGCCAGGCGTCGCCCCGTCGCTTCCAGGGGTTCGCGTCGCTCGTCCGGGGCAGCGCGATCCGCGCCTCGCACCCGACGCAGCTCTTCCCGCCTGCCTCGAGCTCGATCGAGACGTCGACCCAGCCAAGCTCGTCGTCGATCGCCTCCACGCCGGTCACGACTCCGGAAAAGTTCATGATTTCGCCGGGATAGACGGAATCCCTCATCCGAAACTTGATTCGGCCGAGGCGGCCCTTCGGCCCGGTCCAGTCCGTCAGGTATCGCTCGAACCAGGCGGCGAGGTTCGGCGTGTTCATAATGATGTCGTCGAGACCGTTGTTCTCGGTCGCGAACTTGTAGTCGTGATGCTGCGGTCGCCAATCTCGACTCGCCATGGCGCCGAGCACGACCGTCACGGGTTTCACTTCCTTCTCGAGGACGGGCAGCTTCGCGCCGTCCTCAATGTCGCCAAAGAGCAGTCCCGGAATCATTTCGAAGCCCCCTGCGCTGCGTCCCGGTTGTACCCGAACCCCGTATACCGCTCCGTCGCACAAAGCTCGCCATGCTGGTTCACGATGCGGACTTCGAAGTCCCAGAAACGCCCCGTCCCGAGCTTCGTCGTCTTGAGCGGCGAGACGGAATGCAGGATCTGCGTCGTCGTGAGTTCGTCACCCGGACGGATCGGTTCGCCGAAGACGATCGTGTTGTCGCTCATCACGGCCTCGGGCAGGCCGAGGTGATCCTTCAGGTCGAAATGCAGCTGGAGGGGCACGGCGGGTTCCGTCCGACCGGGCGACCAGTCGTGCGGTCGGAACCAGACCGACACCATCGTCGGCGGCGTGATCGGCCCGTCCGTCAGCTCGTCCGCGACGGCCGCGTCCCAATAGAGCGGGTTCCCGTTCTGGGTCGCCGACATCGTCGTCAGCACGTACCCCATCTCGATCGGGAACTCGGTCCGTTCCTCGTAACGCTCCTGCCCGATCCAGGATTGGACTTCTTCGGGCAGGTCATGAGCCGACGACGCAGCCATGTCTTTCCTCCGTGTCGCGACCGGCCTACTCGACCGAGCCGTCTTCCATGAGTTTCGAGATTTCCGCTTCCGAGAAGCCTGACTCGGCGAGCAGTCGCGCGGTGTCGGTCTCGGGGCCAGTCCGCACGCGATGACGCGGATGCGAACGAATCCCGCCGGCGAGGATCGGTCCCACTTGTTCGAACACTCCCCGCTCGGGATGCTCGGCTTCCGTGAACACTTCGCGCGCGCGCCAATGCTCGTCACGACCGACCTCGGGAATCGTCAAGACCGGCGCGACGCAGGTGTCATTGGCAGCCAGCTCCGCGACCCATTCATCGCGGTCCTTCGTCCGGAACGTTTCTCGGAAGACGCCTCGGATCTCGTCCTGTCGCGCGTCGTCGTACTGACTCGACTGGAACTCGGCATGCCCCAGCCGCTCGCAGAGGTTGCGATAGAAATGCGGTTCGATCGCCGCGACGGAGAGCCATTTCCCGTCCCGCGTCTCGTAGAGATCGTAGAAGGCATAACGACCGGTCAGCAGGGCTTCGCGAGGACCGGCGACCTCACCCTCGGCGAGATACTGATCGATCGAGAGCGCCATCAGAGAGAGCGCGCCCTCCGCAGCGGACACGTCGAGGTAGCTCCCCTTCCCGGTCGAGCCCCGCTTCACGAGGGCGGCGAGGATCGCGAGGACCGCATGCATCCCCCCACCCGCGCTATCGGCCACGGTCGCCCCGGGAATCGGCGGACCGCCGTCGGCGCGGGGTTCGCTGCAGGCCAGAAAGCCAGACATGGCTAGGTAGTTGAGGTCGTGTCCGGCCCAGGCCGAAGCCGGGCCGTCCTGTCCGTAACCCGAGGTCGAGCAGTAGACGAGGCCCGGGTTGCGCGCCCGGGCGGCCTCCCAGTCGAGGCCGAGTCTCGCGACGACGCCCGGACGGAAGGACTCGATCAGGACGTCGGCGCCCTCGATCAGTCGCAGCAGCGTCTCGCGGCCCGCGTCGGCCTTGAGGTCGATGCGCATTCGCTGAAAGTCTCGGCCGGCCGCGTAGGTGTGATAGACGGGTTGGATCTGGAGCGCGCCCTTCTTCGAGGGTGGCGTCACGAGGATCACCGTCGCTCCGTAGTCGGCGAGCGCACGTGCGGCGCGCGCGGCGGGCCCGACGCTGCCCAGATTCAGAACTGTGACACCCTCGAGCAGGGGACTTTCCGTGGCAGGATCCGTGGACATGATCGTCTTGGGCCTCGTGGGTCCTCTGGCGGGCCAGAGCGGGTCCGACCAGGTCCCCGAGTAGCTCGGATGGGTCCGTTCGATTCGGACGATCAATAACGATACGCTGCGTCTTGTAAGTTGTCCAGCCCCGGGTGAGGCCCTGTTCGCAGGGCTTTCGGACGCTCTGGCGCTGGGACTAGATCGGGTTGGGGAACTTGTCCGCCAGGCGGCGCATCCCCGTCAGCCAGCGATCGATGTCCTGACCCTTCCGCTCGTAGTAGGTGCGGACGATCTCGTGGGGAAGGATCAGGAACTGCTCGTCGCGCAGACCCGCGACCGTCACTTCCGCGAGTTCGTCCGGTTCCATCATGCCGTCGACGCCGGCGACACCCCCGCCTTCGGTGCCGGCGGTCATGTTCGTCCGCACGGCCTGGGGACATAGCGCCGAGACCTTGATGCCGCGGTTGCCGTAGGTGATCGAGAGCCACTCGGCGAAGCCGACGGCGGCGTGCTTCGTGACCGCGTAGGGAGCGGAGCCGATCTGCGAGAGCAGGCCCGCGGCGGAACACGTGTTGAGGAAGTAGCCCTCCCCGCGTTCGAGCATCGAAGGGAGCAGCGCTTGCGCGGCGTGTACATGCGCCATGACATTGATGTCCCAGATCGTGTTCCAGGCGTCGACCTCGACCTCGGGACCGCCCGCCGTCGCGATGCCGGCGTTCGAGACGAAGAGATCGATCGGGCCGGCGATCGATTCGACATCTCGCACGAGTTCTTCAATCGCGGGGCGACTTCCGACATCGACCTTCCGAGCGATGCCACCGACCGCCTCGGCCACCTGGGCGGCGTTGGCCTCGTCGAGGTCGACCACCGTGATATGCGCCGCGCCCTCGCGCGCGAATCGCTCGCAGAGCGCACGTCCGATTCCGTTCGCGCCGCCCGTGACGACGATGTTCTTGCCCGAGATGTCCACTGGAGCGCTCCCCTCTTCGCGATGGCTGGCCTTCCGGCCCCGGCCGTTCGTCGCGTTCTCCGCGTTCGCGGGTCGAGAGCCTACCACCGTTGCCTCCACGCGCTGTGATAGATTTCGAGCGGTGAGCTGGAAATCCGAAGTCGACGAGATCGAACGACGCCGCGCGCGAGCGCTCGAGATGGGCGGGAGCGAGGGACTCGCGCGACAGCGGGATCGCGGCCGATTGAACGTGCGCGAGCGGATCTCGGCCCTCGTCGATCGCGATTCGTTCCGCGAGCGCGGCCAGCTGACCGGGGCGTCGACCGATGCCGATGACTCGTCCTCCGAGGAGTTCAGTCCCGCCAGCGTCGTACTCGGCACGGCGCAGATCGAGAGTCGCCCGATCGTCGTCTGCGGCGACGACTTCACGATTCGCGGCGGCGCCTATACCGAGACCTCCCTCAAGAAGGGGCTCTACGCGGAACAGCTCGCCATCGAGCGTCGGATCCCCCTCGTCCGCCTGCTCGAGGCCGGCGGCGCGTCGGTCGCCGGGACGGGATCCAAGGCGCGGGGTCGCTCGGGCTACGACTGGACGACGGCGCCGATGGCGAACGTGCTCTCGATGCAGAGCATGCAATCGGTTCCCGTCGTGTGCCTGGCGCTCGGCCCGGTCGCCGGTTTTCCCGCCGCGCGCCTCGTCGCCTCTCATCTCTCGATCATGACGCGAGAGACCGCGCAGGTCCTCACGGGCGGTCCTGCCGTCGTCGAGCGTGCGACGAAGGAATCCCTCAGCAAGGAAGAGCTCGGCGGCGCGCGCGTGCATGGACGCAACGGCGTCGTCGACAACGTCGCCGCGGACGAAGAGGACGCGCTTCGCCAGGCCCGACGCTTCCTTTCCTATCTGCCGAGTCATCGCGGCGAAGCCCCGCCCAGGTTCGACGTCGGTGACCCCGCCGATCGCCGCGCAGAGGAACTCCTCGAGATCATCCCGCGTGAGCGACGGCGCGCATATCGCATGCGGAAGCTCCTCGAACTCGTCGTCGACGATCGGAGCTTCTTCGAGATCGGAGCGGGCTGGGGCCGGAGCCAGATCACGGGACTCGCCCGCGTCGATGGCGCGTCGGTCGGTGTGATCGCCAACGACTGCCATCATCAGGGCGGCTCGATGACCGCGGACGGGGCGGCGAAGATCCGTCGCCTGGTCGAACTCTGCGACCTCTTTCACCTGCCGATCGTCTCCTTCGTCGACGAACCCGGCTTCGCGATCGGCAGCTCGGCCGAACAGGAGGGCACGATCCGCGCCGGTATGAACGCCATGTTCACAGTGCTCCAGAGCAGTGTCCCGTGGTTCGCCTGTGTCATCCGGCGCTCGTATGGCGTCGCCCAGGGCATCCATCTCGGTCCGGGCGCGACGGTCGTCGCGTGGCCGTCGGCGATGAGCGGATCGCTGCCCGTCGAGAGCGGCGTCGCCCTCGCCTTTCGCCGCGACATCGAAGCCGCCGACGATCCCGACGCCCGGCGCGCGGAACTCGAGGACGAGATGGCCCGAGCGCAGTCGATCCTGCCCCGCGCCGAGGAGTTTGGCGTGCACGACCTGATCGATCCGCGCGAGACGCGGCCGCGCCTATGCGAATGGGTGCGTGAAATCCAACCGGCTCTCCAAGAGCACGTGCGAAGCGGGCCGCCCCGGTATTCGATCCGTCCCTGAGCCCGGCGCTCCCGAATCTTGCCCGCGCGTCGGATCGACGTGCCGGCTCTACTTGCCTTCGAAGCGCGGCGCGCGCTTCTCGACGAAGGCCGCGACCGCTTCCGTGTAGTCGTCGGTCTGAGCTGCTCGCACCATCCGATCGGCCTCGAAATCGAGACACGCATCCAGATCGGAATCGAGCGCCCGGTTGAGGTTCTCCTTCATGAAGCGCAGCGCGATCGGGGGCCCGGCCGCGATGCGGGCGGCCCAGGCGAACCCCTCCGCGGCGAGCTCCGCGTCCGGCACGACGCGGTTCACGAGGCCGAGCTCCAGACAGGTCGACGCGTCGAGGCGATCCCCCGTGAAGTAGATCTCGCGCGCCTTGGCGGGCCCGACGAGCTGGGTCAGGAACCACGATCCGCCGTAGTCGCCCGAGAGGCCGAGTCGCGCGAAGGCCGTCACGAGAAAGGCGCTCTCCCCGGCGATGCGAAGATCGCAAGAGAGTGCCAGGGAACACGCGGCACCCGCGGCGGGTCCCGGAAGCATCGCGATCGTCGGCTTCGAACCCGTGTGCAGCATGCGCGGGATCTCGTGCTCCCAGCGAAGCTGACGCTGACGATCCTCCATCACGGGCGGCTTCCCCTCGCCCTGCATGCGCTTGGTATCCCCGCCCGCAGAGAAGGCGCCCCCGGCGCCGGTCAGCAGAACAGATCCGATCCCCGCGTCCTCTTCGATCTCCCGAAGCAGACGGTAGAGCGCCTCCTTCATGTCCATCGTGAGCGCGTTCTTCGCTTCCGGCCGATTCAGCGTGATCGTCGCCACGCGATCGCGCACGTCACACAGGAGTTCCGATGTCCCCGTCTCTCGTTCCATCGAATCCTCCGCGTAGAGTCGCCTCGTGCTTCGCGTTTCGCGCCGCGACCGCCCGACTAGCGCCCGCGATAGCGCGGCTCGCGACCTTCCTCTCGAGCCTGCTTCATCTCCGCATAGTCGGACGTCTCGTAGATCGCCGTCATGCCGAGCGATTCTTCCTGCATCGACCGCTCGACCAGGGGATGCCCCATGCGCGCGAGCGTGCGTCTGAACATTCGGACCGCGAAGGGCGCATGACTCGCGATCTCTCGACACAGAGAGAGCGCGGCCTCGTCGAGATCGGCATCGGGAACGACGCGAGAGACGACGCCATGCCGCAAGGCCTCCTCCGCATCCATCGCGCGACCGGTCAGGGCGAGATCCGAGACCAGCCCGTGGCCGGCCATCTGGAAGAGTCGCGCCGTCCCTCCCGAGTCGGGAATCACGCCGTGCTCGATCTCGGGAAGCTTCATTCGCGTACTCTCGCCGGCGATCCGGATGTCGGCGAGTAGCGCCCGCTCGAAGGAACCCCCGATCACCCATCCCTTCAGCGCGACGACCATCGGCACCGGAAGACGCAGGAAGCGCTGTGTATAACGATGTCCGCGCTCGATGAAGTCGAAGTGGCTGATGTCCTCGCTGCGCACGCCGAGCTCGGACGTGTCGCGACCCGAGGAGAAAGAGCGCCCTTCGCCGCACCAGAGGACGACGCGTAGGTCCGAAAGGGACTGGATCTCCTCGAGCGCTTCGAAGAGCTGTCGATCCATCTCGTCGTTCGCCGCGTTGTGTTTGTCCGGGCGATCGTTCTTCAGGATCGCGATCCCGTCTTCGACGTCGAGCTGGATCAAGCGATCGGGCATGCCAGTACTCCTCTTCGGATCCGTCGTTCCGGCGCGTTCGTTCCCACGCGCGGCGCTCCGGAGGCTATCATGACGCGGCGATTCACGCGGCCCGACCCCGGGCGCCCAGATCAGCCAAGGAGACGCCGATGGGTCTGCCCGAACCGCCCGATCTCGGGGCCAATGCGCTCCCGCTCGGGACCTTCGACGGACAGACCGTGATCGTGACCGGCGGCGGAACCGGACTGGGCAAGGCGATCGCGATCGAGTTCGCCCGGCTCGGTGCCCGCATCGCCATCCTCTCCCGGGACGAGGCGCACCGCGCGGCGGGCGTGTCCGCCGTCGAAGCGATCGGCGCCCGGGCGATCGGCGTCAGCTGCGACATCCGCAAGCCCGAAGACGTGACGAGCGCCTTCGACGCCGTCGAACAGAGCCTCGGACTCGCCGACGTCCTCGTGAACAACGCCGCCGGAAATTTTCCCGTGCCCGCCGAGGACATGAGCCCGAACGCCTGGCGAACCGTCACGGACATCGTGCTGAACGGAACCTTCTACTGTTCGCGCGAGTTCGGCCGCCGTCATCTCGCCTCCGAGACCCCGGGCAACATCATCAACATCGGCGCTGCCTACGCCTGGACCGGCGGACCCGGCTTCGCTCATTCTTCGGCAGCCAAGGCCGGCGTGAAGAACATGACCGAGACCCTCGCCGTCGAATGGGGCCCCTACGGCCTCCGCGTGAACGGCCTCGTCCCCGGCCTCTTCCCGCACGAGGACGAGACCGCGAACATCCGATCCGTGCCCGACCGACGCAAGAGCGAAGCGCTGCGCTCGCCCGCACATCGTGTTGGCCAGCCGCACGAATTCGGCTGGGCCGCGACCTTCCTGGCCTCTCCCTTCGCCAGTTTCGTCTCGGGCCATACCCTCGTCGTCGACGGCGCGAACTGGCAGCGCCGGGCGATGCTGATGCCCGAATTCGTCCCGATTCGCGAACAGCTGGGCAAGGGCCCCTTCGAGCCCGACGCGGGAACGCGTACCGGGAGTGGAAAGCAGAAGTCATGACCGAACGACCGGAACTGATGCGCGTCGAACAGGACGGCGAGATCGCAACGATCGTGCTCGACAACCCGGACAAACTGAATGCATGGAGCTGGGAATCCGCGCGGCAGCTGACGACGATCGCCGACGAGATTCGCTTCGATGATCGGATTCGCGTCGTGATCGTCCGCGCCGAAGGTCGCGCCTTCTGTGCGGGCGTCGATCTCGGCATGCCCGAGGATCGCATCACGGGTCGGTCGCCCGCGGAGAAGACGCGGAACTACTACGAGAAGTTCCGCTGGGTGCACGAGCGCTTCAAGGTCTTCGCGCAGCTGCCGCAGCCCGTTCTGATGGCGATCCATGGCTATTGCCTCGGAGCCGGGCTCGAGGTCGCGATGATGGGCGACATCCGGATCGCCGCCGACGACGCCGAGTTCGCGCTGCCCGAACCGCGGGTGGGGGTGTCGATCGACGCGGGCGGCGACCTCCGTTTGGCGCACGAGATCGGCGCGGGCTGGACGAAGCTCCTGGCGATGACCGGACGGCGCATCGACGCCGCGACCGCGCTTCGCCTCGGGATCGTTCAGGAAGTCGTACCGAGCACGGACCTCATCACCCACGTCCGCGCTCTCGCGGAAGAAATCGCTGGGAACGCGCCACTCGCCGTGCAAGCGATCAAGCGCACGATCAACTACAGAGCCGAACAGGGCATGACCGAAGCGCTCCAGTTCGAGGCGGCGAGCGCCGCCCCACTCTTCACCTCCGACGACATGCAGATTGGATACCGCGCTATGGCAAACAAAGAAGACGCCGAATTCGAGGGCAAATAATCGATGACCCCGCTGTTGCGAGTTCTCTTCGTCGCCCTCTTCTCCATTGCCTGCTGGATCTCCGCTTCGCCGTCACACGCCGAGCTCGTCGCCGGTCGGATCACATCCGAGAACTTCGATGCCCGACGTGTCGGCGGACCCGATTCGGACGCGGGCATCGGCGACTGGTACCTCGGCAACGGCACACTCTGCGCGGCGATCTCGGACCCCTCGCACGAGGGTCCGCTCACGCCTCAGGGCGGCGTCCTGATCGACCTCGGCCATTGCCAGGCGGCCAACGATCAGTGGGCCGTGCTCCAGCCGATGCTCAACCTCTCGCAGAGTCATGTCGTGCCGGTGACGGAGATCCTCTCCGGCATGGAGTCCGATCGAGCCTGGATTCGCACGCGCGCGATCTTCGCCGGCATCGAGGTCCTGACGACCTACGCCGTCGACGAGGTCACGCCAACGGCTCTCCAGATCTCCGTCCGCGCGCGACGCGTCGACGACGGCGACCGCCTCTTCACGATCGGCACGGTCGTACTCCATCCGACCGGCCAGACGCCGCCGTTCTCACTCCTGCGAAGCGACCTCAGTCGCTCGCGCGGCTTCAAGTATCCGTCCTCGGACCGTCGCTCGATCTTCTCGCTCTTGAACGCGCTCGTCTCTTCGGACCTGACCGTGCTCGTCGGTGGCGACGAGATGCCGCCGATCAGCTACGGCGTCGAGACGCTGTCGACCCGCTTGAGCGAGGACGACACGGCCGCCGACCTCGCGTCCTTCAGCGTGACGGGACTGCACTTCACTTCGCTGAACGCGATGACGCGTCCCCTCTGGTTCGGCGCGAACGACGAGCCACCGGGTGTCCTGCAGTTCATGCAGCTCCCGTTCATGGATGTCGAGGAGACGACGGAGTTCGCGAGCGAGTCGCGGATCTGGATCGGCGGCCGCGCGGACGTCGCCTCGATCACGGATCAGGTCTGGCCGGAGGCCGCCCTGGTTCGCGGAAGGGTCAGTGACCCGGCGGCGCGCATCCACATCGATCTCGCCTCGGGCGCGCCGGTCAGCCAGGTTCGACCCGATGCCAAGGGCGACTTCGCGCTGCGACTGCCGCCGGGCGCCTATCAGGCGCGCATCCTCGCGCCGGCTCGTGAACCGATCGGGTTCGCCTTCACGGTCGGAGACGCCACCTCCGAGCTGGCCCTGCCGTCGATGGTGCTCGACTCCCCGGGTTGGGTTCGCCTGCCGAAGGATTTCATCGGCCGACTGGTCTTCCTCGACCAGGACGGCTCCGGCCCGGCCTGGTTCGGCGCCGATCTGCTCGGCTTCCAGATTGGAGACTACGCGGCGCCCAGCGGACTCGAAGCGCCCTTCGTGAATCTCGCCGCGACGCCGATCGACCCGGCACGGCTCCCGCTCGCCGCCGGGCAATACCGCGTCGTCGCGGTTCGCGGGCCCGAGTACGAAGCGCGCGAGGTCGAACTCGAGGTTCGTGCGGGCGAAGAGAGTCACCTCGACATGCCGCGGCTCGCTCGAGTGGTCGAGACCGAGGGCTGGATCTCGGCGGACCTGCATGTGCATAGCGGCGAGAGTTTCGATTCCAGCCTTCCCCAGCCGCGACAGATCGTGGCCTTCGCAGCGAGCGGCGCGGAGGTCCTCGTCGCCGCCGAGCACGATCGTGTCTTCGATCCCCGGCCAGCGATCGAGGGAGTCGGACTCGGGGACAGTCTGCGCCCAATTACGGGCGTCGAGATCACGAGCGCCTTCGAAGGAGGAGACACGCCCTTCTCGACTGGACACCTGAACGCCTTTCCGCTCGAAGTCGAGCCAGGCGCCTATCGCGGCGGTGCGCCGACGCTCGAAGGGCGACGCCTTCGCGACGCGCTCGCCGATATCCGTAGACTCGCGGCGCCTCCCTTCGTTCAGCTGAACCACCCTCGCGCGGGTGTCGGCGACGGGGCCGATGACACCTTCTTCGATCACCTCGGCATCGTCGGCGAACCCTTCGAGCCGAGTCGCTCTCTAGAAGAGTCGCCCAACTCCGTTCTCGTCGAGAAGAGTCCCAAGCATGGCGGCCGGGATCTCGACTATCACGGCGCCGAGCTGATGAACGGACCGCCCCTGACTCGCTACCGACGCGCACGCGCGGACTGGTTCTCTCTGATGCTGCAGGGAGAGCGGATCGTTGGGACCGCAAACAGCGACTCCCATCGACTCGGCGTGATCGTCGGGCTCCCGAGGAACTACGTCGCGATGGCGGATGCCTCGCTCGGCGCTTTCGAGGAAGCAAGCTTCATGCAGTCGCTGCGTGCGGGTCGGCTCTACGGTTCGACGGGACCCTTAGTCGAGGTTCGACTGGACGACGCCGGTCTCGGCGAACTTCATGCGGGTTCGACCGGAACGCTTCATGTCAGCGTCCGCGCTGCGCCGTGGGTCCCCGTGGCCGAGTGGCGAGCCTACGTCGATGGCGAGCTGGTCCACCGCGCGCCGATCGCAGCGGGCGACGAGGCCTCCCTGCCCCTCGTCTTCACGAAGGATGCCTTCGTGACGGTCGAAGTCGAAGGTCCCGCCGAGGGGATCTATCGCGACGCGCTGCCGGACTTCACGCCCTTCGCCTACACGAATCCGATCTTCGTCGACGTGAATGGCAACGGGCGCTTCGACGCGCCCGGGCTCCCCGACACGCGACCGAAGAGCCTGACCGATCCCGACGGATCGATCTGATGGTGACGACCGCGGGCCGCTCTGTCGGCGTGCACGTCGGCGTGGATGTCGGCGGCGGTCTCCGTTTGTATGTCGGCGTGTATGCCCGAGTGAAGGACGTGCGCATGAGGAATGTCCAGCTGCAGGACCGAGGATGAGCGAGCCCGACCGAGCACGCCGGGTGTGGGGGATCGGGACGCCCCGAACGCTCCGCCCGCACTGGATGCTCGGCGAGCTGAAACTCGAGTACGAGACGAAGTTCGTCATCACGCGCAGCGCCGACATGCAGACGCCGGAATTCCGCGCGCTCTCCGGGCGCGGCAAGATTCCGATCTTCCAGGACGGCGGGCTGACGATCGGGGAGAGTGCGGCCATCGTGCTCTATCTCGCCGATCGATATCGGAGCCGCGCCGACCTGGCGCCCCCGTCCGGGACCGACGAGCGTGCTCGACTCGAGGAGCTCTGCTTCTTCATCATGACCGAGATGGATGCGCCCCTCTACGTGATCCGACGACACGCGGGGCTGCCCGAGGTGTATGGCGCGTCGGATGTCGCCGTGCGCGCCGCTGAGACGTATTTCCTGCGCTCCAGCGAAGAGATGGTCGCCCGAATCTCGGATGGCCGCGCGCATCTCCTCGGCGCCGAATTCAGCGTGGCGGATCTGCTCCTCAAGACTTGTCTCGACTGGGCCGCGTTCGTCCAGATCCCGATCCCAGAAGCCCTTGGGCCCTACTCTGCCTCGATCTCGGCGCGGCCTGCCTACCAGGCCGCCATGCGGAAGAACTACCCGCCCGAGGCCCTCGCGGCCCTGCGCTGAACGAGGATCTTGCCGGTTTTCGCCCCGCCTCACGATCGGAGAACCCGTCGACAATCCGTATGACCCCGGATAGTATGGGACCAGACATTCTCCCGGCCGACGAGTTCGATCGGCCGATCCTCCCAACCGGAATCCCTCCTTCCGAATGACGGAACTCTCCAAGCACGAACTCGATGCACCGCCCTGGATGCGGGTCGAATCGACGTTGATGTCCGCGGCGCGCGGCATTCGCCGTGCCTATGACATCCGACTCTCGGAACTCGGCCTGAATCTCTCCGAAGCCATCCTGCTCGCACGCACCCTCGAGTCCGGCCCCCTGATGCAGGCGGACCTCGCGCGACATATGGGCGTCGGACGGGCCGCGATGGGATCCCTGATCGACGGGCTCGAAGCGCGCGGATGGGTCGAGCGCCGACCCAAACCCGGAGACCGCCGCGTCTGGCTCGTGGCGATCACCCCCGCTGGCGAACAAGCCGCCGACCAGGTGGCGAAGATCGACGAGCGACTACGCAGCGAACTCCGCGAGGGCATCACTCGCAAGGAGCGCCGCGAGCTGAATCAACTCCTGAATCGACTCAGGGAAAACGTGGGCAAGGTCTTCGAGGAAGACGAAGGCTGAGCGTTTCGACTGGACGACGCGAGCAGCGGGAACTGCTCGAACGAATCATCAATCAAACTTCCGACCAAGGAGAAAGACAATGGACGTATCGAATGGCTCCGCCATCATCACGGGCGGCGGCTCCGGACTCGGCGAAGCATGCGCTCGCCGACTCGCGGGCGCGGGCGCTCGCGTCGTCATCCTCGACATGAACGAGGAGACGGGCAACAAGGTGGCGAACGAACTCGGCGGCGAGTTCGTGAAGGCCGACGTCTCGAACGCCGAGCAGGTCCAGGTCGCTGTCGACACCGCGGTCGGCCTCGCTCCTCTGCGTGCGCTCGTGAACGGCGCCGGCATCGGCGCGGCCGGACGCACCGTCGACCGCAAGGGCGAACCCTTCAAGCTCGAGAACTTCGAGTTCGTTCTCCGCGTGAACCTGATCGGCACCTTCAACTGCCTGCGGCTCGCCGCGGCCATGATGTCGAAGATGGAGCCCGTCGACGAACAGGGCCAGCGTGGCGCGATCGTCAACATGGCGAGCGTTGCCGCCTTCGACGGCCAGATCGGGCAGTGCGCCTACTCGGCTTCCAAGGGTGGCGTCGTCGGCATGACACTTCCGATCGCGCGTGACCTCGCCGCCATCGGCATTCGCGTGAACACGATCGCCCCGGGCCTCTTCGACACCCCGATCTACGGTCAGGGCGAAGCCAGCGAAGCCTTCAAGTCCAAGCTCGGCGAGAGCGTGCTCTTCCCAAAGCGCCTGGGCTACGCCGACGAGCTCGCCTCGATGGTGATGGAGCTCTTGACGAACGACTACATGAACGGTGAGACGGTGCGCGCCGACGGCGGCGTTCGACTTCCCCCCAAATGATCCGAGGAGCCCATCATGGCCGATGAAGTACTGACCGAACGACGTGATCGCGTCCTGGTGATCACCCTGAACCGACCCGAAGCGAAGAACTCGGTGAACACCGCGCTCGCCAAGGGGCTGACCGCGGCGATCGACGAACTCGATGACGACCCGGGACTGACCGCAGGCGTCATGACCGGCGCAGGCGGCGGCTTCTCCGCCGGAATGGACCTGAAGGCCTTCGCGAAGGAAGGTCCGCCGCAGGGCTTCGACAAGTTCCTGCGCAACGGCGCCAAGAAGCCGCTGATCGCCGCGATCGAAGGGTTCGCCCTGGCCGGCGGTCTCGAGATGGCGCTCAGCTGTGATCTTCTGGTGGCAGCGAAAGGCGTGCGACTCGGCATTCCCGAGGTGGGCGTCGGGCTCTTCGCAGCCGGTGGGGCACTGATGCGTCTACCGCGCGTCCTGCCCTACGGCGTGGCAATGGAGATGGCGCTCACGGGTGATCCGATCACGGCCGAGAAGGCGCTCGAGTACGGACTCGTCGCTCGTGTCGCCGAACCCGGAAAGGCCGTCGACGCGGCGATCGAACTCGCGACGCGGATCGCGAAGAACGCGCCGCTCAGCGTCGCCGCCTCGAAGCAGCTGGTCGTCGATTCCTTCGGCCGAACGGAAGAGGAGTTCTGGGCACACCAGGGCCCCTTCACGGCGAAGATCTTCACCTCCGAGGACGCCAAGGAAGGTCCCCGGTCCTTTGCCGAGAAGCGCGCGCCGAAATGGAGCGGCAAGTAGGCTGATCCGACGGGGTCATTCTCTCACTCACTTTCTCACCCGACGAACAACGAATAGACGAAAGGGTTCCCCATGAATTTCGATTTCTCCGAGGAGCAGAAGCTGCTCCAGAGCACGGCGAGGGACTACCTCACCGAGCAATCCTCCCTGGCACATGTTCGGGAGGTTTTCGAAGCGAACGCAGGCCATAGCGAACAGCTCTGGAAGGGCGTCGCAGAACTGGGCTGGCTCGGTGTCGCGATTCCGGAAGAGTACGGGGGCGCCGGATACGGCTACCTCGAGCTCGCGATGATCGCCGGCGAGATAGGACAGGCGCTCGCGCCGATCCCCTTCGGCTCGACGGTCTATCTCGCCGCCGAAGCGATCTCCCGACAGGGCAGCGACGACCAGAAGAAGAAGTTCCTGACGGGCATCGCGGCCGGTGACCTGGTCGGCACGCTCGCCACCAACGAGAAGGTCGGCACGCTTACGGAAGCGTCGATCGGTGCGACGTTCGCAGGCGGCAAGCTGTCGGGCACGAAGATCCCCGTGCCGGACGGAGACGTGGCCGACTTCGCGATCGTGTTGGCGAAGGAAGGCGATGGCCTCTCCCTCGTGATCGTCGATCTCACGGCCAAGGGCGTCACTCGCACCCGACTCGATTCGCTCGATCCGACGCGATCGCAGGCGAAGATCGAGTTTGCCGACGCGCCGGCCGAGCGACTGGGCGCGGCGGGCGAAGGCTGGTCGGTGACCCAGGACGTGCAGACACGAGCCGCCGTCCTGATGGCCTTCGAACAGCTGGGCGGCGCAGATCGCGCCTTCCAGATCACCTTCGACTTCATGATGAATCGATTCGCGTTCGGACGTCCGATCGCATCCTTCCAGTCCCTCAAGCATCGCATGGCGGATCTCTACGCCGATCGCGAGGTCGCGCGCTCGAACTGCTACTGGGCCGCGTGGGCACTCGAGAACGATCACGAGGAGCTGCCGCAGGCGGCTGCGAGCGCGAAGATCAGCGCCAGTGATGCATTCGACAACGTCACGGTCGACATGATCCAGATGCACGGCGGCGTCGGCTACACGTGGGAGTACGACTGCCATCTCTTCTATCGACGGGCCAAGGTCCTCTCCCACACGCTGGGCACGACCGCAGAATGGCGCGAGAAGCTCGTCACCCACCTCATCGAAGACGCGGCCTAGAAGAGCCTTCGGAAGCACAGGAGAAAGACTATGGATTTCAACGACTCACCCGAAGAAGCGGCCTACCGGGCCAAGGTGAAAGAATGGCTCGACGCGAACGCGACTCTCAAGAGTGCGGACGCTCCGAGTGCCAACCTGCTGGAAGAAGCCGAAGGCGATGTGATCTCGCAGGCCAAGGCCTGGCAGCTGAAGAAGTTCGAGGCGGGCTGGGCGTGCCTGCGCTGGCCCAAGGCGTACGGCGGCCAGGAGGCCACGTCGATGGAGGCCGTGATCTTCGGACAGGAAGAGTCTCGTTATGACCTGCCGCCTTCGATCTACGGAATCGGACACGGCATGCTCGGGCCAACGATCATGGCCCACGGTACGGACGAGCAGAAGGAACGCTTCCTGCCGGACATGGTGAAGGGTGCAGAGGTCTGGTGTCAGCTCTTCTCCGAGCCCGACGCGGGATCGGATCTGGCGGGTCTCAAGACCAGCGCCGTGAAGGACGGAGACGACTGGGTCGTCAACGGCCAGAAGATCTGGACGACCGGCGCGCAGTTCTGCAGGTGGGGCATGCTCGTCACGCGTACGGACCCGACTGCCGCAAAGCATGCGGGACTCACCTACTTCATCGTGGACATGGAGGATTCCGGCGTCGAGATCCGACCGATCAAGCAGATGAACGGTGCGAGCGGGTTCAACGAGGTCTTCTTCACCGACGTGCGAATCCCCGACTCCCAGCGCCTCGGCGCAGTCGGCGACGGTTGGCGTGTCGCGATCACGACCCTGATGAACGAGCGGTCGTCGATCGGTGGCGGAGGTGGTGGCGGTGCCAGCATCAAGGACCTGATCAAGCTCGCTGAGGCGACCGAGATCAATGGTCGGCCGGCGATCGAAGACGGTGGCGTGCGCCGGCAGATCGCGGACTTCGCGGTCCGAAGAAGCGGGCTCAAGTACACGGGGCAGCGCGGACTGTCGGCCCTCTCGCAAGGGCAGACCCCGGGTCCCGAGGCGTCGATCGGAAAGCTCGTCGCCGCGATCATGGGCCTCGAGATGGGTGAGTTCGGCATGGAGCTGCAGGGCGCGGCCGGAATCCTGTCCGGTGAGGACAGCATCGACCCGACCTGGCAGCAGACCTACATGGGCATGCCGGGACTGCGGTTGGCAGGAGGCAGCGACGAGATCCTGCGCAACATCATCTCGGAGCGCGTACTCGGCATGCCGGGCGAGCCTCGCATCGACAAGGGCAAGGCCTTCAAGGACATCCCGTCGGGCACGGCGCGCTGAGCTTGGAGTGATACGCGCCGGTCTTCCGACCGGATGTGCGACATCGACGGCCCCGGAGCGTACAGACGAGCGTCTGACACGTTCCGGGGCCGTTTCGTTTCGGGCCACGTCGACGCGGACACCCGCCGCAGTCGCCATGGGGAGTTGATCCGACCGGGCCTCGAAGCGTAAGCTTCCGTCGGGGCGAGAACCGGGAGATTCAGCATGCTCGATCTATTGATTCGCGGCGGGACCATCATCGACGGAACCGGCGAACCTCGCTTCGACGCCGACATTGGCATCCGCGACGGGTTGATCGCCTGTGTCGGTTCGACGGAAGAACCCGCCGAGCGCGAGATCGACGCGACCGGACTCCTCGTCACCCCGGGCTGGGTCGACGTGCATACCCACTACGACGGACAGGTCACGTGGGATCCCTACCTGACGCCGTCCATCTGGCACGGCGTGACGACCGTCGTGATGGGCAACTGTGGCGTCGGGTTCGCACCCGCGGCTCACGACCAACACGACTGGCTGATCAGCCTGATGGAGGGGGTCGAAGACATCCCGGGCACGGCGCTGGCCGAGGGGATCCGCTGGGAGTGGGAGAGCTTTCCCGAGTACCTCGACTCGATCGACAAGAACGAGCATGCGATCGATGTCGTCGCACAGGTTCCCCATGGTGCGCTTCGGGCCTTCGTCATGGGCGAGCGCGGCGCGGATCACGAGGCGCGTCCGACACAGGAGGAAATCGAAACGATGGGACGGCTCGCGCGTGAGGCCATCGCCGCCGGCGCGGTCGGGTTCTCGAGCTCTCGGACGCGGAACCATCGAACCAAGGACGGCGAGTTCACGCCGAGCCTCACCGCCGGTCCCGAAGAGATGATCGGAATCGCCGAAGCGATCGGCGAAGGCGGACGCGGCGTATTCGAGATGGTCGCGGACTTCGCCCATCTGGAGGAGGAGTTCGCCCTGCTGCGCGAGATGGTCGAGGTCTCGGGAAGACCGATGTCGATCTCGGTCGCACAGAACGACTACTCCCCCGATCACTGGCGCCGCCTCCTCGGGCTGATCGATCAGGCCGTCGAGGACGGACTCCCGATGATGGCCCAGGTCCCGCCGCGCGCGATCGGCCTCCTGCTCGGCCTCCAGGCGACCTTCCATCCCTTCATCGCGAGCGCGACCTACCAGGCCATCGCCGACCTGCCGCTCGACGAGCGGATCACGGCCATGCGCAATCCGGAACGCAAGGCGATGATCCTCGCGGACGAACCCCCGGCTGGCCTCGCGCAGGTGACGTCGCAATTCGATCGCATGTTCGTCCTGGGAAATCCTCCGAACTACGAACCCGCTAAGGAAGACAGCATCGCCGCACGCGCGGAAGCTCGAGGCCTCTCGCCCGCCGAGCTGGCATACGACCTACTCCTCGAGGACGGCGGACGCGCCCTCCTCTACCGGACCTTCCTGAATTACACCGATTTCAATCTCGACGTCAGCCGGGAGATGCTACTCGCGCCCAACACCGTCCCCGGGCTCGGGGATGCGGGCGCGCATTGTGGCGTGATCTGTGATGGGAGCTTCCCGACTTTCCTGATGCTCCACTACGGCCGCGATCGAACCCGCGGCGAACGCCTCGAACTCGAATGGCTCGTCAAGCGTCAGACTGCGGATACCGCCGCCCTGGTTGGGCTCGAAGACCGCGGCTCGATCAAGACCGGACTTCGCGCGGACCTCAACCTGATCGATTGGACGGGCATGCAGCTACGCCATCCCGAGATGCTCTACGACCTGCCGGCTGGCGGAAAACGTCTGGTGCAGCGGGTGGACGGGTATCGCATGACGCTCGTCGGTGGAGAGTCCGTCTGCGAAGATGGAACCCCGACGGGCGTGCTGCCGGGCCGACTCGTTCGGCATGCTTCGTCGGCCTAGCGTCGAGTCGCGCGACACTGCTCGATCGAGCAAACTCGCTCCTCGCATTCGCGCGTCCGATCCTTCGATCGAGGCGAGTCGCAAGCGACTCAGAACCAGCGGCGAACCGAGGCTTTGTAATCCGTGTAGGCGGAGCCGAACTTGCCCTCGAGATACGCTTCCTCATGTCGGATCGCGATCAAATAGATCACGTACCAGACGACCGGCACGAGTAGCACGACCCACGCATTCCCCAGCGCGACACCGATGCCAGCCTGCAGCAGTCCCATCGAGACGTACATTGGATTCCGCGTATAGCGGTAGACGCCCGTCGAAATGATCTCGGGCGTGGCGATCCAGGGTTTCGGGTCCTGACCGGTCTGCTTGAAGAGACCGAACGCGCCCGCCATCAGGAATGCGCCGAGCCCGAGGAGCAGGATGGCGAGTCCGTATCGCAGGAGGCCATCGATCGAGAGTCGAAGGGGCATCACCCAGAGGTGAATGACGACGCCGAGCGCGAGGGCGATCAGCGGAACGAAGGGCGGCGGGAAGCGCACCGCTGCACCGTCGGAATTTGAGGAGACTTCGGTGGAACTCGGTTCGTCGCTCATGTCACCCATGGTGGCACAGATCGACAGCGTACGGCCTCGCGGCGGATCGGAGCCCGAATCACGCGAGGGAGAGGCGTCGACCGAGTTCGCAGACCAAACCGTCGAGATCCGCCGACTCGTCGACGACTCCGAAGATATATCGGTCGGGGCGGAGTACGACCGCCGCGTGATCCTCGAAGAGTCGATCCATGATGCCCTCGACGACGTCGAGGCCCTCGAGGCAGACGCAACGCGCGTCGAGACGTTCGAGGATGCCTCGCGCCTCGGGACCGAGCGTGAGGTCCGCTTCGGTTCGCGCGACGATGGCAAACCCTTCGCCGAGCAGCTCGTCGAGTCGCTGGACCGCCCCCGCCGCGTCGCGAAGGGTCGGTTGGCGAAGCATGTCCCCGATCGGCGCGGACTCGGACCGCTGCTCGGTCATGAGGACACCGCCCCGCAGCGGCGGTGCCGTCCTGCCCTGGCCGTAGCCGGAACTCTCGTCCGCCTCGTACGGGTCGGGTAGGCCCGCTTCGCGCGCGGCAAGCGTCTCCATCAACTGTCCGATCGCGACGGCCCACTCGACTAGATCCCGCGCGTGGGCATCCCGCTCCCCGAAATAGGTTCCGAGCAGCGCGTCATCGCAGGTCCCCGCCAGAACCAATGGGAGTTTCCAACCCAGATTGACAGCGTCGCGAAAACCCGCGTTCAGACCCTGCCCGAGAAAGGGCGGCGTCTGGTGCGCCGCGTCCCCGGCGAGAAAAACCCGTCCCTGCTGCCATCGATCGGCGGTCGCCGCATGGAACTGGTAGACGGCCGCCCGCCGGATCTCGTAGTTCGAGCGATCGGTCCACGGCTCGAGCAGCGCCTCGATTCGTTCGGGGCGCAGCATCTCTTCGCGAGTCTCACCCTCGACGAGTTGGAACTCCCAGCGTCGATTGGGATCCTTCACGCAGACATAGGTCGTCAAGCGCTCCGGGTCACAGACCTGCATCGTCGCCAGCGGCAGATTCGCCTCCGGTCCCTGCACGACGTCGATCACGAGCCAGTCCTGGTCGTAACCGAGACTCTTCCATTCGATGCCCATCGCCTCGCGAACGAAACTCGACGCGCCGTCGCAGCCGACGAGATAGGAAGCTCGACACTCTCGCGCCTCCGCTTCCGCCCGATCATCCGGTTCGCTGTACTGCAATCGGACCTCGTGCTCGTCCTGCGCGATCGCCGTCACCGCGCAGCCCAGTCGAACCTCGATCCTCGGGTCCTTCGCCACGAACTCGCGAAGCATCGCTTCGAGTTCGGGCTGGTCGAAGAAGGCGATGTCCCGCCAGCCGTTCTCGCCGATCTTCGGCATGCTCATGCCGAAGATCGGTTCGCGCCTGGAGTTCGTGAAGAGGACCTCGTCCTTCTCACGCGGCGCCTGGCAGAGTCCTGCGACCTCCTCGCCGAACCCCAGTCGCTGGAACGCGCGCACGGAGTCTCCACCCAGCCCAACGGCCCGCGGCAGCTCGACCGGTTCGACCGATTTCTCGAAGATGCATACGCGCAGGTCGGCATGGGCGAGCTCGAGCGCCATCAGCGCCCCGACCGGCCCGAATCCGACGATGGCCACGTCGACGGCGGGCGCGTTTTCTTCCGGCGATTGCATGCTCGTTCCTCAGCCCGCCGTGAAGCTTCCCCAGAGCGTGCCGAGGGCCGTTCCAGGGTCGTAGCTGCCCGTTTGATGATCCGCGTTCAGCAGGTCTCCGTCGGTGAAATGCTCGACGACATGCCCCCATGGATCGCGCCAATAGTCGAAGATCTGGCTGCCCAGAACGTGCCGCCCGACGCCCGCATGATGGTCGTAGCCCGCAGCGGTGAGATGGTCGTGCCCCGCCATCAGCGAGTCCACGTCCTCGACCTCGAACGCCGCATGGTCGAATCCCGGCTCGCCCAGCCCAACGCAGAGCAGCGTATGGTGGTCGGAATACTCCTGACCCCGGTCACAACGCATGAACGCGGTCACGACGTTCTCGGGCTCACCGAGATAGATCTCATCGGAGGACAGAAAACCGAAGCGCGACTTGTACCACTCTTCGCTACGCCGGTAGTCCGAGACCCGGATGACGAAATGGCCCAGCCGCTTCACCGAAGACGGCCCGGAAGGTGGACGATGGACCTGTCCGAAACGATGACGATCGCTCCCGCGATTGACACCCGACGTCGTCGGCACGGGCAGCGCTGGCAGCCGCTCGCGACCGTGCACCACGTCGATCACGAATCCGTCGGGGTCCGTGAATCGAACGCGCTGCCCGCCACCCGGCGCGTCGATCTTCTCGACGCCCGAAGCTCCGTCCATCTTCGATGCAGCCACGAGGTCCTCTTCGGACGCCGCCTCGAAACCGGCACCGACGAAGCCCGCCTCGCCGACTTCGGTCACATGGAGATAGGGCGCAGGATCGCTTGCCCGCAGGTAGAGCGCGCCGTCCTCGCGCGCGGTCACGACGAGACCGAAGTCCAGACCGAACTTCTCCATCGCGTCGAGATCCGGGCTGGAAAATCGTACGTATGCGATGTCCTGGACCTTGATCATCGGAGTCCTCCTCGTCATTGCGAGTCATGCGTGCCGGGCGGACCCGACAGGGGTGGGTCTAGACCGCGGTGTCGTCGGGCTCGTCAATGACCGGATTCTCGATCGCGCCAATGTCCTCGATTTCGATCCGGACGACGTCGCCCGCTTTCAAGATCTGCGGGGGCTTGGCCAGGATCCCGACCCCGCCTGGCGTGCCCGTCGCGATCACGTCTCCCGGTTCGAGCGTGAAGGCGGTGGAGAAATGTTCGACGAGGAAGAAGCAGTCGAAGATCAGCTGCTTCGTGTTCGACTGCTGTCGCAGCTCACCGTTCACGAAGGTCTTCAGCTCCAGCCGATGGGGATCGCGCAGCTCGTCGGTCGTGACGATCCACGGGCCGATCGGACCATGCGTGTCGAAGGACTTGCCCATCGTCCAGGTCGGCGTTCGAAACTGCCAATCTCGCACGGTCACGTCGTCGACGACGGTGTAGCCTGCGATGTAGTCGGCCGCGTCGTCACGCGAAACATGTCGACCTCGACGCCCGATGACGACGCCGAGCTCTCCCTCGTAGTCGAGCACATGCGAAGCCTTGGGCACATGGACCGGATCCGTCGGCCCGGTCACGCACGTCGATTGCTTGTTGAAGATCGTCGGATGCTCCGGCGTGTCCATCCCCGATTCCGCGACGTGGTCTGCGTAGTTGAGACCAACGGCCAGAAACTTCGGCGGACGCGCGATCGGGGCTTCGAGTTTCACCTCGGTCAGCGGAATTCGCGGGCCGCTGGCGATCGCCCGACGTGCGTCCTCCATCGCCGGGGGTCCGGCTTCCAGGAATGCGATCATGTCCCGGGGAAGCTCGGGGGCCGCCTCGCTCAGATCCACGACGTCATCGTCGACGACGACGCCGATCCGTGTCCTGTTGTCGTGACTAAAGGTTGCGAGTTTCATTCGGCCTCTCTTACGTCATCTCGCCGTCCCATCCCCTCGCCGTGTGGGAGCAGCGCGGGAATCGCCATTCGGCTTTCAACCCACAGTCGGGACATCGGAGATTCGTTTGAACATGCGAATTGTACGATTGAACAACCTGGCGTGCAAGATCTCTCTCGCGGACACCCTCGGCACCGACCGGGGGCCACCGCGCGCCCCGCCATCGAGGCCGGAGACCGTGCGCCGTGCCACCAGCCCGCGACGAGCAGCGAGCAGCGAGCAGACAGGATCCATCAAGACTGCCTCGCAGGGTGCCTCTAGAATCTCGGAGGGCCTCGCACGACCGGCGTCGAGATGTCGATGAGCCTCTAGCTCGCCTCGCCCCCGTCGGGACGGGCCTTGACCAGCTCGCCGTCACAGCCCGCCCGTGGCTTCGACGGAATCTTGGTGGCCGCGCTCAGGGCTGCGACGACGTTCACCTCTTCGATCATACGATCGAAGGTCTGCCCAACCTGCTGCTCGCGCGTAACGCCTTCCGGCTCGCGATCGATGTGTTGCTCCGTGTAGTAGCGAAGCAGCGACTCGCCACTCATCGAGTCCTGATATTCGATCACGAGCGTCATCCGCCCGAGCACTTTGGCGGATGATGAACGCGCAAGATCCACATTCACGAAGCCGGCACCGACCTTGACCACGCATTCGCCGACCGACGTCTCGATTCGCACGCCTGCGGTCGCGGCAGCGTCGATGATCGCCTGCTCGAGCGAGACCAGATAGACCTCTTCGTCGTCGGGATCGAGTCGCTGCGAGGTACGCCGGTAGCTCACGAAGGACGGCGCGACGGCGATCGAATCGTATCCCCCGATGCCGTGCTCCGTCCGAAGGAAGAGATGCCCTTTGCCCTCCACCTCGACCTCGACGAGACCGTCGGGAGTCTTGGCCACTTCGGGCTCTCCGCTCGGCTTCGGTTCGCCGCCGCCCGAGGTCGAACCGCAGCCAAGGCTCGCGGCCAGGATGATCGCCATAGTCAGGGTCGTGAGTCGCATCGCTCGATCCTCCATCCGCACGAGCCGGGATCGGCTCGTGAACTCGGAGCACCGGGCGGAGGACACCCTGGAATCTCGCAGCACGGACTTGGATCTCACGATCCCAGCAGGAATCTCGGAAGCCAGGTCACTGGGCCATCCGAGAAGTCCACCGGCAGCGGTGCTCCTCGGGCGAGAATATCATGCAGCGTCAGATACGGTCAAGAATGTCCCAAATCCGCCCGGATCGGCGCACTCGAGCACCGGGCATGCGCTCGGACATCGAGAATGCCGGGTCATGGGCCCAGATCGGGCTCGATCAGATGCGAAAGAAGGCTCGGATTCAGACGCCGACGACGAAAGAGACGCTCGTCGTCCCAGATCCACCGATATTCAGCGTCTGGAAGTTCTTCGCGCCCTCGACCTGGTAGGCACCCGCCTGATTCGTGACCTGCAGGTAGGAATCGAGCACCTGTCGGCAGCCCGTCGCGCCGACCGGATGGCCTGCCCCGATCAGCCCGCCACTCGGATTGATGGGGTGCTTCCCATCGATCTCGAGCCAGCCCTCTTCGACCGCCTTCCACGACTCGCCGGGAGCCGTGATGCCAAAGTGGTCGATCGCCATGTACTCGGAGGTCGTGAAGCAGTCGTGCGTCTCGATCCCGTCGATGCCATCGACGCCGTCGATGCCCGCTCGCTCCATCGCGCTCGCGACGGTGCTTCGAACATGGGGAAGGACGTACTGCGAGTTCGCGCTCTCCGCGACCTTGTCGGCGAACTTGAGGCGAGCCGTGTTGTGGCCCCAGCCCTTGATCCGCGGAATCTCGGAGAGCTTCTTGCCGACGCCCTTGGCCCACTTCTCCGCATATTCGCGGGACGCGAGGAACAGGGTCACGGCGCCGTCGGTCACCTGCGAGCAATCGGCGATCCGAATTCGTCCACCGATGGCGGGATTGTCATCCGTTCGGCACAACGCGTGATCCTTGTTCATGTACCAGGTTCGCGTTTGCGCGTTCGGGTTCAGCTTCGCGTTCGCGTAGTTGATCTTCGAGATCTCGGCGAGGTACTCGTCCTTGAGCCCATAGCGCTTGTCGTACTCGTCGCCGAGCTTGCCGAAGAGCTTCGGGAAGGGAGCAGCAATGCCCTCGGCCTCGTGCTCGTACCACGCAGCCGTACCGAGGTAGGTGCCACCGACGTCCGATCCGACCGTCTTCATCTGCTCGATGCCGACGACCGCCTGGAGGTCGTAGCGGCCGGCCTCGATCTCGGCCGAAGCGGCCAGGAGTGCGATCGAACCGGATGCACAGGCCGCTTCGTGGCGACCCGTCGGAAGACCGCTGAACGCCGGGTCGACCTCCGTGAAGAACGCACCGAGATGGCCCTGCATGCAGTAGAGCTCCGCGGCAAAGTTGCCGACGTGCGCGCTCTCGACTTCTTCGGGGGCGATCTCGCAGTTCTCGAGTGCACCCCGCACGCTCTCGCGCATCAACGCGGAGAAATGCTTGTTCTCCTTCGTCCAGTTCCGAGCGAAATCGGTTTGGTATCCACCCAGGATGTAGACTTCAGATCCAGCGGCCATTCTCAAATCCTCCAGCGATGCTCTCGGGCGGCTCTTGTGCCGCGACACTCAATGCGAGAGACAGTCTAGTTCATCAATCGGCGACGAAGAAGCGTCCGATGTTGATGCGTTTGTGGTTGAAGAAGCGTTCGGGCTTGCCCGTCTTCGCAGCCTCGGCGAGTGCGGCCGGGACTTCGAGTCCAGCCTCCTCGATCATCTCGACGACGCCCTTGGCGCCGATCGTGTCGACGAGGACCGAGGGCGGTGCAGCGTTGAAGCCGAGGCCCATGATCCGATCGATCCCGTCGATCGTCTCCGTCACCTCGCCGACGCGCTGGAACGCATAGGCGATGTACCCGGCGATCACGCCGCGCGCGATCTTCGCGTACTCGCCTTCAGCCTTCAGGAAGACCGCCATGCCTTCCTTGTATCGCCCGTCGCGATGCAGAGCCGAGACCTCGTCGATGTAGCCGAGGTCGGGGAGCTCGATCTCCTCTTCCGGCGTGTAGTCGCCGGTCGCGGGATCGAGCACGAGGCGCTTCTTGTCTTCGCCGCGCTTGAAGAAACCAGCACCGGACTTGTTGCCGAGGACGCCCTTTTCCATCAATCGGGCCATGAATTCGGGCAGCTTGTTGGTCTCGTGGACTTCGTCGTTCGTGTTCTCGTAGACGTTGTCGACGATGGCTCGATGGATGTCCCAGCCCACGAGATCGACCGTCGCGAGCGGCGTCATGGCTCGTCCCGTGTACGGGCCGACGAGCTTGTCGACGAGAAGCGGGCCGTGCTTCTCCGCGAGCTGCGCGCATTCGTTCATCACCTTGAATCCGACGCGGTTTCCAGCGAAGGCCGGCGTATCGGCGGTGCGCACCATCTCGCGACCCAGGCGGATCTGCGAGAAGGCGTCGATGAAGTCGACGAGATCCGGATTGGTGTCGTCGCCGGCGATCAGCTCGGTTCCGACGATGACATTCGGCGGATTGAAGAAATGAAGGCCGAGAAAGTTCTTGCGGAACGAGTCGCTTCGACCCTCGCAGAGTGCGTTGATCGACAACCCCGATGTGACCGTCGCGATGATCGAATCGTCACGTCGCGCCGCCTCCACCTTGTCGAAGATGTCCTTCTTGATCGCCATGTCCTCGGTGAGGGCCTCGAAGATCAGGTCGGCGCCTGCCACCGCGGCAGCGAGGTCATTCTCGTAGTCGCCGGTCTTCGCTCGCAGCGCGACGGTGGGCGAGCGGACCTGGCTGATCGCAGCCTCGAGTCCTTCGTCTGCCTTCTCTTTCGTTCGCGCGAGGAAGGTCACTTCGGGGACGGCCGTCGTGAAGAGCGCGGCGCTCCCGTAGCCCATGGTGCCGTTCGCGCCGAGCACGACGACGCGCTCGATCTTTCGGCTGGCAAGGATCTTCCGCATCTCTGCGGCGGTCTTGGGGGTAGACATCGTTCTTTGTTTTCCCGGTTTTGGGTCTCGGAACGCTGCGGCCAGCGCCAAGATCCCGACTCGAATGGAATGAGGCCTCTAGGGCATCTGACGGGCCCGATCGAAACGATCGCCTTGGCCCGAACAGCCTCCTAAGGTCCTTCTACAAGGTGTCCCCGTCAAGCCAAAACGGGTCATTTCTGGGCGGCTTTCGAGGACTGATCGGCTCTACTCACGCCCGCGCTGCGCACGGACTGCGGATCGCCGAAACGTCACGAAGAGTAAGGGATTGACCGCGGGTCAGCCAGCGCTCGGGGGCCGCGCCGCGACCCCGGATCGACCTCCGACCGACGTCGGAGACTCAGGTACCCGAGCGTGCTCGGAAGGCCTCGAGAAGCTCGGCTTCCTTGTCCTTCGCCGCAGCGATATGGCTGTCCTTCACGGTATCGAAGCCACGGATCTGCTCCGGAATCCGCGCGATCTCGACGGCGAGATCGCGATTGTCTGCATTGAGTTCGCGAAGCAATTCGTCGACGACGGTCTCGTACTCGCCGACCAGAGCCCATTCACGGCGTCGATGGGCGGATCGGTTGAAGGGATCGAAGAAGCCGTTCCGGAGGAACTTCAGATGCCTGAGGATGCCGAGCAACCCCATCGTGCGTGACCCGAGTTCGACCTTGCGGGCGCGGCCCGTGTCCGGATCGCGCGGAACGAGGAACTGGGGTGCCAGGTGGAACTTCAGTTCGTAGTCGCCTTCGAATTCGGCTTCGAGCTGGTTGCGGAAGCGGTCGCTCGCCCACAGCCTCATGACCTCGTACTCGTCCTTGACCGTCAGTAGCTTGAAATAGTAGAGCGCAACCGCGTGGGTCAGACGCAGATCGCTCGCCCCGATCGCCCGCTCGACGGAGGCCACCTTCGCGACGAGTTCCGCGTAGCGTTCGGCGTAGCGGGCGTTCTGGTAGTCGGTGAGGAATCGCTTGCGGCGCGCCACGACCTCGTCGAGCGATTCCGCGCCCGCCGCGCTCTCCGAGGATCGCACGCGCGACTCGGAGAGAGCACGTACGCGCTCTGGATCGTGCGCTGCCAGGCGTCCCCAGTCGAGCGCGCGCAGGTTCATCTCCACGGCGCGGCCGTTCAATTCGATCGCCCGCACGAGAGCCGAACGTCCGACCGGAATCAGACCCTCCTGCATCGCATAGCCAACGAGAAACAGGTTGGCCGCGATCGCGTCGCCCATCAGAGCAACCGCCCATTTCGTCGCGTCCACGAAATCGACCCCCTCTTCGCCGAGAACGGCGACGAGCTTCGACTCCATGCCCGACGAAGACAGCTCGAGGTCCGGGCTCGTCGCGAAATCCGCGGTCGGCGCGACGTGGGTATTGATCACGGCTCGGGTTCGGTCGCGCGAGAGTTTCTGAAGTCCGTCCATCCCGGTCGTCACGACGATGTCACAACCCAGGACGAGATCCGCACTGCCATCGGTGATCCGGGTCGAATGAAGATCTTCCGCTCTCTTGGCGACGCGAACATGACTGGCGACCGCACCGTTCTTCTGCGCGAGCCCCGTCACGTCGAGCAGACTGATGCCCTTCCCTTCGAGATGAGCGGCCATCCCGAGCAGCGCACCGACCGTAATCACCCCCGTCCCGCCGATGCCGGCGACGAAGACGCTGACGGGACGATCGAGTCCCGCCACCTCCGGCTCCGGCAGGTCCGCGAAGAGCGATCCGTCGCCCGCGTCGATGCTCGACGGCTCGACCTGGCGGAGGCGTCCGCCGACGACCGTGGCGAAGCTCGGGCAGTAGCCTTCGAGACACGAGAAGTCCTTGTTGCACGAGGATTGATTGATCGTTCGCTTGCGGCCGAACTCGGTCTCGACGGGTTCGATCGAGATGCAGTTCGACTGCACGGAACAATCCCCGCAGCCCTCGCAGACCAGCTCGTTGATCACGACGCGACGATCGGGATCGGGCAGTTCGCCTCGCTTGCGCAGCCTGCGCGCTTCCGCGGCGCAGGTCTGGTCGTAGAGCAGAGCGGTCACGCCGGGCGTCTCGCGCAGATCCTTCTGCACGCGATCGATCTGGTTTCGATGGTGGACCGAAACGCCCTTCGGAAACGCGTTCGACTCGTATTTCTCGACGTCGTCGGAAAGGACGGCGATTCGCCCGACGCCCTCGGCTGCCAGCTGGCGCGCGATCTCGGGCGTCGTGATCTCGCCGGACATCGCCTCGCCCTCGATCGGCTGGCCGCCCGTCATGGCGACCGCGCCGTTCACGAGGATCTTGTACGTGATGTTCACGTTCGCTGCGATCGCCGCTCGAATCGCCAACAGGCCCGAATGGAAATAAGTTCCGTCGCCCATGTTCTGGAAGATGTGGGGCATCTCCGTGAAGGGCGCCTGCCCGATCCAGTTCGCACCCTCCCCGCCCATCTGCGTCACGGCGAGTGTGGGTCGATCCGGCATCCAGACCGCCATCCCATGACAGCCGATGCCACCGAGCGCGACGCTGCCGTCGGGTACGACCGTCGACCGGTTGTGCGGACAGCCCGAGCAAAACGAAGGCAGCCGCATCAATGCATCCGGGTCGAAGCTCGCGCCGACCGCCTCGATCTCGGGCAGCATGCGCGCTTTCCACTCAGCCGCCTCTCCGGAATCGTCGGCCCCGGACACATAGTCCGCGATCCATCGGCGCAGGAGCCGCGCGACCACACCCGGCGTCAGCTCACCGATCGACGGCACGAGTTCCCTGCCGGACAGGTCCTGCTTGCCGAAGAGCCGCGGACGATCTCGCAGATTGAAGAGTAGGCGCGAGATCTGCTCCTCCATGATCGGCTTCTTCTCCTCGATCACGAGCAGATCGTCGAGCCCCTCGGCAAAAGCGCGCAGGCCCTCGGGCTCGAGGGGCCAGGGCATTCCAACCTTGTAGATGGAGATCCCGAGTTCGATTGCCTTGCGTTCGTCGAGGCCGATGTCCTCGAGTGCCTGACGCAGGTCGCCGTATGCCTTGCCGGTCGTCACGATGCCCAGCCGACGCCGCTCCGAACGAAGCGCCACTCGATCGATTTCGTTGGCGCGAACGAATGCGCGCACCGCTTCCAATCTCTGCTCGAAGAGCCGGGCCTCGACCTGGAGCGGAAGATTGCCCCAGGCGATACCGAGGCCTCCCCCTGGCATCTCGAAGTCGCCCGGCCGAACGATGCGAACGCGATCAGGAGAGACGGAAACCGAGGCCGAGCTCTCGATCGTATCGGTCAGGCATTTGAAGCCGACCCAACATCCCGAATAACGCGAGAGCGCCCAACCGAACAAGCCGAAGTCGAGGTAGTCCTGGATGCTCGACGGATTCAGGATGGGAATGCCGCAATGGATCATCGCGGGTTCGCTCTGATGCGCGATCGACGACGACTTCGCCCCGGGATCGTCGCCCATCAGCGCGAGCACCCCGCCGTTCAGCGACGTCCCGGCGTAGTTCGCATGCTTCAGCGCATCGCAGGCCCGATCGACGCCCGGCCCCTTGCCGTACCACATGCCGAAGACGCCATCGAATTTCGACGCCCCATGCAGCATCGCCTGCTGCGAACCCCAGACCGCCGTCGCCGCGAGATCTTCGTTGAGGCCCGACTCGAAGCGGACGCGATGCTCCTCGAGAAGCGTGCTCGCCTGCCATAGATTCATGTCGAAGATGCCGAGCGGCGAGCCCCGGTAACCCGAGATGAATCCCGCCGTGTCGAGACCAGCCGCGACATCGCGACGTCTCTGCATCATCGGAAGCCGAACGAGCGCCTGGTTCCCGGTCAGGAAGACACGACCGGTGTCGACCCGATAGCGATCGTCGAGCGTATAGGTCGAATCGAAGCTGGACGCGTTCGCCAAGTCTCGAAGGCTCCTCGCTCGATCCACGAGCGGCATCGACGCACCGTAGCGTAAGGCGCCGACTCTCGGATCGCGCCGAGCCCTCGGATCCCGTTCGACGACGCCGCGCCGACGAAGTATATGATCCGCCTCTGTCCCATTCATTCGACGATCGTCACGGCGATCGGGGAGCCGCAATGAAGATTGGCGTCACGATCCAGTCGACCGATCGGACGATGCATCCGGTCGAGGTCGCGCGGGAAGCCGAGAGCCGTGGCTTCTACTCGATCTACCTCCCCGAACACACGCATATTCCCACGAGCCGACGGACGCCCCCGCCCACCGGCGACGCGGTCCTCGCCGAGGAGTATCTGAGAAGCCCGGACCCCTACATCGCCCTCGCGGCGGCCGCTTCCGTCACCCAGACGATTCGGCTCGGCACCGGAATCGGACTGCCGGCCCAACACGACCCCATCACGTTCGCGAAGGAGATCGCCAGCCTCGATTGGATCTCGGGCGGACGCTTCGTCTTCGGCATCGGATACGGCTGGAATCACGAAGAGATGGAAAATCACGGAATCGACGTCCCGCGCCGACGCGCACTCGTCCGCGAATGCATGCTCGCCATGCAGGCGCTCTGGGCCAACGACGAAGCGGCCTTCGAGGGTGAGTTCGTCCGCTTCGAGAGTTCCTGGCAATGGCCGAAGCCGACCCAACGGCCGCGCCCCCGCGTGCTCCTCGGCGGCGGCGCTGGCCCAACCCTCTTCGCGCATATCGCGGAATACGGCGACGGCTGGATGCCGATCGGGGGTGCCGGCATGGCCGCCGAACTCGATCGACTCCGCGATCTCCTGCGCGATCACGGCCGCGACCCGGCCGACCTCCACGTCGTGCCCATGGGCATCCTGCCGACGGAGGAGAAGCTCGCCTACTACGAGCGATGCGGTGCCACCGAAGCCGTTCTCCGACTGCCCGCGGCCTCGCGGGACGAGGTTCTGGTCGCTCTCGATGATTACGCGAAATATGTCGGGCGCTGGGCGAGCTGACGAGTCGAGGCCATTCGCCCCTTTGACGGCCCCGATTCGTTTCGATACGCTGCGACTCGTATTTCAGAGGAGTGGTCGTGGACCTCCGCTACACCGAGGACGAACAGCGCTTCCGGAACGACCTCGCGACCTGGCTCGCGAGCGAGGTTCCCGCGCATGGCACCCCTCCGCCGACGAACGATTGGGCCGCGCGCCGCGAGTACGACACGGGCTGGCAGCGAAAACTCTTCGACGCCGGTTACGCGGGCATCAACTGGCCCAAGGAATACGGCGGCCGCGACGCCACCCTGATCGAACAGCTCATCTATTTCGAGGAGATCGCAAAGGCGAACGCGCCCTACGTGGGCGTCAACTTCGTCGGCGTCCTGCATGGCGGCCCGACGATCATGGCCGAGGGCAGCGACGCCCAGAAGGCGAGCCACATCCGCAGGATCCTCTCCGGTGAGGAAGTCTGGTGTCAGGGATTCTCCGAGCCGGGCGCCGGCTCCGATCTCGCGAGCCTCCAGGCGAAAGCCGAACGCGACGGCGACCACTACGTCGTGAACGGCCACAAGATCTGGACGTCGTTCGCCCAGGTCGCCGACTACTGCGAACTCCTCGTGCGGACCGATCCCGAAGCGCCGAAGCATCGCGGCATCAGCTGGCTGATCATGCCGATGGACCTCGCGGGCATCGACATTCGACCGCTCCCCACCCTCGAAGGCGAAGGCGAGTTCTCCGAGGTCTTTCTCGAAGACGTTCGCATCCCGGTCGAGAACCGGATCGGCGACGAGAACGACGGCTGGCGCGTCACGAACGTGACGCTGCGCTTCGAACGCGGAACGGCCTTCGCGAGCGACATGATCCATCTCCAGGCCTTCGTGCTCGATCTGATCCGGACTGCGAAGACGCTCACGAGTCATGGCGCTTCGGCCTGGGAAGACCGATCGCTACGTCGCGAGATCGGACATCTCTCGGGTGAACTCGAATCGCTCTGGGCGATGGTCAAGCTCTCCGTCTGCGAAGCGCGCGAATCGGGCGTTCCGGGCGTCGGCTCTTCCGCCGTGAAGCTCTACTACACGGACATCTACCAGCGCATCACCGAGCTGGGCCTGCGCCTGCTCGGACGCGCGGGACTCTCGCGCTCGGACCTGGGCGCGCTGCCCGCCGACCTGATCGTCGGGCGACACTTCAACGCGATCTCTCTGGCCATCGCGGCCGGAACGAGCCAGATCCAGAAGAACATCATCGGCGAGCGCGTACTCGGCCTGCCGAAGGAACCGCGCCCCAACCCGGCCTGAGCGTCTCGCCGATCCGTTCCAGGAACGGTTCCAGGAGTAGAAGTGGATTTCCAACCGACCGAGGATCAGAAGGCCCTGCGCGATGGCATTCGCAGTTTCTGCGAGGGCGAGATCCCGAACGAGCGCTTCCCGGAGTTCGAGAAGTCGAAGGGCTTCGATCGCGCGCTCTGGAAGCAGCTCGCCGAGATGGGCGTCTTCGCCCTCCGGCTACCGGAAGCCGAGGGCGGCGTCGGTCTCGGCTACTCCGACACGGTCCTGGTCTTCGAGGAACTCGGCCGACGCCTCGTGCCCGGCCCTCTCGTCTGGAGCCATCTCGCCGCCGGCCTCGTCGACGGCGCAGCGACGGGTGAAGTCGTCGTCGGCGGTCTCGACCTGTGGCACGGCGAGGACCAGAACCCGTCGACACCGCTCGTCCTCGAACACCTCGAGAGCCTCGACGTCCTGCTGCTCCTTCGCCCCGACGGCATAGAACGGATCGACCCGCGCAGCGTCCGCGCAACGCCCGTCGAGGTCCCCCTCGACCCCCTCACGCCCATCCATCACGCGACGGAGCTGCCCTCCGGAGACACGATCGGCGACGCATCGGCCGCGAAGCGCTTGCGTCTCGAAGGAGCGGCTCTCGTTTCCGCGCTCCAGTTGGGCGTCGCCGAGGGCGCGCTCGAACTCGCGAACGAGTACGCCAAGGAGCGCGAACAGTTCGGGCGACCGATCGGCGGTTTCCAGGCCGTGAAGCACATCCTGGCTGAGATGTTCGTCAAGCAAGAAGCCGCTCGAGCGGGCGCGTACAACGCGGGCGCGACTCTCGACACACCCGAAGTCGCGAACGTTGCGCGCGCGGTCAGCTCGGCCAAGTTGACCTCGGGCGAGGCGGCGATCCGAAACGCCAGGAGCTGTATCCAGGTGCACGGCGGGATGGGCTTCACCTGGGAAGTCGTCGCGCACTACTACTTCAAGCGAGCCTGGGTGCTCGAGAATCTCTTCGGGACCCAGGACGAACACGCCGAGCGAATCGCTGACATCCTCGAGAGCCTGCTCGATGGCGGGAGCTAGCGCGGGATGATCGGAATCCTCTCCTACGGCGCCTACGTCCCGCCGACGCGGCTGCCCTTCTCGGTGATCGGCGGCGGCGCACCCAAGGAAGGCGGACCGGAGAAGGCGGTCGCCTGGAACGACGAGGACGCCATCACGCTCGGTGTGAGCGCGGCGATCCACTGCCTCGAGGGCATCGATCGTTCGAGCGTCGACATGTTGATCTTCGCGTCGACGACCCTGCCCTTCCAGGAGAAGCAGGCCGCAAGCCTCGCCGCACGTGTCCTCGACCTGCGCCACGACATCCAGACCGCCGATCAGACGGGATCCACACGGGCGGGGACCACGGCGCTCCGCGCAGCCCTCGACGCCGTGAAGGCCGGGTCCGCACGGCGAGCCCTCGTCATCGCGAGCGACGCACGACTCGCCGCCCCGCGCTCCGCGCTCGAAGCGCGCTTCGGCGACGGGGCCGCCGCCTTCCTCGTCGGCGATGGCGACGCCATTGCGACGCTGGACGACTTCGCCGCCGTCAGCGACGAGATCACCGACATCTGGCGCCCGACGGGACACGAGTTCGTGCACTCCTGGGAGGATCGCTTCGTCCTGCAGGAATCCTATCTGCCGAACATGACCTCGGTCATCGAGCGCCTGCTCGAGCGAAGCGGCGCGCAGATCGACGACTTCGACCGCGTCGCTATCCACGCTCCCGACGCGCGCGCGCTGGGGGACGCCGCACGTGCGGCCGGCATCGACAAGGACGCGCTCCAGCCCGCGTTCTTCGGCGAGCTCGGAAACTGCGGAACGGCCTTCGCTCCGCTCCTCCTCGTCGCGGCGCTCGAGAACGCCCGCGCGGACGAGCGCATCCTGGTCGCAAACTTCGGCAACGGCGCGGACGCGACGGCATTTCGCACGACCCACGACATCTCCGAGCTGGCTCCGCGACGCGGCCTGCGATGGAACCTCGACCGCAGACGTACCGTCGAGCGTTACGACGACTACGTGAAGGCCCGCGGCCTCAGCGCGAGCGAGTGGGACGCCGGAACCAATCCAGGACTCTCCGCGACGATCCTGTTCCGTGAGCGCGACGACGACCTGAGCTTCCTCGGCCAGCGCTGCCGATCCTGCCAGTCGATCCAGTTCCCTGCCCAGCGCGTCTGCGAGACCTGCTATGCGAAGGACGACTTCGACAAGGTCCGGCTCTCGGACCGCACGGGCAAGGTCGTTACCTACACCTTCGATTACTTCTTTCCCTCGCCGAATCCTCCGACCATCGTCACGATCATCGACGTCGACGGCGCGCGCATCCATCTCCAGGTGATCGAGATCGAGGCGAGCGATATGAAGATCGGCCAGGAGATCGAGTTCGTCTTCCGTCGCATCCACGAATCCGGCGGCCGGCCCAACTACTACTGGAAGGGCATTCCCAAGCCCTCCTCCCGGTAGGGAAAGGAACTTCTTCGAGCATGACGACGCGTGAATCGATCCGTGACAAGGTGAGTGTCGTCGGCGTGGGTTGCTGCCAGTTCGGCGAGAACTGGGATCAGTCACCCTCGGACATGATCGTCGACGCCGCTTACGAGGCGTATGCCGACGCCGGAATCGAGAAGCCACAAGAGGAGATCGACGCGGTCTTCACCGGCTCGATCTATTCGAACAAGGGCCCGCACGAGTGCGCGGACGCGCTGAAGCTCTTCAACAAGCCCGTCACCTTCGCGACGAACTACTGCGCGACCGGAACCGACTTGATCCGCCTCGGTGTGATGTCGATCGCGGCGGGCCTCTACGACACGGTCCTCGTCGTCGGCTACGACAAGCCCAAGGACCGCGGCGTCTCCGGCCCCTCCGTCGTCGTCGACCGCGTGCGCGATCTACCTCAAACACCCGCCGGCTGGTTCTCCCTCGCAGCCGCCACCTACTTCGACAAATACGGCGCCGGGCGAGAAGATCTCGCGCGCATCGCGATCAAGAATCATGCGAATGGCTGCCTGGCCCCGAAGTCCTTCCTCAAGCGACCGATCACGGAGGAGGACTACTTCAAGGCGCGAATCATCTCCTGGCCCTTCGGCCTCTACGACTCCGCCGCACAGACCGACGGCGCCGCCGCCGTGGTCCTCTCCCGCTCCGATCTCGCCCGTCAGCGTTCGAGCGACCCGATCCTCGTGAAGGGCGTGACGGTCCGCGCGGGTCCGAATCCGCAAAAGGACCCGACCAACGATTTCCTCTCGTGGAAGCCGACCGTATGGGCGCGAGACGACGTCTACGAGATGGCGGGCATCACGAACGCGCGCGAACAGATCGGCATTGCCCAGGTCCACGACTGCTTCTCGCTGACCGAGCTCCTCACCTATGAAGACCTCGGCTTCTGCGAGAAGGGGGCGGCGAAGGAACACATCGCGAGCGGCACCTTCGAACGAAGCGGCGAGCTGCCGGTGAACACGGACGGCGGACTCAAGACCTTCGGCCATCCAACGGGCGCGACCGGCGTCCGGATGATCTACGAGAACGTGCTTCAGCTCCGCGGCCAGGCCGGCGAGCGCCAGATCCCCGACCTCGGCGGGAAGCTCGCCCTCTCTCACAACATAGGCGGGCACCCGACCGCCTGCGGCATCGCGATCCTCGGGCGCGAATGAGACCGTCGCAGCGGAGCGCCCATCCATGAGTTCGACTTCGACATCCCCCGCCGAGCAGGTCGCCTGGGATCAGATGACGATCCCGCGCACGTTGACGCGCGCCGCCCGACTCTGGCCGCAGACCTCTGCGATCGAAGACGGCGACACGAGGCTCGACTTCGCGGGGCTCGCTGCCGCGGCCGAGGAAGCGACGCGAGCGTTCATGGCCGCCGGCGTCGAACGCGGCGACCGCGTCGCGATCTGGGCGCCGAATAGCTGGCGTTGGGTCGTGGCCGCGTTGGGACTGCAATCCGCGGGCGCCATCCTCGTCACCCTCAACACGCGCTTCAAGGCGACCGAAGCGGCCTATGTCCTGCAGAAGAGCCGCGCGCGTCTGATCTGCACCGTCGGCGACTTCCTCGACACGAACTACGCCGATTCTCTCGCGGACCAGGCGCTGCCCGACCTCGAAGGCGTGATTCTGCTCGAAGGCGAGAGCACGAACGGCCGCCCCTGGGCCGATTTCCTCGCGAGCCGCGAAGCAATCTCGCCCGACGCGGCGCGAGCACGGGCGGAAGAAGTCTCCCCCGACGATCTCTCCGACTTCCTCTTCACCTCGGGCACGACGGGGAATCCGAAGGCGGTGATGACCGCGCACGGCCAGAACCTGAAAGTCTTCGACGTCTGGGGACGCAACGTCGGTCTGCGCGCGGGCGATCGCTATCTGATCGTGAACCCCTTCTTCCATACGTTTGGCTACAAGGCGGGCTGGCTCGCCTGCTTGATCCACGGCGCCACCGCCCTGCCCCATCTCGTCTTCACGCCCGACTCCGTCCTGCAGAGAGTGCAGGACGACCAGATCAACGTACTCCCAGGCGTCCCCAGCCTCTATCAGTCGCTCCTCACCTTCGAAGGGCGCGACCGCTTCGACACTTCGTCTCTTCGACTCGCCGTCACGGGCGCCGCGCCGACGCCGGTGGAACTCGTGCGCCGCATGCGCGACGAACTCGGCTTCGAGGACGTGATCAAGGCCTACGGACTGACGGAGAGCTGCGGAACCGTCACCGCCTGCAAGCAGGGCGATGATCCGGAGACGATCGCGAACTCGGACGGTTGTGCGATTCCGGACACCGAGGTGATCTGCGTCGACGACGAGGGCCGGGAAGTCCCGCGCGGCGAACCCGGCGAGGTCTGGGTCCGCGGTTACAACGTGATGCGCGGCTACTTCGACGACGAGGCCGAGACCGCGCGGGCCATCGACACCGACGGCTGGCTACATACCGGTGACGTCGGCATCATGAACGACGAGGGCTACCTCAAGATCACCGACCGGATCAAGGACATGTTCATCATGGGCGGGTTCAACGTGTATCCCGCGGAGGTCGAGAGCCTTCTCTTCCAACACGAATCCGTCGCGGCTGCGGCTGTAATCGGCGTGCCGGACGAGCGCATGGGCGAGGTCGGCATGGCCTTCGTCGTCCCCGTCCCGGGTGCGACCCTCGAGAGCGCGGACCTGATCGCCTGGAGTCGTGAACACATGGCCAACTACAAAGTGCCCAGATACGTGGAGGTCGTGGACGCGCTCCCATCGAATGCCTCGGGCAAGGTCCTCAAGTTCGAGCTGCGCGAGCGCGCGACGAGGCGGCTCGCGTAGGCCGCATCAGCGTCGACCCGGCTCCGGAAGCGCGTAGGCCACGAGAACGTCGCCCATGCCCGTGAGCGGGTTTCCGCCGGCCGCCATCACGACGAACTGTCTCCGACCGGCGCCGAGCCGATAGGTCATCGGCACCGCGTTCCCGACGAAGGGCAGTCGATCCCGCCACAACTCTTCGCCCGTCTCGACGTCGAAGGCCCGCAGATATCGATCCATCGTCGCGCCGATGAAGTACAGGCCGCTCGCGGTCGAGAGCCCGCCACCGAAGGACGGCGAACCGGTGTCGTCGAAGAGCCACCAGATGGGAAACGGCGCGGTCCCGCGAAGCGTGCCCAGCGGGCGCGTCCAGCGGATCTTCCCCGTGCGCAGGTCGACGGCGGTCAAGCTGCCCCATGGCGGCGGATTGCAGGGCGCGCCGAAGGGCGAAGTCAGCAGCGAGCGCTCCGCCGCGTACGGCGTGCCGTGCATCGGATAGAACTCGCTGGGATAGACGAAATCCTCTGGCTGAAGGTCATCGGCGAGCGCTCGAGGAATCAACCGGATCACGTTCGCCGCGTGATTCTGATTCACGATCATCAGACCCCGCTCCTCGTCAAGCGCCACGCCGCCCCAGTTCATCCCGCCCGCGGTATGCGGATACTGCAGTGAGCCCTCGACCGAAGGAGGCGTGAAGATCCCGTCGTTGCGAAGTGATTCGATTCGCTCGCGGCAGCGAGCCCGATCGAAGGGCGTGAAACCGAAGGCGTCCTCCGGATCGAGCGTGAGCGGATGCAACGGCTCGACATGCGACGGATAGGGCTGCGTCCTGGAGAGCCGTTCTTCGCGGACCGCTCCGCCCGGCGCGGGGCGCTCCTGCGCCCCGTACAAGGGACGGCCTGTACGCCGGTCGAGCAGGAACACGAATCCCATCTTCGTCGTCTGCAGCAGAGCCGGGACGCCCTCGCCCCCGTCTTCGAAGTCGCCCTCGCCCGCGCCCATGCCGACGCCGACGCCAGGTATCTGGAAGAGCGTCGGCGGGCTCGGCGTGTCGTAGTCCCAGACGTCGTTGTGCACGAAGCGGAAATGCCAGGCGACCTTCCCGGTCTCCGCTTCGAGCGCGACCGTGGAACTCCCGTAGTGATCCAGGCCGTCTCGAAGCCCGCCGAACAGATCGGGCGACGGATTTCCGGTCGGGACGAACACGAGTCCACGCTCCGGGTCTGCGGTGATGATGGACCAGATGTTGGGCGTACCCGCCGCATAGCGCCGACCGGTCGTCGGATCGGGAACGACCTCGTGCCCGGGCGGCACGGGATCCCAGGCCCAATCGAGCTTGCCCGTGCGTGCATCGAAAGCACGGACCACCCCGGATGGCGCATCGACGCGAAGGTTGTCGGCGACCAGCGCGCCGATCACGACCCGATCACGAATGACCAGCGGCGGCGACGTCGGGAGATACTCCCAGGGCGGCGCCTGCCCGATCCCCTCGCGCAGCGCGACTCGCCCCGCGCGGCCGAAGTCGGGACACGGCGTGCCCCGATCCGCGTCGAGCGCGATCAACTCCGAGTCGGCCGTCCCGTAGAAGATGCGCTTCTGACAAACGCTCCCCGCTTCCGCTTCAGGATCCTGCCAATACGACACGCCTCGACAGGTCAGCGGGTACGGTCCCTCTCCATGTCGGGCTCGGAGCTCCGGATCGAAGCGCCAGCGCTCCTCACCCGTCTCGGGGTCGAGCGCGAAGACCCGCATGAAGGGCGTGCAGTAGTAGAGGTGATCGTTGACCACGAGGGGCGTGGCCTGGAACGCGGTCGCCTTCGACGAACCGGAACCGTCCGCGGCGTCCCCACTGCGATGGGTCCAGGCGACTTCGAGGGACTCGACGTTCTCGGACGTGATCTGCGTCAGCGGCGAGAAGTGCCGGGCGCCGGCGTCCCCTCCCCAATGCGGCCATTCCGCGACGGCGCCACCCGGATCGAAGTCGCTCGCGGTCTCGCCGGACCCGTCACAACCGAGACACTGGACGAGAAGCGCGAGCGCCACCCCAACGAATCCCGATCGCAGCCGGAAGAGTCCCCGAGTGAGCCGCCACACCGTCGAATGGACCTCCTGTTCGTCGCACCCCGCGCTCGCCACGATACACAACGGCGGAGGCGAGCCGCGCGCGAACAGAACCGATGCGCGCGCCACACACATCGACCCCGAGCGCCTCGCAGCCGTCGGCCGATCACCGTGCTACGAATGCGTGCCATGCAACTCAACCTCCGAGACACCCGCGCATGAGCTACGAAGACATCCTGCTGGACCGGGACGGGGCGATCGGCACGATCACGCTGAATCGACCCGACAAACTGAACGCCTATACGACGGCAATGGGCGACGAGGTCACGAATGCCTTTCGCGATCTCGAACGGGACGCGGAGACTCGCGTCATCCTGCTGACGGGCGCCGGCCGCGCGTTCTGCGCCGGCGTCGACCTCGAACATCTGAAAGCGCACCAGGACGGTTCGAACGCGTCCTCCGGTCCGCGTCTCGGCGAAGAGGACTTCCTGCGCAAGCTGCCCCTCGAGATGCGTGATTCGAGGAAGCCGATCATCGCCGCGATCAACGGTCATGCCGTCGGCGTCGGCATGACGATGGTCATGCCCTGTGACGTTCGCATCGCCGCGGAAGACGCCAAGCTCGGTTTCGTCTTCGCGAAGCTCGGCATCCTGCCGGGCCTCGGCTCGACCCACCTCCTCCCGGACCTGGTCGGCATGGCGCGCGCCCAGGAACTCGTGCTCACGGGCAAGAAGATCCTCGGGAGCGAAGCCGCGACGATCGGCCTCGTGAACAGAGCCGTCCCCGGCGACCAGGTTCTAGCGGAAGCGCGCGCGGTCGCGGAGGAGATCGCCGAGATCGACCCCGACGTACTCGCCCATGCCCGGCGTGCTTTGCATTTTGGTGCCCGGCATTCGATGGCCCAGGCCATGAAGAACGAGGAGCGCGAGAGCGCTTCGCTTCGGGCGCGGCGCGAAGAACGCTGAACTTCCCTTTCAGTCCGGCGCGGCCTCGCTCGCGACGTCCGGTGTCGCCGAGTCGACGGCGTCGAGGATGCGCTTCACCAATCGCTCGATGCCATGCAGCGCGTCGCCCTCGGCTTGCGCGAGTCCCAGACGCACGACCACGAGCTCCGCCGAGGGCACGACGACGACGTACTGACCGCTCATGCCGCGCGCCGCGTAGACCTCTCGCGGCAGACTCGGCCAGTCGCGATCCTCCGGCCTGGCGGGCGTCCCCGCATTCAGCCACCAGTGCGCGCCGTAGCGTCCGCGGTCTGCTGCCGGCGTCGGCGTGCGCACATAGTCGACCCAGCCCTCGGGCAGGATCCGTTCCCCCTCCCAGATTCCGTCCTGCAGGTGAAGCTGACCGAAGCGCGTCCAGTCTCGCGCCGAGGCGAAGACGAAGGAGGACCCTATGAACGATCCCGAGGCATCCGGCTCGAAGAAGGCCGTCCGCATGCCGATGCGATCGAAGAGCGCGCTCCGGCTCCAGCGGACGAGGGCAGCCAGATCGTCCCCAAGCTCCATTCGAAGCACCCGCGCGAGAATGTTCGACGTCCCGCTCGAGTAGGCCCAGACCTCGTCGCGCGGATGGGCCAGGGGTTTCCCAGCGCCGAAGGCACCCGCGTCCCGCCGCGTGAAGAGCATGACGGAAACGTCGTTGATCGCCCCGTAGTACTCGTCGAACTCGAGCCCGCTCGACATCCGCAGGAGTTCGTCGACGGTGATCTCACCTCGCGGGTCTCCCGGCTCCTGCCACTCCGGAACCGGCGCGGGACCGTCGATCTCGAAGCGTCCTTCGTGACTCGCGATGGCGATCAATGTCGCCACGACACTCTTGGCCATCGACCAGCTGATCAGCGGCGTCTCCGCGACGAAACCCGGCGCATAGCGTTCCGCGATCAGCTGGCCGCGATGCGCGACCGCGACTGCCGTCGTCAGTCGCAGGGGTCCACCCGGGTTGGGCTCGTCGAAGGCTTCGAGGATCGCGGCTTCGATTTCCTCCGCGGCGAGCGCGTTCGCGAGTCGGGCCGGCCCGGCGTTTCCACGAGGCCAGGCCCCCTCGTCCGGACCAGGTGCAGTCTCCCCCTCCGCGCGCGCGGGAAGGATCGCCGCGCGGAGCTCCGCCTCGTTCGCATCGGCGACCAGCGTACAGCCGACGCCGTCGCGGTGGATTGCCAGCGCTTCGTGGTTCAGTCCGTAGCCGACGACGCTGCGCGCGTCGTAGTCGATCTCGAAGGAGGCGAGTCGATAGGCCGGCCCCAGCTTCGGCGCTACGTAGTCGTCGAAGGCACGATCCGGGTCCATTCCGGAGTTGAAGACGAGCGAGCAGAGCACGCGCGCCGTAAACCCGGCGCCGACCTGGAGCGCGACGTCGGCCTGTCGGCAACCGGAGAGGACGAGTGCCAGACAAGCGGCCGCAAGAGTGGCGAAGACGGTTCGCGCGGATCGATTCGCGAGGGCTCTCGAGCGCGCTCGCAAAATGCCCGGGCCCCGCGCCCTCGACGCTGCGGCCTTCACGAATAGACGGTGTAGGGCAGCGCGTGATCCTCGGACAGGCCGATCCAGCGCTTCGCCTCTTCTTCGGAGTACGTCACGAGGGAATCATCCTCGAGGCCGGTCATCACCGTGAGCTGTCGGCCCGACCCGTAGGCCGCCGCCGTATCGACGAGCACCGCGACGCGTCCCCCGCCGACCTCCGGCGCGACATCGCGCGTATAGGCGTCACGACTCTCGACGGTGTCGGCGTACTCGCCCTTGATCGTTCGATTTCGCAGATCGTGAAGGGCCGCGAAGTCGGGATTGTACTCGGGGTCCTCGAGCAGATCGTGCCAGTGCGACAGCATCGCTTCCTTGGTCGGGTCGACGATCCAGCGCACCACGTAGCAGTGCGACTCGGGAAAGAAGTAAAGCTCTCGGACCATCGAGACTCCTTCTAAGCGCTCCGCGAGTCTAGCCCCTGGCCCCAGGGCGGACTAGCGCCCAGACTCGATTGCGGGTCGAGCGCCTTCGACTCATCGATTCGTCCCTTCCCGTTCGACCGGAAATACCCGCATATAGGCCTCGAAGCTGTCGTAGACCCCTTCGGGATCGATTCCGAAGTCGCCCTTCAGGTCGTAGATCATCCTGCCGTGCCGACCGCGCGGATGAGTCTCGATGTAGTTCCGCATCGATTCCGCGGTTCCCCCGGTCCAGTCGAGTCCCGCTCGATCGTAGATCCGCTCGAGTGTCCCGAGATCGTCGGCCATGAAGTCGTGGAAGTAGACGTGCTCCGTCCGCCCTTCCGGCAGGGCCGCCCGGTCCCGGACCAGCCCGTCGAGGAGGTGCCGCTGGAGCGCCCCCGCGTGCGCCACGGATTCGTCCAGCCGGATCGGATCACGCAGCATGCGCTCCGCGTAACAGATCATCGTGATCCAGGACGCGAAGACGGAGACGGGGTCCCGATGCGTCACGACGATCGTCGCGTCCTGAAAGGTCTCCGTGAGCGCGGGGATGAAGGCCAGATGCTGCGGGCTCTTCAGAACCCAGCGGTCGCGCGGCGAGAGCCATTGGAGCGCCTTCAAGGTTCGCTTCAGGAAGGCGTAGTGCGGTCGCTGGTCGCGCTCGAAATAGCGTCGCATCCAATCGGTCACATGCGCCGTCGACGCCATCAACAGCGTCGACAGATTCAAATGCTGGAGATCGACCTCCTCGTGGATGTCGTCGTTCCCGACGTCGTACATGCTGCGGAAGAGCGGCAGCATCAGGTGTCGCTGTCCGAGTGCCAGCTCTTCGTTCGCGCGGCGGTCGTCCGGGACCTCGCCTGCGCGCGCCCGCACGCTCGGGATCGGCTGTTGAGACTCCCACCAGGAAAGCGAGCGGAGACGGGTGTCCGTTCCGATCAGGTTGAGCAGATGAGTCGTTCCCGATCGCGGCAGCCCCGCGATGATGAGCGGACGATCGATCTCGACATCGTCGATCTCGGGGTGTTCCCGGTAGAGCGCTTCGAGCCGACTGCGCTGGATCAGATACCGCTTGAGACTGTTGTAGATGCCGAAGCGACCCATGCGAGCCAGACCGACATCCGCCTCCACGGCCTCCAGGTACTCGTCCATCCGATCGAAGAGACCCGCCTCTTCGTAGAGGGGAACGTCGCATTCCGCGCGTGCCGCTTCGACGATCGCCGTTCGGGAGAGTTCGAAGGGGAGTTCGTCGATGGCGCGGAGGATCGTCTTCGCATGTGCGGAGTGTTCGGGCCGGGCTAGGTCCCGAAGCCGAATGTCGTCCGGCCGACTCATGAGATCGACCCGCCCCTTCGATCGACGCCGATCCCGTCGATCATCGGAGCGAATCGATCGGCACGACCTCGGCCTCGATCGCCTCGACCTCTCCCGTCGGGAGCATGTAGCGCCAGAAGACCATGCCGAACGGGCGCCCCTCGGTGTCGAGCCAATTGGGCACCCCGGGGTCCTCGTGCGCGACGACGATCCGGAAGGATCCGTCCGCCTCGAGTCGAGTCTGTTTGCGATTGAGGGCGACCTGTCGATTGAGGTAATCGAAGGTCTGCATGTGCCGATTCCAGAGGCAGACGTTGGCGCAGCGACAATCGTCGGGCCATCGCCCCTTCATCACCAGCGCCTGATCCGGACCGATCACGAAGGGCGCCATGCTATAGGCCGCGTCCGCTGCGGCCAGCGCGTGATTGCCTGGCTTCACCGGTCGATTGAACTGGTTCGGCACCCGCGAGACGAAATCGGGTTGATTCGTTCGCGTGGCCGGCGCGCCCATGTCGAGGGACGACGTCCGGATGAAGTTCGCGACTCGCCGGATCGATGCCGCGACATTCGCATCGCCGGGCGGGTCGGGGGGCGAGACGGGGCCTTCCACCTCGATCTCGAAATCGAGATGCGGATGCGAGCGCACGGCCGGCTCCTCCCCCTCGAAATAGTGGCGCGTCGTGATTCGCGAAGCGTCATCGGGCAGAGCCAGCCAGTTCCGCTCCTCAGACTCGCCACCAATACGAATCTCGAAGCTCCCGTCCGGCGCGATGTCGAACTCGGAATCATTGATGACCCCCGCCGTGTCCCGCGAGAACTCGCCGTCTGGCGCGCCCGCTTCGATCGTGATGGAGACGTAGACCGCGTCCGCCCGATTCCCTCGCAGTCGATAGCGATGTCCGGGCGCGATCGCGGTCTCGTAGTAGATCGCGTCCGGGTTGTCTCCGAGGAACTTGCGCGTCGGCAGAGGGAACTCGCGCAGGAAGGGATGCTCGGGCCACGACTCGACGCGCGTCGCCAGCGACGCCTCGAGTAGATGCAGGACGGCGCGCAGCGATTCCGCAACATCGTCGGGACTGCTGACGCCCCATTCTTCCCCCGCATAGCGTTCTTCCATTTCGCCCAGCAGGTCGAGCAACTCGCGAAACGCCCTTCGGCTCTCGGGAACGGCATCAGTCATCGTCGCGTCCTTTCGCTTCGGTGTTCTCGTCTGCCTCCCAGGGCATGAACGGGATGGGCCGACCGATCCTGGACATGAAGTCGTCCATGAACTTGTAGGTGATGCCCCAGAGAACCGGCGCGCGCTCGTCCTCGAGCAACCGAATCGTCGGCAAGGGCCTGGCGACATCCATGTACTCGAACTCGCGAATCGCCTGGCGCGCCGGGTCGGTACAGTGGGAGAGCGGCGTCCAGAACGCCTCGTGTACTTCGTAGTTGGGGCGCAGCACGGGATCCTCCGAGATCCCGTACACGAACGCCGAGACACGAATCGACTCGGCATGTCCGATCACGTCGTCGAGACGTCCGAGGTGCGATGCGCCATGTCCGTCGACGAGGTCGACGCCCACCTCTTCGAGGGTCTCGCGCTCGGCTGCGTCCCGGGCCGTCGAATCGATGTCGTCGATGCGACCACCGGGGAAGGCCAGATGCCCTGACCAGGGATCGGCTTCGTGCGCCGCTCGTCTGATGAAGAGCGCCTCGATGTCGGACGCCGTCTCGCGAAGCACGAGTGAAACCGCGGCGGACATCCGAGCCGGCATCTCGTGGAGCTTGGGCGGTGCGTACGCCAGGCGAGTCTTGATTTCGTCGAGGGTCTTCACCACGTCCGAAGGGTTCCGATCCAGGGTTTCGATGCGCGCGCGATTCGACGAAGCAGCCGATGGCCCCGCGCGCGGAATCAGATGTTCCTGTCGCGACCCGCCCAATAGCGATCACGCAGGCGTCGAATATAGAGCTTCCCACTCTGATGGCGCGGGAGCGAGTCCTCGAAATCGATGGATCTCGGCACCTTGTAGCCGGCCAGATGGGCGCGCGCGTGCGCAAGGATCTCGTCCTCGAGTGCCGGCGACGCCACCCGGCCCTCGCGAAGTTCGATCGCGGCCTTCACCGACTCTCCCCACTCGTCGTCGGGAATCCCGAAGACGCCGACATCCGCCACCGCCGGGTGATCCTGGATCACCTGCTCGATCTCGGCCGGATAGATGTTCACGCCACCCGAGATGATCATGTTCGAACGCCGGTCGGCCAGATGCACGTAGCCCTCGTCATCGACGAAACCCACGTCGCCGATCGTGAAGACCCCGGGTTCGAGGTACGCCCCCTCGGTCTTCTCTTCGTCTTCGTGATACTCGAAGGGGCGATCGGACACGCTGCTACGACAGTAGAGATCCCCGATCGCGCCGGGTGGCAAGCGCCCGCCCCCCTCATCGATCGCAAACACGTCGAAGGCCGGCAGCGCGCGTCCGACCGTTCCGGGATGCGCGAGCCACTCCTCCGAATCGATCAGCGTGTTCACACCGCCTTCGGTGCCGCCCCAATATTCGAGCAGGATCGGTCCCCACCAGTCGATCATCTGTTTCTTGATGGAGACCGAGATCGGAGCCGCGCCATGAAGGGCCATCTGTAGCTTCGGCGCATGAAACGCGCTCCGCTCGGCTTCCGGCAGGCGCAGCAACCGGACGAACATCGTCGGCACGAAGTGGGCATGCGCGATTTCCCTGCGCATCAGCGTTTCGAGCGCGAGCGATTCGTCCCAGGTCGGCATGATCACGATCGGTGCGCCATTCGCGTTGTCGTACACGGCGAACATCAGCGGCGCGGCATGATACATCGGACCGGTAATCAGGTGCGGACCACGACCATCGAGCCCGACGGCGTCGCCCATGCGCGTATGCTGGACGAGTGCGCCCGCGACGTTCGGTGCCGTGGCACGCTTCACGCCCTTGGGCCGTCCGGTCGTGCCGCTCGTATAGATCATGTTGCCGCCGGCGGGTGCGTCGAGATCCAGGTCGCGAAGTCGCGTGTCGTCGAGCAGCCCGTCGAGTTCCGAACCCGCCAGAACCACACGGGTCGAGGGATGACCACTGCAGACCTTCTGCGCGACCGCTGCGTATCGGTCGTCGGTCACCAGCAGCCTCGAGCCCGAGTCCCCGACCACGTACTCGATCTCGTCTTCCGCGAGATGCCAGTTGATGGGCGTGATCCACTGCCCGGCCATGACGGCGCCGATCAGGAGTTCGATCACCTCGACGCGGTTCGACATCAAGAGCGAGACATGCCCGCCCGGCTCGAATCCGGCGTCGTGGCGTAGGAAGTTCGCAAAGCGATGGCTGCGTTCGAGTAGCTCGGCGAAGGTTCGCGTCTGGCGTCCGTCGTCGATCGCGATTTCGGTGCCGCGCGTGCGTGCGAGATCGAGGAGCATGGGATCCTTCCGATATGCCAGCCCCATCCATGTGCGGGTCAGCGGCAGATCAGTATAGACAGACAGGATCGGCCGCGAGGGCCAGTCCTGCGCCACCGGGCGTGTGATAGGCTTGTCGCGATGTTTCTTCGCCCCCCCTCGTCGATCGTCACGCCCGACCGTTCTCCAACGATCGGGCGTCGTCGGCTCGCGACCGTCCTGCTCGCGTCGCTGACGCTCTCGATCCCGCTCGCCCAGTCGGGTTGCGCCGGATCGAGCTTCGGCTCGGCGTCGACGCCCGATGTCGCGGCCGGCCCGGCGATTCCCCAGCTCGATGCCGTTCCGAAATGGGCGCTGGCGACGACTCGGCGTGACGACGAGAGCGAGATCGGAATCGGCTCGGGAAACAGCCTCGACCAGGCGACGCGCTACGCACTCCAGGACGTGGCGTCGAGGCTCTCGGTCTCCGTCGAGAGCCAACTCCGCGACGTGTATCGGGAGGTCGACGGCACCAGCGCCGAATCCCTCGAGCACGTCATCGAAACCCGCGTCCTCGGCACACGCTTCAGCGGATGGGAGCGCACGCGCTCCGTCGAGAGCGCCGGCGTCTTCTGGGTCGAAGTCCACATCGATCGCTCCCGCCTCGTCCGCGAATCACTGATCGAGCTCAGCGAGCTCGCCAGCGACGTCGACGCGCGTCTCGAGACCGCCCGCGGCTCCGCCCTCTCGCGACTCCTCGTGTTCCAGGCGACGAGTGCCGACCGCGAACGGATCGCGAACCTCGTCGCCCTCGTCGATGCCCTCGACCCGACATTCAATCGGGACGAGTGGGATCGGCGTCGCGCCGACTGGCGACACGTCGACGAGTCTGCGCGGCGGAGCCTGGTCTTCGAAGTTCGCTCGGACCCGGCATCGCGCGAGATCGCGCGATGGTTCGAATCCCAACTTGCGTCGGAGCGATTCGCGACCCGACAGGGCGACTGCAACAACCACGATGCGGTCTGCATCGACATCCGATCCGAGATCATCGAAGCCGACATCGCGAACCGCCACGTCGCCAAGATCCGCTCCTTCTTCTCCGTCGTCGAACCGAGTGGCAGCGTCTTTCGCGAGGTCGACATGACCGGCCGCGGCGACTCGAAATCGGATCCGGATCGTGCGCGGCGCCAGGCCCTCGACGACCTGCGACGCAATGTGCACACGTCGAGCGTCCTGAGTGGTCTCGTCACGCCCTGATCGGGCGCGACGACTCACCACTCACCCGCCAACCACTACACCGACCGCAGCCAAATCCCAGCATCGAATCCCGCTCGGCCGCTCGCGCAGCCCACGCGCACGCCCAGGGTGGAACCCCCTGCCTCGCCAACGCTTTTCGCCCGTCTCGCCTCAAGTCCTCCCAGCCACCGGCCGATCGATGGAGGGAATTCCGAGTTTCGCCAAATGAGCGCGGCCTCGAAATCTGGAGGATTCCATGCATCGTTCGAATTTCTTTCTCGCGGCTCTCGCCCTCTCGGCGGCCGTACTCATGTCATCTGCCGCGACTGCGGACATCTATCGATGGGACGACGAGAGCGGCAACCGACACCTCGTGAACGACATCAACGAGGTCCCGGCCGAATATCGCGAAGCGGCGATCGCCGACTACGAGAAGCGAACGGCCAAGCATGGCGCGGGGGTCAACGTCATTGGAGATCCCGGCCACTCGAGCGCGAAGAGCGCCCCGCCGCGCTCTGCCGCGCCGCCCGCTGCGCAGGGAGCGGCCCAGGCTGCGCCCAACCCGATGCCCGGAGGCCAGCCCGAGATGTGGTGGCGACAGAATGCCATGAAGCTCGATCGGAACCTCCGCGCGGCAGAATCTGCGCTCGAAAAGGCGCGAGCATCCGAGGACGACGACAGCGTCACGATCGGACGCGGTCGACGTGGGGCTCGCGCAGGAACCGGCGGACGCGGCCACGGGCGACATCGAGCGCCCCGCGTCGCGGGCGACGGGAGCAACGACTACACCGAATACTCGGCAGAGAGTGACATCAACGCGTTCGAGGTCTCGGTCGAGGACGCCGAACGTGCCAAAGAGGACTTCCACAACCAGGCGCGTCGGGCCGGTGTGCCCCAGGGCTGGCTACGCCCCTGAACCCCTAACGCTCCTCGAGGATCGCCGCGCAGTTCGGACCCGAGAGGCTGTCGAGCAGCCCCTCCATCTCGATCGGCCGGACGACGTC
>Ga0315338_1000653_pt1 | contig 67259 bp, 62 predicted proteins | sample ASW8metaG_FD_204518 | JGI IMG/M metagenome (GOLD analysis project Ga0315338, IMG submission 204518) | Ammonia-oxidizing marine archaeal communities from Monterey Bay, California, United States - ASW #8 | ecosystem: Environmental > Aquatic > Marine > Coastal | place: USA: California | collected...
TTGTAGCTTCGATAGATTGTGCTCATGCAGGTGTTACAACCGGGGAATGGACTGATACATTAAGGAAGATTTATGGTGAATATAGAGCCCCTACTGGTGTTGGAAAAACTTCTAGAATTGAAAAAAGAACTCATAAAAAAATTAACGATAGAATAAATAAACTGTCTTTAAAATTAAAAAGAAGGATAAAATTATTAGTAGGCAAACCTGGTTTAGATGGACATTCAAGTGGAGCAGAACAAATTTCAGTTGCTGCTAGAGATGCGGGTATGGAAGTTGTTTATCAAGGTATTAGGCTTACACCAGAACAAATAGTAAATACAGCAATTGAAGAAAGTGTTCATATGATAGCTTTATCAATACTTTCTGGTTCTCATTTGTCCTTAACTAAAGAAACTATAAAATTATTAAATAAAAATAAAATTTCTCATATTCCCCTAGTTATAGGAGGTATAATTCCTATTGATGATGAGAAAAAAATGTTAAATCTTGGTGTATCCAGGATATATACACCCAAAAATTACGATATAAATTCTATTATGTTAGATTTTGCAAATATTCTTGAAAAACATTATCTTTAAATGATTTTTTATTAAATGTCTTTTCAAAAAAGATTAAAAGATTGTAATAAATATAAGGAATCTAATTTTTTTAAATTTTTTATAAACAACTACCGTATCGGGTTTATAAAAAAAAAAAATTTGAATATAATTAATAAATTTCCTGAATTTTTTATAATTAATAATCAAAAAATTTTCCTGAGAAAGGAAATTAATAATTTTCAAAAAAAGACTTATGCAATAAATCAGGTTTTTAATTTTTTAGTAAAAAAAAAAATGATTTTATCAAAACATAGAGAATATTTTCCTGTATTTAATTCATTTAAGTCAAAACCACTTTTAAAAGTTCAAAGATTAGTAGGCCCCTTTTTTGGTTTTCAATTTTTTGGTGTTCATGTAAATGGTTTTTTAAAAGAAAATAATAAATATTTTATGTGGGTTGGAAGAAGATCAAAAAAAGGTAATTTTCCAAATGATTTCGATCAAATCGCAGCAGGGGGTTTGCCATTTAATTGTACTTTAAAAAAAAATCTTATTAAAGAATGTTATGAGGAAGCAAATATTAATAAAACACTAGCACTAAAATCAAAATATAAAGGAACTATTTCATATAGGGTAGAATCAAATTTGGGTTTAAGTAGACATATTTTATTTTGTTATAATTTAGAACTAACAAAAAGTTTTGTTCCGAAAAATAATGATGGGGAAATTACAAATTTTTATTTGTGGCCAATTGAAAAAATACTAAAAATTATAAAACAATCAAGAAAGTTTAAATTTGATTGTGCATTAGTTATTCTTTTGTTTGCATCAAATAAGAAAATAATACAAATTAAGAAAATTAGAAGCGTGTTAAACAATAAAGAGGATTTAAAAATATTAAAAAAAATCAAGAAAAATTAAGAAAAAGATAGCAACTAAAATTCTGTAAATTACAAAAAAATTAAAATTTATTTTTTTTAATAATTTAAGAAAAAAAGAAATTGTAAAATAAGCAAATAAAAAACTTAAAAAAAATACAGATATTACTTCAATCCAAAGAAAAAAAGAATTTTTTTTTACAATATCAATAAACATTAAAAAAGTCGCACCAGATATTGCTGGAATAGATAGATACATTGAATATTTTGTTGCACAAATTCTATTAAATCCTAAAAAACGAGCGGCAGTAATACATAAACCTGTTCTACTTGAACCAGGTATTAAAGAGAATATTTGAAAGATACCTATAATTAATGCATCTCTAAAAGAAATATTATTTAATTTTTTTTTGGTTTTATTTTTATCTGAAAAAAAAAGAAGTAATGAAAAGATAATTGCAGATAAAGCAATTACCCAGGAATGATAAATATAATTTATATTGTAAAGTTTTAAAAATGTTCCAAATATTATAATTGGAATAGAGCTATAAAATAAATTTAAAAATATATTAAATTTAAATGTTTTTTTTTTACTAAAGGTTTCAAGTGCCCCTAAAAAAAAATATTTTTTACAATCTTTCCAAAAATAATTTATTACCGCAAACAGTGTTCCTAAATGAGCGGCAACCATCAAAGTTAAATTAATATCTTTCCAAAAAAAAAGTTCATTAATAAAAAATAAATGGCCAGATGAGCTAATAGGTAAAAATTCAGTTATTCCTTGTGTAATAGCTGTAACAAGTATTTGTAGCAAACTTTCAAAATCCATAATAAATGTTTAATTATAACTGCAAATTTTCTTAATAATAGGTCAACTATACTGACCTAGTATTTCCCTAATTTACTGCCTTTTTTTAAAAAAAACTTATTTTTAGTACAATATTTACAACTATTAGTTATATTACATTTATGACAACAAAACTTTTGCAATTTGTAAATCGAAAAAGAGAAATGCCAAAAAAAAGAGCTGAATTGGTTAGATTAAAGGATTTTAATGAAATATATAATGATTTTAATCAGAGTGAAGCTAAAAAACAGGCAGGAAGATGCTCACAATGCGGCATACCGTTTTGTCAAGTACATTGCCCATTACATAATAATATACCTGACTGGTTGAAATTGGCAGCAGAAAACAGACTGGAAGAGGCTTATGAAATTTCACAATCAACAAATAATTTTCCTGAAATTTGCGGCAGTATTTGTCCTCAAGATAGATTGTGCGAAGGTAATTGCGTTATAGAAAAAGGCTTTGAATCTGTAACTATTGGTAGAGTTGAAAAATACATAACAGATACAGCCTGGAAAAGTGGGTGGGTAAAACCTTTAAATCCACCACAAGAAATTAATAAATCAATTGGAATTATAGGATCTGGCCCCGCAGGATTAGCAGCTGCAGAACAATTAAGAAAAAAGGGTTATAAAGTTGCAATTTATGATAGATATGATCGTCCAGGTGGGTTATTGATTTATGGTATACCTAATTTTAAACTTGAAAAATATGCCGTTCAAAGACGTACTAAAATACTTAAGGAAAGTGGAATTGTTTTTCATAATAATTTCGAAGTAGGTAAAACAAAATCATTTGATTTTTTAAGAAAAAAACATGACGCATTATTAATTGCAACTGGAGTTTATAAGGCAAAAGAATTAGATTTTTCAGAAGAAAATTTAATAGGAATTGTTTCTGCTTTGGATTTTTTAATTACCAATAATAAAAAAGATTTGGGAGATAATGTACCTGAATTTGATAATGGAAAACTAAATTCCATTAATAAAAACGTAGTTGTAATAGGAGGTGGTGATACCGCTATGGACTGTGTAAGAACTGCTGTTAGACAAAAGGCAAAAAGCGTTACTTGTTTGTATAGAAGAAATAGAGAAAATATGCCTGGTTCAATGAGAGAAGTTTTTCATGCAGAGGAAGAAGGTATAAATTTTTCATGGTTATCTGTTCCAACAAAATTTAAAGGAGGAAACAGCCACATTGATATTGATGTTGCTGATGTTGCTTTAGGAAAACTAGATTACGCTGGTCGTCTGGTTCCAAAAATTTTGTTTAATAAAATACATACTTTAAAAGCAGATTTAATAATAAAAGCATTAGGATTTAATCCAGAGAACATTCCAAAAATATTCAATGAGCCAAAATTAAAAGTTACAAATTATGGTACCTTAAAAATTGATCATAATACTAAGATGACTAGTGAAGCAGGAGTTTTTGCCGCAGGAGATATTGTCAGAGGAGCATCTTTAGTTGTCTGGGCTATTAAAGATGGTAGAGATGCAGCAGAATCTATACATAAATATTTAATTAAATGTTAGAAAAAAAAAATAAAAATTTTAAAAAACTTTTTAAATCGGGTGTTTATGACACATCTCAAGAACATGATAGTTGTGGTGTTGGGTTAGTTGCATCTATAGATGCTGAGCATAATAGAAATGTAATAGATGCTGGAATAAAAGCATTAAAGGCTGTTTGGCATAGAGGAGCAGTTGATGCTGATGGTAAAACTGGTGATGGAGCTGGTATACAAGTTTCATTTCCACAAGAATTTTTTAAAGATTATGTAAGATCATTAGGCGTAACACCTTCAAAGAAAAATATTGCTGTTGGAATGATTTTTTTACCTAGAACTGACATTGTTTCTCAAGAAATTTGTAGAACAATAATCGAAAGAGAAATTATTAATTCTGGAAACAAGATTTACTGTTGGAGATCTGTTCCAATTAATTTAAGCGCTATAGGACAAAAAGCTAACGACAGTAGGCCTGAAATTGAACAAATATTTTTTGAAAATTCTAGAAATTTGAATGACAAAGAGTTTGAAAAAGAATTATTTATCTTAAGAAGAAAAATCGAAAAAAGGATACCGGCTAGTGCAAAAAAAGATTTCTATATATGCTCTTTATCTTCAAAATCTATTGTATATAAAGGCATGTTTCTTGCAGAGCAAATTGATAAATTTTATCCGGATCTAGTCCATAAGGAATTTATTTCAAATTTTGCAATTTTTCATCAAAGATATTCAACCAATACTTTTCCGACATGGTCTTTAGCACAACCTTTTCGTGTTTTGGCTCATAATGGTGAAATAAATACGATTCAAGGAAATATAAATTGGTCAGTAATTCATGAATCTAAAATGTTTTCTGAAAATTTAGGAGATAACATAAAAGAAATTTTTCCTATAATCCAGGACGGTGCATCTGATTCAGCCGCTTTAGATTCTTTTTATGAACTTTTGTTAAATTCTGGAAAGGATCTACCTATGATCAAAGCATTAACTATTCCAGAAGCAAATAATAAAAATCAAAATGCAAAAATCAAAGATTTTTTTGAATATTGTTATTCAGTTTTGGAGCCGTGGGATGGTCCTGCAGCTATAGCAGCCTATGGAAATGATTGGGTTATAGCTGGTATGGATAGAAATGGTTTTAGACCAATGAGATATACGATTACAAAAAATAATATTTTATTTGTTGGATCAGAAACCGGAATGGTTGATATTGATGATGCTAGTGTTAGAAAAAAGGGGCATCTTGGTCCAGGACAAATAATTGGAGTAAATCTCAAAGAAAGAAAATTTTTTAATTCAGATAATATTAAAAATGATTTAGTCAACCGTCACCCATATTACAAATGGTTAAAAAAAATTAAAAAATTTGTTGTGAAAAACGATATTAAACAAAATGAATTTTTTTATTTTAAAGAAGATGATTTAAGGAAGAGACAAATGGCAGCAGGGTGGAATATTGAAGATTTAGAATTAATCTTAGATCCAATGTCACTAGAAAAAAATGAAGCAGTAGGTTCAATGGGAGATGATACACCTATAACTCTGTTGTCAAAAAATTATCGTGGTTTATACCCTTTTTTTAGACAAAATTTTAGTCAAGTAACTAACCCACCTATGGATTCATTAAGAGAAACTAATGTTATGTCGTTAAATACAAGACTTGGAAATTTATGTAATATATTAGAAGAAAGTGAATCTCAATGTAATTTTATATTACTTGATTCCCCTTTTTTATTCACAGCAGAGTATGAATATTTAAAAAATAAATTAAAAAATAAATCAAAAGAAATCGATTGCACTTTTATTATTAATGAAAAAAATGAAAATTTAGAAAAATCTATAAAAAGAATTCAACAAGAAGCAGAAGATTCAGTAAGAAGTGGGGTAGAACATATTTTATTAACTGATCGTAAGGTTAATTTGAAAAATGCTGCGATCCCAATGCCTTTAGCAGTGGGAGCAGCACATACACATTTAGTTAATGAAGGGCTTAGAAGTTTTGTATCAATTAATGTTCAAGCATCAGATGTTTTAGATGTTCATTCATTTGCGGTGCTGATTGGAATTGGTGCTACAACTATAAATCCATATTTAGCTGAAAGAACAATATTAAATAGATATAAAAAAAATAATTATTTAGGTATAAGTTCAAAAGATATTTTAGAAAATTATAAATCATCAATTAATAAAGGAATTTTGAAAACAATGTCTAAAATGGGCATCTCTGTTTTAAGTTCTTATAGAGCAGGATATAATTTTGAAGCTCTTGGTTTAAATAGAACTTTAGTAGCAGATTTATTTCCTGGTATGCCATCAAGGATATCTGGATTAAGATTTCACGAAATAGAAAATAGAGTTATAAAATTACATTCTAAAGCGTTTAATGAACAATTAGCAGCTTTACCTATTGGAGGATATTATAAGTTTAGAAAAAATGGAGAAAATCATTATTATCAACCAACTTTAATACATACCTTACAAACCGCAGTTAATAACAATTCTTATAAAAAATTTAAAATTTATAGTGAAGGAATAGATAATCTTCCATTAATTAATATTAGGGATTTATTTGCATTTAGAAATTTAGAAAATAAAGTTTCTCTAAACAAAGTTGAATCTGAAAAAATTATTTGTAAAAGATTTGGTAGTGGAAGCATGTCACATGGTGCATTATCTAAAGAAGCTCATGAAACATTAGCAATTGCAATGAACAGAATGGGAGCATCTTCTTGTAGTGGCGAGGGGGGAGAGGATGAAAAAAGAATTAAAAAACTACCAAACGGAGATAGTAAAAATTCTAAAGTAAAACAAATTGCGTCAGGTAGATTTGGTGTTACAGCAAAATATTTAAACAGTTGTCAGGAAATTGAAATTAAAATGGCTCAAGGGGCAAAACCAGGAGAAGGGGGTCAATTACCAGGATTTAAAGTATCAGAAGAAATAGCAAAATTAAGACATTCAACTAAAGGAGTTACATTAATTTCTCCGCCCCCCCACCACGACATATATTCAATTGAAGACCTTGCTCAACTTATTTACGATTTAAAACAAATAAATCCCAAAGCTAGAGTTTGTGTAAAATTAGTTTCTCGTTCTGGAATTGGAACTGTTGCAGCTGGAGTAGCAAAAGCAAAAGCTGATACAATACTAATATCAGGACATTCAGGAGGAACTGGAGCAAGTCCTCAAACAAGTATTAAGTATGCAGGAACACCATGGGAGTTAGGTTTATCAGAAGTACATCAAATTTTAGTTGCTAATAATTTACGCCATAAAGTCCGTTTACGAACAGATGGAGGAATAAAAACTGGAAAAGATATTGTTATTGCATCTATATTAGGTGCAGAAGAATATGGTATTGGCACAACATCACTAATTGCAATGGGATGTATTCTTGTTAGACAATGCCATAGTGATGTATGTCCAGTTGGTATATGTACACAAAAACCAGAATTAAGAAAAAAATTTGAAGGCACACCAGAAAAAGTTATAAATCTTTTTTCCTTTATTGCTAGAGAAACAAGAGAATTATTATCGAAATTAGGATTTAAATCTATAAATGAAATTATCGGAAGAACTGAATTACTTAGACAAGTTAGTAAAGAAAATATAACAGTTGACACTATTGACCTGAATTCTTTGTTGGTTAAAGCTGAGTCCCAAAACCCTGTATATTGTACTGTAAAAAAAAGAAATGAAGTGCCGGAGAGTTTAGATAAAAAAATTATTAGTGATTTTTTGAGTGAAAGAAAAAAAAATAAATCAATAAAAATAAAATTAAATTATTCTGTAAAAAATACAGATAGAGCAATTGGTGCAAAATTATCTTCATATATTGTTAACAACAAGGAAAAAATAAATAAAAAAATAATAATTCAGGTTAAGTTAAACGGAAGTGCTGGCCAATCTTTAGGAGCCTTTCTTGTAAAACAGATTGAAATTATTGTCGATGGAGATGCAAATGATTATGTAGGAAAAGGATTAAGTGGTGGAAAAATAATAATTAAGCCAGGAAAAAATTCAAAATTTATTTCTGATAAAAATACAATTATCGGTAATACTGTTTTATATGGAGCAACAAGTGGAAAATTATTTGCAAGTGGGCAGGCTGGTGAAAGATTTGCAGTAAGAAATTCAGGAGCATGTTCTGTTACTGAAGGATGCAGTAATAATGGTTGTGAATACATGACTGGAGGAACTGTTGTTGTTTTAGGAAAAGTAGGGGAAAATTTTGCTGCTGGAATGACAGGAGGGATGGCATTTATATATGATATTAATAATAGTTTTCCAAATTACATCAACAAAGATTCTGTAGTTTATTATAAAATAGAAAAATCTCATTGGGAAAATGTTTTAAGGCAGTTAATAAACGAACATATAAAGTTTACAAATTCTGCGATAGCGAAAAAAATAATTACAAATTGGAAAATAGAGAAAAAAAATTTTTGGCAAGTAATACCGATAGAAATAATCAACAAATTAGAAAGTTCTATTTTTTTGAAAAAAAATAAAGATTTACAAAAGAAACTAGCTTAAATTAAAAAAATAATTTAGTATTTTTTCTTTCCTCGGTAATTCTATCAAAAATAAAAAATAAAATTATAAACTGTATTATACCACATTCTTTATCCATGTAATCCGGCGAAATAGCTAGAATTTCATCTGAATTTGCAGATATTTTTTTTAGTACTTCTTTAAAATTTTCTACTAAAAAGTCTTTTGAATTTAATTCAATAACCAAATAATTTTTTTTTTCTTTATATTTAAAATTTTTAAAAATTTTTGAAATTACTTCTTTAAACAAAGGTTTATTTATTTTTTTTCTTAAAATTAATTTAATTTTTGTATCTAACCATTTTTTTTTATATTTCTTTTTTAGAATGTCTTTATTTGAAGGATTTATTTGAAAAATAATATCTGCATATTTTTTTTGTTTTTTAATATAAAGATTAGAATCTTTTTTTCTTCTATTAATTTCTTGAATTATTTTTGATTTTTTATATTTCCTTTTTTTAACATCTCGCTTAATTTTAAAATATTCTCTTAAATTATCATCCACATCTAAAAAAATTGAAATATCTGTTACATCTCTAATTTTTTTACAAAATAATGAATGAAGTCCTAATATTAAAACAAAATCTTTTTTTTTAATTTTTTTTTTATAAGTAAACTCTCCTTTTTCATGATTATATTCTCTGCAAATTACTGTATTTCGACTTTTTAATGAAATAGAATCTTTTTCAAATTGTTTTAAATTATTTGCGTTAGGATTTAGATGAGTCAATTTTCTCCATTTTTTTGAATTTCTTTCATAAAGATGGTAATCGTCCCCACTTAGTGAAGCTACAGAATTTTCTCCAAAAACTCTTGCAATTGCTTTTCCAAAAGTATCTTTTCCAGCTGCAGAGTCACCAGCAATTGCAATTAATATTGGTTTATAAACTAATTTAAAAAATTTATTTTCAAAAATATTTTTTTTTATCATTATGAATGTTAAAATTAATCCAGTAATTGATAACATCATCAAACTGACATCTTGTATTAATTTAAATGAAATTTTTTCTATACTTTGTAAAAAAATATTAGATAAATCCTTATTTAAGTAATAATAATCAAATTTAAAAAAGTGGACAACAGAACCTTCATCTATAATAAGTTTGTTAAAAACAAAAATTATTGAAAATATTAAAATTCCATATTTAAAAACAGTTGAATCCGTTTTTACTTGGAAAGCAACTAAAAATGGTACAACCCACAAATACCATCCCAGTTCAGCAGGTGTAAAAATTAAAATAATAAAAAAAGCAGTACCTAAAAATGAATACAATAAATTAAAATCCATTCTTCCGATTTTAAATGTTGCAAAAAGTAGAATTAAATAAAGGAGTGGCGCTAAATATAGATTGATATCTTTAAATAAAGATAAATTTAATTTAATTACTTTATCAATTGCCGGATTATTTATTATCATTTCTTGAAATCCTAATGTATTAAAAAAAGGACCTTGGATAAAAAGTACTGTTAATAATGCAATTGCAGAAAACTTCCAGACAATTTTATAATATCTGTTATTAAATAATAAATAAAAACAAATAAATGGAACTGTAATAATCATACTTAGTTTACATGCAACAGCTAAACCAAGTATAATTGCAGATAAATAAAAAAACTTTTCTTTGAGAAAATATAATGAAAGTATCAATAGAAACGTTGGAAATATATCTAACTGTCCATGCCAATACGAAATATATAAAATTATTGGAGAGAGCCAATAAAAAATAATAATTTTTTTTATTTTTTCTTTAAATAGATTTGCTAATAAGAATAAAATAAATAGATCAGAAATAAAAATACTTGATTTTAATCCAATACTTAAAAAATAATTTTTTGCTTGTGATGCAAAATTTAAATTATCAATAGCGTGACCAATAAAAGTTAAAGGTAACTGTAAAATTAACATTACAGGTCCATATGGATAAGACATTGGATCTGCTCCTGTTTTATAAAAATTACTCCAAGGATCCAAGGAAGGATTTTCTATTGTAAAACTTATAAATTTTAGAAACCATTTATCCTGAATTACTGGTGATAAAAAAAATATTGCAGTAATCTTAATTAAAAGGCCAAACCAAAAGAATTTGTTAGATTTTAATTCATAAAATAAATTCATTTTTATTTATTCCATATTTCAGGATTTTTTGTACATACAGCATCAATATGTATTTTTTTTTTTTGAATAAAATTTTTAAGTTTTTCTAACTTTTTTGCTGAGTTTTTTTTAACCAACTCTGGAGAAACAATACATATTTTTATTTTATTTTTTTTAAGAAAATAAGAAACTGATTTATTTAGTGGAAATTTAGTAAAATGATCTACCCACACCCATTTAATTTTTTTTTTTAGGTTTATTACAGTATTTATATCTTCGTATTCAGAAAATCTTACAGCACATCTCTTTTCATTAGTATTTAAGGTTTTTATAAGAAATGGAAAAGATTGGTCAAGGAAAAAAAATTCTTTTATATTTTTTTTCTTTAAAATTTTTTTTATATACACTTCCAAACCCTCTTCCTTAATATTAATTATTAAGAATTTATGGTTAAATTTTTTTATCCAATTGTCTAGCTTCTCACCTTTTTTTATTGGTTCATGATTTAAAATAATTTCATTATTGAAGCTTCTGACATCTATCTCGACACCATATTTTGTTGGTGTGCCTACCAATTGTTTAATTGTATTTTTTCTATGACAAATTATTAATGGTTTTAAATGCAAAATAATTATTTATAACTTTTTTTTAATTGAAAACTATATTTTATAGTTCTTTTTATAAATTTCATTTTATTTTTAAAATCTGTATTCCAATGAGATAATCCAAATTTTCTTTTAGGATATTTAACTGGAAAACGAAAAATTTTTAATTTTCTTTTTTTAGCGTTGTAGTAAAAAAATAAATCAAATGAGAAATCTAAAGGAATTTTATTTAGTGTGTTAAAAAAATTTTTGTGAATAATATTTGGTTGAGCATTTATATCCCATAAAAATTTTTTTAAAAGAATAGATTCAAAAATAGACATTCCAATTGTAAAAAAAATATCTTTTAGTGGTCTTTTTAATCTACTTCCCTTAATAAAAGTTTTAGGTGATAATTCTTTTTTGTATTTTTGAAATCCTATAATTGCATCGTAAGGATCAGTTTGTAAATCAGCATGAGTCCATGCAATAAAGTTGCCTTTTGCTTTTTTTAAGCCTTGAAGAATACCATTCCCATAACCTATATTTCTTTTTAATTTAATTGTTTTAAGAAAACTATAATTTTTTTTCAAATTTAATAACTTAGAATTACTTGAATCATTTGATCCGTTATTAACAAGAATCAATTCGACATCTTTTCGATTTAATTTTTTTGAGAAATTTTTTACAAGTGCTTGAAGACTTTCTGATTCATTAAAACAAGGAATTACTATTGATAAATTTATCATTTTCAGATTGGATTATTTATTTTATATGGATGACCTTTCCATAAATTAAAATATTCTTGCCAGTATTTAAAAGTTTTTAAGTCATTAGGAGTTCCCCAAGGCAAATAATCATCCACTAAAAAAATTTTACAATTATAACCAAGATTAATTGCATCATTTATGGATGTATCAATATAAAATTCATTATTAATTAAAGCTTTTCTTTTAATCATTTTATTAACAGAATTGATAAAGTACTCTATTTTTTTAAAAGTAAAAGTTCCTAATATTATTGGATCGCTATAAATATTCTTTAATGGCTTTTTTACTGAAACGTACTTTATTGAATTATCTTTATTTGTTTTAATCCATCCAAATTGTTTTGGATTTCTAATAGACTCATAGTGGTTTGTTATTGCCCACACAATTACGTCAGTATCTGATTTATTATAAAGATTTAAAAATTTTTTTTGATCAAATATTAGCCCTGTATCACACGATCCTATGGTAACTGGAATTTTTTTGTTTTCTTTTCTTAACTTTTCAAGGCAAGTAATAGCTTGTCCTTTTGTATATTTTCCTAACGAAAATATATTTACATTTGGAAAATGTTTTTTTATTTTTTTTTTTAAAATTAAAGAAGAATTATTTTTTTTTGATATTATTACTTGTAACTGTTGATGATTAGGGTGGGTTAATATGCTTTGCACTATTATTGGTTTGCCTGAGATCTCAATTAGTGGCTTATGAGTTTTATAACCTGCTTTAACAAATCTTTCACCTTTGCCTGCTGCTGGTATAACTAACATTCCTTTTAATGTTTTATTTTTTTTTAATTTTTTTATTTTTTCAAATTTTTTTGACCAATTTCTATATTCATTAAAATCCTCAGGTGTTCCCCACTGACTAAAAAAATTAATTTTATAAAATCCAATTTTTTTGTATTCATTAATCATTGGTTTATAAATCATACTCACATAATATTCTCCATTTACATGTAATTTATTTTTAAATAATTTATTTAAACATTTTTCAAGGATTTCCTTGTTTTTGAAATAATAAGTTCCACTAGATGTATATTCATTTATAGGGTTTTTAGTAAAAGGTTTTTTTTCTTGTATTGCTACAATTTTTTTTTGCTTTTCTTTAATATAAGCAAAATAAGATTTATCAATTGTACTAGGATGAAAATTCTTATAAACGACTATACAGCCATCATAACTCTTCTTTTTTACAACTTTTTTAAAATTTTTATAATTCCAATAACAATTAAAATCACAATAATTTATTATTAACGGGTCTTTATAATTTATTTGATTTAGTACTTTTGAAATACTAAAAGCAGGACCAAAATTATGAGAATTAATACTAATTATTTTTCCAGTGGGACATTTTCTTTTTAATATAGAGGCTAATTTTATTCTTTTATTTGATAAATGTTTCTTATTACAAATAAATAAAAAATTTTTTTCTCCTGGAAATAAATCTATAACATGCTCAATTACAAGTTTATTATTTATTTTTAATAAAAACTTCGGTGTTTCAAACCCAGCTTTTTTAAAACGGGTACTTTCTCCCACCATTGGAATTATTATTTGCATTTATACCATATTAAATTTTTGTCTTATTTTTTCTTTATCCCAGTTAATAAGTTTATTATTTTCTTTTTTGCTAAGAAAAGATAACACAGAATTCTTAGGGATAAATCTTAATAACTCAGCCAAACAGAGCAACATATCATATTCAGCACTAGATATATTATTTTTGATAAAAACACCTGAATTTTTAATAACTATAATTTTTTTTTCATTATTAATAGAAAAAAAACTTTCTTTCTCATAGGTTTTTATTTTATTACTTAAAAAAACAGTATGGTCAGGATATAGAGATTTATTATCTTTAATAATTTGATAAAATCTGTCGTTCCACGCAAGTATCTGAATAATTTTGTTCTTTGGTTCTTTAAAATTTGGAATAAGAACATTTTTTAAAGAAAAATCATTAACATTAATTTTTTTGAAATTAAAAAATGTTTTTTGTTTTAATGTTGTTTCAATTTTTTTTAGGAGTACATTTATTTTATAAAGTGTATTTGATGCGATTATAATGCCATGATTTTGCAATATATAAATATTTATATTATCAGCCATCTTTTTTTTTATTTCTAACGCTAAATTTAACCCCGGTTTTTTATATTTTATCCAAACCCATTCCAGTCCCTTTAACTTTTTTTTTAATATTTTTTTACCTTGTTTAAGAACTGCATAGGACAAAACAGAAATAGAATGTAAATGCACAACATACTTTTTATTTATTACCGCATGCATACATGTTTCAATAGAGGGATGAATTGTTGATTTCCTAAATATCCATTTTTTTTCATTTTTAATATTTTTTTTTATTGAGTTTAAATCTATTTTTATAAAAGATTTTTCTTTTAGTGAATCTTTTAACCAAGTTCCAGATGATTTTACATATATGGACTTATCTATTTTAATTGAAGTATTGCCACCAGGACCATGACACAAGTTTTTTTTTTTACAAAGATTTTGAGTAAATTTAAAAAATTGACTTAATTCTGATTTAATTTTTTAATCCTCTTTAAAAAATAACAATTTATTTATTAATCTCATACAATATATTATAAATCAATAAAATATCTTTTTTTTAAGACTTTTTAAAAGTATTAATTTTAAAAAAATTAAAATTAATAAACATGATAAAGGTAGAAAATAAAAAAATAATTCTTCAAGTTATCCCAGCAATGGAAATGGGAGGAGCAGAGGCAGGTACGATTGAGGTTTCAACTTATATGAATAAAAAAGGGTGGAAAACAATAGTTACTTCATCTGGAGGTTCATTAGTAAAAAAATTAGATATGCGAAACATAACTCATATTAAACTTCCATTAAATTCTAAAAACCCATTAATTATTTTTTTAAATATTTTTAGAATAGCTTGGATTGTAAAAAAATATAAAGTAAAAATAGTACACGTCAGAAGCAGAGCCCCTGCTTGGAGTGCTTATTGTGCTTGCTCAATGTTTAGAGATGTAAAACTTGTTTCTACTGTTCATGGAGCGTATAGAAATCAAAACATCTTCAAAAAAATTTATAATTCAATCATGTTGAAACCACAAACAGTTATTGCAATTTCAAAGTATATTAAGAATTACTTAATTGAAAATTATAAGTTAAAAAAAAAAAAAAGAGATTCAATCATTGTTATTCCTAGAGGAGTAGATCCGGAAAGATTTAATCAAAAAAATGTTAGCTCTAAAAGACTTTTTTTCTTATCAAAACAATGGCAATTACCAGACGGAATACCAATTATATTATTTCCATCAAGAATAGCACCATTTAAAGGTCATAAAACTCTTTTGAAAGCAATTTCAATATTAAAAAAAGATCCAAAAATGGAATTCATTTGTTTGATAGTAGGTTTATCGAGAAAAAATTCTAATTATGAAAGAGAAATAAATTCAATTATTGAAGAAAACGAGCTTATCAATAATATAAAATTTACCGGGCCATGTTCAGATATGCCTGCAGTATATAACATATCAGATATTTTGGTATCTCCAGCAGACAAACCTGAAGGATTTGGTAGAATAATTATTGAATCTCAATCGATGGAAACACCTGTAATTGCTAGCGCACACGGTGGTTCATTAGAATTAATTAAACATAATTACAACGGATTACTTTTTAAACCTAGGGATGAGTATGATCTAGCTAATAAATTAAGATATTTAATATATTTACCTAAAAAAGAAAAAATAAAAATTATTAAGAGAGCAAGCGCGCTAGTTACTGAAAAGTATGATGTTAATAAAATGTGTGAATTAAATTTTGAATTATATAATTCTATGATCAATTGATATATTAAAGTATGGATCCAGAAAAAAAAAATCTTTTAATTATTAAACATGGAGCATTAGGAGATTTCATTTTATCATTTGGACCTTTTAAAGCTATAAGAAATTATCACCCAAATGATCATATAACTTTATTAACAAACAATATTTTTAAAGAATTTGCTAAAGAAAGTAATTATTTTGACGAAATAATTGTAGATGATAGGCCACCTTTTTGGAATATAAAAAAAATATTCAAATTAGCTTATTTACTAAGAAAAAGAATTTTTTCTAGAGTTTATGACCTCCAAACATCACAAAGAAGCTCTTTTTATTATAATTTTTTCAGATTTAAAAATTATACAGAATGGTCAGGAACTGCTTTAGGATGCAGTCATCCGGATAAGAATCCTGATAGAAATAAAATTCATACAATAGAAAGACATAAAATACAGTTAGCAGAAATTGGAATTAAGAATATAAAATTAAGTGATCTATCTTGGGTAAGAAATACTAACAATTTTAAGATTAAGAAACCTTATGTATTATTTTCTCCTGGAGCTTCCTTGCACAGATCAAAAAAAAGATGGCCAGAACAAAATTATGTAAAAATAGCTAAAAAATTTTTACAAAAACAAATAACACCAGTTATATTAGGTAATTCTCAGGATTTAGAAATAGCAAATTTTATTTCAATGAATGCGACAGGATGCATAAATTTAGTTAATAAAACAACAATTCAAGATCTTTGTTTTTTAGCTAGAGGTGCAGAATTAGCACTAGGGAATGATACAGGACCTATGCATGCATTTTCTATGAGTGGTTGTCACTCATTAGTTTTTTTCTCAGATGATTCTAATCCTGATAGGTGCGCTCCTAGATCAATAAATAAAAAAAAGTTAGTAATAATTATAAAAAAAAATGATTTAAGAAGTCTTACAGTTGATGAAGTTTTAGAGCGTTTACGTAATGACTTTAGATACGATTTTTAATTTGTTATAATTTAATTATTATGGTTTCAATTAAACTTTCTGATGGATCAAAAAGGAATTTTGCCTCTCCAATTAAAGGATATGAACTTGCAAAAAATATAAATTCAAATTTATCAAAATCAGCAATTGCAATTTCAGTTAATGGCGAATTAAAAGATTTAGATTTTGAAATAAATAAAGATTGTTATGCGCAAATTATAACAAAAGATAGTGAATTAGGAATTGAAATACTAAGACACGATGCAGCACATGTTATGGCTGAGGCAGTAAAAAAATTGTATCCAAGTGTACAAGTTACAATTGGGCCACCTATAGAAAACGGATTTTATTATGATTTTTCAAAAAAAACTCCATTTACTCCAGAAGATTTAATCAAAATAGAAAAAAAAATGTTGGAAATAATTAATAAAAACGAACCATTTAAAAAAGAAATTTGGAATAGAAAAAAAGCAACTAATTATTTTAAGGATCAGGGCGAAATATATAAAACTGAAATTATAAAAGATATTCCAAATAAGGATGAAATTTCAATTTATAAACAAGGAAAATTTCTTGATCTTTGTAGAGGCCCACATTCTCCATCAACGGGAAAAATTGGGAAATTTTTTAAACTCATTAAATTGGCAGGCTCTTACTGGAGAGGAGATTCCAACAATGAAATGTTACAAAGAATCTACGGTACAGCTTGGACAACTAAAAAAGATTTAGACAATTATTTACAAAATTTAGAGGAAGCTGATAAAAGGGACCATAGAAAACTAGGTCGTGAAATGGATTTGTTTCATTTTCAAGAGGAAAGCCCAGGATCTATATTTTGGCACAACAAAGGATGGGATGTTTTTATGAGATTGCAAAATTATTTAAGAAAAAAACAATCAGAATCAGGATATGAAGAAATAAATACTCCAGATATGTTAGATAGATCTATGTGGGAAAAATCAGGACATTGGGAAAAATTTAAAGAGAATATGTTTACAATTAATACAGACGATAAAAGAGTTTTTGCACTTAAGCCAATGAATTGTCCAGGTTGTATACAAGTTTTTAATCAAGGTATTAAAAGTTATAAAGATTTACCAATTAAGATTGCAGAATTTGGTAAAGTTCATAGATATGAGCCATCCGGAGCTGTACACGGAATGATGAGAATTAGGTCTTTTACTCAAGATGATGCACATATATTTTGTACTGAAAATCAAATAACCCACGAATGTATTGAAGTAACAAATTTAATTTTAAAAATATATAAGGATTTTGGATTTTTGAATATAAAAATTAATTACGCTGATAGACCAAAGAAAAGAGTTGGGGATGATAAAATATGGGATAAATCTGAAAAAGCGTTATTAAATGCTGTTAAAGAAGCTGGAGTGGAATATACAATTAATAAAGGAGAAGGAGCATTTTATGGACCAAAGATCGAATTTGTTTTAAAAGATGCAATAAATAGGGAATGGCAATGTGGCACGGTTCAAGTAGATTTTAATTTACCAGAAAGATTAAATGTAAACTATATAAATGAAAAAGGAGAAAAACAAAAACCAGTTTTAATTCATCGAGCATTGTTTGGATCATTGGAAAGATTTTTAGGTATTTTAATTGAACATTACAATGGAAAATTTCCATTTTGGTTAGCTCCCACTCAAGTTGTAATATGTACTATTACTGAAAAATTTAATAATTTTGGTAACGAAGTTTCCAAAAAATTATCTCAATTAGGTATAAAAGTTGAATTTGATTCTCGTAACGAAAAAATTAATTATAAAATTAGGGAACATAGTCACAAAAAGGTCCCTATAATATTAATTATTGGAGAAAATGAAAAAAAGAATAACTCTGTTACTATAAGAGAGTTATCTATAGAAAATCAAAAATTTCTAAAACTTGATAAAGCAATAGAATATATTAAAAAAAAAATTTGAATAAATTAAAATTTAGGTGATAATTTATATTAATTAAATATTAAAAAGGAGTATAAAGATACAACAACAATATCGTAAGAAATACTATAAGCCACGTGGACCCAGGGTTAATCATTATATAAGAGCAGATAAAATAAAATTAATTGATGATCAAGGTGAGATGCTTGGAGAATTTTCAGTTGATGACGGAATAAAAAAAGCAAAGGATCTTGGATTAGATTTAGTTGAAATATCTCCTAAGGCTAAACCACCTATTTGTAAAATATTAGATTTGGGAAAATATAGATATAGACAACAAAAGAAACAAAGCCAAATAAAAAAAAAACAAAAAATTTCTATAACTAAAGAAGTACGATTTAGACCAGGAATTGATGATCATGATTATCAAATTAAAATGAGACATATTCAAAAATTTTTAAAAAAAGGAGATAAAGTTAAAGTTACTTTAAGGTGGAAAGGTAGAGAATTTTATGGAAATAGAGATTTAGGAAAAAATCTATTTATTAAAATTAAAGAAGATGTAAAAGATTTTTCTACAATAGACCAAGAGCCGAAAATGCTAGGAAGACAACTAATTATGGTTTTAAATCCTGCTAATTAATTATTGATTTCAACTTAAATACTGAGTATATTTCTAACTTTTTAGGGTTATTTTATGCCAAAACTTAAAACAAGAAGTGCAGCAAAGAAGAGATTTACTTTTACAGCATCAGGAAAACTTAAAAGAAATTTTGCTTTCAAAAGGCATAATTTAAGAAAAAGATCTACTTCTATGAAAAGAAAAGCTAGGGGCACGACTATTCTAAAAAAATCTGATTTTCAATCTATTAGGAATTTTTTACCATATAATAATTAATAAATATCATGGCCAGAGTAAAACGAGGAGTACAAACAAGAGCAAAGCACAAAAAAATAATTAAACAGGCAAAAGGATATAGAGGTAGATCTAAAAATGTTTTTAGGATTGCTATTGAGAAGGTAGAAAAGGGCTTGCAGTACGCTTACCGCGATCGAAGAACAAAAAAAAGAAATTTTAGAGGCCTATGGATTCAAAGAATTAATGCTGGAGTTAGGGAACACGGTATGAATTATAGTCAATTTATTAATGGTATAAAAAAATCAGAAATTAATATTGATAGAAAAATTCTTGCCGATATCGCTAAAAACAATCCAATCACATTTAAATTTATTGTTGATAAAATCCGACAAACTAAGTAAAAAAAATTAATAAAAAACTCTTTATAAAACTGTTAAAATAAATTTTTATAAGAGTTTTTTTTTTACATCTATGTCAGAAGAATTAGAGAATCTAGAAAAACAGATAGAAGAAAAGATAACTAATGTTACTACTTTAGATGAGTTAAATTCTATTAGAGTAGAAGTATTTGGTAAAAAAGGCTTAATTACTAATCATTTAAAGTTCTTAGCTGAATTACCTGAGAATGATAGAAAAGAAAAAGGAAAAAAAATTAATGATGTTAAAAATAAAATTAGCATATTGCTACAGAAAAAAAAAAAAAATTTAAGTGATAGTGAAATTTCACAAAAATTGCAAAAAGAAGAAATGGATGTAACTTTATCAACAAGGCCATTAGATGAAGGAAAACTAAATCCAATTACTCAAACTATAGCTGAAGTTACAAAAATTTTTCAAAAAATGGGATTTGAAACAGCTTTAGGTCCGGATATTGAGGATGATTACCACAACTTTACTGCTTTAAATATTCCACAAGAACATCCCGCACGTCAATTACATGATACTTTTTATATAAAAAAAAATAATAAACTTTTAAGAACTCACACATCGCCAGTTCAAATTAGAACATTAGAAAAGAAAAAACCGCCATTAAGAATTATAGCACCCGGAAGAACTTATCGTGCTGACTCTGATATCACACACACACCAATGTTTCATCAGATAGAGGGATTATTTTTAGATACTAATACAAACATGAGTCATTTAAAGGGATGTATTATGGATTTTTGTAGAGAATTTTTCGGAATAGATGATCTACCAGTGCGATTCAGACCTAGTTTTTTTCCATTTACAGAACCATCAGCTGAAATTGATATAGGTTGTTTTAAAGATAAAAAACAAATTAAAATTGGAAACGGTGGAAATTGGCTTGAAATTATGGGTTGCGGAATGGTTCATAATAAGGTTTTAAAATATTGCAAAGTAGATTCTAATAAATATCAGGGGTTTGCATTTGGATTAGGTGTCGAGAGATTAGCAATGTTAAAATATGGAATTCCTGATTTGAGAAGTTTTTTTGATTCGGATATTAAATGGCTAAATAATTTTGGATTTTCAATCTTTGAAAATATAGAAAAAATTTAAAAAAATGAAATTTACACTTTCTTGGTTGCAAAAATATTTAAAAACAAAAAAAAGTCTCAATGATATTTGTGAAAAACTTACCATGCTGGGTATTGAAGTTAGCGATATTATTGATAATCAAAATTTTCTTAAACAATTTAAAATAGCTGAAGTTATCTATATTCAAAACCATCCTAATGCTGATAAATTAAAAATATGTAAAGTAAATGATGGTAAAAATAATTTAAGTATTATTTGTGGAGCACCTAACGTAAAAAAAGGTATGAAAGTAGTTTTAGCACCAGTCGGAACAAAAATGTTAGAAGAAGATTTTATAATTCAGAAATCAAAGATTCGTGGAGTTGAAAGTGAAGGCATGCTTTGTTCCGAAAAAGAAATTGGTTTTGGAATTAATAGCGATGGAATAATACAATTAGAAGAAAAAGCAAAAGTAGGAAATTTATTATCAACTCTTTTTCCATCAGAAAAAATTATTGATGTAGAAGTTACTCCTAATAGATCAGATTGTTTGGGAGTTTATGGTATAGCGAGGGACTTGGCTGCAGGCAGTGAAGCTAATTTTATAGAAAAAAAAATTTCTAATATTAAAGGTAATTTTAAAAGTAAGATTAATATAAAAATTAAAAAAGAAGCAAAACCAGTTTGCCCAGTATTTTATGGTCGCTATATAAGGAATATAAAAAATTGTGAAAGTCCAGATTGGTTAAAAAAGCAATTACAAGCGGTAGGTTTAAAACCTATTTCCGCTTTAGTTGATATTACTAATTATCTAACTATAGATTATAACAGACCGTTGCATGTATTTGATGCTGATAAAATTGACGGAGATTTAAAAATTTTTTTAGCAAAAGGTGGGGAGAATTTAAAAGCTTTAGATGAGCAAAATTATAAATTATCAAAAGAAATGATAGTTATAAAAGATAATAAAAATTTATTAAGCATAGCTGGTGTGATAGGAGGTGTAACTTCTATGTGTGATTTAAATACTAAGAATGTGTTTTTAGAGTCTGCTCTTTTTGATCCTATATCAGTAGCAAAAACTGGAAGATTATTAAATATTGAAACAGAAGCAAGATATCGATTTGAGAGAGGAGTTGATCCTCAAAGTGTTTCTATTGGTATGGACGAAGCAACAAAACTTATCATGGAACTTTGTGGTGGAGATGCTAGTGAAATTATTTATGATGGGAAAATTCCATTGAATAAAAAACAAATTATTTTTGATATAAATAAAATTGAAAGCTTTATTGGAATTAAGATATCGGAAAAAATTGTTCAAAATATTTTAAATAATCTAGGCTTCAAAGTTGCAAAAAATGGTGCTAAATATAAATTATCAATACCTACTTGGAGACATGATATTGAAAATGAGGCAGATATTATGGAGGAAATTATTCGTATTCATGGTTATGATAAAATCCCATCTAGGTCAATATATATTAATAATGTCAAAAAAATAGATAATCGTTGTCAAATCAGAGAATTAAACATAAAAAGATCTTTAGCCCAAAGAGGATTGACTGAAACAGTAACCTGGTCGTTTATGTCAAATAAAAATTCACAAATTTTTGGTATGAATAATATTTTAGAAATACAAAATCCAATTAGTAATGATTTAGATGTAATGCGACAATCAATAATTCCTAATCTTTTAGATGCAGTTCGAAACAATATTGCTAATGGGGAAGAAAAAGTTTGTTTATTTGAATTAGGTCCTGTGTTCGATGTCAAATATAAAGACGAACAACAAATATTTTTATCAGGAATAAGATGTGGCAATAGTAAAAAACATTGGTTAGAAAAAGAAAGAACATATGATGTTTTTGATGTAAAATCGGATTTGGAAGCAGTTCTTAGATGCTGTAAACTTCCCCCAAAATCATATGTAGTAAATAACGGGTCCTTGAATTATTTTCATCCAGGAAAATCTGGTTCTATAAATTTTCCAACAAAATCTAATGCCGGTTTTTTTGGTGAAATTCATCCTGACATAATAAAAAAATTTCAGATTAATTTTCCAATTTATGCTTTTGAATTAAATCTTAATGCATTACCACATGAATTTAAAGAAAGTAAAAAAATATTTAATACTAAAAATTTTCAAAAAGTTGAAAGGGATTTTGCATTTATTATAGATAAAAAAATAGAGTCGAAAATCATAATTGATTTAGTTAATAAAGTTCAAAATGAATTAATTAATGAAATTAATATTTTTGATTTATATGAAGGTGAAGAAATACCTGAAGGAAAAAAATCTATAGCTATTTCTATAGTTCTACAACCTAAAGAAAAAACTTTAAAAGATTCGGAAATAGAATCAATTTGCAAAAACATTATTTCAAATGTTGTAGAGAATACGGACGCAGTTCTAAGAGAAAAGTAACCTGATATGAAAATTTCCAATATTAGAAACTTTGCCATAATTGCACATATAGATCATGGAAAATCAACTTTGGCTGATAGATTAATACAGTATTGTGGTGGAATATCTCAAAGAGAATTTCGAGAACAACTTTTAGATTCCATGGATATTGAGAGAGAAAGAGGAATTACTATTAAAGCTCAAACAGTACAGTTAAATTATAAATATAACAATGAGGAATATAAATTAAATTTAATAGATACACCGGGACATGTAGACTTTGCTTATGAGGTAAATAGATCTTTAGCAGCCTGTGAAGGATCAATTTTAGTTGTAGATAGTACGCAAGGTGTTGAAGCTCAAACTTTAGCAAATTCATATCAAGCTATTTCTAACAATCATGAAATAATACCAGTTCTTAATAAAATTGATTTACCAGCGTCAGATCCTGAAAATGTTATCAAACAAATTGAGGAAATAATAGGTATTAAAGCAAAAGATGCTATAAAAATATCCGCTAAAACAGGAGAGGGAGTGGAAGATTTATTAAACATATTAGTTAAAAATTTACCATCTCCTAAAGGCATTAATGAAAATCCGCTTCAAGTATTGGTTATTGATAGTTGGTATGATAAATATATTGGAGTTATTACTTTAGTAAGAGTAAAAGATGGAATTCTTAAAGTTGGACAAACAATTCAAATGATGTCTAACAAAGTATGTTATGAAATAGAAAAAATTGGAGTATTTACACCTAAATTAAAATATGTAGATAAATTAACAGCAGGGGAAATAGGTTTTCTTACAGCGGGTATTAAAAGAGTAGCAGATTGTAAAATTGGAGACACATTAACTGAAGAAAAAAAATCATGTGATAAAGCACTTCCTGGTTTTAAATCTTCTCAGCCCGTTGTTTTTTGTGGATTATTTCCTTATGACAATTCTCAATTTAACGATTTTAAAGATAGTTTAGAAAAATTAAGTTTAAATGATTCTAGTTTTTCATATGAGCAAGAATCATCAGCAGCTTTAGGTCAAGGATTTCGTTGTGGTTTTTTAGGATTATTACATATGGAGGTAATAAGAGAAAGATTAGAAAGAGAATTTAACATACAACTTATAACTACAGCTCCTAGTGTAGTTTATCAGGTAACTGAAACTAACAATAAAATTAAAAAAATACAAAATCCAATTGAATTTCCAGATCCATCCTTAATAAAAAAAATGGAAGAACCATGGATTATTTCTACAATTATCGTTCCACAAAATTATTTAGGAACTGTTTTTGAACTATGTGAATCTAGAAGAGGTGAGCAAATTGAACATAATTTTATAGGAAAAACTGTAGTTGTTAAATATAGATTACCCTTAGCGGAAACTATAATTGATTTTTATGATCGTCTAAAATCTATAACAGCAGGTTATGCAAGTTTTGATTATCAAATAGAAGGTTACAAAGAAAGTAAATTAATTAAATTAAATATTTTAGTTAATCAAGAAATTGTTGAACCCTTATCAATTATTGTTTTTGCTACCTATGCCGAACAAAGAGGAAGAGAAATTTGCAAAAGATTAAAAGAAGTTTTGCCTCGGCAACAATATAAATTACCAATTCAAGCAGCTATAGGTGGAAAAATAATTGCTAGGGAAACAGTTCAGGCCTATAGAAAAGATGTAACCGGAAGTTTATATGGTGGAGATCGAACAAGAAAAGATAAACTATTAAAAAAACAAAAAAAGGGGAAACAACGTTTAAAACAATTCGGTAAAATTGATATCCCTCAATCCGCGTTTTTAGAAGCTCTTAAGACTAGCGAAAATAATAAATAATATATAATATATTTATTTATGGACAGGTGTCAGAGTGGTCGATTGTGCATCCTTGGAAAGGATGTGTTCTAGAAATAGGACCGGGAGTTCGAATCTCCCCCTGTCCGCCAAATTGTTGTGCCCCTACGAGCTTCCAACTCGTGTTTTCGCGTTGAGAACACATTCGTCAGGAACCTTTGACCTCGAATCTCCTCATTTCTAATATAAATTATACCATATTTTATAGGATAAAGATTCAACTAAGTGCGCCCAAATTGCGCCCAGATTTTTAAGGAGTCTCTTGAGAAAATCTTGAGTATATATAAGACTCGTTGATCCCCCACCCAGCAGATATGAATCTTGGGACTCTTATGAGTCGACCTTTATGTAGTGTTGAATCCAAACGTTATGGTGTCAAAGAATGACTCTCCATGACTCTTATATTGGCATTCAGGAATCTTTTAGAGTGATTAGTTTATCCGTGATACGGGATTAGAATTTATTTCAGAAGGCGAATTTACAAAGTTAAAAAAAAAAAAATTTTTTAGAGTGGGCAAAAGTCTCCAATAATTATTACGGCACATCTTTTTTACAAGTACAAAAAATTAATAATAAGGGAAAAGATGTTTTATTTGACATTGATTGGCAAGGATCAAAAAAAATAAAAAGAAAATTAGGTAAAGATGTTGTTAGTATTTTTATATTGCCACCTTCGAAAAAAGAATTGGTTAAAAGATTAAAAAAAAGGGCTCAAGATCCAGATCACATAGTTAGAGAAAGATTGTCATTTTATAAAATGGAATTAAGTCATTGGAAAGAATATAAATATGTTTTAGTAAATAAAAATTTAAATGAAACAGTAAAAAAAATTAATTCAATTATTCAAACCGAAAGAATAATTAAACAAAAAAAAGACTTAATATTAAAAAAATTAGATATTTATAAACTATATTTAAGTAAAGATTTAATTTAAGAATTAAATTTTAATCGGTATATTTAAAAGATCCTGATTTTTTATCCTTATGACGACGAATTAAATAGTATTCATTGTAAGGTTGGTCGTCAGATATGAAAATAGATTTATCTTTTTGATTTAATAAAAGTTCGATAGAAATTTCTCTTTCAAAAGACAAGCTAAAGTATTTTATAAGCAGATCTTTGCGTTCTAATTCGCTATAGAATTCTTTTTCCTTAGACCATTCAACAATGTCATCTTTAGCTATATCTGGCAAACGTGAAACTATTTTCTTTGGGGAAGGTGTTTGAAAAGGTTCCATGGAAGCAAGAAAATGATACCCCCATCCTTCAAATGATTCATAAACTTTTATGTACGGAAAAACATCTACTAAAGATCTTACAACAGCCTCAAGAATTTTTTTTTCTCCTCCCGGAAACCAATGTTGAAAAATGCCGTCTTTTTTTAAATGTTTAGTTATTAGTTCATAAAATTCACGAGAATAAAGCAAACTAGTACTGGCAGATTCAATAGGAGGGGGAGGGTCAATGATAATGGCATCATATTTGCTTTGAGTTCTATTTAAGAATCTTCTACCGTCATCAATAATTACCTCGACATTTGGTCGATCTAAAACTGATTTAGCATCTTTAAAAAAATAAGGAAAAGCTTTAAGAACGCTAGGTACTAATTCAATACACTTTACGTCTATTCCCCAACTAGCAGCAGAACGTAAGGTAGTACCCATTCCAAGTGCTATAATTAAAGCAGATTCCGGTTTTTTATTTCTTATAGAAAGAGGAAGGTGAGCCATCATTTTTGTAATGGGTGTAAGTCCTGTCATCCCCCATCCGTTTACAAGTAGTCGTTTCTTCATTCCTTCACCAAAAGCAATTACAGTGGCTGTGCTATCTCTTAAAACAAGAGATTTGCTTCCAATGCTTTTAGGAAATTCTAATGAAGAAATAAATAAAATAGAAACAATAGTCGCAAATGTTCCAGTTAAACCAATAATCCATTTAAAAAATTTTGATATTTCATCAGAATTAATGCTATACAAGAATAAAATACCATACGGAATCGATAACAAAATTAAAGTTAATTTAACGCCAAATTCTGGCATTAAAAAATAACCTGCAAACAATGGTCCTAATATGCCACCAAAAATATTTATAGCATAAGCTTTTCCTGCTTTACTAGGATTGCCTTGTGATATTTGATCTATGAGTTTTGGTGTTAAATATCCTAAAGCAATACAAAGAGGCAATATACTTGCTAATAACATAAGTGCAGATGGACCAATCTCAGGACTGCTAAAAAAAATTGGTAAGAATGAAAAAAGAAAACATACGCCTATTAATTTTAGAGTAGAAATAGTTTTCTGTTTATTTAAATCTCTTCTATACAACCGAGAACCTAGAAGAGTGGCAAAAAGATAGGTGGCTAAAATTGCTGCAAAGGTATAAACTGTTGTTCCAAGAACAGGGGTAAACCCACGAACCCATGTCATTTCCATTGCTAACGAGGTTAATCCAGTTGTAAATAGTACCAAGTAACCCCGTGATTTTGCTTGAAGAAGCCAATTTTCTGTAACTTTAATTTTTGAAGGAAACATAGGGTTTCTAGATTTTGAATTTGGACGACCATAAAAACCTTTGGTTAAACATAAAAAAGCAAGAAAAAAGTTACCAAGTGCTCCAAAAGTAAGAGTGCTAGAAAGTCCAAGTTTTTCTATAAGAAATACAGCTGTAATAATAGTTCCAAACATAGCACCAATCCCATTCGCCAGATAAAGATAACTGAAACTAGTACGTTCATCCCATTTAGATTCCTGGACGAATGCCATTACAAAAGGATAAGTAACTCCCATAGCAAAGCAAAAAGGAAAAATAGATAACCCAAGGATAGATGCAGAAAAAAATAAATATTGAGATGAATTTATTGCTCCTAATGGGAGTAGTAATGTTTCGCCAATTGTAAATAAACTAGGAACAGTAAAAGCTCCAAGTCCAATGATAATTTCAGCAAATCCATAAAAAATAATAGCAGATAATTTTGTTTTTTTCTTAAGATAGATTATCCATCTACCACCGGTCCATGATCCTAAAAACAAGCCAAGCATAAAAACAGATACAACTACTGAAACTATCGGAGAAATTACTCCGAATGAAAAAAAAGCAATGCGCAACCATACTATTTGATAAAGAAGTCCACAAAATCCAGAAACAAAAAAAAGAAAAAATAATAAACTTTTCACATTAAAAAATTTTTGCATGCCAATATATTTAAATTAATTTTTTTAAAAAAGCCATACCAAAATTCTAGCACCATGATCCGTGATTTTCGATGCAAAATTATAAGTCTTAACCCTTAAAATTGACTTGATATAGACAAGTTGGCATTGTGATTTTCTTGATTGGAGAAATCATTTTCTAAATTAAATCCTAAATCAAAAATTCCTAAAGTTTTAGAGATTTTAAAATTGGAAGTCATATTGCCATTAAGACCGAGTGAAAATTCTGTTTCTTTTTTAGATAAAAAACTTGCCGCCAAAGAAAAGGTATTTATATGACCTGAGTTGAGAATTTGTTTTCTCTCATAGTCAATACTAACAGTTAAGCCTTGTTCATGAGTAAGATCAAAACCTAGCCCACCTTTTAGTATGTCTCTATCTTTTGTATACGCTTGATAAGTATCAACTGTAGAGCTGCCAGTTATATATCGTGCAACTACTTTTGAGTTTGAGGCAAAATCTTTACCATATTCAAGATTTACTCTGGATTTTAGAATTGATTTTTCTAAATTATCATCTCTGTCAATCTTCAATCCTAAAGATGCCATTAAAGAACCAATATATTGAACACCATACTTAATAGCTTCATGGCCGCTTTCTGTGTAATCATTAAGAATTGTATAACTACTATCCATTCGACCTGTTGGAATTATGTTCGTATCATTAATTTCAAATTCCCGACCAAATTTAAGAGAGCCAAAAATTTGATTACCTCTTCGGTCACCTTTTTGCTTGTTTGTGTCTCCACTATTTCTTCTAACAATATCACTTCTTAAATGACTTGCACCAATGACATGATCGATAAATTTATCTTCATCTATAGTATTAGATCCATAATATGAAAAACTTATAGCATTAGTATCGACAGATGAGCCATATGTTCCAACATCAACATCCGTATGACCGAGTCTTAAGGCAACACCTAATACTTTATTATTATCATTATTTTTTTTATCAGCACCCAATGATATACCCAGAGCAGTGATATATTGAGCTGAGCTTAAACTAGTGTCTCCTATTTTTCCAAGACTCGCACTGACATCCATCCATGATGCCCAATTTTCAGGAACAATATAGTGAAGCGGGTTAAGATTAGCTACTGCTAAATTTGGAGCAAGATTAGTTAATTGAGCCAAAGCTGGGTTTGAAAAATTAATATCAAAGTTCTGAGTGGTAACATCATCTTTTGATTTACTTCTTAACTGGGATAATCTTTTTAAAGCAGACCCAGATGATTTATCTGCAAAATTTTTAGCTGTTTCTATTTGGGCGTTAATTAAACCTCTCACCTCTTTAATTTTCGATGGGGCATCACACTTAGAAGAACTGGTTACTTTAAAAGCACAGCTTAAATTATATTCATATACATCATCTCCGCTACTACCTATAACAAACATTTTTGTTCCATCATTGTTAAATGCTAAATCTCTTGGCTGTTCATCTTGAGCACTAACATCAAAACTACCAACGAGACTTGCTGTAGAGACATCAAAGCCAGTAGTTAATGTATATTCATATGCTTTAGATTCATCAAGACCCGCATGAAACATTTTTGTTCCATCAGTATTAAATGCTAATCCTTGTGGCTGTGTATCTTGACCACTAACATCAAAACTATCAACGAAACTTGCTGTAGAGACATCAAAGCCAGTAGTTAATGTGTATTCATTTATATCAACACCTTTACCTCCCAAAACAAACATTTTTGTTCCATTATTGTTAAATGCTAATCCTACTGGCTGTGTATCTTGACCACTAACATCAAAACCATCAACGAAAACTGCTGTGGATACATCAAAGTCAGTAGTTAATGTGTATTCATTTACATCTTGATTAACAAAACCCACAACAAACATTTTTGTTCCATCATTGTTAAATGCTAATCCCCATGGCCGTATATCTTCGTCAGCAACATCAAAAGAATTAACGTTACTTGCTGTGGATACATCAAAGGCAGTAGTTAATGTGTATGCAAATACCGAACGATTATCCACACCCGTAACAAACATTTTTGTTCCATCAGAGCTAAATGTTAATCCTGTTGGTGATCCTTCCTGAGCACTAAAATCAAAACTATCAACAAATGTAGTTGCAGTTGTAGTTGCAGCTTTAGCAGTGCTAACAAAAGTTAGATTAAAAATTAAAAAAAATGAAAATATCTTTTTCAATATCATTTTATATGTTTTTCTCTAACAGTATTAATTTCAACAAATCCAGATGCTAAAATCATAATTAATGAAAATGTTTTTGTTTCATGTAATAATTTTAGCACCGTAATCCGTGATTTTCGATGCAAAATTATAAGTCTTAACCCTTAAAATTGACTTGATAAAGATAAGTTAGCATTATGATCTTCTTGATTGGAAAAATCATTTTCTAAATTAAATCCTAAATCAAAAATTCCTAAAGTTTTAGAGATATTAAAGTTGGAAGTCATATTGCCATTAAGACCGAGTGAAAATTCTGTTTCTTTTTTAGATAAAAAACTTGCCGCCAAAGAAAAGGTATCCATGTGCCCGGAATTGATAATTTGTTTTCTCTCATAGTCAATACTAACAGTTACACCTTGTTCATGATTAAGATCAAAACCTAGACCGCCTTTAAGAATATCTCTATCTTTTTTATACGCTTGATAAGTGTCACGTGTAGAGCTGTCAGATGTATATCGTGTAATTACTTTTGAGTTTGAGGCAAAATCTTTACCATATTCAATATTTACTCTGGATTTTAGAATTGATTTTTCAAATTTAGTATCTCTGTCAATTTTCAATCCTAAAGATGCCATTAAAGAAGCAATATCTTGGTTGTCATACTTAATAGTTTCATTGCCGCTTTCTTTGTAATCATAAAGAACTGTATAACTACCATCAATTCGACCTGTTGGAATTATGTTTATATCATTATATTCAGATTCTCGACCAAATTTAAGAGAGCCAAAAATTTGATTGCCGTGTCGACCACCTTCTTGCGTGTTTGTGTCTCCACTATTTTTTCTTTCAATATCACTTCTTAAATGACTTACACCAATGACATGATCTATAAATTTATTTACATCTAAAGTATTAGATCCATAAAGTGACAAACTTAGAGCGTTAGTATACATAGATGAGCCATATGTCCCAACATCGACATCCGTGTGATCGAATCTTAAGGCAACGCCTAATACTTTATTATTATCATTATTTTTTTTATCGGCGCCCAATGATATACCCAGAGCAGTGATATCTTGAGCTGAACTTAAACTAGTGTCTCCTATTTTTCCAAGATTCACACTGCCTTCCAACCATATCGATGCCCAATCTTCAGGTACAAATTCTTCAAGTGGGTCATTAGCTAATGCTGCAGTTTGAACAACATTGGTTAATTGAGCCAGAGCTGGATTTGAAAAATTAATATTAAAGTTTTGAGTAGTAACATCATCCTTTTGTTTCATTCTTAGCTGAGATAATCTTTTTAATGCAGAGCCAGATGATTTTTCTGCAAAATTTTTAGCTGCTTCTATTTGGCCATCAATTAAACCTTGCACCTCTTTAATTTTCGATGGTGCATCACACTTGCCAGAGCTGACTACTTTAAAAGCACAGCTTAAATTATATTCATTTACACTATCGCTAAGATTTGCACTCACAACAAACATTTTTGTTCCATCATTGTTAAATATTATTCCTCTTGGATCTGTTAATTCATTACTAACATCAAAACTACCAACGAAACTTGCTGTGGATACATCAAAGCCAGTAGTTAATGTGTATTCATTTATATCATCTCCATCATTACCCCCAACAAACATTTTTGTTCCATCATTGCTAAATGCTACTGATAATGGAGTTTCATCTTCATCTTTAACATCAAAACTGTCAACGAAACTTGCTGTGGATACATCAAAGGCAGTAGTTAATGTGTATTCATTTATATCATTTCCTGTGTCACCCACAATAAACATTTTTGTTCCATCATTGCTAAATGCTAAGTCTGTGGGTTTTGTATCTTGATCAACAGTTTTAAAACTGTCGTCAACAAAACTTGCTGTGGAGACATCAAAGCCAGTAGTTAATGTGTATTCATTTACATCATCACCCGAAGGACCTATAACAAACATTTTTGTTCCATCAGTACTAAATGCTAATCCTCTTGGATTTGTTTCATAATCAGTAACACTAAAACTGTCAACGAAACTTGCTGTAGATACATCAAAGCCAGTAGTTAATGTGTATTCGTATACACTATCAGGACTAACAACATCCACAACAAACATTTTTGTTCCATCATTGTTAAATGCTATTGCTCTTGGACCAGTTGCTTGAGTAGCAATAGAAAAACTATCAACAAATGTAGTTGTTTCTGTTCTAGTTGCAGCTTTAGCAGCGCTAACAAAAATTAGATTAAAAATTAAAAAAAATGAAAATATATTTTTTAATATCAGTTTAGCAGACTGCGTATACTCATTATAAGCAACCAAAACTAGCAGTTTTTTCATGCAAATATTATAACAATGGAAGTATATTTTCTAATATTAATTTTAAAAAAAGATAAAAAAATTAACTTGCTTGTTTTTGCTTTTTTTGTTCTTCAATAATTAAACGACAATGAAAGGCGCAATATTCGCGGCCTGGTTGTGATGTCATGCTACAAGTTGAATGTGAGCATATTCTAGGCTGATATAACTCTTCAATATTACTGTTATCTTCATAATTTGTTTCTTCATTTTCTTCAACTCTACTTGGGTGTTTAGGAAGACATAATCTATTAGCTTTTCCAATTACTGCATTTCTTGTAGTTCTTAATTGAAGGGCGATTATTCTTGCCGGTTCACCTCTAGTCCAAAGTTTTTTTAATATTTCTACTTGCTGTTTAGACCACATAATCTACTACATATAGAATAAAGCAAATATAACATACTATATGATTTAATCAAGTGATTATTATATACTGTATATAGTAGATTTTATCTTAAAGACTTAGCTACTGCTGTCATAGATCTAAGTGCTTTTTTAACTTCTGGCCAACTTCTTGTTTTTAGCCCACAATCAGGATTTACCCAAATTTTTTCCTTATTTAAGTATTTCTGAGCTTTTTCTAACAAAACCTTTATTTCAGAAAAAGTTGGCACTCTTGGTGAATGAATGTCGTAAACACCAGGTCCTATTGAATTAGGATATTTATAGTTTTTAAAAGAGTCCAGTAACTCCATATTAGATCTTGAAGTTTCAATTGATATAACATCTGCGTCCAATTTTTCTATTGAATCTAAAATATCATCAAATTCACAATAACACATATGGGTGTGTATTTGTGTTTCATCCTTGACAGCAGATGATGCAATTTTAAATGAATCTATTGCCCATTTTAAATATGAATTCCATTCATTCATTCTTAATGGTAGCCCTTCTCTTAGTGCCGGCTCATCTATTTGTATAATTTTTAATCCATTTTTTTCTAAATCTAAAACTTCATCTAAAAGAGCTAAAGCTATTTGTTTGCACGTAAGTTCTCTTGGTTGATCATCTCTAACAAAAGACCATTGAAGGATAGTAACTGGCCCTGTTAACATGCCTTTGACAATTTTTTTTGTTAATGATTGTGCGTATTTAGACCAAAAAATAGTTATTGGTTTTGTTCTTTTAATGTCACCAAAAATAATTGGTGGTTTTACACATCTAGATCCATAACTTTGAACCCAACCAAATTTTGTAAATATAAAACCTTGAAGTTGTTCACCAAAATATTCGACCATATCATTTCTTTCAAACTCGCCGTGAACAATAACGTCTATTCCGATGTTTTCTTGGAACTTAATTGCTTTTTTTGTCTCATTTTTTAAAAAACTTTCGTATTTTTTTGCGTTTATTTCTTTTTTTTTAAATTTTAATCTATATTTTCTTACTTCTGAAGTTTGAGGGAATGAGCCAATTGTTGTTGTGGGAAATAAAGGTAGATTAAGTTCACTTTGAACCATTTTTCTTAAAAAATAGTTATTTTTTCTTCTTAACATTTTTGGAGAAATAGATTTTATTCTTTTTTTTACAATATTATTATGTATAAGTTTTGAAGTTTTTCTTTTTTTTACCGAAATTTTATTGTTCATTAAAAATTTGTTATTTTGTAATAAATTAGAATTAAAATATCTTTGTAAAAAAACTATTTCTGTTAATTTTTGATCTGCAAAAGAAAGCCAATCTTTTATCTTACTATCTATACTTTCTTCTTTATTTAAATCTACTGGGCTATGTAAAAGTGAACAAGATGAAGAAACAATTAGTTTCTCACTAATTATTTTTCTTTTTATTTTTTTTAATGTATCAATAGATTTTGACAAATTATTTTTCCAAATATTCCTTCCATTAATTAAACCTGCTGAAAAAAATTTATTCTTAGGAAAATTTTGAAGAATTTTATTTAAATCTTTATTTTCTGTGTTTACTAAATCAACATGAATCCCGTCTACATTAATTTCCTTTAAAAGGCTAAAATTTGGATAAACTGATGAAAAATAAGATGTTAATAAAATTTTTGGAGAATCTTTACTTAAAAGGTTATATGTTGAAATAAATTTTTTTTTAAGATTTTTTTCTATATCTAATGACAATATGGGTTCATCAACCTGTATCCATTCTGCACCAAAATCTTTAAGTGAATTAAAAATTTGTTTATATACTGGTAATAATTTACTTAATAAACTTAATCTATCGTATTTCTTAGAAGTGGATTTGCCTAAATATAAAAAAGATAACGGTCCTAAAATTACAGGTCTTGTTTTAATACCAAAAATTTTTGCTTCTAAAAACTCATCTATAATTTTAGAAAAAGTTAATTTAAATTTTTGGTTTGGTTTAAATTCAGGAACTATGTAATGATAGTTTGTATCAAACCATTTAGTCATTTCCATAGCTTTAATATCTATCTTTCCATTTTGATAACCTCTTGCCATAGCAAAATAAAGATCAAGTTTATTTTTTCCATTCTTTAATTGTTTAAATCTATCAGGTACAGCATCTACAGTTAAACACATATCTAGCACATGGTCGTATAATGAAAAATCATTTGAAGGTATAAAATCTATTCCTGCTTTTCTTTGTTTTATCCAATTATCTTTTTTTATCTTTGATATATTTTCAAATAAATTATTTTCATTTATCTTCTTTTTCCAAAAAGATTCAAGAAGCCATTTTAATTCTCTATTGGGACCAATTCTTGGATATCCTAAATTTGAGCTTAGTATCATAAAAATTTTCTATAAAAGATATATAGAACCTAATCCTAAAAAAGTAAAAAAACCAAATATATCAGTAATAGTTGTTAATACAACTGTAGATGCTATGGCAGGATCAATGCCTGTTTTATCTAAAATTAATGGAATTAAAATACCTGATAAACAAGCAATAACCAAATTAAGTATCATTGCGGCAGCAATAACAAAACCTAATAAAGGCATTTGAAACCAATATGAAGCAATTGTACCTATTATAACAGCAAATATTAAACCATTAATTGTACCAACTGCAAACTCTTTTCCGATAACACGTAATGCATTTGCTCTAGTAATTTCTCTCAAAGCTAACGCCCTAACAGCAACTGTTAATGTTTGTGTTCCGGCGTTCCCACCCATAGATGCAACTATAGGCATTAATATAGCCAGTGCTACAACTTGTTTTAAAGATGATTCAAAAATTCCAATTACAAATGATGCTGCAATTGCTGTTAATAAATTTATAAATAACCAACCAAATCTAGATTTAATTGTTTGCAGTACTGCTCTATAAGTATCGCCAGATTGAACCCCACTTAATCTCAGTAAATCCTCTTCTGCTTCTTTTTCTATAATATCAATAATATCATCTGAATTTATTTGGCCAACTATTCTGCCAGATTTATCTACAACCGGTGCCGCTATTAAATTATTTTGTTTAAATCCAAGTGCAATTTCTTCTTGATCAGTGTCTATAGGAATAGTTTTAAATTGTGTATTCATAATATCTTTAACCGTAGTACTACTACTAGATCTCACTATTGTATTTAAATTCAAAGTACCGATAGGTTTTCTTTTACTATCTAAAATATAAACTTCGTATATATCATCAGGAAGTAATTCTTTTTTTTGACGTAAAGATTTTAAAGTTTTACCTATTGTCCAAGATGCGGAAATAGAAACAACGTTTGTAGACATAATACGGCCAGCTGTATCTTCTGGAAACTTTAATCCTTTTTTTACAAGTTCTCTTTGACTTTTTTTTGGAAGTAATTTTAAATATTGTCCTCTAATATCTTCATCTAATTCTTCTAAAACAACAATTAAATCATCTGTATCTAATTTTGAAACAACATCTAAAAAAGTATGCTCACCAACAACTGAAATTATCTCTTTTCTTATATCTTTATCTAGTTCTAAAATTATTTCAGGTTCGATCGAGGAACCTAAAAAAAATATTAATTTTTTTCTATTATTTGCATCAAGCTGTTCAATAATATTGGCAAGTTCACCAGAACTTATGTCAGATAACAAACCTTGAGCTTTGTCAATTAATCCCAAATTTATTGAATCCATTAAAGCGTGGATAAATTTAGAAGGAACTGGTGTGATTACTTTCTTTAATTTATTGTAATCAGTTTTTTTATTAAATATTTTTTTTATAGATTTTAGCATTTTTAAAAAATTATAAAATTAATCATAGATATTGTTTTTAAACTATTCTTTTTCAACAAAAAAATTGGTGCGGCCGAGAAGACTTGAACTTCCACAGGATTGCTCCCACAGCGACCTCAACGCTGCGCGTCTACCAATTCCGCCACGGCCGCAATTTATTAAAAAAAAATTAACGAAATTTTTAAAATTGTTTAGAAGATAAAGATAAATTTATATTGTTTCAAGAATTTTTATTCCACTTATATTCTTATCGACTAATCTTAATTCATCAATAAAATTTACAATAACATCGTCAACATCAGCTAATGGTGGGCCTAATTTACATATTTTTATCATTTCATCTAAATTATTCTTATCACCTGTAATTTCTGCTTCAACTCTATTGCTGGTTCTATTTCGTACCCAACCATTTAATTTTCTTTTTTTTCCTTCATTTTGAAACCACCATCGATATGACACACCTTGAACTCTACCAGTTATAAAAATATGGACAACTTTAATAGGATTTTTATTATTCATCAAATTCAATTAATATTTGATCAACATCTACAGCATCATTAACTTTAACTTTTATTTTTTTTATTTTTGTATCTTTGGTAGCTGTTATTAAGTTTTCCATTTTCATTGCTTCAAGTATTAATAAATTTTCACCTGACTTTATTTTTTGCCCATCCTTAACATTTACAGAAACAATTTTTCCAGGCATAGGTGCTAATAAATATTTTGATAAGTCTGCAACTTCTTCTTCTAACATATATTTTTCAAATTTTTCAGAATCCTTATCATGAAAATTAAAATCAACTGAATAATCTAAGTATGTTATAGAAAAATAATTTTTAAATTTATCAAATTGAAATAAATATTTTTTTTTATTTATATAAACCTCAACTAAACCTTCGTATCCTTTCCATAAAGTTTTTATTATAAATATGGAATTTTTATAGTTAATTTGAATTGAATCTTTTTCCGTCTCTTTAATTTGAATAGAATATTTTTTTTTATTTAATGTTAAAACATAAGATTCTTTTTTTTTATCGATATTATTAAAATTTTCTTTTTGTACTATCTTATATCCAATATACGAAGCAACAGGAACAAATATTTCTTTTAGTAATTCATTAGATGGGCTGGAATTATTATAACCATCTTTATATTCTTCATCTAGAAGCCCAGTATGGATATCTCCTTTAAAAAATTTTTCAGATTTAAAAATAGAAATTAAAAATTTAATATTATTATTAAAACCTCTTAAATAATAAGAATTTAAAGATTTAATAATAGTATCAATGCATTGTTTTCTATTTTTTCCCTTAACAATTAGTTTAGCAAGCATAGGATCATAGTTAACACTAACTTCCGAACCATTAATAATGCCAGAATCTATGCGCACATTTTTTTCTGCTTTAGGCTCTATATATTTTTTTACTCTTCCAACAGATGGTAAAAATTTTCTAATTGGATCTTCTGCATAAATTCTTGCTTCCATCGACCAACCACTTACTTTCATATCTTCTTGTCTAATTTTTAATTTTTGCCCATCTGCAATTCTTATCATTTGTTCAACTAAATCAATTCCTGTAATTTCTTCAGTTACTGGGTGTTCAACCTGTAATCTTGTATTCATTTCTAAAAAATAAAAATTATTTTTTTGATCAACTATAAATTCAACTGTTCCCGCAGATTGATATCCAACCTCCTTTGCCAAAGTTTTTGCTTGTTCTCCCATTTCATTTCTTAATTTCTTAGAAACAACTGAGCTAGGAGCCTCTTCAATTATTTTTTGATGTCTTCTTTGTATGGAACATTCTCTTTCACCCAAGTGAATAATATTACCAAATTGATCTGATAGGACTTGTATTTCAATATGTCTTGGTTTTTCAATATACTTTTCTATAAATACTCTTGAATCACCAAAACTTGATTTTGCCTCGCTTGATGCTAATTGAAATGCATCTTTTATTCCGTTTTTATTTTTTACAATCCTCATTCCTTTTCCACCACCACCAGCAGATGCTTTAATCATTAATGGAAATCCAATATCTTTTGCAATACTTAATGCGTGGTTGTTATCTTTAACCACTTTGTTAAAACCGGGAATAGTATTTACTTTAGCTTTAATAGCTAGATTTTTAGATTGAATTTTATCACCCATAATTTTAATAGCTTCAATATTAGGACCAATAAATTTTATTTTTGTTTTTGATAGTTTTTGAACAAATTCTGAATTCTCAGATAAAAAACCATAACCAGGGTGTATTGCATCAGAATTAGTTTTTTTTGCTGCGTCTATTATTTTTTCAATTGATAAATAACTTTCAGAGGCAATGGCTGGGCCAATCAATAAAGATTCATCTGCTACTAATACATGTTTGGAAAATTCATCAGCTTCAGAGTAAACCGCAACTGTTTTAATTCCCATCTTTTTAGCAGTTTTAATTACCCTACATGCAATTTCTCCCCTATTTGCAATGAGTATCTTTTTAATCATTATTTTTTAAAGAGGAATATTATTATGTTTTTTTGGTGGGTTTTTTAAAAACTTATTTTTTAACATTTTTAACGCTTTACAAATTCGTGCTCTTGTTCCAGCAGGGCGAATGATATCATCTATAAAACCTCTGGATCCTGCAATAAAAGGATTTGCAAATTTTTCTCTATATTCTTCAGTTCTTTCTTCAATTTTTTTCTTATCTTTTAAATCACCTCGAAAAATTATTTCAACAGCTCCTTTTGGTCCCATAACTGCAATTTCAGCAGTAGGCCATGCATAATTAACATCTCCTCTTAAATGTTTGGAACTCATAACGTCGTATGCTCCTCCATAAGCTTTTCTTGTAATTATAGTTATTTTAGGAACAGTAGCTTCTGTATATGCAAATAATAATTTAGAACCATGTTTTATAATTCCACCATATTCTTGTTTTGTACCTGGTAAAAACCCCGGTACATCAACAAAAGTAATTATAGGAATATTAAAACAATCACAAAATCTAACAAATCTTGCCGCTTTTCTTGAAGAATCAATATCTAAACAACCAGCCAACACTAATGGTTGATTAGCTACTATACCTATTGATTGTCCATCCATGCGTGCAAAACCAGTAATTATATTTTTTGCATAATTCTCTTGAATTTCAAAAAAATTTTCATTATCAACAATTTTATTAATTACTTCTTTCATATCGTAAGGTTTGTTTGGGTTCTTAGGTACTATTGTATTTAATGAATCTTCACTTCTATCGTGTTTATCACCTGTATTAATTACAGGAGGTTTTTCTCTAAAAGATAAAGGGATAAAATCAAATAATCTTCTAATCTCTTTTAATGCAACAATATCATTCTTAAAAGAGCCATCAGCAACGCTTGATTTTGTTGTATGTGTAGAAGCACCACCTAATTCTTCATGTGTTACATTTTCATGAGTAACAGTTTTAACAACATCTGGTCCAGTTACAAACATGTAAGAAGTTTTATTTACCATAAAAATAAAATCAGTCATAGCTGGGGAATATACAGCTCCTCCTGCGCAAGGTCCCATAATTACAGATATTTGTGGAATTACTCCTGATGCTAAAACGTTTTGTTCAAAAACTTTGGCATATGCTGCAAGTGAATCAACTCCTTCCTGTATTCTCGCACCGCCTGAATCGTTTAAGCCAATTACAGGAGCGCCGACTTGCATTGCTTTTTCCATAACTTTCACAATTTTATTAGCATGCGCTTCAGATAAAGAACCTCCAAAAACTGTAAAATCTTGACTAAAAACAAAAACCTGCCGTCCATTAATACTGCCGTGACCAGTAACAACGCCATCACCTGGCACTTTATTTTTTGCCATTCCAAAATCAGTGGATCTGTGTTCTACAAACATATCCCACTCTTCAAATGAGTCTTTATCTAATAAGAGATTTATTCTTTCTCTTGCAGTTAATTTACCTTTTGCATGTTGGGCATCTATACGTTTTTTACCACCACCATCTTGGGCATTTTTTCTTTTTTCTTCTAATATTTTGATTATATCTTTCATAAAAAAATAAAGAGTTTACTTAAGTATATTTTGAAATAATTCTACTAATTTTTCAATTTTTTTACATCTTTTAATATATTTGTAGTAACAAATTGAAAATTCAATTTATTGTTTTTTTGGGCTTGGTAATTTGGACTCTTTAAACAAAACGTGTTTTTTTGCTATTGGATCGAATTTTTTAACTTCTAATTTTGTTTTTTTTTCTCCTTTTGTTCCTCTTTTAATTATATAAGAATAACCTGTGCCAGCTGTACTAAGTAATCTTTTAACTTCAAAAGTTCTTGCCATTTATTTATCCTTTTTTTTTATTTAATTTTTTAGAAATTTCTTGGTTTTTCAATTTTTTTATCCAATTTTTTAGAAATTTCTTGGTTATCTTTTAATTCATTTTCTGGAACTTTTCGATCAACAGCTTGATCTTGTTTTTTTTCTTCGGTACCAGCAACATTTTCGTCAGATTTAATTTCACTCTCTTGCTTCTTTTTTTGTATTGGTCCAGAATCTAAACCTTTTGCTTTTTTATCTCTATCAACTAACTCAATGACTGCTAAAGGTGCCATATCTCCATACCTAAAACCATTTTTAAGTATTCTTATATAGCCACCTTTTCTTGCTTCATATCTTTTTGCAATATTAGTAAAAAGTTTATCTATAATTTTTTTATTTTTAAGAATTGAAAAAGCTTTTTTTCTTGATGCTAAATTATTTTTTTTTGCAAGAGTAATTATTTTTTCAACAAAAGGTCTTAAATTTTTTGCTTTTACTAACGTTGTATTTATTTGTTCATGTTTAATTAATGCTAATGTCATATTATTAAGTAATGCTTTTCTATGTGAACTAGTTCTATTAAGTTTATATTTTAAAACTCGATGTCTCATTTATTTATATGTTCTCATCTAAATTTTTAGATAATTCTTCGATATTCTCTGGCGGCCATTCTGCAATATCCATTCCTAAATTTAAACCCATTTGCATTAATACTTCTCTAATTTCATTTAATGATTTTCTTCCAAAATTCGGAGTTCTTAGCATATCGTTCTCTGATTTTTGTACCAAATCACCTATATATACAATATTGTCATTTCGTAAACAATTTGCAGATCTAACTGATAATTCTAATTCATCTACTTTTCTTAATAAATTTCTATTAAATTTGATTTCTGACTCTGCTTCTTTACTTTTTTCATCAATTTCTGGTTCTTCAAAATTAATAAAATATTGTAATTGTTCCTGTAAAATTCTTGCTGCCATGGCAACAGCATCATCGGGTTCCATAGCACCATTTGTTTCAACATTCAAAGTAAGTTTATCATAATCCGTTACTTGACCAACTCTTGAGTTTTCAATTCTGTAAGATACTTTTTTAACTGGAGAAAAAATAGAGTCTATAAACACAAGCCCTATTTGTTTGTCTTCTTTTTTTTGTAGATCAGCTGAAACATAACCTTTGCCATTTTCTACAGTAAATTCTATATTTATTTTTGCTGATTTATCAAGATGGCATAAAATTAATTCAGGATTGATAATTTCAACTTCACTTCCTGATTCAATTTGTGATGCTTTTACTTCACCTGGACCAGAGACTTTTAATGATATTTTTTTTGGCTGGTCACTATTTAATTTTAGCGCTAATAATTTAATATTTAAAATAAATTCAGTAACGTCTTCAATCATGCCTGGAATAGATGAAAATTCATGCAACACTCCATCTATTTGTACTGAAGTTACTGCAGCGCCTTGAAGTGAAGATAATAAAATTCTTCTTAAAGCATTTCCAATTGTTAAACCAAAACCTCTTTCTAAAGGTTCTACAGTAACGGAGCCTATGGTTTTTTTTTCATCTACATCTACATCTATTTTTTCTGGTTTTATCAATTCCGTCCAATTTTTGTGAGTAAATGGTTCAGGTTTTTTTAAATTATTATTATTTTCTTCTTTTTTTTTAATCATATTATTTATTAATCTTTCTATATAAAAAATTAAACTCTTCTTCTTTTTGGTGGTCGACAACCGTTGTGTGGTAAAGGTGTAACATCTTTTATTGAAGTTATTGTAAATCCAACAGATTGTAGAGCTCTTAATGCAGATTCTCTTCCTGCCCCAGGTCCTTTAATATATATATCTAAATTCTTAACACCGTGATATTTTGCTTTTTCACCAGCATCTGAAGCAGCGATTTGAGCGGCATAAGGAGTAGATTTTCTTGAACCTTTAAAACCTTTTACTCCTGATGAGGACCAAGATAATGTATTACCGTTAAAATCAGTTATATTAATAACTGTATTATTGAATGTAGCGTTAACATGCGCAATAGCATTAGGAACATTTTTTTTTGCTTTTTTTTTAAGAAATCTTTTTTTTGGCTTTAATTTTGACTTTTCATCTTTTTGTTCATCATTTTTTAAATTTTCTTTTGCTTTTACGTTTTCCTTTTTTTCTTTATCAATCATATTTTATTACGCAGTTACTTTCTTTTTATTAGCAATTGCAACTCCTTTTCCCTTACGAGTTCTAGCATTTGTATGAGTTCTCTGTCCTCTAACAGGAAGTTTTTGTCTATGCCTAAGACCTCTATATGTTCCTAAATCGGTTAATCTTTTTACATTAAGTGAAACTTCGCTTCTCAAATCACCTTCTATTTTATATTTATTTTCTATATGTTTTCTAATATTTAAAACTTCTTCATCAGTTAATTTATTTACTCTTTTGTCATCAGATATACCGACAATTTTACATATTTCATTAGCAGTTGTATGACCTATTCCATATATATATGTAAGCGCTACTTTAACACGCTTGTTTGTTGGTAAGTTTACACCAGAAATTCTAGCCAATTGAATACCTTAAATAATAAATGAATCACTTAAAAAATAAAACGAATTATACTAATTAACAGTTTTAAGTCAATAAAAACTAGCATTTTAAAAATTTCAATTATTGAAGTTCAAGACTTTATCGATATCTTTACTTATATCGTTTATAGATCTCATACCATCAAATGTTTTCAAAATATTTTTTTTTTTATATAAATCAATTAAAGGCCTTGTTTCATTTAAATAAACATCAATTCGTGATATTAAAACTTTAATATTATCATCTTCTCTATTTTCTTCTAATTGTCTTTTTTGAATTCTTTTTATTATTTCTCCCTTATTTATCAAAAGATGGATAACGCAATCGATTTTCTGTTTTTTTTTTTCTATTAATTTTTCAAATGCTTGCGCTTGATCTAAATTTCTAGGAAATCCGTCAAATAACATTCCTTTATTTCTTGATAATTCTTTTGAAATAATTTTTTCAACAATTTCTATAATTATTTCATCTCCTACTAGTTTTCCTGCATTAATAATATTCTTAATTTTTTGTCCAACTTTTGATTTTTGTTTTATTTCATTTCTTAATATATTACCTGTTGAAAAATGAAATAATTTTTTTGATTTGCAAATTATATCGGCTTGTGTGCCTTTTCCTGCACCAGGCGGGCCCAACAAAATTGCAATCATTTATAACCCACCTTTAAAGTCAGTTTTTTTCAATAAATCTTGATACTGATGAGCAAATAAATGTGATTGTACTTGTCCTATTGTATCCATCATAACAACAACAACAATAAGCAAACTTGTTCCACCAAAATAAAAAGGTACTGAAAACTTAGATATCAACAATTCAGGTATTATACAAACTAATCCTAAATACAAGGCCCCTACAAGAGTTAGTCTTGTCAAAACATAATCAAAATATTGTGCAGTATTTTCTCCAGGTCTTATTCCAGGAACAAATCCGCCGTTTTTTTTTAAATTATCTGCAGTTTCTTGTGGATTGAAAACTATAGATGTATAAAAAAAACAGAAAAAAATTATTAATGAAAGATATAAAAGCAAATATAAAGGTTTTCCATGTGAAAGGTAAGTACTTAAAGTATTTATAATGCCTGGACCTCTACCACCAGTTAATCCACTTAGAGTTAATGGTAAAAGAAGAACAGAGGATGCAAAAATTGCGGGTATCACGCCTGACATGTTCAACTTAAGCGGCATATGGCTGCCTTCACCTCCATACATTTTATTCCCTACTTGTCTTTTCGGATATTGAACAAAAATCTTTCTTTGGGCCCTTTCCATAAAAACTATAAAGATAAAAACTAAAGCTATAAAAAAGATTAACGCAATTATAAAAAATGGTGATAAAGCTCCGGTTCTAACTAATTCAAATGTACCGGCAACAGCTGCTGGTAAATTAGCTACTATACCAGCAAATATAATTAAAGAAATACCATTTCCAATACCACGTTGTGTTATTTGCTCGCCTAACCAAAGCAAAAATACAGTACCTCCAATTATAGTAATAACAGTACTAATTCTAAAAAAAAAACCAGGGTCTATTACTGCTGAACCTAACGCACCTCCCATATTTTCAAGTCCAACAGATAATCCGTAACCTTGAAAAGTTGCTAATAAAACAGTGCCGTATCTTGTATATTGATTAATTTTTTGTCTTCCTATCTCTCCTCCTTCTTTTTTTAATTGAGTAAGAGTGGGATTAACATGAGTTAATAATGACATTATAATGGAAGCAGAAATATATGGCATAACACCAAGTGCAAATATGCTCATTCTTTTAACTGCCCCACCTACAAACATATCAAACATTCCAAGTAAGCCGCTAGAATTTTGGGAAAAAATTTCTGCAAATACTTCTGAATTAATACCTGGAATTGGAATAAAAGTTCCAAGTCTATAAACTATCAATGCAAACAAAACAAATAAAATCTTCTTTTGAAGTTCTTTAGCCTTGCTAAAAGCACCCATATTTGACTGGGTATCCGTATAATTTGAAGAAGTCATTATTTTTTTATTTTATCTGTATTTGTTTTTTTTTTAATAGAATCTTTTTCTAAATTATTTTTTTTTTCTAAATTATTATCTTTTTTTTTTAAATTATTTTTCATAGCTTTAACAATATTTACTTTACCACCAATCTTTTCTATTTTCTTTATTGCATTTTTACTTGCTTTTTGCGCTTTAATGATAATTTTCGACTTAATTTCACCTTTTCCTAATATTTTTATACCATCCAATTTTTTTTTTATAATTTTTTTCTTTAGCAAAATCTCATCTGTAATTTCTTCCTTGGAATCTATTTTTTTTTTATCTATTAGACTTTGTATTTGTAATAAATTAATAGAATTAAAATGTTTTTTAAAAATATTTGTAAAACCCCTTTTTGGTAGTCTTCTGTATAGAGGCATTTGACCACCTTCAAAATTCTTAAGTGAAACTCCTGATCTTGATTTTTGGCCTTTATGACCTCTTCCGGAAGTTTTTCCTTTCCCCGAACCTATACCTCGCCCCAATCTTTTTTTTGATACTTTTTTTTTTCTCAAATTAACTAATGTGTTAAGCATTTAATCAACCTTTTCCAATTTTTACTAAATGACTAATTTTTTTAATTAATCCTTCATTAGATTTATTAATAATAACTAACTTTGAAGCTCCAATTTTTTTCAATCCTAGTGAAATTAAATTTTTTTTTTGCACCTTTTTTCTTCCAATAGTGCTTTTAATTTGTGTAATTTTAATATTTTTATTTTTTGTTTCTTTGTTCTTCATTTGCTTTTTTTTTAAAATATAAATCAGTTACTTTTTTACCACGTCTTTCAGCAATTTTTTTAATATCATCTAATTGACCTAATGCATTAAAAGTTGCTCTAACCATATTATGAGGATTAGTGGTTCCTAAAGATTTAGCAACAACGTCATGTATACCCAATACTTCAAAAACTGAACGTATAGGGCCACCTGCAATAATACCTGTTCCTGGAGGTGCTGCTCTAAGCAAAACTTTACCAGCTCCATGTGTTCCTTGAACATCATAAAAAAAAGTCCTATTTTTTTTCAATGGAAAATATTTCATACTTTTTTTAGCTTTGTCAGTTGCTTTTTTTATTGATTCAGAAAATTCTTTTGCTTTTCCATTCCCAAAGCCAGCTTTACCTTTTCCATTACCTACAACAACTAAAGCCGCTGTACCAAATCTGCGTCCCCCTTTTACAACTTTGGAAACTCTATTTACATATATTACTTTTTCAATTAAATTTTCGCCAATATTCTCTTGGTTTCTTTTTTTTATATTAATTTCCATTTTAAAATTCCAACCCTTCCTTTCTTGCACTATCTGCCAAAGATTTTACTCTTCCGTGATAAAGATAACTACCTTTATCAAAAACAACTTTTTTTATACCTTTTTTTTTTGCTTTTTCCGCTAAAATTTTTCCAATTTCAATTGCTGCTTCTTTATTACCTGTGTTTTTAAGTTTAGATTTAACTTTTTTATCTAACGTTGAAGCTGAAAGTAATGTTGTACCTTTATTATCATCTATAATCTGAGCGTAAATATTGTTTAAAGATCTAAATACGGACAATCTATAGCGATCATTAGCTTTTTTTTTTATTTTTTTTCTTATTCTTAATTGTCTTTTTAATTTTTTATTATTATTCATTTATTACTTCTTCTTTCCTTCTTTTCTTAGTATGCGCTCATCATCATACATTATACCTTTTCCTTTATATGGCTCAGACTTTCTATATGATCTTATATCAGCTGCAACTTGTCCAACTTGGATTTTATTTGAACCAGATATTTCAATAGTATTTGAATCTACGCATTTAATATCAATACCTTCAGGTATTTGATAATCTATATCATGGCTATATCCTGCACTTATTTTTAAAATTTTCCCTTGTATAGTAGCTTTATATCCGGTTCCAATAAGTTTTAATGTTTTTTTAAAATCATTTAGGCATCCTAAAATAATATTATGTAACAAACTTCTAGTTGTTCCCCAAATTGATTTTGTTTTTTTATTTAATTCCTTTGGTTTTATTAAAATTTGTTTATTTTCAATTGAAATAATAAGTTGATCAGAAAACTTAAATTGTGTTTCTCCAGATTTATCTCTTACTGTAATATTTGTTTCTTTCAAAGTAACATCAACGCCTTCTGGTATTTCTATTGGTATATTTCCTATTCTTGACATATAAAAAAAATATTAAAAAAAAATTAAAAAACTTGACATAAAATTTCACCACTTAAATTTGAAATTCTTGCTTTTTTATCAGTCATAACTCCTTTTGAGGTAGAGACAATGGTTGTGCCGTATCCTTTATAATAAGATGGCAAATTTTTAAGTTTTGAATAAACTCTACGTCCCGGTTTAGAAATTCGAGAAATTATTTTTATTGAAGGCTCCCCTTTAATATAAGAAAGTGTAATTTTTATTTCTTTTATTCCTTTTTTTATTTCATTTTCATTGAACGACTTAATATATCCTTCTTCTTGTAAAATTTTTAATATATTTAATTTTAATTTTGATGATGGCGTGATAACGAATTCTTTTGTTAATAAAATTCCATTTCTAATTGTGGTTAACATATCTGATATTGTATCTGTAACTACCATATTTTTTTCTACCAACTTGATTTAGTTATTCCAGGTAATTTCCCCTCACTTGCTAATTCTCTAAAAGCAATTCTTGATAATTTAAACTTCCTATAATTTCCTCGTGGACGTCCAGTAATAATACATCTGTTTCTTAAACGACAAGGTAAACTATTCTTTGGTAATCTGGATAACTTATTTATAGCATTAATTCTTTCTTCCGAATTTGTTTTTTTATTTTTAATAATTTTTTTTAAAGTAATTCTTTTCTTTAAATATTTTTTTACTAATCTTTCTCTTTTTAAATTTCTTTGTATTAAACTTAATCTTGTCATATCATTATTTATTTAAAGGAAAATTAAATGCCTTCAACAAAGATTTAGCTTCTATATTTTTCTTAGTTGAAGTTACAATAGTTATATCCATACCTTTTACTTTATCTATTTTATCATAATCAATCTCAGGAAAGATAATATGTTCCTTAATACCAAAAGTATAATTTCCAAGTCCATCAAAATTTTTTTCAGATAATCCAGCAAAATCTTTACTTCTAGGTAAAGCAATATTAATCAATCTATCAACAAATTCATACATTCTTTTTTTTCTTAATGTAACCTTACATCCAATAGGCATATCTTTTTTTGTTTTAAAATTAGCTATTGCTTTTTTTGTTTTAGTAATAATCGGCATTTGACCAGAAATTTTTTTTAAATCTTCTATAGTAGCATCTAATTTTTTTTTATCACTTGCATCTATTCCCAAACCAATATTTATAACAATCTTTTTAATTTCAGGAACTGAATAAATATTTTTTAAACCTAGTTCTTTCATTAAATTTGGTTTAATCTTCTTTTTATATTCTTCAAGTAATCTAGACATTTTTTATTATTTCACCTGTTTTTTTTTCAAATCTAATTTTTTTATTATTTTCAATTTTAAAACCAATTTTTGTTTTTTTTCCATCTTTTAAAGATAAAAAAGCTAGATTTGAAAGATGCACTGCTAATTCTTTTTCAACAATCCCACCTGCGCTTTGTTTAGATGGTTTTTGGTGTTTTTTAACAATATTAACACCTTTAATAATTACCTTATTCACTTTTGGAAAAATTGATATTATCGACCCAGTTTTACCTTTATCTTTACCAGATATAACTAAAACATTATCTCCTTTTTTTAATTTTAACATTTTTATAAAACCTCCGGAGCTAATGAGATAATTTTAGTAAATTTTTTTAATCTTAGTTCTCTGGTTACCGGACCAAATATTCTTGTTCCAATTGGTTCCCCTTCTTTTGTTAATAATACTGCTGAATTTTTATCAAACCTTATTGTAGAACCATCTTCTCTAGAAATTCCTTTTTTTGTTCTAACTATTACTGCCCTGGTAATTTCTCCCTTTTTTACTTTTCCATTTGGAATTGCTTCTTTTACTGAAACAACTATTAAATCTCCTATACTAGCACTCCTTCTTTTTGAGCCTCCTAATACTTTTATACACTGAACTAATTTTGCTCCAGAATTATCAGCAACATTTAATTTTGTTTCTGCAATAATCATTTTTTTTCCTTTACTGTTTTTTTTTCATCAAATAAAATAAATTTTTTAGTCTTTGAAATTGGTTTAGATTCCACAATTTGCACTATATCTCCTATTTTGCTACTATTATTTTCATCATGAACAGCAAATTTTTTATTTTTTTTTAAAAATTTTTTATATTTTTTATGCATATACGTTGATTCAACATCAACAATAATAGTTTTTTGATTCTTATTTTTTATAACTTTACCCTTCAATATTCTTTTTGGCATTATTATCCCCTAAAATTTTCTCATTTAATTTTGTTCTTATTCTAGCAATATCTTTTTTAACTTGATCAATTCTTCCTGTTTTTTCCAATTGACCATTTTTTTTTTGAAATCTAAGATTATAATTTTCTTTCTTTAAATTTTTTAATAAATCAATTAATTCATCTTTAGTTTTTCTTTTTATTTCATTATATTTCATTTAAATACCCATTCTTGTTACAAAAAATGACTTAATTGGAAGTTTTGCTGCTCCAAGTAATAATGCATTTTTTGCAATTTCTTGACTTACACCCTCGACTTCAAAAAGAATTCTTCCAGGATGTATTCTACTTACCCAAAATTCAACGCTGCCTTTACCTTTACCCATTCTAACTTCTGCAGGTTTCTTACTTACTGGAACATCGGGAAATATCCTAATCCACACTCTACCTTCCCTTTGCATTTCTCGTGTAATTGCTCTTCTTGCAGCTTCAATTTGTCTAGCATTGATTCTGCCAGGAGTTTTTGCTTTTAAACCATAACTGCCAAAATTTAATTTTGATCCTGATTGAGCTTTACCATGAATTCTTCCTTTATGCTGTTTTCTAAACTTTGTTTTTGATGGTTGTAACATTTTTCTTCCTTTTTATTAAGTATCATTAATTTTGATACTATCCCTATTATTATTTCTTTTTTCTTCTTTTAAAATTTTTTCTCCTTTATACAACCAAACTTTTACTCCGCATGTTCCATATGTTGTTTTTGCTGTAGAAGTTGCATAATCTATATTTGCACGAAGTGTATGTAAAGGGACTCTACCCTCTTTAAACCATTCAACACGAGCAATTTCAGCTCCACCAATTCTACCTGAAACACTTACTCTTATACCTTCAGCTCCTAATTTTAATGCTGATTGAACTGCTCTTTTAAGGACTCTTTTAGTTGCTGCACGATTTTCTAATTGCATTGATATATTATCCGCAACAACTTTTGAATCTAATTCTGGTTTTTTTGTTTCAACAATATTTAAATGTATTTCTGATCCACTTAATTTTGATAATATTTTTTTTAGCTTTTCTATATCTGCACCTTTTTTACCAATAATAATACCAGGTCTAGATGCATGTATTGCAATAATAATTTTTTTTGAAGATCTCTCAATAATAACTTTCGATAAACCAGCTTTTTTTAGTTCTTTTTCTATATATTTTCTAATTTTTAAATCGTTTTCCAAAAAAATACTATAATTTTCATCAGAATACCATCGGGAATCCCAAGTTCTATTAATTCCTAATCTTAAACCTAATGGATTAACTTTTTGTCCCATTATTTTTTTACCTCTTTCGTCTTAATCTTTTTATCTTCTTTAATATTTGTATTTTTTCTTTCTTTTTTTTTTATCTCGGTTTGTTCTTTTAATTTAATAGTTAAATTACTAAATGGTTTTAATATTCTTACCCCTCTACCCTTTGCTCTAGGTTTAAATCTTTTCATTACCAAGCCTTTACCAACTGAGGCTTCATGTACATACAATTTATCAACATCTAACTGATGATTATTTTCTGCATTTGCAATTGCAGATTGAAGTGCTTTTTTTATTGTGTAAGAAATACGCTTTTGAGAAAAAGATAAATAATTCAATGCTTTTTCCACATTTAAACCTCTTATTGGAGAAATAATTATATTTAATTTTTTTGGGCTTACTCTAATTGATTTTAAGTAAACTTTGGCAAAATCATTATCTTTTTTTATATTTTCATTAACAATGTTTTTTTTTTTATTTTTTTTATTTAATTCTTCATTTATTTTATTTTCTTCTACCATTTATTTTTTTCCCTCTTTACTTTCTTCTTTTGGTTTATCAGAAGATTTATTAATAGTAGCTGCAGGTGGCATTGCAGTTGATGTTGGCTTAGTTTCTGTTTTACTTACAGCAGAGTGGGAATTAAATGTTCTTGTTGGTGAAAATTCTCCAAATTTATGTCCAACCATATTTTCATTTACACTTACTGGTATGAATTTTTTACCATTGTAAACACCAAAAGTTAATCCAACAAATTCTGGTAAAATTGTTGATTTTCTTGTCCAAATTTTTATTACCTGATTAGTCTTACCAGATTTCCTAACATTATCTGCTTTTTTTAAAAGATATTCTTCATAAAATGGGCCTTTCCATGTTGATCTAGTCATTTTTTATTTTTTTCTCCTTGATCGTACGATAGTTTTATCTGTTCTTTTATTCTTTCTAGTTTTATAACCTTTTGTTGGTTTACCCCAAGGAGTAGATGGATGCCTGCCTCCTGAAGTTCTACCTTCTCCTCCTCCATGAGGATGATCTATTGGATTCATTGCAACTCCTCTAACTTTTGGCCTAAATCCAAGCCATCTTTTTCTCCCGGCACTTCCAATCTTAATATTTTTATTTTCAAGATTTGAAACAGTACCAACTGTTGCAAAACAATTATCTTCAACGTTTTTTATTTCACCCGAATTTAGTTTTATTATTGCTTTACCTGAATCAATTGCTAATAAGTTAACAGACGAGCCTGCTGATCTTGCTATTTGTGCTCCTTTTCCAGGTTTCATTTCCACATTATGCAATACTGTACCAACAGGAATATTTTTTAAAGGCATTGAGTTTCCAATTCTAATATCAACTTTTTCTCCAGATTGTACTTTATCTCCAATTTTTAATTTATCTGGAGCAATAATATATGATTTAGTTTTATCCTCGTATTCTATCAAAGCAATATGAGCTGTTCTTATTGGATCATATTCAATACGAACAACTGTAGCAGAAGTATTAAATTTCTTTCTTTTAAAATCTATAATTCTATATTTTTTTTTATGTCCCCCACCTCTATGTCTTGAAGTAATTCTTCCAGAATTATTTCTTCCAGCTTTTGATATTTTTTTCTTCGTCAAGGACTTTTCGGGTGATCCTTTCCATAAATGTTCCTTATTTGTTAAAACCGCATGTCTTCTTGTCGAGGTATATGGTTTAAATTTTTTCATTTTTTTTAAATTCCAGTTGTTATATCAATTTTTTGTCCTTTTTCTAATGAAATTATTGCTTTTTTTTCATTTTTTCTCTTGCCTATTCTACCTTTAAATCTTTTAGTTTTACCTTTCGATACAATAATATTAACTTTTTTTACATTTACCCCGAAAAGTTTTTCAACTGCTTGTTTAACATTTTTTTTTTTTGCATTCATAGGAACTGAAAAAATTACTTGTGAATTATTTGATACCAAAGTTCCTTTTTCAGTAATCACAGGTTTTTGTATCAAATCATATATTTTTTCAGATAAGTTATCTTCTTTTTCTTTTATTTCTTTTTTTTTAAAAATCATGTTAATTTTTTTTCAACCTCAGCCAATGCCTCTTTAGAAAAAATTAAATTATTAAATTTTAAAATATCATAAACATTCATACCTACTACAGGCATAAAATTTACATTGTTTATATTTAAAATTGATTGTTTCAAACTTTTTTCATTCTTATTAGCGCTACTACCAATTATTAATGCTGACTTAACTTTTAGTTTCTCTAATTTTTTTGAAATTTCTTTAGTTGATATCTTTTCTATTGATAATTTATCAATGATAATAATTTTTTTTTCTTTTTCTTTGACAGATAATGCAGTTTTTAAACCTAGTTTTCTTATTTTCTTTGGAAGTTTTTTTGTATTTTCCCTTACTACAGGACCATGAGTTACCCCACCTCCTCTTAAAATATTTGTTTTTAAGTTTCCTCTTCTCGCTCTTCCTGTACCTTTTTGTTTGAAAGCTTTAGCTGTTGTGCCAGCAATTTCAGAACGTTGTTTAACCTTATGTGTTCCTTGTTTTCTGCGTGATAACTGCCAATTTACAACGTCTCTTAAAATATCTTTTCTTATAGGGATAGAAAAAATATTCTTATTTAATTCTATTGTTCCTACTTTTTTTGAATCTAAGTTTATTATATCATGCTTCATATTTATTTTTTATCCTCTTTTGTTTTTTGTTCTTTTTGTTTTTCTTGATCTGTTAATTTTGGTTCAATTTTTTTTTCCTTTTCAGATGATTCATCTTTAATTTCTTCTTTTGTAACTTTTGATATTAATGATTTTGGTTTAATTGCATCTCTAATAATCAATAAAGTTCCTTTTGAACCGGGAACTGCACCTCTAATCAAAATTAAACCATCTTCGTTATTGATTTCTACTACTTCCAAATTGTGTATTGTAGTTCTCTTATTTCCCATATGTCCTGCCATTTTTTTTCCTTTAAATGTTCTTCCGGGATCCTGGCATTGTCCGGTAGATCCATGACTTCTATGAGAAACAGATACTCCATGCGTTGCTCTTAAACCAGAAAAATTGTGTCTTTTCATAGATCCGGCAAAGCCTTTACCGTTTGATTTGCCAATGACATCTACAAATTGTCCTACTTTAAAAAAACTTGTGTCTATTATGTCGCCTGTATTTATATTTTGATCATTTGAAGCATTAAATTCTAAAATTTTTTTTTTTGGTTCAATTTTTAATTTTGAAAAATAACTTCTTAAAGATTTTTTTACTTTTTTTGTTTTTATATTTCCCGAAGCAATTTGGACATGTTTTAAATTTTTTGAAGATATTTCCTTAACTCTAGTTACATAATTTTTTTCTACACCAATTAAAGTCACAGGTATATTTGACCCATCTTCTTTAAAAAATCTTGTCATTCCTAATTTTTTTGCAATTAATCCTATCCTCATAATTTAACTCACAGTTAAGTTTTTATTTCTACATTTACACCTGATGCTATATCTAAATTCATTAATGCATCAACAGTTTGTGGTGTTGGGTTAACAATATCTATTAAACGCTTATGTGTTCTCATTTCAAATTGTTCTCTTGATTTTTTATCCACATGTGGAGATCTTAAAACAGTAAATTTATTTTTTTTTGTTGGCAACGGTATTGGGCCTAAAACTTTAGCTCCAGTTTTTTCTGCAGTATTAACAATTTCAACAGTAGATTGATCTAATAACTTATGGTCATATGCTTTTAATCTGATGCGAATATTTTGTTTAGACATTTTTATCTCCTTTTCCACCACTTGTTTTTCCTGATTTAATTTCATCCGCTACATTTTGAGGGACTTGAGCATAATGATCAAATTGCATTGTAAATTGTGCTCTTCCTTGACTCATTGAGCGCAAATTATTCACATATCCAAACATATTTGCCAAAGGAACTTTTGCTTTAAAAACTTTCGCATTGCCTCTATTCTCCATTGCGCCAACCTGCCCTCTTCTTGAATTTAAATCACCAATAATATCCCCCATATAATTTTCGGGTGTTACGACTTCTACATCCATTACTGGTTCTAACAATACTGGGTTTGCTTTTGTTATTCCTTCTCGAAAAGCACCTTTAGCAGCTAATTCAAAAGTCATTACATTCGAGTCAACATCATGAAAATCACCATCAATAAGTGTAGCTTTGTAATCTATAACCGGATATCCTGCAAGAATTCCGGTTTCATTTGCTAAAACTAAACCTTTTTCTACTCCAGGTATATACTCTTTTGGTATAGCTCCTCCTTTAATAGTATCTTCAAAAACAAATCCTGAACCAGATTCACCTTTTTCAAAAACAATTTTTACCCTTGCATATTGACCTGCACCACCAGTTTGTTTTCTAAGTGTATGATCAATTTCAGCAGTTTGATTTATAGTTTCTCTATAGGCAACTTGAGGCGCTCCAACATTTGCCTCAACTTTAAATTCCCTTTTCATCCTATCAACAATAATATCTAAATGTAATTCACCCATTCCTTTTATAATAGTTTGTCCACTTTCTTCGTCTTGAGATACCCTAAAAGATGGATCTTCCGCTGCTAATTTAACTAAAGCTTCACCCATTTTATCTTGATCAGCTTTAGTTTTTGGTTCTACAGCAACTTCAATAACAGGATCTGGAAAGTCCATTTTTTCTAATACAATTGGATTATTTGGATCACAAACAGTTTCTCCAGTCGTGGCACCTTTTAAACCAGTTATAGCAACTATATCACCTGCGTATGCTTCTTTTATGTCTTCTCTATTATTACTATGCATTAACAACATTCTTCCTAATCTTTGAGTTTTTCCTTTAACTGATAATAAAACATTATCTCCTTGATTAATTTTACCTGAATAAATACGACAAAATGTTAAGGTACCTACAAATTCATCTGTAGCAATCTTAAATGCAATTGCAGAAAATGGCTCATTATCGCTAGATTGTCTAAAAATCTCTTCTTCTTCATTTTTAGGATTAATTCCTTTCGCTGGTGTAACTTCGTTAGGAGCTGGCAAATAGTCTACAACTGCATCTAATAATGGTTGAACTCCTTTATTTTTAAAAGCACTTCCACATAACACTGGAACAAAACTAAATGCAACAGTTCCTTTTCTAATACATTTTTTTATTTCATCTTCAGTAGGAACTTTCCCATTAAGATATTTTTCCATAATTTCATTATCTTGTTCTACAACTAATTCAATTAGTTCGTTACGTGCTTTTTCAGATTTTTCTTTAAACTCACTAGGGATATCTACTTCATTAAATTCTGCTCCTAATTTTTCTTCTTTCCAAATAATTGCTTTATTTTTTACTAAATCTATCACTCCTTTAAATTTTTCTTCAGATCCAATTGGTAATTGTGTAATTGCTGGTTTTACATTTAATCTATCTTTAAACATTTGAACACAATTATCAAAATCTGCTCCCATACGATCCATCTTATTTACAAAACAAATTCTAGGTACTTTATATCTGTCAGCTTGACGCCAAACTGTTTCAGATTGTGGTTCTACACCAGCAACGCCATCAAAAACTGCAACTGCTCCATCTAAAACTTTGAGTGATCTTTCAACTTCAATGGTAAAATCTACATGGCCAGGTGTATCGATAATATTTATTCTATGATCTTTCCAATAACAAGTCGTTGCTGCTGAAGTAATTGTTATTCCTCTTTCTTGTTCTTGCTCCATCCAATCCATGGTTGCATTTCCGTCATGAACTTCGCCAATTTTATGTGACTTTCCTGTATAATATAAAATTCTTTCTGTAGTTGTTGTTTTACCTGCATCGATATGGGCACATATGCCTATATTTCTGTATTTAGTTATTTCTGTTGTTCTAGCCATAAATTTAAATATTTACCATCTAAAATGAGCAAAAGCTTTATTTGCATCAGCCATTCTATGAGTGTCCTCTCTTTTTTTTACCGCACCCCCTTTATTTTGATGAGCATCTAAAAATTCATTATATAATTTCATTTTCATATCTTTCCCACTTCTTTTTCTTGCTGCGTCTATAATCCATCTAATTGCTAATGCCTGTGATCTTTCAATTTTTACTTCCATGGGAACTTGGTAAGTTGCACCACCGACTCTTCTTGATCTAACTTCGACTCTTGGTTTAACATTATTTAAAAGATCATGAAAAAAATTAATTGCATCCAATTTTTTTTCTTTTGAAATTTTATCTAAAATAGAATAAAGAATTTTTTCTGCTGTTGTTTTTTTTCCGTCAAGCATAATAACATTAACAAACTTAGATATAATTTTATCTTTAAATTTAGGATCCAGTTCTATTTCTCTTTTACATATTTTCTTTCTTCTTGACATAAAATTATTTAAAAAAAATTATTTAGGTTTTTTAGTACCATAGAGAGATCTTCTTTGTTTTCTATCAGCAACCCCATCTGTATCTGCGTTTCCTCTTAAAATATGATATCTAACACCTGGTAAATCCTTAACTCTTCCACCTCTTATCATCACAACTGAATGTTCCTGTAAATTATGTCCTTCACCAGGTATATAACTAGTAACTTCAAAACCATTAGTTAGCTTAACTCTAGCTACTTTTCTTAAAGCAGAATTCGGTTTTTTTGGTGTTGTTGTATAAACTCTAGTACAAATACCTTTTTTTTGCGGAGAACTTTTCAAAGCAGGAACTTTGTTCCTTGAAATTACTTTTTTTCTCCCTTTTCTAATTAATTGACTTATAGTCGGCATATTTCATATATATTTTACAAATAATTAATTAATAAATCCTGTGTGTCGAGATAATATGTATTTAACTTATGTAATCAACAAAAAAAGGCAAGAAAATTAAATTAATTTAATTCTTTCTTTTTCCTCTAATTTTTGGATTTTTTAAAGACTTTTTTTCTATTAAAGCTAAGATTTCTTTATCTTTATCAATAGCGGTTTTTTTGTACTTTTTAACTTTACTTCCTGTGCCTGCTGGAATTAATCTTCCAACAATAACATTTTCTTTCAATCCCTTTAATCTATCAATTTTGTTATTAACTGCAGCATCTGTTAAAACCCTTGTTGTTTCTTGAAAAGAAGCAGCAGAAATAAACGATTTAGTTTGTAAAGATGCTTTAGTAATTCCTTGTAAAAGAACTGTCCCTTTTGCAAGTTTTTTTCCTTCTTTTTCAAGTTTTTTATTAGTTTCATTAAAAACATCTTTGAAAACTGTTTCTCCAGGAATAAAAGTTGAATCCCCATTTTCTAAAATATTTACCTTTTTTAGCATTTGTCTTAATATAACTTCAATGTGTTTATCATTCAGTTGCACGCCTTGTAGCCTATAAACATCCTGTATTTCACTTATCATAAAATGCGCGAATGCAACATTTCCTAAAACTTCTAAAATATCGTGAGGTGTTGGTTGTCCATCAACAATTAAATCACCTTTATTAATTAAATCACCTTCATTAACATTTATATGTCTTCCTTTAGGAACAAAATATATTTTTTCTGCTTGTTTTTTATCAGTTGGTTCAACAACGATAGCTCTTTTCGCCTTGTAATCCTTACCCCATTTTACAACTCCATCAATAGCATTTAAAATACCATGGTCTTTTGGCTTACGTGCCTCAAATAAGTCAGCAACTCTTGGTAACCCACCGGTAATATCTTTTGACTTAGATGTTTCTCTTGGAATTCTAGCTATTATAGTTCCTGCTGATATTTTTGTTCCTTTAGATACACTCAAAACTGCTTCTATAGGAAGAAAATAAATAACTTCTTTATTTTTAGAATTTTTAATAGTATTTCCTTTTTGATCCACTATTTTGATCTGGGGTTTTAAATCTTTACTCTTTGGATTTAATTTCCAATCAATGATTGCCCTATGTGAAATACCAGTTGAAGCATCAACAGTTTCTCTAGATGAGAATCCATCTACAACATCCTCATATTCTACTATTCCATCTTTTTCTGAAATAATTGGTATTGTATACGGGTCCCATGAAGCAATTATATCTTCTGGCTTAACTTTCTTTCCATCTTCAATAAATAATTTTGCCCCATATGGAATATGATTAGATGATTTCTCTTTATTTGTTTTAATATCTAAAAAAAACACTTTACAATTTCTAGTCATTACTATCAATTGTCCTTCACTATTTTTAACAGTAGAATTATTTTGTATTTTAATTTTTGCATCATAATTTGAAATAATATTTGATTGAACAGTTGCTTGAGTTACAGCGCCGCCAATATGGAATGTTCTCATTGTCAATTGTGTTCCTGGTTCTCCTATTGATTGTGCAGCTTGAATGCCAACAGCTTCTCCCATGTTAACTAAAATTCCTCTTGCCAAATCTCTTCCATAACATTTTTGACATATTCCATCTATCGTTTCACAAAATAATGGAGATCTAACTTTTACAGTTTCAATATTAGTATCATGGATCTGCTTAAGGGATTTTTCATGAATTAATTCACCTTTAGACATGAATTTTTTTTTAACACTTTTTTTTTCAATAAAAAATAAATCTTCAGCTAAAGTTCTTCCTAATATTCTTTCACCAAGAGAAGCGATTACAGAACCATTTCTTATTACAGCAGAAATCTCAATATATTTTTTAGTTTCACAATCTTCTTCTATAACTACAACGTCTTGTGATGAGTCAACAAGACGCCTAGTTAAATATCCTGAATTAGCAGTTTTTAATGCTGTATCAGCAAGGCCTTTTCTTGCGCCGTGCGTAGAATTAAAATATTCAAGAACTGTAAGACCTTCTTTAAAATTAGATGTAATTGGAGTTTCTATAATTTCACCAGTAGGTTTTGCCATTAAACCTCTCATTCCTGAAAGTTGTTTTAATTGCGCAGAAGAACCTCTTGCTCCAGAGTCTGACATCATAAATACAGAATTAATTTTGTTTGTGTTTCTTGTTTGCTCAATTTCATTTGTCATTGCAGAAGCAACAGCGTCTGTACATTGAGACCATGTATCAATTGCTTTATTATATTTTTCTTTTTTTGTAATAATTCCATTTAAGTATTGTTGGTCATAATCTTTTATATCTTTTTTAGCTTCATCTACTAGTTGTTCTTTTTCTTTTGGTATAATCAAATCATCTTTACCAAAAGAAATACCTGCTCTACATGCGTGTTCAAATCCTATAACCATTATTTTATCACAAAATTTAACAGTTTCTGTTTGACCACAATGTCTATAAATCGCATCAATAACATTACTTACTTCTTTTTTTGTTAAGACTTTATTTATTAGTTTAAATTCTATTTTTGGATGTTTTGGTAAAACTTCATTAATTAACATCCTCCCAGCTGTAGTATCAACTATGGAAATTTCTTCTTTGCCATTCTCATTTAAAAATTTGTGCCTACATTTAATTTTAGAATGCAATGTAATTTTTTTTGCTAATAAAGCGTGTTCTATTTCTGCAATATCTACAAAGGCCTTTCCTTTTCCAATATCTTCTTCAAACATTAAACTTAGGTAATAAATTCCTAATACCATATCTTGAGTAGGAACAATTATTGGTTTTCCACTAGATGGACTTAAAATATTATTCGTAGACATAATTAAGACACGGGCTTCTAATTGTGCTTCTAAAGATAGAGGTACATGGACTGCCATTTGATCCCCATCAAAATCAGCATTAAATGCTGTGCAAACTAATGGGTGTAATTGGATTGCTTTTCCTTCTATTAGCATAGGTTCAAATGCTTGAATCCCGAGTCTGTGTAAAGTTGGTGCACGATTTAATAACACCGGATGTTCTTTTATAACTTCTTCTAAAACATCCCAAACTTCTGGTTTTTCTTTTTCTACTAATTTCTTTGCTGTTTTAATTGTATTAGAGAATCCATATTGTTCCAATTTAGAATATATAAATGGTTTAAAAAGTTCTAAAGCCATCTTTTTAGGAATACCGCATTGATGCAATAATAGATGTGGGCCAGGTACAATTACAGATCTACCTGAATAATCAACTCTTTTTCCTAGTAAATTTTGTCTAAATCTACCTTGTTTACCTTTTAACATTTCAGATAAAGATTTAAGCGGTCTTTTATTAGAACCCAAAATTGCTCTTCCTCTTCTTCCATTGTCAAAAAGAGCATCGACTGCTTCCTGAAGCATTCTCTTTTCATTTTTTATAATTATATCTGGAGCATTTAATTCGATTAATCTTCTTAATCTATTATTTCTATTAAGAACCCTTCTATACAAATCATTTAAATCGGAAGTAGCAAATCTTCCACCATCCAAAGGTACTAAAGGTCTAAGATCTGGAGGAATAACAGGTAAAACCTCCAAGATCATCCAATCGGCTTTAACTTTAGATTTCAAAAAAGCATTTAATAGTTGTAATCTTTTTAAAAGTTTTAATTTAGTAATATCTGACTTTGTAGATTCAATATTAACTTGAACAGCTTTAATTTCTTTATCAATTTTTAAATCACTTAGTAATTTTTTTATTATTTCAGCTCCAATACCTACTTCAAATTTTCCCTCACCATATTTTTCAATTAATTCCTGGTATTTTTCTTCAGTTATAAGTTCGTATTTTTTAAGATCAGTTAATCCAGGTTCTACTACTATATATTCCTCGAAATATAAAATTTTTTCCAAAGACTTTAATGTAATATCAAGCAAAGATCCAATTCTACTTGGAAGAGATTTAAAAAACCAAATATGTGCAACTGGTGAAGCAAGTTCAATGTGTGCCATTCTTTCTCTTCTAACTTTGGACAAAGTAACTTCGGTACCACATTTTTCACATATGATACCTTTATATTTCATTCCTTTATATTTTCCACATATACATTCATAGTCCTTAGTTGGGCCAAAAACTCTGCCACAAAACAATCCGTCTTTTTCAGGCTTAAAGGTTCTATAGTTAATTGTTTCTGGTTTTCTGATTTCTCCAAAAGACCATGAACGAATTTTATCAGGACTTGAAATAGAAATACCTATGCTATCAAAGTCTTGTACTTCTGCTGAAGATCTTTTTATTGTTGTTTCAAAAACTTTTTTCGATAACGACATATATTTTTATTTACACCTCTGCATTTTTTAATTGTACATCTAAAGCTAAAGACCTTAATTCTTTTACTAAAACATTAAAAGATTCAGGTATTCCTGATTGAAATTCACTTTGTCCTCTGACTATTGCTTCATAAACTTTTGTTCTTCCGGCTACATCGTCAGATTTAACTGTTAACATTTCTTGTAAAGTATATGATGCTCCATACGCTTCTAAAGCCCAAACTTCCATTTCACCAACTCTTTGACCTCCAAATTGCGCTTTACCACCAAGCGGTTGTTGTGTGACAAGGCTATATGGTCCAATTGATCTTGCGTGTAGTTTTTCATCTGCTAAGTGATGTAATTTAAGCATATAAATATAACCTACTGTTATTTTTCGATCAAAATATTCGCCTGTTCTTCCATCTATGAGTTTTACTTGTCCTGAATTATCTAAATTTGATTGTTCAAGAAAATTGTTAATATCACTTTCTTTTGCACCATCAAAAACTGGGGTGGAAATAGAAATTCCATTTTCTATTTCAGATTTATAATCTAATAATTCTTTTTTATTGCTAATTATCTGATCAACTACTTTATTTTCATATAAAAGATTTAAATTTTCTTTAAGTTCTTTATTTACATTATTTTTTAAATAATCATCAATAAGTTTACTTATTTTTTTTCCTAAGCCAGCACACGCCCAACCTAAATGAGTTTCTAGAATTTGCCCAACGTTCATACGTGAAGGAACTCCTAAGGGGTTCAGTAATATATCTACTGGTGATCCGTCCTCTAAATGAGGCATGTCCTCAACTGGAACTACTTTTGAAATACAACCTTTGTTACCATGGCGTCCTGCCATTTTGTCACCAGCTTGCAATTTTCTTTTTGCAGCTACAAAAACCTTTACCATTTTCATAACTCCTGGTGGTAATTCGTCACCTAATTGTAATTTTTCAACTTTAATCTGAAATCTGTTTTCTAATTTTTTTAATTCATCATCAAAATTTTTATTTAAATTTTGAGTGAGTTCTTGTTTTTTTGGATCTTTTAAAATAATTTTTCTAAGATCTTTAATTAAAAAACTGTCAATATTATTTAATTCAATTTTTTGATTTTTCTTCAAGTCTTTTACTCCTTTTAAAACAATGTTATCTACAAGACTTCTTTTTAAAATTTCTGAAAAAGATTCTTCTAAAATTGTTCTTTCATCATCTCTATCTTTAGCTAAACCCTCAATTTCTGATCTTTCGATAGATAAAGATCTCTCATCTTTTTCAATACCCCTTCTATTAAAAACTCTTACTTCAACAACTGTCCCCGCGTCGCCAGGAGGAACTCTTAATGAGGAATCACTTACATCAGTTGATTTTTCACCAAAAATTGATCTTAAAAGTTTTTCTTCAGGAGAAACTGTTGAATGAGCTTTTGGAGTTATTTTACCTACAAGTATATCGCCTGCTTTAACTTCTGCTCCTATATAAATAATACCAGCTTCATCTAAATTTTTTAACGATTCATCTCCTACATTTGGAATATCTCTTGTTATTTCTTCTTGCCCAAGTTTAGTATCTCTGGCCATTATATCATGTTCTTCAATATGAACTGATGTAAATTTATCTTGTCTTACTACTTTATCAGACATAATTATTGCATCTTCAAAGTTATATCCTTGCCATGGCATAAACGCTACTAAAATATTTTTTCCTAAAGCCAATTCTCCTTTGGATGTAGCTGGTCCATCTGCAATAATTTCACCTGTTTTTATTAAATCTCCTTTTTTTACTAATGGAACTTGATTAATACATGTGCTTTGATTTGATCTTTGAAATTTTTTTAAACTATATATATCAACACCTGAGTGATCGTGCGACGGGTTTGCTACACTTATAACTATTCTACTTGAATCAACATTGTTAACTTTTCCTCCTCTCTTTGCTACAATTGTAACTCCTGAATCCTTTCCAACGGATTCTTCCATCCCAGTTCCAATAAAAGGTGCGTCTGGTTGTAATAACGGTACAGCTTGCCTCATCATATTAGAACCCATTAAAGCCCTATTAGCATCATCATTCTCTAAAAATGGAATTAACGCACTGGCAACAGAAACTAATTGTTTTGGGGAAACATCCATAAAATCAATTTTATCTGGATTTGCAATTATAAAGTCCCCATCTTTTCTTGCGCTGATCAATTGATCAATAATTTTTCCATTATCATCAATTTTTGTATTTGCTTGTGCAATAGTATATCTTTCTTCTTCATCTGCGGCCAAAAATTCAATCTTATCAGTAACTTTTCCATTAACAACTTTTCTATACGGACTCTCAATTAACCCATATTTATTTACTCTAGAATATGTTGCTAATGAATTTATCAACCCTATGTTGGGACCTTCAGGTGTTTCTACAGGGCATATTCGGCCGTAATGAGTTGGATGAACATCTCTTACTTCAAAACCCGCTCTATCTCGTGTTAAGCCACCTGGTCCTAATGATGAAACTCTTCTTTTATGAGTGATTTCTGATAACGGGTTAGTTTGATCCATAAATTGTGACAATTGAGAAGTTCCGAAAAATTCTCTAAGAATTGAGACCGCGGGTTTCGAATTAATTAAGTCTTGTGCAGTTGCTACAAAAATGTCAATCGATGACATTCTTTCTTTAATAGCTCTTTCCATTCTAACAAGACCTATCCTATATTGATTTTCAATTAATTCTCCAACAGATCTAACTCTTCTATTACCTAAATGGTCTATATCATCTTTTTTTCCCTTGGTGTCATTTAAAAATAAAAGATGTTTTGCAATTTTTAAAATATCATCTGATGTTAAAAAATTTACTGTTTCGTTAATATCTAATTCACTTCTATTATTTAATTTGTATCTCCCTACTTTGGATAAATCGTATCTTTCAGAATTAAAAAAAAGATTATTAAAAAGATTTTCAGCAGCTTCTAAAGTTGGTGGTTCCCCAGGTCTAAGATTCTTATAAATATCTATTAACGCTTCTTCTCTATTTAAATTTAAATCAGTATGAATTGTATTTCTGAAGGCAGCTCCAACATTAACATGGTCAATATTTAAAATTTTAATTCTTTTTACATTTTTGTTTTTTAAATTTTCTAAATCTTTTTCTGTGATTTCATCGCCAGATTCATAAAAAATTTCTCCTGTACTTTCATTTATAATATCTTCTGCTAAATATTTTCCTATTATTGTTTGATCACTTAAAAAAATTTCATTTAGCCCTTCTTGTTTAAGTTTTTTTGCCTCATCCAATAAAATTTTGGATCCAGATTTTTTTTTAACTGAATGATTTTTTGCATCAATTAAATCAAATATTAAACGCTTATTATTAAAATGTTTTTCATCAAAAAGAGTGATCCAACCTTTATCAACAACAGAAAGTTCAATGTTTGAATAAAAATAATTGAGAACATCTTCAGGAGTTCTGTTTTGTTTTTTGTCTTTTTTGTTTACTTTGTCTGACTTTAAATTATTTTCTAAAGCCATAAAAAAAGTACTAGCTAACATTTTTTTCTTTCTGTCAATTCTAACGTACATAATATCTTTTACATCAAACTCAAAATCTATCCACGATCCTCTCATTGGTATAATACGAGCAGAATATAATAATTTACCAGATGGATGACCTTTACCATTATCATGATCAAAAAAAACACCCGGGGATCTGTGCATTTGAGACACAACTACTCTTTCAATTCCATTGAAAACAAAAGTCCCCCTGTTAGTCATTAAAGGTATATCTCCTAAATAAACTTCGTCATCAACAGAGTCCCTAAATGATTTTATATCTGGATTTTCTTCATCTATTTCATAACGCAATATTCTTAAAGTTACTTTTAGAGCTGAAGCAAAAGTAAACCCTCTTTGTTTACATTCATCTACGTCATATTTAGGAGTTTCTAATTTATATTTAATATATTCTAGTGTTGCTTTGCCAGCGTAATCAGTAATTGGAAAAATTTCTGATAACACTTGTTGTAATCCAATATTTTCTCTTTTATTAGGTTCAACACGACTTTGCAAAAATTCTTCATAAGAACTTTTTTGAACTTCAATTAAATTTGGAATATCCAAAATTTCTGGAATATTACCAAATCTTTTTCTGAAACGTTTTCGGGCTAGTAAATTTATATCCATATATTTTCCAATATGGAGCTATACTTTTTCAATAAAAAACTATTTTAATGCTACTTTAGCTCCAACAGCTTCGAGCTTTTTTTTAATCTCTTCAGCTTCTTCTTTTTTCACACCTTCTTTTAAAGGTTTCGGCGCACTTTCAACTAAATCTTTTGCTTCTTTTAAGCCAAGTTCTGTAATTGCTCTAACTTCTTTGATAACATCTATTTTTTTATCTCCAGCTGCGGTCAATTCTATATTTACAACACCACCACCAGCATCTTCTTCTGAATCGGTATCTCCTCCAGCAGGTACAGCTGCTACAGCTGCTACCGGGGCATTTGCTTCAACTCCCCATTTTTCTTCAAGTAATTTGCTTAATTCTGCAGCTTCTTTAACAGTTAGCTTAGATAAATCTTCAACAATTTTATTTAGAGTATCACTAGACATAACTTATCTCCAACAAATTAACAATATTTTTATATTTTTCAACATTATTTTTATAAATTTTTATTTATCTTTATTTTCTTTAACTTTTGGTTTTTCATCTTGTTTTACTTCAGTTTTTTGTTTTTCTTCTTGAATATCAAGTTTTGAATATTCATTAAAAACTCTTGCTAATTTATTTGCAGAAAATTTAAG
>Ga0315338_1000654_pt1 | contig 67137 bp, 50 predicted proteins | sample ASW8metaG_FD_204518 | JGI IMG/M metagenome (GOLD analysis project Ga0315338, IMG submission 204518) | Ammonia-oxidizing marine archaeal communities from Monterey Bay, California, United States - ASW #8 | ecosystem: Environmental > Aquatic > Marine > Coastal | place: USA: California | collected...
GTGAGTCTTCTGTAATCCATCGTATTGCCTGGCCTGTCAGTCCAGAGGAAACCGTGTTTCGGCGGGCCCACAATACACTATTTTGGGCTGAATCTACGTGCACCACCTCGGCGCCGTGAGAAGCAGCGGCCAACGTTGCTCCGCCGGTGTAGGCAAAAAGGTTAAGAATTTTGAGCGTTTCGCCACTCGCTTTTAATTGGCGTGACATCCAATCCCAATTTCCGGACTGTTCCGGAAAGACACCTACGTGGCCAAAATCTGTGAGTTTTAATTCTAAATCCCAGTTTTCATGTTTGATCTTCCAAGACAGGGGCATCTGGTTGGCACTATGCCAGCCCCCCTCGTTGGCATTGCGTTTTACGTAGCAAGCGTGTGCAGAATCCCAAAGCTCGCTCTTCTGCCGCGTGACACCATCAGCGGCCAGGCTTGGGCGATCAAGAATAAATTCGCCGAAACGTTCTAAACGACGGCCGTCACCAAAATCGAGCAGCTGATATTGATCCTTAGAAAACATTCTTATCCGTTCTAAGTCGTAAAAATTGAGGATTGAAGCAATCCGGTATGGTATCACGCTTAAGAGGCGATTTTCAAGCCATTCCGTCGTGGGGTTCGGCAAATCGCCCCTGGATTGGGACAAATCGGCCGTACGCTGGTGGGCCAACTCCTCTACAATGGCAAGTGGGGCAGCAAGAAGCGCCAAAATAAAATGCTAATCGGCTGGCAAACCATGCCAAAAAGTTTCGAGGTGAGCGGCTCCAGAAGATAAACCACCGACGGACAAATCGGTCCGTTCTAGTTGTTAGGGTTCATGCCGTGGGTACAATCGACTTACAAAAATCCGAAAGTGATGTTACGTGGCCTCCGGTTATTCCGTCAAGGATGTGGGTTTACAAAAAGAGCGTGTCTATTTTCATAGCGGTTACTGGAACCGTTCTCTGTTTTGTCGGTGGATGTCAGGATACCAAGAACAGAAATACTGGCAGCGCCGAACCATCTCTTGCACCCATGGCGCAGGGGCAACACATTTCGAATTTGTCGCCACCGCCCACTTTGGAAAATTGTCAATCACCAGTCGTTCGGCTGGTTGCAAGATCGGGCCAGAATAATTCGATCGATGGAAATCGTGCATTCGGTTTCCTGCAGCACATTTGTGCTCTCGGTCCAAGAATAACTGGCTCAGCTGCGATGCGGTCACAACAACAAATACTGTCCGAGTATTTCAGCAACCTTGGGGGAAAGGTCCGCTTACAGCATTTCAGTTTTCCCCATCCTCTCACAAAGTCATCGCAAGGGGCCGCGAATCTGCTTGTCGAATGGCACCCAGAGCGGCAGGATCGGATTCTCCTTTGTGTCCACTACGACACTAGGCCACAAGGAGACAACGCGCGTGTACCCGCATATCAACGGGGAAAGATATTCCTGGGCGCAAATGATGGTGCCAGCGGTGTGGCACTATTGATGGAACTTGGCCATCAAATCCCGATGCTTTCCAGTCATTATGGAATCGATTTTCTGTTTGTTGATGCGGAGGAATATGTATTTAGTAACTCTCCCAAGGAGCGTTATTTTTTGGGGTCTGAATTTTTTGCGCGGGACTACATCCAAAATCCCCCGAAACATCGGTACAAAAAAGCGGTCGTCCTGGACATGATCGGTGATCGGCATTTACAGATATATCAAGACCGCAATAGTGTGTGGTGGAAAGACACGCGGCCTATCACCAAAGAAATCTGGAAAACAGCCAAAGATCTCGGCGTGCACGAATTTATTCCACGCACCCACCCTAAAATGCGGCAACCTATCCGGGACGATCATTTAATGCTGCACAATGTTGGCAAAATCCCAACTTGTGAAATCATCGACTTTGATTACCCCAAATGGCCACAGAATCGTTACTGGCATACGGCAGATGATACCCCAGAGCGTTGCTCTGCAGAGTCATTATCTAAAGTTGGCTGGGTGATGCTCGAATGGCTGCGAAGCACACAGTAGTCAAAATCCAGGAGCCTACTCATGGACTGGGCGACGGTTGCTGTTTCTCTGTTATTGATTGGTGTCTCCGCAAGTTTGATGGTCCTGCATGTCCGCTCAAGACACAACGAGAAAAAACAATTTCATACCGGGCCGTTCGGATCTCGATTTTCCAAAAAGCAATTTAAGCGGCGGATGCAAGTCAGCTTCATGCTTGGGATGGCCGGCATCGCAATGCTCGGCAGTCAGTGGTTGCCTCACCATGCCCTACTTTTCGGATGGTATTGGCTAGGGATAACCGCCTGGGTTTTATGGATTCTCCTCTTGGGGATTATGGATGTTTTTGACACCCACCGGCACTTCGCCAAGCAACAGCACGATCAATGGATTGAGCAGGTGAAACAACAGGCTCCACTGACATCCCAAAGAGAGAAAGGCCCCTAAGGGACTGATAAAGCAACCTGCAATATGGGAAGACAGGAAGTAAGCCGATGGGTGCAACGGATATTTTGCGGCTTTAGGACGATGCGACAAGCAGCCGCTTGATTTCCCTATCTAGATCGTTTTATTATTTTTCATTCCTGTGAAAAGTGAGTTGCAATGGACCCAATTTCTATTGGATTAGCCTTAGGTCCCTTGGCCCTTTATCTTCTCTACATGGGGAAAATCAATTTGTCTCCTCGTCCAGTGCTTTTGAACGGCACTTGGGATATTTGTGCTCTCGGCGCCGGCCTTTCGGGGATGATTTTTATCGGGCCCTATAATCTGCTCATGCCACCGGCCGCGATGATCCGTTTTGGTACTTTCGTGTGGATATTACTTGCTGTCCTCTATGCACTCTGTCTTATTCTACTATCAAGCAAGCTCAACCCCCGTTTGGTGATCTATAACATGACAGAGCAACAACTGCGGCCCGTGCTGACGGCCACGATGCAGCGACTGGGGTGGGATCACCGATGGGCTGAAAATGTGCTCGCAGTTTCAAATCATGGCATTCAACTGGAAATGGTTTTTTTCTCACCGCTAAAAAATATCACGCTTAGACGGACTTCCGCTCTGCAGAATCGCGGTGCCTGGCGACGCCTTGAATTCGTACTGCAAGCCGAACTACAGCTTGTCAGAGTGGAGCCAAATCGACCAGGCAAAATCCTGTTCTGGGGTGGCCTGCTCATCTTTAGCGGCTGTTGTGCATGGATTATTTTTGATCCAAGCCAGGTCGTTTACTCGATTTTCTAGATTTTGTGGGCCTCGGACGCTAGAATTTTTCGATTTGCCTGAGGGCTGCAGGGGCGGGGAGCCTCATGATTCACTGTTCTTGCGTCGTCATAAACCCGGTCACAGGATCTTAAAATAAGCCCGTCTATTGAGCCGGTGGGCAAAGTTTTGCCTACCAAAATGTCAGAGATTACTGCCATTCACTCGACTCCTGCTGCCTTAACGACTCCTGAAAATAACTGTCAAATCGGTCGGTCAGACAGGATAGCAATGCTGGCGAATACCAATTGGTGGGCAACGAATAATCCTAAACTGTTTTCTACCAAGCGATTTCGTCGCCCCTTGACGTAGAGACGCGCCAAGATTTAACCTGCTTTTTGGATATTGATTGGCCTTGCGTGCCTCACAGGCACTCCTATAATCCGACGAATTTCCTCCCGACCAGCATCTGTCGGCCTGCATGGTGTGGCGAGTGCATGAGGTGTTATAGAAAGTGATTTTTATGAGTTACAGGCGGGTGTAGCTCAGTTGGCAGAGCACAACGTTGCCAACGTTGTTGTCGTGGGTTCGAATCCCATCACCCGCTCTTTATTTTGATGTTGTTTATTGACAATGTACCACTGGACAAGCTGTTCGGTTGGTTGGTGGATCGAGGGATCTTCTGATCAGGACATATTGCCCTAAATATTTACACCATAACCCCACCTGTTCTGCATACTCATGACCAGCGAAAATTTGCAAGAAACACCTGAGCCCGATGTTGAACAGGAAGCAACATCCACCAACTTACATTTGGATGTTCAGATCGAGAGCCCCAGTGCATGCCAGCGGCATATTACAGTGACCGTTGCCCGTGAAGATATCGACCGCTACTTCGATGATGCGGTTAGTGAAATGATGCCGACAGTTGCCGTTCCTGGCTTTCGCGTTGGACGAGCACCCCGCAAGTTGATCGAGGCGCGCTTCCGTAAAGATGTGGCGGATCAAATCAAGGGTTCGCTATTGCTTGACAGTATGTCGCAGGTTAATGAGGACCATGACCTAGCAGCAATTAGCGAACCAGATGTTGATTTAAGTGCTATCGAGGTGCCTGATGAAGGTCCTATGACCTTTGAGTTCGATCTTGAAGTTCGCCCGGAATTTGATTTACCGAACTGGAAGGGCCTGAAAATCGAACGGCCCATGGCGGAATTTACTAACAAGGATATTGACGATCAATTGAATCGAGTCTTGGCAGATTATGGCCGGCAGGTTCCCACCGAGGATCCCGTTGCCGATGGCGATTATATCACGACTGCTATTTCAGTCTCACACGACGATGTTGCCATTCAGGAAAGGGCGGAGCGGACCATCTGTGTCCGAAAAACCCTTAGCTTTCGTGATGGCAAAATCGAAAACTTTGACCAGTTGATGGGGGGCGCCAAGTCGGGTGAAATGCGGAAGGCCAAAATGAATCTGGTTGAGGACGCACCAAATCAAGGTCTTGCCGGCAAAGAGGTCGATATTGAGTTTGAGGTTCTCGATGTCAAAACATTCGAATTGCCCAAAATGACTCCCGAATTCCTCGGGCAGTTGGGCGATTTTGAGACCGAGGCCGACCTGCGGGATGGTATTAAGGATAGTTTGCAGCGTCAGGCCGAATACCAGCAACAACAGCGCGCCAGACAGCAGATCACCGAACTTCTGACCGCCGCCGCTGACTGGGAGCTACCGCCCGAGATGCTCAAGCGACAAAGTGGGCGGGAACTGGAGAGAAAAGTTATGGAACTTCGTCGGAGTGGATTTCCCGAAGCCGACATCCAGGCCCATGCGAATGAATTGCGACAGAATAGCCAGCAGACGACAGCTACCGCATTACGTGAACACTTTATTCTCGAGCGTATTGCCGAGGCAGAGGGTGTTGAGGCAGACGAAGAGGATTATGACCGGGAAATCTCCTTAATTGCTATGCAAACGGGAGATACACCGCGACGCGTTCGAGCACAAATTGAAAAGCAGGGCCTCATGGATAGTCTGCGAAATCAGATTGTTGAGCGCAAGGTGATTGATTCAGTCCTTGAACATGCCAAATTTAAGGATGTAAAATTTGAGCCCGGAGGGGGTGATGTTGAGGCGGTTGATTTGGCTGTCGGTGGTGGTGAGGAGTCGGACATTCCTGTTGCCACTCACGGAGAGCAAAAGGAATTGCTCGCCCCAAAAGATCACACTTAAGAGATATTTCTCTTACTAAAAAGACACAGTGGAAGGAAACAACACTCAACAAGACGGGTAGGCACTGCATCGTTTCTGTTTGAGTGGTTTGGCACGGAAGGATATTGGATGACTGATTTCTTTGGTTCTCTGGATCATTCGGCCGCTAGCTCTCTGGCACGACCGATAGCCAATCCCCAATTGAATCGCGATTACCAGCGTCAGCGACAAATGACGCTTGGTGATCTACTTTTGGAGAACCGAATTATTTTCTTGCAGGGGGAAATCCACGACGGAAATGCCAATGAAATGGTGATGAAAATGCTCTACCTGCAGAGCGAAAACCGTCGTAAGGATATCAATTTTTATATCAATTCTCCCGGGGGAAGTGTCAGTTCCACGTTGGCCATTTACGACACCATGCAAATACTCTCTTGCCCCGTTACCACCTACTGTGTTGGGCTCGCGGCCAGCGGAGGGGCTGTTTTATTAGCGGGTGGGGCGACCGGGAAGCGTTACATGCTCCCCCACGCCAAAGTCATGATCCACCAGCCTTACGGTCAGGTTGGGGGCCAAGTTTCGGATATTGAAATCCAGGCGGATGAAATTATCAAGACGCGCGAAGTACTCAATAAGGTGCTCAGCGAACATACCGGACAGAGCATCGAGCAGATTGCAAAGGATACCAATCGGGATTACTACATGACGGCCGACGAATCCAAAGCGTATGGTATCGTTGACGAAATTATTACCAAGCCGATTGGTGATGATGATGATGATGACTGAGGCTTCCACTAAATACTTTGGCCCGACAGAATTATAAAAATTTGGAGATGTTTCGCTGATGCCACTGATCCCCTATGTCATTGAAAAAAGTGGTCGCGAAGAGCGGGCGATGGACATTTATAGCCGTCTGCTCAAAGATCGAATTGTGTTTCTCGGGTCGGGTGTGAATGACGAAGTGGCTAATGCCATCGTGGCCCAAATGCTGTTTCTCCAGTCGGATGATGCAAAAGGTGATATCCATTTTTACATCAATTCGCCTGGCGGTAGCGTGACTTCCGGCCTCGCAATTTACGATACCATGCAATTGGTAACCTGTGATGTGGCAACCTATTGCATTGGTCAATGCGCATCGATGGGGGCGATCCTGTTGGCAGCAGGCACTGAAGGCAAACGCCACGCATTGCCCAATTCGCGAATTATGATTCATCAGCCACTCGCTGGCATGGAGGGCACTGCCGAAGATATTCTGATTCACGCTAAGGAATTTAAAAACACCAAAAATCGGCTCAATCAGATATTGCTCAAACACAGCGGACAACCGCTAGATCGTATTGAGGAAGACACGGATCGTGATCGATTTATGGAGCCCGAGGAAGCGTTAAAGTACAAATTAATTGATCGCATAATAAACCGCATGGATGCGGAAGCGAGATAACCATGATGAGCTGGCAAGGATTGCTTGGCCTATTGGTCCTCACTGTATGGACTGTGGGATGTTCGACTCCGCGTGGCACGGAGGCTCTTGAACGTGAACTCCGCTATCAGGAGGACATGATCTACCAGCTTCAAGATTACATCGAGACCTACAAATCGTACTTAGATGAATGTCGACGGGAAAATCAGGTGTGCCACCAGAAAAGTGGTGTCCCTGGTCAAAAGCACTCCCCGTTTGGAAGCGCACGCAAATCGGGTGATGTTCAATTGGTGCCCCCCGCCGTCAAATTGCCTGGCAAGATCAAACCCCCAAAAATCGAATTGCCGAGTATTGAACAAGATTCACTAAATCGGCTCGATGGTGGGGCACTCTCTTCCGATGCTGTCATAGCGCAGCTGATTGATACCGACTGGGCTTATCCACTGCCCGACAAGGTCGCCCTGGCACGATATCAGGAATCGATTGTGAAACATTCTACCGTACCCACGCCGCTAGTGGACAATCTGCTGCTCGATCCTGTCATAAAGAGCTTAACCCTAGGGCAACAGAGCGTTGGTGTGTACTCCGGTGAGCCCGGCAGCGGGGGCATCTGGATCCTGTTGGAACCACGCAATGCAGTCAATCAGGTAGTTCGGCCAACTGGAGAGCTGTCGGTGGCGGTTCTTAATCCGAAGGCGTACTCGGAAAAACAGGCGCGGATCGCCAACTGGAAATTTTCCCCGGAGCAGATGGAGGTGATTACCAAGGGCATGCCCCCTGGAGAGGGTTTGCTTTTGGAACTTCCCTGGTTAAACAAACCGCCGGAACAAAAAGTAATGCAGCTTTATCTGCGGCTCATCACACCTGATGGAGATCGTCTGGTGGCCGATCATCTCATAGATGTTTCTCTAAGCTCGTCAGACCGGGCTTTCGATAGGAGTGGCACGTGGACCAAAAGGACCCGGCCACGGCCTCGTACCTTTACTGCGGCGATTCCCATGCCGAGCGACAATGCGGAGTCCGTACACACACCCAGCCCTGGCCATGTTGGGCCTGCCAGCGGCACTGAAAAGCGTGAATCCCCCGCATCGTGGAATCCACAACCAGCCCGAAGAAAACGACCTGAGTGGAGGCCAAACCGTTAACGAACAAAAGCTTTTATAGCTGGCCCCTTTATAGCTGGCCCCTTTATAGCTGGCCCCTTTATAGCTGGCCCCTTTATAGCTGGCCCCTTTATAGCTGGCCCAGGCGTTCGACCAGATCGACGGTGCGGCAGCTATAGCCCCATTCATTGTCATACCACGACACTACCTTTAGCAGATTGCCATCGATAATCTGCGTAAAATCCGCCGCAAAGATAGAGCTGTGTGGATCCCCAATAACATCGGATGACACAATGGGGTCTTCGGTGTAACAGAGAATACCTTGGAGGCGACCTGCTGCTGCTTCTTTGATGGTTTGATTTACTTCCTCTTCGCTTGCTGATGTTCCAAGCAACACGGTAAGATCTACCACACTTCCAGTCGGTACTGGTACTCGAAATGCGATACCGGTCAACTTTCCCTTGAGTTCGGGAATGACAAGGCCCACTGCCTTGGCAGCACCTGTTGATGTGGGAATGATATTCTGAGCTGCTGAGCGAGCACGATATAGATCCGAGTGTGGCAGGTCGTGGAGTCTCTGGTCGTTGGTATAGGCATGGACCGTCGTCATAAGACCTTTTTCGATACCAAAACAATCATTTAAAACTTTGGCCACCGGCGCAAGGCAGTTGGTCGTACAACTCGCATTTGAAACACATTTCTGTTCCGCTGTAAGCTTATTATCATTGACACCCATTACGCAGGTTAGATCGGCTCCGTCCTTAGCAGGCTGGGAAAGCACAACTTTTTTTGCCCCAGCGACGAGGTGGGTGTCGTAGCCAGGTTTGCGGTCGGTCGCACGGGAGGCAAAGACCCCCGTACTTTCGACGACGACATCGACGCCCAATTCGCCCCAAGGAAGATCTCCCGGATTTCGTTCCGCAAGGGCCTTTAGAGAGTGGCCATTGACGATCAACGCATTCTCATTGTAGTCGACGTCGCCCTGGTACCTTCGATGGGTACTGTCGTATTTTAACAGGCTCGCTAGGGTGCGATTGTCCGTCAGATCATTGACAGCAACCACCTCGAAACAATCGGGTCGGGCCATCATAATTCGAAACACAAGGCGGCCAATACGGCCAAATCCATTGATTGCAACACGAATCGACACGGCGACTTCCCCCTCTCAAATTTATCTTGGAAACGCAAAAGCTGGTCTATAGTGACCACTGTCCGGATACCCCACCAGGGCAATTGGCTTGTCTGACGGTGTTAGCGAAGATATCGTAAGAACCGACAAGAAGTGGGTTATTATAATGGCAGCGGATGTTACCAGCCAGGGGTGGTCTGCGCAAGTCATTTAGTGGCAGACCGCATCATTGGCGTAAAGGATTTCATAAGGAGCCTATTCTGTGTCGGAAGAGCTTACAAAACTGAAAGCAACTGTCGATCAGCTGCATGACAAATTGGGATCCATGGATAACGTCGATGAGGAAGTCCGCCATTTGCTACAGGGTGCGGTAGAAGATCTACATCAAATCCTTGACCCGTCGAAAGAACCATCGAGTGATCGTGGCGACCAACACGCTTCGATTGCGAAGCGACTATCAGAAGCGTCACTACATTATGAAGGTCGACATCCCGATCTTTCAAATATCCTTGGTAGCATGGTGGATATACTAAGCAACATGGGTGTTTGATCCTTGCTCAGTCCTTATTTCATGGTGAATACAAATGGGCGGTGTTTTTGGTGGTGCAGAGAACCAGGATCTCGACATGGAGGCCCGGGAGCAACTCGTTGAAGACTGCCTGTTGCGTTTGCAGGATGCTCACGAAGAAGCCCTGCAGGCAGGCATATCGGATCCTGTTGTATTTTTAATTGACTGCGAGGATAGTGTCGGTACGACGATTGCGCGGAACTGGGAAGGGGATGATGCCGTGGATTCAGCAATCCTTGCCAATGCCGAGTGTGAGCATGATGGGGGACGGGAAACAATAGCAACAGTGTTAACACGAGCTGTCTCCTTCCAAGAAAGCCAGCGGGACGTTCCCGGACTGTTTCCCTACCTTGCAATCTCATTCGAACAACATCCACCAAAAGGGCAGTTTTTGGTGATTGTTGTCGCTTCTGGGGGCAGTGCAACCTTCTTTGCTCCTTTTTCCTGACCGTTACTCGAGGACGTCTCACCTGCTGTGCGTACGCAGGAAGACCCATCAAGACGTGTTGTGGGACCGCTCTCACAGGAGCGAGGAGAGTCCCAATTTTCGGCCGCCCCAAGCACCTCTTTTCGGTCGTGGGCCGTTGTGAGAAAGGCTTCAAAAAGGTATATTCAGTGGCTGTGAAAACATGGCTTCTGATGCGTAACTAGCTGGTGTCCCGGGACCTTTTCACGGTGGCTCTATTCCACCTTTGGGACGCTACGAAAGGACTAATTCTTGGCTAAGGATTCCGATTCCCCAGCGCCTAATGATGTGGGCCCCCAGGATTCTGAGAACGGCGACTCCGCGCCGGTTGCTGGAACGGTGGTCGATATTGCCATCGAAGAAGAACTGAAAAATAGCTATTTAACCTATGCGATGAGCGTGATTGTCAGTCGCGCGCTACCCGATGTTCGCGACGGCCTCAAACCATCGCAACGTCGCATTTTGGTTGCAATGCATGACCTGAATTTGAGCCCCGGGGCGTCTCGTATCAAATGCGCGAAAATTTCCGGGGACACCAGTGGAAACTATCATCCACATGGCGAAAGTGTCATTTATCCAACGCTCGTCCGTATGGCACAAGAGTGGAACATGCGGCATGTCCTTGTGGACAAACAGGGCAACTTTGGATCGATCGCTGGGCTACCACCTGCTGCGATGCGGTACACCGAGGCCCGGATGGCTTCGCCCGCGGCGCTCATGCTGGATGACTTAAATCTTGATACGGTCGATTACCTGCCAACCTACGATGAGCGACGAACGGAACCGACGGTGCTGCCGTCCAAATTTCCAAATTTGCTGGTCAATGGTTCAAATGGTATTGCTGTCGGTTACACCACTTCTATCCCACCGCACAATTTGTCTGAGGTTTGTGACGCAATCGTCCGAGTTATCAGTGATCCTGAGGTTTCTGGCGATGAGCTTTTGGAAATATGCCCGGGGCCTGATTTTCCCACTGGGGGAATTGTCTGTGGACGCACGGGAATCCGACGGGGATACCATACGGGACGATGTACGATCACTCTGCGGGCACGCGCCGACATTGAAGAGTTCAAAAAGGGCCGGATGCGGATTATTATCCGCGAGATTCCTTATCAAACAGCGCGGGATCGCATTGAGGAAAATATTGCGGCACTCGTTAACAGCGGGCGGATCGAGGGCATCTCGGGTGTTCGTAATGAAAGTGACCTCAAAGAGCCTGTTCGTTTGATCGTCGAGGTTAAGCGTGATGCGGATCCCGATGTTGTACTCAATCAGCTCTATCGGTTTTCCCAACTACAGGTCACCTTCTCTTTAAACTTTCTTGTTCTGGTGGATGGTAAGCCCCGCCAGATGTCTTTTAAGGGGCTGATCGAGGAATACATTCGCCACCGGACCGTGGTCATCCGACGACGCACGCAGTTTCTGATGGCGAAAGCGCGTTCCCGAAAACACACCCTTGAGGGCTTGTTGCTGGCACTCGCCAATATTGACGAAGTCGTGCGGGTCATACGAAGTAGTGCGACACAGGCGGAGGCCAAAGAGCGGCTGATGCAAATCGAATGTCCTGCGGCACTGCTTGAACAGGCCCTGGGGCAAGAAGGCTTTACTAATTTCCAGGAGGAGCATGGGGAGGCTGGCGCCTATACGCTGACTCCTGTCCAGGCCGATGCCATTCTCAAAATGACGCTTGGTCAGTTGGTTAATCTCGAACAAGAGCGCCTCGGGAATGAACATCGAAAGCTTCTTAACAATATCGCCGAATATCTGGAAATATTGTCGGATCACAAGAATATTCTCAAGATTGTTTGCGACGATCTCGCGGAACTTAAACGCAAGCATGGCGAACCACGCCGTACGCAACTATCCGGTGAAGAGATCGGCAATGTTGATCTCGAAGATTTGATTACTGAGGAGACCATGGTCGTCTCCATCAGCCACAGCGGTCGCATCAAGCGCACGCCGGCAAGTGTGTACCGATCACAACGGCGGGGCGGAAAAGGCCTGAAGGGTGCAAAAACTGAGGATGAGGATCCCATTGAGCACCTGTTTGTTGCCAGCACCCACGCGTACCTTTTGTTTTTTACCAACAAGGGGCGGGTGTATTGGCAAAAAGTGTATGGCTTGCCTCAGCTAGGGCGTGACAGTCGTGGGCGGGCGGTTGTTAATTTATTAAATTTGAACCCCGATGAAACAATTGCGGATTGCCGAGCAGTCCGCGATTTTAATAAGCCGGGTCACTTTTTAATGATGGCTACTGCCAGGGGCTTGGTGAAAAAGACGCCACTCGAAGCCTACAGTCGTCCCAGGCAGGGTGGAATTATTGCTATCAACCTCCGCGAGGTGGATGAGCTTGTAGATGTTGTGGTGACCAAGCCGGGCGATGAGGTTGTCCTTGCATCAGCCGGCGGCATGGGCATTCGGTTCAAAGAATCGGATGTTCGATCGATGGGACGCAACTCCATGGGGGTCAAGGGTATTTCATTATCTTCTGGAGACCAGTTGGTGGGAATGGTTGTTGTTGAACCACAGGCAACTCTACTGACAGCTTGTGCCAATGGATATGGCAAGCGGACCCTCTTTGGGCTTGGTGAAAGCAGTGCGGCAAATCAAATCCACGGCGAGGACGAGGAGGCGGATGAGGGTAGCTCCACAAGTCGATATCGCACACAGCGGCGGGGTGGCAAGGGGGTGCGGGATATCAAAACAACAAAACGAAATGGTCCAGTGATTGGAATTGCCCGTGTCACCGATAGTGATGAAGTAATGATTATGACTCGGCGTGGTAAAATCCAACGCATTGCAGCAAGTGATGTAGGTGTGATCGGAAGAAATACACAGGGTGTCCGAATCATGTCGATTGGTACGGATGATTCTCTAGTGGCCGTTGTTCGCGTTCCCAAGGAGGAAAACGGTGATGGGCATCGAGAAGCTGTATCGCCGACCACCTCCGAAGAGCAAGCAAGTCGATCGGAAGGTGAGGATGCGCGAACAGAAATGGAACCAGATACGGACAATGCGTAAATCATTGTGATTTGCTCCTCCAGACGTTCAATGCGCACTGATTGACTTTGCCACTTTTCTTGTACCCCTAAGCCCTTTTGGAAATGGCCATGACGCGTCGTGCGCTGATTACGGGAATTACTGGGCAGGACGGGAGTTATTTGGCAGAATTTCTTCTGCAAAAAGGCTATGAAGTTCATGGGATTGTTCGCCGGTCCAGCCATGAACAGTTGCAACGACTCGTGGCTATTCTGCCTCGCATTCAGCTCCATCACGCGGACCTTTTGGATGAGACATCGCTCTTGCGGGTTTTGCGCAAAACAGATCCCCAAGAGGTTTACAATCTTGCCGCGCAATCATTTGTTCCAATCAGCTGGACTCAGCCACTGTTCACTGGAGAAATTACCGGTCTGGGGGTGTTGCGACTACTGGAAGCCATCCGACAACACAACGGTCGGATACGATTTTTTCAAGCAAGTAGCTCCGAGATGTTCGGCCAGGCTACGGAGGAGCCCCAAACAGAAACCACCCCGCTTTCACCAAGGAGTCCCTATGGCTCGGCAAAGGCGTATGGGCATTTCATTACAATCAATTACCGTGAGAGCTACGATATGTTTGCAGTGAGTGGTATTTTATTTAACCACGAATCACCGCGTCGAGGTTTCGACTTTGTAAGTCGAAAAATTACACGCGCTGTTGCACAAATTAAACTTGGAAAACAAACAAAGGTGCAATTGGGGAATCTCGATGCGTATCGGGATTGGGGGTATGCTGCCGATTTTGTTGAAGCGATGTGGCTGATGCTCAACGCAGAGACACCTGAGGACTACGTCGTCGCCACGGGTCAAAAACATTCGGTCCGCGAACTGGCAGAAATCGCTTTTAGCCATGCGGGCCTGAACTGGGAAAATCATGTGGAAATCGACTCGCAGTTGTGTCGGCCAGCCGAAGTCTGTGCTCTTTGTGGAAATTCAAATCGAATCCGGGGCCGACTTGGATGGGAACCTCAAGTCACTTTTGAGGCCTTAATTCACATGATGGTGGATGCGGATATCGCCACGCTTGCTAGCGGGAAAATCTGAGTCCACAGCAACAAAACACTCATGTGCATCTGGTGGACATTCCCCTTAAAGGGTTATCATGCCATTCGATGGACACAACGTTCCTGCCAAAATGGGTTGTTAAATGAAGATTGCTGTCATTGGAACCGGGTATGTAGGGCTTGTCACCGGAACTTGTTTTGCCGAGAGCGGCAATGACGTTTCCTGTGTGGATATCGATCAGACAAAAATTGACCGCCTTCGCAACGGTGAGGTGCCAATCTACGAACCTGGTCTTGGCGAATTGATCGAACGCAATACTGCTGCGGGAAGGCTTCGCTTTACCGCTGATGCCGTATCCGCTGTTCCCTCGGCGCAACTCGTTTATCTTGCGGTAGGAACGCCTATGTCGGAAACGGGTGCGGCCGACCTTTCATCGCTATGGAGTGTCGTCGATTCCATTGCTCCCTACCTCAATGAAAATGCCATCGTTGTTACCAAGAGTACCGTGCCGGTCGGGACCAACGCGGCAATCTATGCACGGCTGAAGGAACATACCGGGCGGGAGTGTCGGGTCGCCAGCAATCCTGAGTTTCTCAAAGAGGGTGCTGCTATTGATGATTTTATGAAACCTGATCGCGTCGTCGTAGGTGTGCGCAGTTCCGCGGACAGCAAAATATTGGCCGAGCTGTACGCTCCATTTTTAAGAACAGATAAACCGTTTCTATCGATGTCACCTGAAAGTGCGGAGATGACAAAGTATGTTGCCAACGCGATGCTGGCAACAAAGATCAGCTTTATCAATGAGATGGCAAGCTTGTGTGCGAAGATGGAGGCAAACATTGATGACGTGCGACGGGGCATCGGTCATGACAGTCGCATTGGGTTCGCATTTCTTTTTCCAGGTGTCGGCTATGGGGGCAGCTGTTTTCCTAAAGACGTTCGGGCTTTGGAGCATATGGCAAAGAACCGTGGTATCGATCCACAAATTCTACGGGCCGTAGATGACGTGAATGGAAAACAAAAAACAGTTGTTCCCCAGTTAATAGCGAAATATTTTGACAACAACCTGACAGACAAAAAGGTTGCGGTGTGGGGCCTTGCCTTCAAGCCAAAAACCGATGATATCCGAGAAGCACCCGCTTTGGTTCTCATCGATCATTTGCTCGAGGGTGGATGTCAAATCGTTGTCCATGATCCTGAAGCTATGGCAAATGTCTGCGAACTGTATGGTGACCGTTTGACCTACAGCGACCGACTTCTTGATACTCTTGATGGCGCCGATGCTCTGGCGGTGATGACCGAGTGGGGTGAATTTCGCACCCCTGACCTTGCAGAAATGCGGGCGCGGATGAAAACACCCGTTATCTTCGACGGACGGAATGTCTTCAACTGCGACCAAATGCGATCTGCGGGTTTCTGTTACTACTCGATTGGCCGCCCTCGCGTATAGTCCTGATCGCGTGCAGTACACCTGCGCAATAGTTTAAGTGTAGCGATTGGCAAGTTGGTGCGCAATTGTGGCGATCTTTTCCCGGCATGACTTTGGAATAAGTACCTCGGCATGTTTGCCTAGCGACAATACCCGAGGAAGAATTTCTTCTTCGTAGGCCGCCGGAATCTCTATAAGAAGCGAGCCATCCTTTTGTTCCGAAAGCTGTTGCTTTGGGTGTTGCAGTATCTCTGCGCCCAGTTCTGCTTTCTCGGCCGAGATCTGGATGCGAAATTTTTTGGGTTTCGCATTACGGAAGATGCCAATGCTGTTATCAAAATGTGCTTCCGGATCAAAGTCCTTTATGGGGCTAAAGCGGTGATCTAGCAGGCGCGCAGCGGAAATGCGGTCCAGCTTGAACGTTTTCATGATGCTTTCCGCCGGCATCTGTTTTACATCGGACGATGTATCTGCTGCCAACACATAGATATGGGCGTCAAAGAGACAGACGGCGTGGGGAGCTACCGTCCGCAATCGTGAACGAGACTGGCCAAGGCCCTTATAGCGAATTTCAACCTGACGATGTTCAAAGGTGGCGCGATTAAGCGTTGAGAGCATACCTTCTTGGCGGGCATAATTTCGTGGCGCCGGACCACGCACAATGAGGCCGGCCCGTTGACGATCTAGATGTTCGAGAATTTCTGGTGAGGTGCTCTCTCGCATCCGCTCCCAAAGCCGCTGGATGCCATCCCAATAAGGCGTTCCCGCGAGCGGGTAAAGAAGTTCACGACCGGCAGAAAACGCGAGCAATTCTACAACACCAATCGGCAACCGCGGTACTTTTCTTCGCGAGCGATCGAGTTGCCAGATTTTGGGGCGATCCGGATTGGCCGTCTCATGTTGCTCGATCGGATAGCCGAGATGGCACCAATGTGTGATATCGCGACGTATTGTCTTTTCATGAAGGGATGATAATCCGAGCTGGTCGACAACATCGTCTCGAATTTCTCGAAGCGTGAGCCCGTACCGTGAATTTTCGAGGAGCTCAAGCACCTTGAATTGACGTGCTGTCTGTTTGCCGCGCTGCATGGACGGTGCCATGGGGACTTCCAATCTGGAGGATCAATCCATCAGGAAGATATTTTATGCATATTTTCACAAAATGAGAATTGGCAACGGAGATTTGTTAACAGAGCTTGCAGCTTTTTCACTAGTCCTTGCACTACATAGCGTTCATACAAACGCTACAAAAAGAGTAAGTCTTAAGCTGCAGCCATATTCCGCAACAGAGTGTGGGCATTTTTAATCCGGTAAGTGACCGTCGATCGAGCCATACCCAATCTCCGAGAAATCTCCCGGTGGCTTTTCCCCTGCAGTTGCATCTGGACCATGGACTCATCCACCTTTGGTAGATTTTTGATCGATTCCCGCCAACGTGCACAACAACGCTCTCTGTCATAGCATGTACGCTCTGCATGCAAACGGTGATCGACAATCCGGTTTTCGGGCCGCTCTGGGTTATTCCCGGTCTGCTCCAATAGCAGGTCGCTGCTTACCGGAATTTTACTCTGCCGGGTCCTCAGGTAGCTCGTTACCGTGTTCCTGAGTATTGTGCCGATCCAAGTGGAAACCTTCCCCCGTAACGGTCGCCAACGAATATCCTTGCGATCTTGCGTGATCATCACCTTTATAAATGTCTGCTGTACAAGATCCTCCGCGAGTTGGTGGCGGCCGGCAAGGTGGGTGGGTAAACGGCCAAGGGCATGGCTGATCAAGCTTGGCCCAAGACGCTCCGAAAGTGCCCCAAAAGCCTCGGTCATTCCCTGGTAAAAACGATCCATCAATTCTTCATTGGTGGCATCAAGCATATTTTTTTGTTGTACTGCCTTCATGGTACGTACCTCCCTGAAAAAGAATGTTTTCTCTACCCTCTATATTCGCGATCGGGTGGACACGGTTGGTCCAGCGACTACACTATTTTTGAAAATCACTTTCATTGTTCCGTAATTTTAAAGCCCAAAAGTTTTATCTGGCCCATGTCATTTCAATCCAGAAATCGGGCGTGTAGGACTTTTCCTATTCCATTGATCCTTTGAAAAATGGCAGTCTGAACGAGAAAACCGTGAACGAACTTGAGCAGACCCGTGGCAATCTTGTTGAGCAGCAACTGCTCGCACACACCCGTCCTCCGGGCTGGCAACCCCCCGAGCCGGCAGACCGTTACCATCTCATCGTCGTTGGGGCCGGCCCTGCTGGGCTAGTGGCCGCTGCCGGTGCGGCAAGTCTCGGGGCGCGGGTCGCCATTGTGGAGCGAACGCGCATGGGGGGCGATTGCTTACATACCGGTTGTGTTCCCTCCAAGGCACTCTTAAGTGCTGCACGGACTGCCGCCGCGATGCGGAAGAGCGCAACTTTTGGCATCCACATGACCGATCCGGTACAGGTTGATTTTCGTGCTGTGATGGAAAGAATGCGTACAATACGGGCCGAACTTTCCACCCACGATTCCGCCTCTCGCTTTCAACAGCTCGGGGTCGATGTGTTTTTTGGAAACGCTCGTTTTACAAGTCGTGACAGCGTGCACGTCGGCGGCATGGAACTCCGCTTCAAAAAGGGGGTGATTGCAACGGGCACGCGAGCGGCAGTTCCACCGGTTCCCGGCCTTGAACGTGTCAATTATCTGACTAACGAGACCATCTTTTCGCTCACCAAGCTTCCCAAGCGATTGGCCGTCATCGGTGGCGGACCGATTGGATGCGAGCTAGCGCAAGCTTTCGTTCGCTTTGGGTCGGAGGTGTCTTTAATCGAATCGGCGAGCAGTATTCTTCCCCGCGAAGAGCGCGATGCGGCCGAGGTGGTTGCCAACGCCCTTGAGCGCAACGGGGTCCATCTTTGGTGTTCTGCAAAGAACTTGAACGTGTCTCAAGAATCCTCGGGGATTAAGGTGACACTCTCTTCGGGTGGAAAGCTTCATGACGTCGATGTGGATCACCTTTTGGTGGCCGCAGGGCGCGTCGCAAACGTAGAACAAATCGGCCTTGAAAAGGCGGGTGTTGCGTACGAGCGGCAGGGGGGTATTACTGTCAACGATCGTCTCCAGACCACGAATCGCAACATTTACGCCGCAGGGGATGTTTGCTCAAAATATAAATTTACGCATGCTGCCGATGCGATGGCGCGGATTGTAGTCGGAAATAGCCTTTTTGGAAAACGCGATCGATTCAGCCGACTGATCCTCCCCTGGTGTACCTACACGTCACCGGAGATTGCACGAGTGGGCCTCAGTCAACAAGAAGCGGACTTAGCGAAGATTCCGATTGATACCTACACACAGTCGTTGGCAGAGATTGACCGGGCTGTCCTCGACGGACATCCGGACGGATTTGTGCGGGTACATACCCGCCGCGGAAGCGGGACGATCCTAGGCGCAACAATTGTCGCGGAACGGGCAGGGGAGCTGATCGGAGAAATAACCCAGGCGATGACCCATCGCCTCAGTTTAAAAGATCTGGCCAGAACCATTCATCCCTATCCGACGGTCGGTGCGGGGATCAGTCAAATTGGTGATCAGTACAATCGCACCCGGCTCACGCCCCTGGTGAAGGGCCTGCTGGCAAAGTGGTTCGCCTGGCGATGATAGTCTCTCGATGCTGCCGAGAACAACCAAAATAGAATTTTATCCTTATTGAGTGATTTGCGCTTTGATCAATCGATTGCGTTACAATGAAACAGCTTTAAGTGTCCAAATTTTGTAGAGTAATCCATATGTTGCGATCATGGCATATTCTTCAACTCGGTTGGTTTTGCACCCTGGTTGCTGCATCGCAAACAGGAATCAGCGCTTCGCCGCCAAACTCTTCTTTGGTGTTTACGAATACTGGGGGAGATGAGGGCGGGAAACAAATTGTTCTCATTTCGGGCGATGAAGAATATCGCTCCGAAGAAGCGATGCCGCAGTTAGCAAAAATATTGGCCCGCAGGCATGGGTTCCACTGCACCGTTCTTTTCGCCATCGATCCGGAAAGTGGCATCATCGATCCGAATCAGGGGGATAATATTCCGGGCCTTGAGGCACTCAGAGATGCTGATTTGATGGTCATTGCCACCCGGTTTAGAGACCTTCCTGATATCCAAATGAAAGAGATTGATGATTACCTCAAGCGAGGCGGCCCGGTCGTAGGGATGAGAACCGCGACACACGGTTTCAATATCCCTAAAGGAAAGAAGTATTCGCATTATGCAAATGGGTACGACGGTGATCCCAAGGCGTGGCAAGGCGGTTTTGGGCGTTTGGTTCTTGGGGAAAAATGGATCTCACACCATGGACACCACCGTAAGGAGAGTACCCGTGGCATCCTTGCCCCACAGGCCAAAGGGCACCCAATCTGCCGCGGAATTGCCGATGGAAAAATTTGGGGACCCACCGATGTCTATGGGGTTCGGCTTCCGCTTCCAGGAGACAGCAATCCTATTGTTCTCGGTCAAGTCCTTGTCGGCATGCAACCGGACGACCCACCGGTAAGCGGAACAAAGAACGATCCGATGATGCCGATTGCCTGGACAAAAACCTATCGGTTACCTGGCGGGCAAAGAGGACGATCGTTCACGACAACCATGGGATCGTCTACCGATTTGCTTTCCGAAGGGGCTCGCCGGATGCTGGTCAACGGTATGTATTGGGCACTGGGCCTGGAGGCTTCGGTGCCTCAGGATGGCTGCGCAGTCGATCTTGTCGAGCCCTTTGAGCCCACCGACTATGGTTTTAGATCGGATCAACATTGGTCTGAAAAGGCCCTCACACCGGCGGATTTTAAGTCAAAATGAGCCTTCTGTTTTCCGCCGGTTCTCCCGAAACCGTATTGAGCTTAAGTGATGTCCGCACCGCGCTCTTTGAATCGCTCGAATCTCTTGGAGTGCGTGAGCGGGTTGTTGCCATACCACCCGATTACACCCGCGTCCATAGCCAGGCAGGACCACTGACCTGTTTTGTACATCAGTTCTATCAGGACCGCTTGGTCGATGTTCTGCCTGCACTCGGTACCCACTTGCCGATGTCTGACAATCAACGTGAAAAGATGTTTCCCGGGATACCTGCTTCCCTCATTCGAACCCATCGCTGGCGGGACGATGTCGTGACGATCGGCCATGTTCCCGCCGATTTTGTGGCGCAGGCAACGGAGGATATTTACGCTAATCCATGGCCCGTGCAACTCAATCGGCTGATCTGGGAAGGAGAGCATGATTTGATTTTGTCGATTGGTCAAGTTGTGCCCCATGAGGTTATCGGGATGGCAAACTTCAATAAAAACCTATTCATCGGCACGGGGGGGGCCGACGGGATTAACGAAAGCCATTTTATCTCTGCTGCTTATGGCATGGAGCGGATCATGGGCTGCGCGGATACCCCACTGCGGAGGATACTCAATGAGGCGGAAGAGACCTTTTGTAAACATCTTCCAATCGTTTATGTGCTTACTGTGATCGGTACCGATCAAACAGGCCAATTGATAATCCGGGGACTTTTTATTGGTGACGATCGAGAGTGTTTTGAACGGGCTTGTGAGCTTTCACGTAAAGTTAATTTCCAAGTGTTAGCCCAAGCACCACAAAAGATTGTGGTTTACCTCGATCCCGAGGAGTTTCACAGTACCTGGCTGGGCAATAAGGCTATCTACCGTACGCGGATGGCAATCGCCGACGGGGGGGAACTGGTCATTCTCGCTCCCGGAGTGCAAACATTCGGAGAGGATCGGCAAATTGATCGGTTGATTCGAAAATATGGATACCGGTCTGCTGCAGAAGTTCTTGAATTAGTGAAACTCCACGAAGACTTACAGCACAACCTGTCAGCGGCTGCGCATCTGATCCATGGATCGGCAGATGGGCGGTTCCAGATTACCTACTGCACTGACCTCCTTACTCGCGATGATATTGAGCGTGCAGGTTACCGCCATGCCGATCTGAATCCAATGCTAGCGCGCTACAATCCCTCGCTTCTGAGAGATGGCTTCAACACGCTGAGTGATGGCGAGGATATCTTTTTTGTTCGCAACCCGGCTCTCGGCCTTTGGGCTTGGCGGGACCGTCTATGTGAATCCCGAGAATAGCTCTCTCTATTTCTTTCGATAGCTATGCCATCGGACTGCAAAGGCTGTGATAGCATTTAGATTCGCTGATTATTCATCGAAAGGGCGACGATAAAAAAGGTGCGTGTTTTCTTACGCCGAACTTGCGATCCTTTTCTTTTCCATTCTTGGGGAACATTGTCCGGTGGCCTGCTTTCGTTTCTTTTTCCTCGTGGTTGTCCTTGGTGCTGCCTGCTCTTGTGCGCAACTTGACCAAACACAACAAATGGTGGGGTTGCCGATTTGGCAAACACCCCATCGCCATGATGTACGAAGGATTGCCCTGCTGCCCTTTTCAGGAGATGAAGAATTTACCACCGCCACACAACAGCACATTGCAGAGCGGCTGCATGAAGCTGGATACTTCGAAATGGTGTCGCTAGAGGCGGGTATGCGGGGTGCGGCAGGGGAAGGTGATGCCAATATCATACAGAAACAACTACGCCTAGCACGGAAGAGCGGAGTGGACACTTTAGTAGGTGGGCAAATAAAAGCGGGTTACGGTCGCACGGGTATCGGAAATATTGCGTTCGGTCCGCCACTCCATAAAGCCGTCATCACCCTTAAGACGATCGATGTCGCCAGCGGCAGGGTCCGTGAACACCAACAGGTGATGAAAGAATTCAGAGGCGAGGTTGAAGCACATCCCGATAGTGGGCAGTCGGAGGTGGATCTTTTTAAAAGACTTGCTCGTGACTGTGCGGATGATCTCATCAGTGAGATTTTCGTCTCCCGGACAACGGTATCGGTACCTTTGGCGATTGCGGACCGGAAAGCGAAACATGTCTGGCGTGGCAATCTTCTTGCACAACAAGGTCGATGGGCCGACGCCCGACAGGCCTGGGAAAAGGCGGTTGAAGACGATCCGAACTGTCATGCCGCCAGATACAATCTGGGGTTGGCTTGCGAGGCATCGCAGCAATTCGGTGAAGCGAACGACCATTATGCCGCGGCCATCGGAATTGAAGATCAAGAAGAGTATTACGTGGCCGTCGCGCGGTGTAATCTGGCAAACCAACAATACTCTCTCGCGTTGCAGAATTTACGTGGACGGTTTTTGGCAAACCCTTCACCCGTTCTGCCTCCGATCGGCGGCACTCTAACGGACAATCTCGGCGCCGAGACCGCCAGCCTCTTGCGACGGCTTCCTCCGGTTCGTTAGAAAACGGCCGGGAAAACCTGGGACCGGCATGTTTTGCAGGAAGGCTCTCTGTACTCGGTAGGGCTAAAGTGGGACAAAGTCGTGTAGCGATAGTAGCCGATAAGTCGCTATTATGGCCGACAGCGAAGAATGAAACTGTTACGTTAGGGCTATTTTTAATATGGGTGCACAGCCAACGGATCGGACGATCGCCCACACACCCTATCTGCGGCTCATTAGCAGGGGCGACTGGTCTTTCGTTCAGCGAACCACCGGGATCGGTGTGGTAGCAATCGTGGCAGTGACGGATGACGATTGCCTGATTCTCGTCGAACAGTATCGCCCCCCGGTTGCTGGTACCGTGATCGAATTACCGGCAGGCATCGCGGGTGATTTGGCCGATGATCCACTCGAAGAACTTCAAGCAGCCGCTCGGCGCGAGCTTTTGGAAGAGACCGGTTATGGGGCCGCACATCTGCGCGAACTCATTACGCTCGCCTCGTCAGCCGGACTGACCGATGAGTGCGTTACTCTCTTTTTGGCTGACAAATTAGAGAAGGTGGGGCCGGGTGGTGGAGATGAAAGTGAAGATATTACAGTGCATACTATTCCAATCGCGTCGATCGACGATTGGCTCACAGGTGCGGTACGGCGGGGTGCTTTGATCGACAGCCGTGTGTATGGAGCACTCTACTTACTACAGAAAGAACGGGGCTGAGTGCACAAACCGTGAAACAGCCTAAAGAGAACCCCCCCATCGCCCGACGAGAGATGCCGTGTGAAGAAAAACTCATCTACGAGGATCGCTGGATGGTTGTCTTTGAGAAGCCGTCTGGTCTTTTGAGCCAGCCCGGTCGTGGCGCTGACAAACAAGATTGCCTTGTCCGGCGTGTCGTGAGGCAGTGGCCGGCTGCGCGGATTGTTCATCGGCTTGATCGGGATACCTCGGGGCTGATCGTTTTAGCGCTCGATGCTCAAACCCACCGCGCGCTCAGCGGGCTCTTCGCGGCACGGGCTGTTCAAAAGACGTATATTGCTCAAGTCGCCGGACATCCACAACACGCAGCGGGGACCATCGATGCCCCAATCGGCAAAGATTGGGGCCGACCTCCCCGCTACCAGATCGACCGCAAACAGGGCCGTACAGCGCGGACCCATTGGCAAAGGATGCGGATGATGGGGACGGGAGCCGAGATGGAATTATGGCCTATCACCGGCCGGTCCCACCAACTGCGGGTCCATCTCGAACATATTGGCCACCCTATTTTAGGAGACCCTCTGTACGGTAGTGCGGCGAGCCAAACGGCGGGAGAGCGATTGCACCTACATGCCACGCGCTTGGAACTCTCTCACCCCGTGACGGCGGAGCGGGTGGCTTGGAACTCCCCCTGTCCATTTTGACCGGTTGGCGACAGGCAGCCAAACGGTCACCTCAAACCACACCGTCGAGTTTTTGGGGGCAGTCCATCCCCGGCGCCCGTTCGATTTGAATCGTTACGTGGACAATACCAAATTGTTCCTGCAGTCCGCTGCGGAGCGAGAGCAGAAGTTGGTCCGTGTCCTTCACGTTTGGGGCCACCAGGTGCGCTGTCAGGGCGGTCTCTGTAGTGCTCATTGCCCAGATGTGCAGATCGTGCAATTCCTGCACCCCCTCGGTTCCGGAAATAAACTTGTCGATCCCTACTGCGTCGATGCCGGGAGGGACGCCATGCAGTAGCAGTAGAACGGAATCTCGCAACAGCCCCCACGTACCAAAAAGGATGACTGCTGCAATGAAAAGTGAAATGGCCGGGTCGATCCAACTGACCGCATATATTTTGGTAAACAGCCCGGCGATCACAACACCTAGAGAGACGACGGCATCTGCGGCCATATGTAAAAACGCACCACGGATGTTGAGATCATGCATGCAGCCTCGCAAAAACAGGAGCGCGGTCAGCAGATTGATCAGAACACCGATCCCAGCGACCACCATGATTGTGGTCCCCTCCATCTGCGGCGGGTCCTTAAACCGCTGGACTGCTTCCCAAGTGATCGCGCCGACCGCAAGCAGCAGCAAGAGGGCGTTCAGAAATGCTGCCAGGATGGAACTGCTCCGCCAGCCATACGTCCTTCGCCGGGTGGGTCCGATTCTCCCGAGATAATATCCACCCCAGGCCAACAGCAGGCCGAGGACATCACTCAGATTGTGGCCCGCATCGGCGAGCAGGGCGAGCGAACCGATGGCCAATCCAAAACCGGCTTCGACCGCGATATAGACCGCGTTGAGCGCGATGCCGAAGGCAAAGGCAAAATTATAATTGGGCGACCCGTGGCTGTGATGACCCATTGGTATATCCTCGCAGCACTACGCACTACGCCGTGGCTTCTTCTTGGAGATACTCGCGCGGCTTATAAAACCAGGCGACAATCACAAACAGACACGCAGTCACTAGCATGAGCAACGTAAAAAACCAGTAATAATCAGCCCCCTGGAGTCGCTCACCGCCGCCGACGGTAATCTCCGTTGAAAACAAATCCGGTGTACTTTTATCTGTATCAGAGGTTGGCGAGGGATTACTATTTGCGAGGCCCATTTCTTCTTTTCGCTTTTCAATCCATGTCTTCGTTTTTTCTTCTCCCTCTTTTAGTTGTGCCCTCTTCTTTTCGTCCTCTTCTTTCTCGATGGCATTTTTTGCTAAACGATTGATTTTCATATTTACATCATCTGCTGTAAAAGGCACCCCATCAGGTCCATCGCTCCTTAGCCATAATGTTTTCGACGTTTGCAGTCGGTATCTAATTTGATTGCCCCATGCATCTGTGTGTCCTTTTATAAGAGATTGGCCTTGTTTTGTGGTGGGTAACTTTTGCTCCGACCGCCACGATTCCTCTATCGGTACAAGGGCCTCTGTAAGCTGTTTATTAGTGCGAGTTCGGATATCAACACGCTGTGCAGTTGCACCTGAGTAAACTATTTCCACCGCATCTGGCGAGTTGATACCTCCCTCTTTGGCTGGAACTTTTACCAACAAATGACCTCCTGGCGTACTGACCCAGGCTGCGTCAGCTTCAGCTATGTTTCCCGATACACTGGCAATGTCTACCACACCTCTTTTTACATTTTCTATTAGGGGCTGGACGGCTTGGGTGACTGGTTTTACATCGCTGGGAATTATGATGTACATGTTGACAACGGCAGTTAACAGGTTGCCAAAGGCGACCGTCATTAAAAACAGTGCCATGATTAATGATTTCATTTTACGCGGTGCCTGCGTGTAACTGAATTCAAGAAACGTAATAGAGACCATAACTTCTGCCGAAGTTAGGACAACATAGGCTAAAACCTGCCAACCAAAAGAAGGTCGCTCGCCTGCATCAATCATTTGCTGCGTAAAAGCAACTATCGAAAAAGCACCGGCCATTAAGAAAAATCCTATGGTGATTTTTCTTAATGGAGTTAATTTGAAAAATCTATTTATTTGTGGATAAACCACATACTGAAAAAGTGGAATGAACGCCATAATCATTAGTGGATTAAAGGCCTGGAATTGTTCTGGCAGCCAATCGATTCCTAGCCAGAGACGATCCATATTCTCCGCCTGGCTAATCCACCTAGATCCGGTCTGATCAAACAGAGCCCAAAATGGGATCGCAAAGAGAAATATGGCGATTATTTTTCCAATCGTAACGAGACCGGACTTACTAAAAGCCTCTCCAAAGAACGCCTGTGAACCGCCTGGTGGCACATGAATAAAGACTTTTCTACCCATCCAAAAAGCGATGGTTGCAATCAACATCAAAACACCTGGTACTCCAAACGCCCAGTGCGGCCCATACCACTTGAGCAGCAATGGGGTAAGTAAAGTTGATGCAAAAGCACCCATGTTTATTGAGAAGTAAAACCAACCAAATATCTTTGTTAACAAATGGCTGTTTGTTTTTCCAAATTGATCCCCTACATGGGCTGAAACACAGGGCTTGATACCCCCAGAGCCAAGAGAAATTAATATCAGTCCTATTGCCAACCAATGGATCGGAACACCTGTGATACCCATGAAAGCCAAAACACCGTGGCCAACGCAATAAACAATTGAAAGTGACATGATTGTTAGGTACTTGCCCAACAAAACATCTGAAAGAATTGCGCCAAAAAACGATAAAAAATAGACTGCCCAAACAAACAGATGCACATAAAAAGTGGCTTCAGGTGTTGACATGTTACTATTAAGTGACGACCCCTCCACATACATGAGGGTGGAAGTCATAAAAGTAAACAATATCGTTTTCATCCCGTAGAAACTGAATCGCTCGGCCGCTTCATTGCCGATGATATAGGGAATGCCTTTGGGCATCGTTGTGGTTGGCATTGGCGCGGTGCGATATTTTGATGTCATGCGATTCTCTCAGCTTGTTGCTGCGTTGTTCAAAAAAGCAAGTCGATTCGTATTAAACTATCCGCCCATGATCAGAATAAAAGGGGTAAAGCAAAAAACAGGAATGGCGAGAGAGGCGAGGCCCAACGCATAGCGCCACGGACCCAACTTTACAGTGTCGTCTGCCGTCGGGGGATGCTCGATGCCAATAAAAAGCACCAAGATCAACATCAATATCCAATTGTAGGATTCGGTCAAGACGATGAACGCGATTGCCACCAGCAAAAATGCCCGCGCAAGCCAGATGGTGTAGCGGCCAAAGAGCGCATAGGCAACGTGGCCCCCATCGAGTTGACTGATCGGCAGCATGTTGAGCCCCGTCACCAGCATCCCAACCCAGGCCGCCATGTAAATGGGATTGACCATAAAAGTGAATTCCCGCTTGAGGAGAGAGGGGTCGTTGTGTTTTTTTGCATATTCGGTTTTTACCTCCTCGAGGTCGTGGAGGACCGGGATCAACATTTTTACTAAAAGTGGATCGCCATAACCTCGGGCTTTGGGGATTTGGGGCACCGGCTCTGCAACACTCAGGCCGTAGACCAACAGCGGAATGGTAAGGACCAGGCCTGCAAGGGGACCCGCCAAACCTATATCAAAGACCTGTTTGCGGTTGGCGCCGCGGGGGTCCATGCCGATCACCGCGCCGAGTGTCCCCATGAGCATCATGGGAACGGGAATAAAAAACGGGAAGCTAGCAGGCACTTTGTAGCGGAGCGTCATGATGAAGTGGCCCATCTCATGAAAGAGCAAAATGAGCATCACGCCGCCCATATATATCAAGCCTGTTCGCCAGTTTTTTTTAAGGCCATCTCGCCAGTTGACCAACACTGTTTGTTTGCTGCGCGAAACTTTGGTCTTGCCCGCTGCATCCGTATAGGTTTCTCCTTTTTCGACTTGTGCGATCATGGGAGAGCCAAGAATGGGTGTCTCCCAGATATTCCATCGGTAGCAGCCAGCGGCATACGTGGTGAAGCAGGTCGCCAAAAAAAGCAGTATTGGCAACCGGCGGCGGCGGCGGCGGCGATCATCTACCAGAATTGCATCCAGGACTTCCCCTTCTCCTGAGGCAACGGGCAAGTCTTCTGCGTGTTGGTGATTGTCTCGATGCGATGCTTCGTACTCGTTCATTGGCTCAAAGATACCAAAACGAGCCTACCAGTACATCTGCAGTCCATCGCTCGAAGCAGGCCGCTCAACTGGCTTTAGGGATGTGTCCGCCCTCTGGATCTGCGGTGAGGGCGAGTCGTTTGTATTGGCCCGCAACCCAGTTGGGAATATCGATCTTGTAGTAGCGAGAAAATCGGCTCTCGCTCGGGCCACCGGGAAGATTTGTCCACGCTTCATCACTGCCAAGATCGGTGACAAAATGGTAGCTCGGAGCAAAGGTCGATTCCCGCTTTGCGGAGCGAAACAGGTGCCCCTGAAATGGCGTTGCATGATTTCCGGGCATCGCCATCTCGGCAGAGCGGTATCCCAGAAGTCGTCCTACGCGATGGCTATCAAAAAAACGATTTGTGAACCGGAAGGCATTGACTTGAGACCATGGCTTTTCATCTTCTGATTTCAATCGTTCGACTGCGCGACGGATCAAATCGCCTTTATCCCTATGTTTCCACCAGAGGGAAGTCTCTTTTTGAAGAAGTTTGTCGATCGCTGTAAGAACCATGGTCGAATAACCAATCCGGCTACCCAAGTAAAACATTCGTCGCCAGCCAATTCCGCCGTGCTCGCCACTGTCTTGTCCGAAAATTTCCAAAAGGATATTTCGGTAGAGCCGCTGAAATAGAGATGCCTCGTGGCTTTCTGGCGTGTATGTACAGGGCCACTCCTCAAGCCTTTTCTTGAGCTCTCCTTCGGGCAGGTGTGGCAAAATAATTGCTAACAAGTCGCGTGCCTGCAAACTTACAACATCGTATTGCAGAGCCTGCATGTCCGCGATGGTTGCTGATGGCAATTCAGTAAGTTGTTCGTTGACGCGGCGATACCGATATTCCGGAAGCTGCATGGTGACGTAGAGGGGGCCCCCTGGTGAGTTAATGTTCTCATTTGCGGAGGCAACAAAACCTTCTGGCGGATTGTATTGCCTGGGCAGCGCCTTAGAGGCCTGCCATCCCTGCCAGTGATTGCGTACATCCCAGGCTGCAACCGGCGCCAAACCACTGTGTCCGGCTCGGCGAATTGGTATCCAGCCACTTGCCTGTTTGCCAATATGACCGTCTCGGTCCGCAAAGATCCAATTGAGTGTTGGTTGAGGATTGTCGCAAACGGCTTCCATTGCCAGTTTTGTGCTTTGGCAACCGAGCAGCTTAAGCCACGTGGCAATCGATTGGCCCACCCCGGCGGCCGATCCTGCCCAGGAGGCCGACAGATAATAGCCCTCTCCAGACGATTCTGGGTTGCATTCTAGCGTGCCAACTTCGTTGTAATAGATTGGCACAGAGATCGTTTGGCCACCCTTGCGCTCGATCCGTTCCTCGCGAAGTAAAAAATCATGCCAGTCCTCGCCACGTCGATACTGCCAGCCGACCTGACCCCCACGACGACAATCCTCAACAAAGAAATCACTCGTATCGGCTTTCAGATACGTGACCGCCCACGCAAGACGGTTTGTGCGGGCAACGCCAAAGAGAGGACAGCCCGGAAGGGTGGCGCCCATCACATACTGATCCTCCCACTGCAAGACCGCTTCATACCAGATCGCCGGCAAACGGTTGATTTCCAAATGGGGATCTCCAGCCAACAGGGCGTGGCCAGTGGCACTCCTGGCTGGGCTGATGGCCCAGGCATTGCTTCCCGCCAATCGTGGCAGGTCTGCTATTAATTCGAGAGATTCATCAGAAAGCCGGTGGGCCATTTTTACTTTGTGCAACAATTCAAAGTCGAGTTGATCCAACTGTGGGTCAAACAGTTCTCGCAAGCGCCGCTCATCAATACCATGCTGGATCAACTCGATCAGTAATCGTTCATTTTGCTGTTGGCCAACTGCCAAGCCCCCAAAACTCAAGAGGCTGCCAATTAATAAAACCGATTCCTGGGTCCATGGCTGCGGCTTAAAACCTGTGGCCCACATCGGTAGGCTGCGACCCGCTTCGGTCATTCCATCATTAAGCCCCTCGCAATACGCTGTCAGTTGACCAAAAATGGCATCGTCGAGTTGTCCCGTTTCATCTTGAAGTCCAAGATAGAGTCCGGCTCGCCGGAAAAACTGGTCCATCTCAAGCAACTCGGCATTGTCCGCGATGCGTTCTGTTGCCCTGCCTTGAGCAACGGCTCGCGAAAACAGCATCTGGGTAGGGCGATCGATCGCGTGAAGGTAGCCGAGACCATAAAGGCAAGCTAGTTGTGTACCCCCTTCTATGTGGGGTACTCCATTTTTATCACGCACTGCGCGAAATTTTCTGCGTGCATTTTTTGTACGTAGTTTTTTCATGGGGCACGCTGTGTTTTACAGATGCCTTCTAGAATCAGCTAGTGTGGAAGCAACGTTTTGGTGGACCCGATCGCTGATTTAGCGAGAAACTGGTCCGCTGTCCTGAATGCGAAAGGATTCGACCTTCTGCAAAACCTGTTCCATCGCTGTTTCGGGGCTATTGCCATTGGCCTCGAAGCTCCGTGTGATGCGGGGGTTCCCCGCCATGGCAATACGACAATGGTACCGGTACAGGCTATTTTCGTGGTGCCACATTTCAAGAAGGCTGTAAACAGCGCCTAATTGACGGAGGCGCTGCTCAATGGCCGCACACGAATTTAAAGTTTGCCGCGATTGGATAAAAGGTCCTGAGGGCTCTAGGTGGGTTGCCTGCTGTTCTGGAAAAGTGGGTGTCGCCGCAAGCGGTACCGGCTGTGGAGGAGAACCGGTCATCAGTGGCCGGACACCGAGTGGTACCTTCGGCTGAACAGTGTTGTTGCTGCCTATCTGCGGTGCGCCCGGGCCTGGTTTCTGCTGTATCTGTTCGGATGCTCTTTTGCTCCAGACAATAATCTTCTGGAGGGCTTGCTGTGGAAATGTTGTGTACTGGACCATCGCCCAGCCGGCCGAGCAGAGCAGAGCGCCCATAACAACCGCACGACAAAACGTATCCACTGGTGACGCTTTCATGGGCCGGATCATACCCAGGTCAATTCATCCGGTACAACGGCAATAATGGGTGGGCGATGAGCGAAAACCGTCGGAATTTAAGGAATTAAAAACATGGGGGCCGCCTGCACTGTTTTAAAGTGAATGTCACGTATAATTCGTGCATGCTGGAACCGACTATTTATCTCGACAATAACGCTACCACACCAATCGCTGCAGAAGCCATTGAAGCGATGGCTCAGTGCGCGCGTTGCCAGCACGGAAATCCGGCCAGCCAACACAAGCCGGGCCGCGAGGCTCGCAAAATTCTCGAATCAGCTCGTGATCGGATTGCCCAGTTGTTAGGAGCCACAGTTGGTACAACTGGGGCGGACAGATTGATCTTTACGAGTGGTGCAACAGAGGCCAATAATCTCGCTCTTTGTGGACTGGCCGGATCCCCTCCAGGTCGAGTTATTCTCTCTGCGATTGAGCACCCCAGTATCTGGCGGGTTGGTGAATTTCTCGCCCAACAGGGTTTTGATGTGCAAACGTTACCCGTAGATTGCCATGGTCTTGTGCGTCTCAACCTGCTCGAAGATTTAGTGAATGAACAAACCCGACTGGTAAGCGTCATGTATGCGAATCATGAAACGGGTGTGCTACAGCCAATCAGAGAGGTCGCAGCTCTCTGCAATCGCTTTGATGTACCTCTACACACCGACGCCGTACAGGCGGTGGGGAAGTTGGCAATAGATTTTACGTCTATGGGAATCGATGCGTTGACGCTATCGGGACATAAATTTCATGGCCCTGGTGGAATTGGTGGATTACTGCTCCGGAGTGACACGCAACTACAACCGATGCTACGTGGAGGCCATCAGCAGGGTGCCCTGCGACCAGGAACCGAGAGCGTGGAGTTAGTGATCGGTATGCATGTGGCATTGGAATGTGCCATTCAAAAAAATTTATCTGGTGTCAACCCTCTTGCGGTAATGCGAGACCACCTTGAGGCAAGAATCTGTGCATTGTTGTCAGATGTAGTTATCCACTGTCGCCAGGTGGACCGGTCGCCTCATACTTCCCAGATATCATTTCTTGGGGCTGACCGGCAGGCTGTTGTCATGGCACTTGACCAGGCTGGTATCGCCTCTGCAACGGGCACTGCATGTGAGAGCGGCGCCAGTGAGGCGTCTCGAACATTGTTGGCAATGGGTTGTGCCCCGGCCTTACTTAACACGGCCGTTCGCTTGAGTGTGGGGTCTCTAAATACGACCCCAGAAATGGAGATGGCGGCGCAGCGTATTGCGGCCAAAATCAGACATCTCAGAGGGGTGAATAATCATCTTGAGCCCATAGAGGCCGCTCGTCGAGGGGTCTGAAAAAGGCTACAATACGGCCTTGTATTTAAAGGGCCATTCTGGCCTGTTGAGGCAACCAAATAGCGACAACCAGGCAACTGGATGGAGTCTCCGTGGTCACTGGTGTATTTACGATTCCTATGCCTACTGCAGGGTGTCAGCTTCGCCACAATGATGTTGTGCCAAAACGCAACTCAGCGATAGGCGGCTTTATTGCCGGGCCAGAAAATCGGCTGCTCCTCGCCGCACTACAGCCCTTTTTCACTTCGAGCCGACTCTCCCAGGCTGCCAGCCCTCTTGTGTTGTGTGGTGGGGCGGGATCCGGAAAAACCCATTTAGCGAGGGGGCTCGCGGAACATTGGAACTCTCAAAGACACCCCCAAAAAGCAACAATCATTGATGGAAGCAAGGTTCGTCGGATAACTAGGTTTTGGAATTCGCTTTCCGAAAATCCGGGGGGCCTATTAGTTTTCGAAAAGATGGAGAGGCTCGCTTCTGTGCCCACCATGGTAGCGGGGGTATGTCGGCTGCTTGATGCCTATCGGGCGCACTCACAAGGAGTTGTTGTTACTGTCTCGCGGACCCCTAATTATCTGCAAGATTTGAGTCCACCAGTCCGAAGTCGTCTTCTGGGTGGTTTGGTGGTACCGCTATCAAAACCCTCGATCGAGACTCGTCGGGAGATTATTCATACATATGAAAAGCTCTTGGAAATTTCCTTTTCATCAAATGCCGTGGACCTTCTTGCTGGTGGAATCCAAACAACCACTGGAAAGTTAATTGAGATAATTTGTAATGTTGTGTCACGAACACCTCAGCACGCTCAAAATCAACCGATTAGCGGCAAGCAGATTCTGGATTGTCTCAGCCAAGATCGTGAAGTTGGCCTTCTGGAAATCCATCAAATCGCAAAGGTGGTGGCAGGTCATTATGGAACGACCATCTCTGAACTTCGGGGCCGTTCCAGGAGGCGCGAAATTTCCATTCCGCGTAGTGTTGTTATGTATTTGGCACATAACCGGGTGGGATATAGCTTGACGTATATCGGAAAATATCTTGGCAAGCGGGACCACACAACAGTCATGCATGGTTGTCGGATGGTGGAAAAAAAGATTGTTTCTGACACCACGATCGCTGGTGATATGAGAATGTTAGTTGATTTATTAGAGACGAGGCTGGAGGTGTAGATGTGGGCTCTGTTCCATCAAAACTGATCATTGTGAGGTGTGGGGAGTTGGTTGAAGAAAGTCAGTTATTTACTTTTTTTAGGAGTTGGTGAGTATAAAAAAATGATGCTCCATGTGCGTCCACAAGAAGGAACATTTAATCTTGTGGGAGTAAACAGTAGGTCGACAGCTTTTCCACATCTGTATCGGGGGCCTATCTTGAGTAGTGGGTGGGGTTTGGTTGTCAGATATCAAGCCTGTTATGGGTAAAGCATATTACTAATAATAAAATTTAAATAAGTATTAAAACAAACAATTTAAAATAGATATATTTGTTGGTATTAGGAAGGAATTGAGGATGAAGATTTGTTGTGATCGTGCAAAATTTTTAGAGGCTTTTCAGGTGGTGGCCTCCGTAGCTCCTAGTCGCAGCCCTAAGGTGATTTTGCAAAATGTCAAAATTGAAGCGACAAAACAGGTAGTTGTTTTGTCCGCCACCGATTTAGAGATTGGCATTCGCTGTGGGGTTGAGGGTGTCGAGGTTCATGATCCAGGGAGTGTGGTGGTGCCCGTAACTCGATTTGGAGGTATCCTCCGTGAAACACCCGACGAGCAGTTGGAGATCGAGGCCGATAATCAGGGAACACAGGTTCGAGCACAGAGGAGCGTTTTTAAGCTGCCGGGCATCAATCCAACAGAGTTCCCCGATGTTGCATCCTTTAATGATGATATTTACCACCAGATGACTGCCTGTTTTTTGAAGGAGGTAATCCACCGCACCATCTTTGCGACTGATAATGAGAGTAGTCGATATGCACTCGGCGGTGTGCTTTTGGAACTTGGAGAGAAAGAGCTTATTGCGGTGGGGACCGATGGTCGGCGTCTCGCAAAAATGCAGGGACCCGCAGAATCAATCGGTGGTCATAAAACAGAAGGTGCAACAACGATTATCCCGACACGAGCTTTGCAGCTCATAGATCGAGCGGTTTCGGACACCGAAGAAGAAATAAAAATATCATCACACCAAAATGATATTTTAGTACAAAGCAATCGAGTCACAGTGTATGCGCGTCTAGTGGAAGGTCGGTTTCCAAATTGGCGAGATGTTTTTCCATCACAGGAAGATAACATTAAAATTGCATTACCGGTCGGGCCGTTCTATTCCGCGGTTCGGCAGGCGGCTATCGTCACCAGTGAAGAAAGTCGTGGAATTGATTTTACCTTTGGTGATGGAAATGCTGTATTGGTTGGCGAGGCATCGGAGGCGGGACAATCGAGAATTGAGCTTCCAATCGAATATAGCGGGGAGCCAATCACCCTTATGTTAGATCCTAAATACATGGCGGATTTTTTAAAGGTTCTCGATGATGACAAAACGTTTTCGCTCGAAATTAAGGACGGAAAAAGTGCTGCCGTCTGCTTGACAGATGATGGGTATGGCTACGTCATCATGCCAATGGCCCGGGATCGATAGGAGTGGCTCGATGGGAAAACGACGAGGGCCTATTCCAATTGGGAATGTGGTCGCGGAAATTATGGCTCGTCGAGGTCTTGGTCGCGATCGGGTTGCGACTAATAAAAATGAAATCTGGCAGCAAGTTGTTGGTGAGTCGGTCGCAGAGTTGACACAATGTGGGGAAATGCGTGGCGGCCGACTGGAGGTTGTGGTAGCTAACTCAACGCTAATTCAGGAATTAACTTTCAGGAAAACAGAAATCATCGACGCCCTTAATCAAAAAATTTCTGGGTGGAATATCCAGGAGATTCGTTTCCGGGTTGGCCAGCCTTAAGGCATGAATAATGATACTTCAACAGCATGTGGTCAGTGCGGTGTCCGGCGATTGAGCCACCAAAATAAAAATAAGGTTTAGCAAAACATATGCCCTCCAAAGATAAAGAAAACAAAGCGACCTCAAAAACAACTCCAGGAGCCCCCCCCGAACAATTTGGAATGGTTAAGGGGGAAGCGGAATATAAGCCAGAAGACCTCCAGCACCTTTCGGATCTAGAACATGTCCGCGAGCGGCCCAGCATGTATATCGGCGACACGACGGTCCGAGGTCTTCATCACCTTGTTTTTGAAGTGGTAGATAATTCAATTGATGAAGCGATGGCTGGATATGCGACAACTGTTCGTGTGCAGATCAATAATGATGGTAGCGTCACCGTTGAAGATGATGGTCGTGGCATCCCAATCGGTAATCATGAGCAACTTTCTGAGGAGCTCGGCAGAGATATATCCACACTTGAAGGGGTTATGACTGTTTTGAAGTTCGGAGGAAAGTTTGAAAAAGGAGCATACCAAACATCAGGCGGGCTACACGGTGTTGGTGTCACGGTGGTGAATTTTCTTTCTCAGTGGTGTGAGGTGGAGGTACGTCGCGATGGCCATGTGTACCAGCAGGAATACGAACGAGGGGTGCCGCAAGGTGAAGGGCGCCGACTCGGCGCCTCCGATAAAGTTGGGACAAAAACAACCTTCAAGCCAGACTCAGATATCTTTCCAGTAACTCGGATGAGCTACGATACCCTCCATAAAAGACTTCAAGAACTGGCCTATCTAAATCGCGGGGTGCGAATTAGTTTTCATGATGAGCGTAACAACGAAGGTGAGGAGTTTTGTTACGAACGTGGTATTATTGAATTTGTGGAACACCTCAATCGTGCCAGCAATCCACTCCATGAAGATATCGCGTATTGTAACGGCGAGATGGAAGGGGTTGGTTATGAGATAGCGATACAATATTGCGGAGAATTCACAGAAAATGTTCAATCTTATGTGAACAATATTCACACCCATGAAGGTGGCACACATATATCAGGATTTCGATCGGCCCTGACGAGGTCCCTAAATTCTTACGGACGAAAACAGAATTTATTGAAGGATATTTCACCCTCCGGAGACGATTTTCGTGAGGGAATTACGGCCGTTATTTCAATGCGGGTGCCCCACCCTCAGTTTGAAGGACAGACAAAGACAAAACTCGGTAATAGTGAAGTCGAGGGAATTGTTAGTTCAGCCGTTGGCGAGTTTCTCACAAACTATCTCGAGGAAAATCCAAAGAGCGCAAAGATTCTTGTCCGTAAAGGTATTTTGGCGGCTGAGGCAAGAGAAGCCGCCCGTAAAGCCAAAGCACTTCTCCGTGAGCGCAAGGGTGCTCTTTCTGGTGGAGGCCTGCCTGGAAAATTACGCGATTGTAGTAGTCGAGATGTGGCTCGCTGCGAACTCTATCTTGTCGAAGGAGACTCGGCCGGGGGAAGCGCCGAAGGGGGCCGCATACGCGAATATCAGGCAATCCTCCCTCTTCGCGGAAAGATTATTAACGCGTACAAATCGCGCGATGACAAGGTGTTAGCCAATGAAGAGGTCCGCAGCATGATTTCGGCGATTGGTATCGGTATTGGCGACGATCAAGATCTCTCAAGGCGTCGTTACGATAAAATCGTAATCATGACCGACGCCGATGTAGATGGCTCACACATCCGCACACTTTTATTAACATTTTTTCATAGGCAGATGTATGACCTAGTCCGAGAAGGAAAAGTCTACGTCGCCCAACCGCCACTATTTCGCGTACGGCACAAGAAAAAAGCCTATTACGTTCAAACGGAAGAAGAAATGAAACAACGGCTCCTCGAAATGGGTCTGAAAGACGCTACCTTTGACCCGCGAGACGGACGGATCATTCAGGGTGCAGATATGGAGAAACTCTGCAAGACACTTGCCGCGATGGAAGAGCCATTGGCAGCTCTTGAGCGGCGAGGCATTAGTTTGCGCGCCCATGCCGTTCGTCAGGACCCAGCCTCTGGAAAGCTACCCGTCTTCCATGTGTTTTTAGGGCGGGAAGAACATTGGTTTGTCTCACGAAGCGATCTCAATGAATTTGTCGAGCAGCAGGAGACAATTACAGGCGCAGAGCTACAGTTGACCGATGAGGAAATTCACAACAATGGCGACACTGAAAACCGTCGACTTCACATTGTGGAACTCAATGAAGTTCGCACACTCAACTCTTTGCTTGGTGATTTACGCGAGATGAAATTTAATATTGAATCGTTGCTTCCGGAAGATCGCACAGGGTCGGAAGATGCACGATATGTGCTTCGTCGAGGCGAAATCGAGATTGGGGTAAATGAACTTCGTTCGTTAATTTCTGCGGTCCGTGCTGCTGGTGAAAAAGGGCTTCAGATCACGCGGTTTAAAGGGCTTGGTGAAATGAACGCTGAGGAACTGCGCGAGACGACGCTCGACCCAGCCAACCGCACCCTTTTAAAAATCCGAATGGATGATCTAAATCAGGCGGACAACCTATTTCGGATATTGATGGGCAACAATGTGGAGCCGCGGCGCGAATTTATAGAGAAACATGCGCTCGATGTTAGCAATCTTGATGTCTGACGCGGCTCGTCAGCGATTTCTGCCACGCTTTCCAGCCGAAGGAGATAAAATGCGAGGTTGTCTCAGACAAATCACGGCTTTTTTCATCATTGTAGTCTTATGTCCAGTCGATGCCGAGCAGGCAGAAGCGGAGCGATGGCACCCGGCGAATGGCCCGCTAAAAACGCGCTGGACAGCTGCAGTGACCCCGGAGAATGCCCATCGGGAATATCCGCGGCCCCAAATGGTGCGAAAACAATGGGAATCACTCAACGGGCTCTGGGATTACGCGATCCGCCCGAAAGGTGAGGGCCTACCAAAAAAATGGGATGAAAAAATCCTTGTGCCATTCGCCGCCGAATCGGCCCTTTCTGGTGTGATGAAAGACGTTGGAAAAGACAACAGGCTTTGGTATCGACGTACGTTCACCATCCCAGAAAATTGGACCGATCAGCAGGTGGTATTGCACTTCGATGCGGTCGATTGGGAGTGCGAAGTTACACTCAATGGTAAGGCACTCGGCTCCCATCGCGGTGGATATTCACGATTTTCTTTTAATATCACGGACGCGATCGATCCCTTGCAGAGGCGGCAGGAATTGATTGTCAGCGTCTGGGACCCCACCGATACACATTGGCAGCCCCGCGGAAAACAGGTGAATAATCCGCAGGGAATCATGTACACAGCCGTTACCGGCATCTGGCAATCGGTTTGGATAGAGCCTGTAAATATCGCCCATATACAATCATTAAAAATTGTACCGGATGTGGATCAAGGCCGACTGTTGGTCACCGCGATCACACAACTTCCTGAAAAGAAGGGTGGTCCTGCGCCACCCTACACGGTCACCGTTACGGCGAGTGGAAATGATACAACGGCCAGTGCCACCGGACGACCCAACCAACAAATCCCAATCGCCATTAAAGATCCACGCCTTTGGTCTCCCGGAGATCCCTTTCTTTATGATCTTCGCGTCACCCTACAGTCGGAGGAGGGCAGCCACCCGATAGAGGATGAGGTGGAAAGTTATTTTGGTATGCGGAAAGTGGAGTTGGGAAAAGATACATCAGGCATCACCCGCATCCTTCTCAACGGCAAGGCGACATTTATGTTCGGGCCGCTCGATCAAGGTTGGTGGCCCGATGGTCTTTATACGGCCCCGACAGATGAAGCATTGCGCTTTGATGTCGAAATGACTCGAAAGCTCGGCTACAACATGTGCCGCAAGCACGTAAAGGTAGAGCCAGATCGTTGGTATTATTGGTGTGACAAACTAGGTCTTCTCGTCTGGCAAGATATGCCAAATGGCGATCGTGCCATTCATCCAGCTGGTGGCGAAATTACCCGAACGTCCGAAAGTGCAGATAACTTCCGGCAAGAATTAAAAGCTGTGGTCGATCAGTTTCAGGCCCACCCATCGATCGTATTTTGGATTCCGTTCAATGAGGGATGGGGTCAGTTTGAAACCAAACGAATTGTTGGATGGCTTAAAGAGCACGATCCGACGCGACTGGTGATTGGTTCGAGTGGCTGGAACGATATTCCCGGAGTCGGGGATGCCCATGATTTGCACATTTATCCGGGGCCCGGATCTCCAGAGCCAGATGCGTCTCGGGCCGCTGTTTTAGGTGAATATGGTGGTCTCGGGCTGCCAATACCCGGCCACCTCTGGCAAGAAGACCGCAACTGGGGATATCGTACGTTCAAAAATCAACAACAACTGTCCGATGGCTATATAAAGCTTGTCGAAAAACTCACCCCATTTATTGCACTTCCAGGTCTTTCGGCCGCCATCTACACCCAAACGACAGATGTAGAAGGAGAAGTCAATGGACTCATGACATATGATCGAGAGGTTATAAAATTGGGATCTCCAGAGGTGATCGCCGCCAATCTTTCGGTCTATAAAACACCCCCCCCTGTCAGAATACTTGCGCCGACATCCCGGAAGCATGCCACCCTTGCTAAATTTACGACCGACAAACCGAAAGGCGACTGGTTTGACGCTGCATTTGATGATTCCAGCTGGGCAGAGGGTGTCGGTGGATTTGGAAATGGGCGTGCATGGAACGCCATTCCACGGACTGCCTGGAAGATGGAAGACATTTGGCTTCGCCGTACCATTGTTCTAGATGCTTTGCCAGAGGGGGAAGTGGCATTGCTCATCTACCACGACGACGCGGCCGAGGCCTATGTGAATGGACATCAGCTAAAATCACTTCCGGGTGCTGACAACCACTATCGAATATTACCGCTTTCAAATGCGGCACAACAATCCTTGCGCGTCGGAGATAATCTTATCGCGGTCCACTGCCACAACCATCCAAAGACTCCCGGGTTTGTTGATTTTGGAGTCGCCGAAATTCTAGCGGAAGAACCGGTTCAAAAATAAACCAACGCCCCGTTTCTGAGGGCCTCAACTTTATGGATCAAGCTGGTATTTTCCCTCCGCAAATTTTTGGTGGCATTGGTTGCAGTTGCTAAGCATGGCACGGTACGCAAGCCGACTCGTAGGATAATCAGATTTTCTGGCAGCGTGAAATAGGCGGGCTCCCTGCCGGCGTACATCGGTTGCCCGTTCAACCCAGAGATCATGATCGTCTTTTGGTGCTCGTCGAATCAGCAAATTGGTTGCTTCGGCGAGAGTTAGTGCGTCGCCTTTGACGGCTTTCCAGGCAGCTTTGTCGGCCGGTGCCGTGGCAAGACTGGTCCGAAGCCGTTTGTAGGCAGGTTCAAAGACGTATTCCATAAAATGATGCATGTTATCAACCGGGCCCGGTATCGACTCGCCCGCTGCAGCGCTCGCTGTGGGCGAGCCCCCTCGCGCTGAACGTCTGGACGAATCTGTAAGAAAAACGATACCTGATAAAATGACAACGACTAGCAACCCACAATGTGTAATAAAGCGCATAAGTTTCTCTACCTAAGGTGAATAAAACATGGAATTCAAACGGGATTTTAACGGTCGTTCCCCACAATCAAAATACCCAAGGGAATCGTCGCGCCATTCATAAAAAATGGTCGATCGAGAATTACTGATATGTCCGACGGATACACATCATATTGCGTGAATTCGAAACTTTTGTGCGGGATGACTTTTATGCTGCGAACAGATAAACTGGTTGGAATCTTCGAAGAGTAGAACATTTGGAATAATCCTCAAGTGGTACATTTCACAGTGATTCGGCAGCATTGCTTGGAACTTATTAGGACGGTAAATGGAACCTGCATTCATTGATGAGCTTACAGACGAACTTGTAGCGAACCAGGATCAGGTACCGGTCATTGGTGCCTCACTGGTGCCGCTCGTACTCCGCGCGCAGGGGATTGAAGTCGTACCTTCGTTGCAGGGCGGCCAGATTATGCCCACGATGGATCGAGTAAGCAGAATGCTCAAGCAGATATTTTTTAAAACCGAACAGGGTCTCGCGTTTGCGGTCGTCGGCATGGCGAAGGTCAGCCAACGGCCGCAGGTCGGAATTGTGACATCCGGTCCAGGGGGTCTAAATACAGTCACCGCTCTGGCGGACGCTAGCCGCGATTGTGCCCCTGTTGGGATGATTGCCGGCCAAGTTCCGCAGGAAGCAATAGGCACCGATGCCTTTCAAGGCACGGACATCATTGAAGTTGTGCGGCCCGTTACAAAGTCTGCCCGATTGCTGGAAAACGTAGATCAGCTTCTAGCGGCGATTCCTCGTGATCTGGGCCTGGCAGCAAGTGGTAAACCGGGTAGCGTTCTGTGGGACCTTCCTAAAGATGTCCAGTTCTCTCCAGTTGATATCCGCAACTGCCGTGACCAGATCAAGTCGTATCATGCCTATGTGGAGAAACCGGAACTGGACACCGAAAGCCTTGACCGGGCAATCGGGCTGCTTTATGAGTCAGATACGCCGGTAATTATGGCTGGCTACGGACTTGCTCTGGCCGATGTCTATGAGGAATTTCATGAATTGCTGGCTCGGACCCAATTGCCAGTCATTCACACGCTTCCTGGAAAATCGGCTGTCTTATCGAGCTACCAATATAATCTTGGCATGTTGGGCATGCATGGTCTCTATGCGTCGAGTGCTGCTGCGCATCATTCTGATCTCATTTTCGCGCTCGGTGCTCGATATGACGATAGGGCGGTGGGTAATCCCGCCGTGTTTGCACCATCTGCCCAAAAACGGACAGCATTAATCCATGTTGATACTGAAAGAGCGCAGTTCGAAAAATCTCGCGCACTGATACCCAACAAATTAAATATCTATGGGGATGCGGGGGATGTCGTCCGATACCTGCTTGATCACCTCGATCCCAAAAGAATTCGCATCGATCCCTGGCGACGAAAGATTGAACAATGGCAGAAGGACAATCTCCCACCACCCAGCCAGTATCATAGTGAAGATACACTAGATATCATCCACGTCTTGGAAACAATAAACGAAGTTACGTCCCGTGATCATGCGAATAAGATCGTTGTGACCGATGTCGGCAACCATCAGATGTGGGCGAGTCAGCGAATTGCCACGACAGGGCCGCGATCGTTCGTTACCAGCGCCGGGATCGGCACACTAGGTACGGGAATTTCTCAGGCGATAGGAGCCCAACTCGTGGCACCTGAGCGATTGGTTATTACGGTCGAAGGTGATGAAGGGTACTACAGCTGTGGTCCCGAGTTACGTACAGCGGCCCGCTATAAGTTGCCGATCAAGGTCATGGTGATTAATAACGGTGGTCAGTGCATCGTACGTCAATGGACGACACATATGTTCGACGGCAATGATGTTGGTGTTATTGATCATGTCGATGGGGTTGCGGACATGAACGTCGTTGCCAACGCACATTCCTATGGCGTTGATGCGGAACGCGTGACTCAGAAAAAAGATATAAAAAGTGCAATGCAACGCATGATTGCTGCAGAGGGTCCTTATGTACTCGAATGTGTCGTCCCTCATGAAGACTGTTATCCCTGGATCAAGCCGGGTACTGGATTTCCAGATATTGTTGTGGGAAAAGATTAAGTATTGACCCAATGTTTTTTTCTGGCCGAACAGTCTGTTGCCCGCTGATCACCTCTCTGATTCTCCTCTGCCCGACCCCAAACAGTGCTCTTTCCGCTACCCCGGCGCGGCCGAATATTTTACTCATATCCATCGATGATTTAAACGACTGGGTCGGTTGTCTGGGAGGACATCCACAAGCCTCCACCCCGAATATCGATGCTCTTGCGGCGCGGGGCACTCTGTTTGCCAACGCACACTGTCAGGCCCCTGTTTGCCAACCATCGCGAGCCAGTTTAATGACGTCCTTGCTGCCGTCTTCTACCGGGATCTATTTTCTCAATCCGGGCATTGCCGATTCGCCGGTTGCCAGCAAACGGATCACATTGCCCGCCCGCTTCGCCCGCGAGGGATATCAAATGTTGGGTACGGGAAAGCTGTTCCATGCTACGAGCGGACAAGTGTTTTCCCGTCTTGGAGAATACGGTGGCGGTTTCGGTTATTTTGGTCCGCAACCGGCGAAAAAAATCACATACCAGCAAGGCCACCCGCTTTGGGATTGGGGGGCCTTTCCAGATGAGACAAAACAGATGCCCGATATGCAAATAGCGGACTGGGCCACCCGCGCCCTTTCGCGGCCCTACGATAGCCCCTTTTTTCTGGCAGTTGGATTTTTCCGCCCCCATGTTCCGATGCTTGTGCCTCAAGAGTGGATGGATGAGCATCCGCGAGATCAAATCAAGCTACCTATTGTCTCCTCGGAAGATGTCAACGACATATCGGATTATGCGAAACATTTGACAACGCGACACCATGTAGCTCCCACCCATCGCTGGATTACCGATAATAACGAGTGGCAGCACGCGGTGCAGGCATATCTTGCCAGCGCGACTTTCGTTGATGCATGCGTCGGAAAGGTGCTGCGTGCTCTGGAGAAGAGCCGTTATCGTGAAAACACAATTGTCGTGCTCTTTTCGGATCACGGGTTCCACCTAGGCGAAAAACAACGCTGGGCAAAGCGGTCGCTGTGGGAGGATGGCACGCGAGTACCGCTGATTATTTCCGCCCCAGGGTTACCAACAGGACAGGTTTGCACTCAGGCAGCGGGCCTTATAGATATCTACCCAACGCTTCTCGATCTCTGCAACATGTCTGCAGAAAACAAACACGAAGGAGTTACCCTCACACCACAACTCGAGAATTCTCAAGCGCCCAGGACAAAACCTGCAATCACGACATTCGGTCCCGGCAATCACGCAGTGCGTAGTGAGCGCTGGCGTTATATCCGATACAGGGATGGTTCGGAAGAATTGTATGATCATCGAAGTGATCCTCATGAGTGGAATAATTTAGCGGCTGATCCGGCGCGGAAAGATGTTATGCAGGCCCACCGACAACATCTTCCAAAGATGGAACACCCTATTTTGGGAAAAGGGTCTACAGGCCATCAGGCTTTTGAGTCTGCCGAAACGTTGCTGAAAAAAGAGAAAACTTCGGAGTCACGACAACCGCGATCTGATTACTAACCTACATTGTTTCCATATTGAAAAAGTGAAGCCGTTGTTAATTTGCGTCACCCAGCATTTAGGAGTAGAATTTTACGTCGACCCTCCATAAGCGACAGTTGCCCCTGGTACCCTTCCACTTCCTTTCCGAGTGTTTTCTCCCCTTCGAAAAGATTGGATTTTTCATGAAGCCTTTTTGCGGCGTATTTATCCGCGGTTTCCTGCTTGGTATACCAGTGCTCTTTGTTCACGTGAGTCGTGCAGAGGAGCCCCGGCTCACGATTGCACCTAAGCAGCAAATCTCGATTGTGGGCAATACGCTGGCTGAGCGAATGCAGCACGATGGTTGGCTGGAAACTACGCTGCAGGCCCGGTATCCCGAGAAACAGTTGCGGATTCGTAATTTAGGCTTCTCAGCAGATGCGCTGGACCAGCAATTGCGGGTTACCGGGTTTGGTTCACAGGATGAATGGCTGCAGCGGACAAAGGCAGATATCATTTTTGCTTTTTTTGGCTTTAATGAATCGTTTTCGGGAGAAGAGGGTCTTGTAAAGTTTAAATCAGACTTAGGGCAATTTATTGCCGATAAGAGGCAGCATACCTACAACGGAAAGACGCCACCGCAAATTGTCCTCTTTTCCCCGATTGCGCACGAAGACCTCGGCAAGGCTACACTGCCCGACGGCCACGACAATAACCAGCGGATCGCTCTGTACACCAAAGCGATGGCCGAAATTGCGGCCGAAAACAACGTGGTATTTGTGGATCTCTTCACACCCACTCTAGAGGCCTATCGTTCGACCAAAGCGCCTCTCACGATCAACGGCATCCACCTCAATCGTGCTGGCAATCGTCTCGTTGCAGAGATTATTGACAGAGCACTCTTTTTTGAACCTGTGTCTGAGAAGAATGAGACCACTCTTGAAGCCCTGCGTAAATCGGTAGTCGATAAAAACTTTTACTGGTTTCACAGATATCAGACAACAGACGGATACAACGTGCATGGTGGCCGAGCGGACCTAAAATATATTGATGGTCAAAGTAATCGCGAGGTGATGAACCGCGAGATGGAGATACTCGAGGCGATGGCGGCAAACCGCGACCCGAGGATATGGGCCTTGGCGCAGGGTCGCGATCTGGCGGTGGATGACAGCGGAGTGCCGGATCACATCGAGGTAAAAACAAATGCGCCGGGGGATGGCCCGGGAGGCGCACACGTTTTTCTTGGTGGTGAAGAAGCAATTAAAAAAATGAGCGTTGCCGATGGGATGCAGGTGAACCTGTTTGCCTCGGAAGAAGAGTTTCCCGATCTGATCAACCCGGTGCAAATTAGCTTTGATACGCGAGGTCGGTTGTTTGCCGCTACCTGGCCCAGTTACCCACACTGGAAGCCAGGTGATGAGATGAACGATAAACTATTGCTATTTGAGGACCTCGATGGGGACGGCAAGGCGGATCGCAGCAAGACATTTGCAGACAAGCTTCACAATCCCACCGGCTTTGAATTTTGGGGCGGTGGGGTCCTTGTCGCGATGCCCCCTGATATTCTTTTTTTGAAAGATACCGACGGAGATGATGTGGCCGATCAGCGGATTCGGGTCCTTCATGGACTCAGCTCCGGGGACACCCACCACTCAGCCAATAGTTTTATCGTCGGTCCCGATGGCGCAGTCTATTTTCAAGAAGGCATTTTTCACCGCTCTCAAGTTGAAACTCCCTATGGCCCGGTACGGAATCGAAACGGCTGTGTTTGGCGTTTCGACCCACGAAGCTATCAAGTCGACCGTTACATACCCTATGATTTTTTGAATCCACACGGGCATGTATTCGATTATTGGGGCCAGGGTTTTGTCCACGACGGCACTACCGCTTACCCATATCACGATACGCTATTTTCAGGGCATCTGGATTATCCAAAACGCCAAAGCCACAAACCGCCCTGCCCCAATCTTTACGCCCGCCGTACACGCCCCTGTCCCGGAACAGAAATTCTTTCAAGCCGACACTTTCCGGAAAACAATCAAGGCAACTTGCTCGTTGGTAATGTCATCGGTTTTCAGGGAATCCTGCAGTATACATTTCAAGACAAGGGAAGTAGTTTTGAGGGCATTCCTGAGGAACATATTCTGCGATCCTCCGACCGCAACTTCCGCCCAACCGATTTTGAAATGGGCCCGGAGGGAGCGGTTTATTTTTCAGATTGGCAAAATCCTGTGATCGGCCACATGCAACACCATATCCGCGATCCAAGCCGCGATCAAAAACATGGACGGATTTATCGCATTACGTATCCCGGAAGACCATTTTCGCCACAGGCACAAATTTCTGGTGCCTCAATTGAAACACTGCTCGATTATCTCAAGTCTCCCGAGGGCCGTGTTCGCTATCGCGCTCGGATTGAATTGAGCAGCAGAGACAGCCACCAAGTCATCGATGCGACCGACAAGTGGATCGATGAGCTGGACCGAAGCGATCCAGAGTACGAACACCACGTACTAGAAGCTCTCTGGGTTCATCAGCAACATCATGCGGTCGATCAAATGCTTTTGGAAAGGGTACTCCATTCGCCCGATTATCGCGCGCGGGCGGCTGCAACGCGGGTCGTTGGCTATTGGCACGAAAACCTTAGTGAGCCACTGACACTCCTCAAAGACCGGGCCCTTGATGAGCACCCACGCGTGCGGCTCGAGGCGGTTCGGGCATGCAGTTTTCTGCCAACAAACAAAGCGATGGAAGTCGCGCTTTTGGTGACCACGTTGCCGATGGACCAATATTTGAAATACACTCTTGCGGCCACTATTAAGCAGCTGCAAGACCTGAAGCATTAGTTTTTCTATCCGCACCCCCGGTCATTGGATGCTGTTTTGTGGATAGCCGCCAAAAGCCGATTGTTTCAAGGGCTATTCGCTGCTTGCATCTAGGTGCTTGCGATAAAAGGCCCGAACCTCATCCCGATCTTGGAGCTGTTTGTTCACATGGGGTCGGCAGCGACTGAGAAATGCTGCGGCCTCCTCCGGCGAAAACCCCTTTTCTCGAATGAGCCAGCAGACCACGACCGTTGCACTCCGACCTCGTCCCGCCTTGCAGTGAACATAGACTTTGCCCCCATCGTCAATATGTTTGGAAATGAAAGCGACACCACGTTCAATATCCGCGAGTTCCGGTGGTGTGAAATCAGTGGTCGGCAGCCATAATTGGTCAATGTCCAGTCTCGCATACGATTGTTGTGGCCCTTTGTACTCAACACACATATTGACCACCCCGGTCACCCCTTCTCGGGAAAGCCGCTTTGCGTCACACCAAAACGGCAAGGCGCCAATCAGCAACCGGTCATCGACCAAATCCCACCAACGGCGGATTCGTAGAATGCGACCTAGAAGTACATTCCAGGCAAGCGTCGGTAGGAACAGTATTCGGATCAGAGCGTAACGCACCATCCCCCCAAGAATAGAATTCCCAAACATCCTGCCCCCGTTGCGAAGGACATAAGGACGTTTTTGGAAAATGCATTACCAAGGGAATGTCGTTTGCGCGAAACGGCTGCCGCTCGCAATGCGTCAAATCAACTCGCGGCGGTTTGGAAATACTCTTTTGAACCTTTCCAATCGGCCTTCATAGTGGCTTCGCCCGGCTCCCAGTTGGCGGGACAGACTTCACCATGTTCGGCGACGAACTGAAATGCCTGAAGAATCCTTAATGTTTCCTCCACCGAACGACCCACGGGCAAGTTATTGATCGTAGCATGTTGCACTACACCTTCCGGATCGATGACAAAGAGCCCTCGAAGGGCAACTCCATTCGCAGCAAGGACGTTGTAGCGGGTAGCAACTTGTTTGCTCAGGTCGGAGGCCAAAGGATAGGCAAGGCCCTCAATGCCACCTTCTGCTTGTGGTTTTTCGGCCCACGCCAAATGGGTAAAGTGACTATCAACGCTCACGCCGAGGATCTCAGCATTTAACGCTTCAAAGCGATCAACGCTCTTGGAAAAAGCCAAGATTTCGGTGGGACAAACAAAAGTAAAGTCGAGTGGATAAAAGAAAAGTACCAGCCATTTACCCCGGTAATCCCCAAGCTTCACAGTTTTAAAACTACCCCCATCGACAGACTCCATTGAAAAATCCGGGGCAGCTTGACCTACAATTGCCATAATCTTTTCACTCCTAAAAAAAATAATGTAGAATGCGTATCGATTACGCTTGTTGTGTTTCCATGATTTGGTGTCATGCACCACGTTACGGCTAGACAAGCCTAACACCAAAATAACAAATTAAGCGTTCGTTGCTAGCCGTCAAGATGCCGCCAAAGGCCACATTCGGCTCATTGCGGCAGTAACGATGGGGGCCCAGAATGGGTACGATAAATCATCGAGATGTCCCCGATCCAGGAGATTTCGTCCTAGCCAGGATTCTACCCATTTTTATAGCGTTTTGTTTCATGACATTTTTGTCCCAAATTACGGAAGGTGTCAATTACGACGAAACAAAAATTCCACCTTACGAACTGCCGGACCCACTGCGATTTGCCTCCGGCGGAGAGGTAGCGACGGAGGCCGACTGGCGGCAGCGGCGGCGAAGCGAAGTGCTTCAGCTTTTTGAAAAATACGTCTACGGGAAGACCCCAGCAGATTGCCCCGATCTGGATTGCGTGGTGGTCGAACAGGATACCGAGGCACTGGGCGGAAAAGCAGTCCGCAAACAGATCCAAATTCGTTTTGGCAAGGATACATCTGCACCGGCAATCCAGCTCCTAGTTTATCTGCCGAAGAACCAGCGCGGCCCAGCACCACTGTTTGTGGGCCTCAACTTCTCGGGAAACCAGACGGTCCACCCGGATCCTAAAATAGCAATTACCTCCAATTGGACACATGGGACAACCGAGGAGGGGATTGTGGATCACCGCGCTCAAGAAGAATCGCGGGGCGTGAAGGCGGCCCGCTGGCCAATTGACACAATTCTCTCCCGCGGATATGGAATTGCCACGGCCCATTGTGGAGATCTGGACCCCGATTTTGATGACGGCTTCAAAAATGGCATCCACCCGATGTTTTATCGACCAGGGCAATCGAGGCCCGATGCCGACCAGTGGCAGACCATTGGTGCCTGGAGCTGGGGTTTGAGTCGAATCATGGATTATTTTCAAACCGATGGGGAGATTGACCAGAAGCGAACGGTTGTCCTGGGACATTCACGACTGGGAAAAACAGCGCTCTGGGCAGGAGCACAGGACGAGCGATTTGCCATCGTTATTTCCAATAATTCCGGCTGTGGAGGAGCGGCGCTCAGCCGTCGCGGATTTGGAGAAACGGTTGCTGCGATCAACCAAAATTTTCCCCACTGGTTTTGTGATAATTTTAAACAATACAACGACTCGGAACAGACGCTTCCTGTCGACCAACACATGTTGATTGCGCTGATTGCCCCACGACCAGTCTATGTTGCAAGTGCTGCCGAAGATCGCTGGGCCGATCCACGCGGCGAGTTTCTTGCGGCCAAGGCAGCAAGCCCCGTGTACCGCCTTTTAGGCACGGAGGGGCTCCCGAGCGACACAATGCCAGAAAACAATGACCCCGTGTATGGAACCATCGGTTATCACATACGAAGTGGGAAGCACGATCTTACCGAATATGACTGGTCCAACTATCTAGATTTTGCCGATCGCCATTTTAAAAAAACCTCACACCCATGATGCCTTCGAGCCCAGGCGTGCGGCATGCGTCCTTTTTCTAGAATCGGTCGAGTCCGTGTCACCGCGATGCTGGCCGTTGTTTTTGCGGTTGCCATTGGACTTGCTTCGCGAAGTCGCCTGCTTGGTGGCATTCCCGTTCTCGGCGTCTATGGGGGAGATACCTGTTGGGCCATCGCAGTCTATGCATTAGTACGATTCATAGCTCCCCGGTCTCAAATTCGACGCGTGGTGGTTATAGCTATCGGGCTATCGCTTGCCGTGGAATTATCTCAGCTGATTGACCTCAACTGGCTCAAGGATCTTCGCAGCAATGCTCTTGCCGTTTTGTTCATCGGAGAGGGATTTTTGTGGAGCGATCTTGCCGCGTATGCTGTGGGGATCGGACTTGCCGCCATGCTCGATGGAGTTTTGCGAAGACCCCTAGTGACTGCCGACTGACAACGCGGCAACCGTTCGACGATTGCCTCGCGGGATCATTCTTCAGATACCGGGCTCTCGTTGCCAATACAATATAAATGGCTGGAGGTTCGCAGGTAGATCCGAGAATTACAGATAACTGGACTTGCCATCCCATCTCCCTCCAATTGATTGCTGGAAATCTCTTCAAATTGTTTTCCGGCCCGAAAGACATGAACGTTCCCCGTTTCGTCAGGCAGATACACAATCTTTCCGACAGCGGTTGGGGATGCCGAATAACCCCTGCGTCCGAGTCTCTTGGTCCAAAGTTCGTTTCCGGTCTTTGGGTCGTAACAGCGCACAATATTGGCATCCTGGGTTACGATAAGGCGACCATCAATGATGAGAGGCGAGGGGACATAGGCCTTGATGCCTTTTTGCCAGACGATTTCACCACTACCGTCTGCCCGTATGGCCATCAGATTTTGTTCGGGCCACCCTCCACTGGCAAAGACTAGTCCCTGATGCCAGCCTAACGTATTGGCGGTTGTAGCGGCGGGCCCTTCAGATTTCCATAACAGTTTACCGTTGGCGGGATCGTAACTACACACTTGATTGTGGCCACTGAGCAGAAGCTGATCACGTCCTTCGATATAGGCGACAACTGGCGAAGCGAAGCTGGAATTGTTCGTGCGATCGACGCGCCATACGATGTCACCGGTTTTGCGGTCCATCGCCGTCACAAATCCGCTACCTTGGTTGTCGCCGTTTACGATAACAAGAGATTTATAAAGCAAAGGGGAGGAACCATAGCCATGTTTGGAATCAAAAGGCCCTGCCTTCTTTTGCCACTGAATTTCCCCCTTTTTATCGAGTGCGGTAACGACAATGCCATCATCAACCATAAAAACAACAAAGACATAATTCCCATCCCAGGCCGGCGTTGGCGAAGCATGCGAATTCTTTTTATGGGTGTGCATAAACTGGCCATCATGCACCTTTGTTTCCCAAAGCGTTTGCCCGCTTGGCCGATCCAGGCAGAGAAGTGACATCGTTTGCTTTGCATCGTCCGCCGTTGCAAGGAAAATTCTGTCTTCCACGACGATAGGGCTTGCGTGTCCACGACCCGGAATTGGAACTTTCCAAAGAACATTTCGGTTCTCATCCCAGTTTTGTGGTACATCCTGGAGTTCCGCAACGCCGTTGTGATTGGGTCCGCGCCACCAGGGCCAATCGCCACGAGCGGCCACCAGTGCGCTCGAAGCATCGTTGGATTGCCGAGAAATCTGAAGCGGCTCCACCTCGCGATGGCATCCGGCTGCAAGGATAATAAACTCCGCAATCAGCAGTTGTTCAATCAATCGAAGCATGGCGTCTCATTGCGATAGACGGGGTGTTCTGGATTATAGACCGGCCATTCTACTAAGAAGAGGAACCGGCGAACATTGTTGATGGGCTGGCGAATCACCAAGGTGACCCCATTTCGACATAGAGTCTAGCGTCGCCCCCTTGCCAATTTCGCCAATCCACCTCGATCTGGCGATACCCGCAGCAGGTATAACCGGCACCGCTGTAATAGAGATCCTCGCCTTCAGGCCTACAGACGGCATGGCCGGTTCCGCAGGCACATTCCTGCCAACAGAAACGACCTGCAAGTTTACCACACCATGCAAGGGATGAATGGTGTTCTTTCGATGACAATTTGGGGGACTCGATGCAAAAATCCTACTGTCAAGTCAATACACGCTACCGCTGCGACTTTGCGCCCAAAGGACACAGCATCTCGCGGAAATCGCCGCAAGCAATATGGCTGATGGTGTTGCTGTTGCTCGCTACCACAAACGCCGGCTGCCGCCTATGTCGAAAAAGAAATGAGTGGTATGCCCCCCGATTAGCAGCAGCCCAGTCTCTCGGTGCGATAACGCAGGCGGACACATTGTTTGCAGCAGATGATACATGCATGGCCGCCGGTCAAAGTCGATCTCAACGGCTACAAGAGCTCATTTTTTGCCGTGACCCTGAGGCGGCCCTCCATTTAGCAGAGAGTGCCTACGCACGGGCAGATGTTTTCTCTCAGACAACCGACGCCTGCTGCATTGACGCCTATTACGAGGCCCTGGTGTTTAGCTGGATTTGCATTGATGGCTGCCGCCTCTGGATTGAGGCGGATACGCTGACCATGCGCGCCTGGGATCTTTACCATTCGAGCTTAGCGCAGCTGATCACACTGGGACCGCGATACGGCCGACTGAATCCACAAACGGGTCTTTCTATTTGTGCTCCGAGCGGCCCTATGATTGTGCCAATAACATTGTATGGATTCCCCTGGCAACCCACCGATTTCAACCATCTGGTATGTGTTGGACAATACCGGACAAAAAACATATTGCGCGAATATCGAACGTGTGGATTTGGCGTCCCTCTTGTTGTGGTTCGAAACCAGTCGACCTACTCCGGACCCTTTGATGCCTTTTTTCTGAAACAAACGCCGTTTTCTGCGACCGCCTTCCTTTGCCCCGATGTTGAGCAATGGCTAGGGGTTTCAACAATGGGTGAGCAGGGCGAGCGAGTCGGGGCCCGTCTGGCTCTTTACGACCCACTGCGCACAAAGACCCTACAGTGCGATGGCGAATCTTTTACGCTTGCTAGCGATATTACGTCGGCACTTGGATACTTAGGACAGGAGGCCAATTGGCATCCTGTCTTAGAATTTATTAAACCAGAAACCAGTCCGGCACTGGCAGGGTTGCGGATGCTCGAGCCCTATCAGCCAGGAAAAATCCCGATTATTTTTGTGCACGGCATGTTTTCTGATCCTCAAACATATCTGGCCATAGCCAATCAGATACGAGCGAGCCCCGATTTAGATCACAAATATCAAATTTGGATGTTCCGTTATCCAACCGGGGGGTCTTTTTTGCAGTCCGCCGCTACACTTCGATCGCAAATGAAATCGCTCATTTCCCTTTGCCGATCATGCGACAACAATCCGCAACTCGATCAGATTGTGATGGTGGGACACAGTTTGGGTGGATTGGTCGCCAAGCTTCAGATAACGGACAGCCAGACTGTTCTATGGGACAGTATTTCTCGTCGACCACTGGATCAAATTGTTGCAACCGATCAGCAGCGCGCTGCCTTGGCAGAGGAGTTCTTTTTTGCTGCCTCTCCTTCCATTAAGAGCGTTATTTTCATCGCCACTCCCCAAAAGGGCTCTCCCTATGCCTCTCGCCCCGTCGCTAAGTTAATGTCAACGATGGTCGAATATTCACCCCAGATGACCGCTGAACACCAGCAGTTGATCAACAACAACCCCGATACTTTCGCGCCGGTCATGCGTCGCAGGATACCTACAAGCATTGACCTATTGAAACCGGATGACCCGATTTTACTAGCAATCCAAAAACTACAAATATATCCGTGCGTCGAATTACATTCCATTATTGGGACGGGTGGATGTTGCTTATCCACGATGGGAGAGTCCGATGGAGTTGTCCCAGTAATCAGCGCCCAACAGCGAGGCGTACTAAGTGAAGTGTATGTTGATGCAAAACATACTGACATTCTTCGAAATGAAATGGCGATTGCGGAAGTGGAACGTATCCTGAGGGCATACGCGCCTCAAAGTCGAACTAGCGCAGGCTGCGAAACCACACAACTTCAAACGAGTGGACCGCCAGCAGTACGGATAATGTTTGAGAACCATCAGGGTGCCGATGGTCGGTTCAGCCTACGGAGCATCTCTTCAGCCCTGGAGACAACACCCTCCGCCCATGGTTTCTCCCGATAGAGAACCACAATCGCGCGGCAGATGTCCCGGGTTGTCTCCGGATTTTGTGGAAAGGCATCCAGCGCCTCCTGAAGGCGTTGTTCCAAAAGAGGCAGGTTGGATTTTGCGAGTTCTTCGACCCGACGCTCAATCCGCGGAAGCTGTTTGTTTGCAGCATCAAGAAAAACCGAAATTGAAGGTGGCTGTCCAGGATACTGGTAAAGAGCAATCAGTGATTGGAGTCGTTCGGCAGCCTTTTCTGGCGCCGAATCGACTAATTCAATCGCCGCCTGATATTCCGGCCCTATCGGTGATTCTGGATAACGCTTGTTTAGAAATCGTGCTTGTGATTTCGCCCGTCGTTCGAGTTTCAAAATTTGGAGCTGTTGCCGAATCTCGCGTACTGACTGAGACCGAGGATCATCGGGGTAATGTTTTAAAAAGGTTGTCAGCTCATTTTCTATTTCAAGTAATTGCTGATCATCTCCATGGGATGCCCTTGCGATCGTTTCATGTAACTGGTCTGCAGGAGGTGGCTGAAGAAAGTACCAAACCGCAAGCGCGGTACATGCCAAAGCGATTGCCAGAATCCATGTCGGTAGCGCAATGAGGGGATGTTTATCCCTCTGCAATAATTCTATCTTCTCTTTTGCTTCACTCGCGGTCGTAAATTGATCCGAACGCGTTTCCTGATGCGGGGAATCAGTGTGTGGGCTCTTTGTGTTTGCATTTTGATCGAGGGTGTCTTGTGTCTGGTCGGGCGGTGGGACTACTTCTGTGATATCGAGGGTATCCCCCATACTGGCTGCCGATCCCCCAACGCTGTGAGGCTTTATTTCAAATCCACCCGTGTCGCTCGTGGCCATTTTTAGCTCTCGCTCGGTCCGCAGAGACAGGCCGCGTTCCATTGCTTCGAGCTGCCTAGCCACCATCAACGCGTTGGGAAATCTTTTTTGCGGATCTTTTTCCAGGAGTTGTGAAATAATCTCTTCCATTTCGACGGGAGTGTCAGGAGCATAATGGCATACGCCTTTTGGCTGCGAATAGCGCTGCATTTGTAGCATTTCCAGCATCGATTTACTGCGAAAGGGAGGTCGTCCGGCAAGAAGTGCGTACATGACACCACCGAGACTATAAAGATCACAGTGATGGGTGACCGGTCGGCCATCCGCCTGTTCTGGCGCCATGTATTCGGCGGTTCCCAGCACGCCGCCATCACTTGTCAGGCCAGTATTGCCAAAGAGTCTAGCAATCCCAAAATCAGTTAACTTCACTTGGCCTTCAGGAGTCCAGAGCAAGTTCGCCGGTTTGATATCCCTATGAATGATTCCATGATCATGGGCGAGTTTCAGTGCACGACATAGATCCAGGGTGATGTGACAGACGTCACGCCACTGAAACCGCCTTCCTTTAACAAGCTCCTCTTCAAGGCTGGATCCCTCCACAAGTTCCATGGCGTAGTAGAGATAGGATGCCTGTTCACCAAATCCGAACAACTGCACGATATTTGGATGGCTCAGTTGTTGGAGAGATTCAATTTCGCCCTCGAATCGCTCACGAAACCCCTCTTCAGTCGCCAATACAGGTGCAAGAACTTTGACCGCGACACGATTTCCGGTCGCCACGTCGACGGCGGCATAGACGGTACCCATGCCGCCACGGCCGATTTTCTTTGCAAGTTTGTAAGGCCCCAGTTGCTTAAGTTTCATAGATTGATCGTAACAAGTATTGTGCCCAACCTGCAAATGCCTTCCTGTTTGCCAAAATGGCTGGCACATATGCTTCTAGCCGCCTGCGGAACGGACTATTATGATGTGGCAGCGGTCTTACGATCGAATGGTCGTTGGCAAACATGGGAAATCGGATGACTCCGGATTTAATAACACTTCCCCGAAACTCAAACCAGGCACGCGGCCTTGGAACCTTTGCAACCGACTTTCTATCTGGAAAGTACCCACCACCCAGCAAAGAAGTGCTTACCCGCATCGAACAATTCCACCTCGATAGCGTAGCTTGTGCGGTATCTGCAATTGCACTAGGCACAAATGCCCCCACCCTATTGCGCAACGAAGCGCATCGGTACCGGAGTTCTGATGCCCCCGAGCAGACAGCCACTTGTTTTGGGTCGTCCGTCAGGGTCGCACCAGAGAAAGCGGTGCTTGCCAATAGTGCGGCAGTCCGGGAGTGGGATGCCAACGGTACAAACTTTGGATACAACCCGGCACTCCACGCGACGGCGGGCGAATTTGGACACAATGATTTTTACCCGGTGGTGATCGCTGCCGCTCAAGTTGCGGGCCTGGACGGCCATCAAGTCATGCTAGGATTTCTCCTCATCGATGAAATTCGTGGTCGTCTGGCAGAAGTGTTCAGCCTCAAGGATTATAAAATCGACCATGTCGTGCATGGGGCAATTGCCTCCTCCGTGGTGTATGGTGCGATGGTGGGTGCAACAGCAGAACAAATTGAGTTTGCGGTTGGGCTTCTGGTGGCTCACTACATTCCCTATCGGGCAATTCGCTCGGGACACCAATTATCCGATTCGAAGGGCGCCTCGGCCGCCTTCAGTGCCGAAATGGCCGTGGTATCTGTCCATCGCGCCATGGACGGCTTTGTGGGTCCGGCAGATATATTTCGTAATCGGCAAGCAATATTTTGTCTCTACCAACCCCCACAATCCCCCGAGGAAAGTCCATTTGATTTGAGTCTTACAACGAGCGGTGACTCGTTCGCAGTTATGGGCATGCACTTCAAGTTAGGTCTTTATGAACATCAATCAGCGGCCGCTATTCAGGGATTGATCGATTTACTCACTGGGTACCCTGAAATTCTTACGAGTGGGCAGTTACCGCTGCGACTGCGGATTACCATTTATGAACCCGCATATGGGATTATTTGCGATCCGGCGAAGCGAAATCCACAAACGCGACAAACGGCCGACCACTCCATGCTGTTTATTGTTGCGGTGCTGTTAGAAAAAGCATATCGCCTCCAACAAGCGGGCTGGAAAGAGCTCATGCTCATGCCAGAAGATTACTCGCCCGAAAGACTGCAGGATGCGACAATTCGCCAACTTATGGACAACATTGAAGTTGTTCATGGGGGAGAACAGTACGATTGTAAATATCCCGATGGAATCCCCACCAGTCTTGAAATCGAACACACTGCGGTTGGAACGGTATCGAGCGGTCTCGTGATGTATCCCATGGGCCATGCGCGCAATACTAGCGACTCGCTGGGAGAACTGCTGGATGCCAAATTCCATCGCCTGGCAGCACTGGGAGTTTCCGATACCAACAAACTATCCAAGAGATTTTCGAACCTTTCTGAGGCATCCAGTGATGAGATTGCATCGCTATATCATTTCGAGATCCGAAAATAAGAGTCGGTGGCCGTGATAGAAATGGTTGTCACCCAGTCTTTTAAAAAGCACTGAATATGTTGTTTGGCGTTCTCAATATCAACAAGCCCACAGGCGTGACTTCTCGTTATGTTGTGGATCAAGTCCAGCGCCTTGTGCGACCGGCCAAGGCGGGTCATGCAGGGACTCTCGATCCGTTGGCTACGGGCGTGTTGGTCCTTTGTGTTGGTCCCGCAACGCGACTCGTCGAATATATTCAACGACTGCCTAAAGCCTACCGTGGGCGCTTCCTTCTCGGCCATGAGAGTCCTACCGATGACATCGAAGGCGCAGTAACCCGTCTCAGTAATCCGCCAATTCCCTCGCGAAGTACTATTGAACGAGAGATACAGCGCTTCATCGGTACCATCGAGCAGCAGCCTCCCATTTATTCTGCAGTAAAAGTCGGAGGCCGCCGGGCCTATGCTCTAGCACGGGCAGGCGAGCGTGTGGAGTTGCCGTTTCGTAAGATAACAATCCACACCATGCAGGTAGTGGAATATGCATACCCCGAATTGGTCCTCGACATCTGCTGTAGCAGCGGTACTTATGTGCGGGCCATTGGCCGAGATTTGGCAACGGCGCTAGGGAGCGGCGCGGTGATGTCGGAGCTGACGAGAACCGCAATCGGTGGATTTCATCTCGAAAATGCGTGCGAGCTGAAAAAGTACAATGAAACAAATCTGGCGGGACAACTGCTTTCCCCAGTGCGAGCCGTGGAAGAAATACCACACATTGTCCTTACCGCACAAGAGGCGGAGGATATCTGCTGTGGCCGAAAGATTTTCCGCGATCTTCAAGCCGCCCCCAGCGAAGTCGCAGGTATCCACAAAGAGGAACTCCTCGCGATCCTCCGGAAAGATGGATCGGGTCGTCTTGCTCCTGCGAAGGTGTTTCCGTTTGGCAGTCTCCGCAGGAACTGTGAGGAGACCCATATAGCCGGCTAATTGCCAGTGGCAGCCGGCCCGTATTTGGCGGCACTATAATCGGCATAATCGCTTCCAAAAGGACATTGTTCTACTATTTCATCTTCGGTGCGTACTATAATACGCGCCTTTTTGCCACAGGGTGCTAGACTTCCCGCGGAGAGCGTTCGGGTCGACATTCAAGGATTGTCGCACCACCGTAAAAATCATTGAGAGTCAAAGCGGTTTCCCGAAGCTTCCCCGAAAACGATTTACCGGATGACCTGTTGGGCATGGACGCGCCCCGGACCCTTTTGGGCCGCGTCAGCGGCTGCATTTGTTGCAGGCAATCGCGTCCATGTTTGAAAAGCGTAATGTTAAACAGGATCTGTCGGCGCTACTGCTTTTAGCATTGGTAGTTTTCTTAGCGGTTTCCCTGTTTTCATACCATCGATCGGATCCATCTCTGGGCAATTCCTCCGGGGCACTGGTCTACCCGGGAGAGGCCCGTACCCATAATATTTGTGGCCCAGCGGGTGCGTGGGCTGCGGATCTACTCCTCAGGCTTCTGGGCATCGGCGCCTACTATCTAGTAATATCTTTAGCAATCTTTGATGTATTTCTTCTTCTGCGCCGCTCGATTGACCAGAGGGTGGTACGGGGTATCGGCTGGGTCGCATCTCTGTTGGGGTTCACTGCAATAGCCACCATGTTCATAGGGGAACTCTTTCCGTCATTCTGGTATGGCCCAGAAGTTGGCGCAGGAGGTGTCCTTGGGGCCGTTGGCAGCAGCCTCTTGCTCATGCACTTTGCGCTCGCCGGTGCTTATATTTTGGCAATAAGTATTGGTGTGGCAGGCTTGGTGATGTGCACCGACTACCTTATTTTCCGCGTAGGGTTTGTGTGCCTTTCCGCCTCAACGCATCTTTTTAGGAGCGGTATGGGCATGATCCGTCCCAGCGGAGTGAAAATAGAAGAGCAACCCACCGAAGAAGAAGATCAGGAAGTATCTGTCCGCATTCTTAGCCGAAATGCAGATCTGAGTAGCGACGAAGCAGAAGCAGAAGAAGACGAAGACGAATACGAGGAGGACGAATACGAAGACGAATACGAAGAAGAGGCCCCAGTCCAGATCCGTAAGGGTAAACGAGGGGATCGCCGCCGCCTCGGCTCCACGCTGAGGATTAAAAAACCGGCGAAGCCGAACGAACGCCAGGCCATGATCGAATCCCTCGAGGCTGCCAGCCAGGAAAACAGCCTGGAGCATTATCAGCTCCCTGATATTAATTTACTCCTGCCTAGTGAGGAACTGAAATATGCGTCCCATGAAAAAGAGGTGCGGCGCAAGGCGAAAATTTTGGAAAAAACATTTGCCGATTTTGGTTTCGACGTACGGGTAGTCGAGATTGAAACCGGGCCGGTCATTGCACAGTATGAAGTCGAATTAGAGGCTGGCCTGAGACTTGCAAAAATTACAGGCCTGGCGGATGACTTGGCGATCGCCTTGCGGGTACCAAGTGTGCGCATCGTGGCTCCGATACCGGGGAAAAACACCGTGGGAATCGAGGTTCCCAATACGCAGCGCGCTATTGTTCGTCTGCGCGAGGTGATGGAAGAAAATAGCAGCAAGTGGCGTAAGATGAAGATCCCGATCTTCTTAGGAAAGGATGTCTCCGGTCGTGCGTCCACCGTGGATCTTACAACCCTGCCGCATCTTCTCATAGCTGGTCGCACAGGCACTGGAAAAAGTGTCTGCCTGAACTCCATCATTACCTCCATGGTCATGACCCGAAGGCCAGACGAAGTGAAGATGCTAATGATTGATCCTAAAATGGTGGAATTGAGCCCCTATAAAAAGCTTCCACATCTGATGCATCCCGTGGTTACGGACATGAAGAAGGCTGAAGCAATTCTTGCTTGGGCCGTAGACAAAATGGAAGAACGATACAGCTTGCTAGCGCGTGCTGGTGTACGCCATGTAAGCAGCTACAACCAGTTGGGCGAAGAAGAACTTCTGGATCGTATCAAACCAGAGACGGATGAAGAGCGGGACACGATTCCAAGACATCTGCCCTATGTGGTCATTATTGCCGATGAGATGGCAGACTTAATGATGACTTCGGCCAAGGAGGTCGAAGGTCATATTATCCGCTTGGCGCAAAAAAGCCGTGCCGTTGGTATCCATCTGGTTCTCGCTACTCAAAAGCCAACCGTGGATGTGATTACAGGTTTGATAAAATCAAACCTCCCAGCGCGCATTTCTTTTCAGGTCGCCAGTCGTACGGATAGCCGTGTTGTCCTTGATGAAATGGGTGCGGATAAACTGCTTGGAAACGGTGACATGCTTTTTCTCAGCCCAGGCACTAGCACACTACTTCGCGGCCAGGGTACTTTCATGAGTGATGATGAAATTACAAAGGTCGTGGATAGTATCGCGACAAATAGCCCGCAGTTTGTTCACGAACTCGTTCAATTAAAACCCGCCGGTGAGGCAGATGCATCCAGCTCCGGTATCAAAAACAGAGATGATTTGTACGAATCGGCCATCGATGTCGTTATTCGTGAAGAGCGGGGGAGCGTGTCCCTGCTGCAGCGTACCCTTGGTATTGGATATGGCCGGGCGGCACGGCTGATTGATTTTATGGCTGAAGATGGGATTGTTGGCCCGTACAATGGTTCCCAGGCTAGAGAGGTGTTGGTCGATTCGGCCCAGTGGGCCGAAATGAACAGCGAGCAGCCCTCGGCGGCGACGGCAGATCCAGTCCCGAATCGCATCCGTCTAGCGACGACCACAGAAGAAGAAGTCGAGTATGCCGAGTATGTTACGGACGAATCGGAGAAAAGCCAAGTAGAGTTTGAGACCGATGAATGTGAATCGGATGCTGGCGATGTAGAGTACGAAGAGGATGAACTAGCGGATGGCGAGGAGGACGAATGCGAAGAGGAAGAGTATGAAGAGGATGAACTGGCAGATGGCGAGGAGGACGAATGCGAAGAGGAAGAGTATGAAGAGGATGAACTAGCGGATGGCGAGGAGGACGAATACGAAGAGGAAGAGTACGAAGAGGAAGATGCCTACGAGGAAGAGGCGGTCTGATCCCTTTCCACTCTTTTTTCGAGCACCGAGCGGATCGCTCTGCATCGCAATATTTGAGCCCTCTGGTGGATGGCTAAAACGGAATCAGCAGCATCGTGTTTGCTTTATGAGCGGTTGCATTGACAAGCTCTCTCATCGTTCGTATGCTTGTTTTAATCTTGCAAAGTTTGTTTTCCTCCAGGAAACACTATCAGGACAACTGGACCATGGGCCTTTCGCAGACCGCCGCTTTTCGGTGTACATTAGCCCCACAACAAACGATTACGGTGACATCGTTTTTACGCGTTTTTAGTGATCGCAGTATCCGTGCTGTTATTATGATTCGACCGCAGGAGTGGCCCTAGGGTTTTTCCGTAATTCAACGAAAACAAAGAACCCCTAGGCCCGAACGCCTCGGGGTTTTTTAATACAATGCTATGAAAACAATTGAAATTTATGACACTACCTTGCGGGATGGCAGCCAGGGGGAAGGCATCAACTTTTCGCTCCAGGATAAGCTTTCCATCACTGAAAAACTGGCGGGGATTGGTGTTGATTATGTTGAGGGTGGCTATCCCCTTTCCAACGAAAAGGATGTCCAGTTCTTTCAGCGGGTTCGGGATCTCGACCTTGGAGAGACCAGGGTATGTGCTTTTGGAATGACCCACCGTCGCGGGGTTCACCCCAAAGATGATCCGGGGATGCAGGCACTGCTCGAGAGCCATGCCGGTGTAATCACCATCGTCGGCAAAACGTCAGATTTTCATGTCGCGGAGGTATTGAGAGTCAGCAATCAGGAAAATCTGGATATGATCGCTCAGACAATCGAATACCTTTGCCAAGAAGGCCGAGAGGTGATCTACGATGCAGAACATTTTTTTGATGGCTGGAAATCGAATGCTGAATATGCGGTGGATACAATCCGGGCCGCGGCCGGCGCTGGCGCGAAAATGGTTGTGCTTTGCGATACCAATGGCGGAAGCATGCCGGAGGCAATTCACGACCTCACGTCGATGGCCTGTGACAGCCTCGACGTGCCAGTAGGAATCCATTGCCACAACGACTGTTCATTGGCCGTTGCTAATTCTCTCACGGCTGTTGCAGCAGGGGCGGTTCAGGTTCAGGGAACAATCAATGGTTTCGGTGAGCGTTGTGGAAATGCCGATTTGATTGCTGTGGTAGCCAATCTTGCTGTCAAAAAAAGTGGTTATTCTGTCCTCAGTAACCGTGGCCCAGAACATTTAACAGAGCTTTCTCGATTTGTTTACGAAACGGCTAATATGCGGTACCCGGCAAATCAACCCTTTGTGGGAACAAGTGCGTTTGCCCATAAAGGAGGGATGCACGTCCATGCTGTCCGTCGCGTAACGGCGAGTTATGAGCATATCGATCCGGAAAAGATTGGTAATGAGAGGCGATTCTTGGTCAGCGAGTTGTCGGGGCGATCAAATATTATTGCCATGACCACCAAGCACAACATTCAAGACGATCCAAAAATAATGAATCGCATCCTCTCGCTGGTTGTCGATCTTGAAAATCAGGGCTATCAATTTGAAGCCGCCGAAGCGTCTTTTGATCTGCTGGTGAAAAAAAGCGTGGGCACGTTCCAGCCGCATTTTGAGCGAATCAATTATCACGTGAATGTCGAAACGGATCGTTCCGGTCAGGTGACCACAGTCGCCACTGTAAAATTGTGGGTTGCCGACAAAGTGCGACACGAAGTCGCTGAGGGAGACGGTCCGGTAAATGCTTTGGATGCGGCTCTCCGCAAAGCGCTCAACGGGGTTTACCCCAATCTCGACACGATGAGGTTGGTCGACTACAAAGTTCGAGTCATCAACTCCGAAGCTGGTACGGCTGCTGCGGTTCGAGTCATCATTGAAAGTGAGGATGAACATGGTATTTGGGGCAGCGTGGGAGTCAGTGAAAATGTAATCGAGGCCAGTTGGATGGCGCTGGTGGATAGCATCGAATACAAACTCTACCGGGATGAACAGGCGGAATGACAGACGCTTTGCGGGAAGAATTACCCAAGCAATACAACCACCATGCCGCCGAGCAGCGTTGGTATCCGTATTGGAAATCACAAGGCTATTTTCACGCCCAGGCGGACGATGATCGAGAGCCTTATTCGATTGTCATGCCTCCGCCCAATGTCACCGGCGCATTACATCTGGGACATGCGCTGAACAATACATTGCAGGACATCCTGGTCCGATTCAAGCGCATGCAAGGATACAGTGTCCTGTGGATACCGGGAACCGATCACGCAGGGATCGCAACACAGGCCGTCGTTGAGCGCCGCCTCCTGGAGGAAGAGGGCCTTTCGCGACATGACCTGGGTCGTGAACAACTATTGCAAAGAATCTGGGCCTGGAAAGAACAGTACGAGCAGCGGATCATCCAGCAACTGGGGCAGATGGGCTGCAGCTGTGACTGGGAACGAACACGGTTCACACTCGACCCGATCTGTGCGCGGGCGGTCCGCCATACCTTTTATAGCTTTTTTAAAGAACAGATCATCTACCGAGGAAAACGACTTGTCAACTGGGACACCTATCTGCAGACGGCAGTCAGTGACGACGAAGTCTTTCATGAGGAGGTTGCGGGACACTTCTGGCACATTCGCTACCCGGTGGTGGATCCAAAACCGGATGAACCACAATTTGTTTCGATTGCCACAACACGACCAGAAACGCTTTTAGGAGATACGGCGGTTGCGGTACATCCTCGCCCGGACGAAGCGCTAAAAAAGGTGAAGGACGATCTACAGGAAAAACTGGCCGCAGCGCCAGATAAAGAAAAAGAAGAGATCGTCGCGCAGCTTGAAGAATTGGAGCTGCGCAGGCGCGAAGTGCTTCCCCACCTTGAGCAACTGCGCAAAATGGCGGCATCGGGAAGGTGCTTGCGGTTACCACTTCTGGAACGGGAAATACCTCTGATTGCGGACGAATGGGCCAAGCCGCAGCTTGGTAGTGGCTGTGTAAAAATAACACCGGCACACGACCCCAACGATTATGAGGTCGGTTTACGACAAAACCTGCCTATGATCAGTATTCTCAACCCGTCCGGCACACTCAATAGTCATGCCGGACCGTACGAAGGGCTCAATATTGCGGACTCTCGTGAGCGGGTCGTTGCCGACCTAGAAGCAAGCGGCCTGTTGGAGCAAGTCGAAGATCGGCAGATCGATCTTGCCCACTCTGATCGCAGTAAAACCCCAATAGAGCCTTTTCTGGCAGATCAGTGGTTCATCGCGATGGAGGACTTGGCGCAATCGGCCATTGATGCAGTGACACAGCAAAGAGTAAAAATAGTACCCAGGCGCTATGAAAAGGGATATATAGACTGGCTCAGTGAAAAACGTGATTGGCCCGTGAGTCGGCAACTCTGGTGGGGACACCGCATCCCGGTCTGGTCTTTCCGTGTTGAAAATGCGGAAAGTCTTGATCATCTCACGCAAGCACTCGAAGCGGATCCTGCCAAGCAGGAAGACAAGCTCCACTACGTGATTTGTACCGACAAAACAGCGGCTGAGGGTTCGGCCGTTCCAGCAACCTTTCAGGTCTGCATTCAGGATGAGGACGCCGAAATTGAATCACGGATTGAGGCCCTTGGATTTTTGCAGGATAGCGATGTTCTGGACACCTGGTTTAGTTCCGCGCTCTGGCCCCATTCAACACTCGGCTGGCCAGATGAGACTGCCGAGCTGGAGTCTTTTTATCCCACGAGCACACTAATCACAAGCAGAGATATTATCACCCTCTGGGTAGCGCGAATGATTATGGCGGGCCTTCACAACATGGATGAAGTCCCCTTCAGAGAAGTGTACATCCACCCTAAAATTCTTGACGGTTATGGGGAGACGATGTCAAAATCGAAGGGCAACGGCGTCGATCCTCTCGATGTCATCAATAAATACGGCGCGGATGCGCTTCGGTTTGGAATTGCCTACCTGGCGACCGAAAATCAGGATGCGCGGATGAAAGTCGAGTTCATCTGTCCCCACTGTGAAGCTCTGGTAGATCAGACAAAGAAGAACCGAGTTTTACCTGTTGTAAACTGCCCAAAATGCAACGAGGGCTTTTCAACACAGTGGGCACAGCGTGAGGAGGACAAGGCATTGCCGCGTGCCGCGGCCACCAGCGAGCGATTTGAGTTGGGGCGAAACTTTTGCAATAAGCTCTGGAATGCCTCCCGATTTGCGCTGCTGAACCTGGGAGGGTATACGTCTGCCCCGGTGACCCGAGAAGAGTTGCAAATGGAGGATCGCTGGATCTTAAGTCGGCTCGCCACAGTCACGCAGCTTGTGACCGAATCGCTCGAGCATTATCGGTATGCTGATGTCGCCCGCGTTTTATATGATTTTGCCTGGGATGAATTTTGCAGCTTCTATATTGAAATGGTGAAGCTACGTTTCGAAGACGCCGGCCAGGCTCCCGCGGCGCGTCGTGTGCTGGCACATACCCTGGATAGCCTACTGCGACTCTTGCATCCAATCATTCCGTTTATTACCGAAGAAGTATGGCAATGCCTCGACAACGCTGCGCCGGTTCGGGGTCTTGTGCCACATCAAGCAGCTGAGAGCATTATCATTGCTCCCTGGCCAGAGGTCGATTCGGAGCATCTGAATGCGGAAATAGAATCCCAATTTTCGCGTTTTCAAGCAGTGCTTGGCGGGGTTCGGGAAATTCGCGCCAGGCAGCAGATTGGACCGAAAAAAAGAATCGATTTTTCTGTCCGCTGCGACGAGTCTATCGCAGAATCGCTGCAGCCGATGGCGGCCTATTTTGAGTCGATGGCGGCCGCCCGGGCCATAGCCTGGGGGCCCGACATTGAACCTCCCGCCATTTCCGCCGCCAGCAGCCTTGTCGCGGGAATTGAGATTTTTGTCGATCTGGCCGGCCTCATCGATATTGAGGCAGAGATAGCCCGTACGGATCGGGAGCTTGAGCGGTTAGAGCGGGCCATCATGGGTAAAGAAAAAAAACTGGCAAATCCCGATTTTGTCTCCCGCGCACCGGAGGCGGTTGTTTCCCAGGAGCGCCAGTCTCTAGAAGAACTTCGCAGTCAAGTCGCTTTTCATCAAGAGGCGCTTGACAAATTGCGCAGCAGGTAAGGTTTGCGCCGGTTTTGCGCGGATCCCGAGCACAAAAGAATGAATCAAATGGTGGAGAGGGCGTGGTTTGTGCCACGGTCAATGCGTACAATGGACTCAGCATATCTGGGCTTGGCAGAATGT